>JAEEGI010020781.1_pt1 | contig 13109 bp, 10 predicted proteins | sample 8958751 | NCBI WGS metagenome assembly JAEEGI01 (sample SAMN16246545, study PRJNA631951) | gut metagenome | biome: gut microbiome; feature: rumen; material: KS-attached | host: Bos | place: Iran: Karaj | collected 2018-10
TAGGCTGGTCGAACTCGTCGGCGCAGCGGTCGCAAGGCACGCGCACGCTACCGTTGAGGTCGAAATGCAGCGTCAGCATGGTTTCCTGGCGGTCGATATCCAACTTCACAGACACCTTTCCTTGCTGCACTTCGGAGTAATCCATCCCTGCGAAGAAATCATTATTGATCTCATACTCAAAGGTATGGCTCCCAAGGGCGAGGCCGCTGACCGGAATCAGGAATTCGTTCTTCTTTTCCATTCTGCCTAAAAATCGGGCTGCAAAAGTACGGAATTAATTTGAATGTGGAACATTTGAAGTGGATTTTTCGCAAAATTCAGTATTTTTGCCTCACTAAAACCGCTGATTATGACACGCATCGAACGCATCACAAACATGGAATCCCTCTTCGACAAGAGCGAGGAGGTCGTCAAACGACTGGAAGCGGCCATCAAGGACTTCTCAGAAATTGAACACGACATTGCTAAGTTGGAGGTTTATTACAACTCACCGCAATGGCGCAAGGACTTCGAGGCCGACGAGGCCGGCAAACTACCCAAAGACCTCAAGCGCGGGGTCTTGAGCGAGGATGGCATATATGATTTGCTGTCTGATTATCAATGCTTGAAGGATCAGATCAGAACCATTGAATAATGCACAAACTCAGAGAAATAGCCGGCTATGTCCTCGGCGGCTTGATGTTCGTGCTGCTCATCCCGACGCTGATGTGGTTGGCCTCAGGGCGGCCTGACCTTTGTGCTGTTCCTGTTTGGAGGGTGGTTATAGCCATAGTGCTCGCTGTGCTCGGACTATCGCTCAGTATGTGGAGCATCATCTACATGCGGCACAAGGGCGACGGCAACCCCATGGATGCCTTCGGGCACGAGTTGGCACCCCGCACGAAGCACCTGATGACGGAAGGCCCCTACCGCCTGAGCCGCAACCCCATGCTGACGGGAAGTTTCGTCTATTACGCCGGGGTCTGCGTCTTGCTGTGGAGTTGGCAGGCGTTGCTAGTGTTCATCGCATTCATTATCATCATGCTCCTCCAAGTGCGCAGCGAAGAGAAGCGGCTTCGCAAGGATTTTGGCGAGGAGTATGAGGCGTATTGCCGCCGCACGGGGCGGTTTTGGCCTTAGCAGCAGCCATGTCATGCCAGCGTGGACAAGTGCGATGGCGGGCATCTATGGCTGGACCTATCATTGTCATCCATCTTATTATGAAAACCCGACATTGCATATCGGGGTCTGATAGGGTCGCCCCTTCATGGCTTTGCCCCCACGTCGCTTCGTGTCATCGCGAGGCCTCATTCCATGAAAACGGAAAAAGCAATCCATTTATGACAGATTTATGTAAGATTTGTTTCTAAAGACACCCATTTCATTCCCAACAACCTACCCGACAACAAACGACAACAAACGACTACTGTCGACTACAAACGTTTGTTCAACGGCTTTTTCTTGACCAGGTTTGCATCTTTGCGGCGTAATTCAATTAATAAAGATATGGGCCACAACACAGACAACACAAAAGTAGAATCCAAGATGCAGATGCAAGAAAACGAGATCGTGCTTTACCAACCGAATGAGGCTGTCCGCTTGGAGGTGAGGATGGCAAACGAATCAGTTTGGCTGACACAAACACAAATAGCGCTATTGTTTGGCGTAGGGCAGCCTGCAATATCCAAACATCTAAACAACATTTTCAAAAGTGGCGAGTTGGACGAAAATTCAGTTCATTCCATTTTGGAATATACTGCCGCCGACGGGAAAATCTATAAGACAAAATTCTACAATCTAGACGCAATATTGTCCGTTGGCTACCGCGTCAACAGCATCAATGCCACTATGTTCCGCAAATGGGCCAACAATGTACTGAAGGACTATTTGCTCAAAGGTTATTCCGTCAACCAACGCTTTGAACGCCTGGAGCAACGTGTAAGCAAGACGGAAGAGAAATGTGAGGGACAAAGAAGAAAACTTTTTCTCAAAGGAAACGGGGAAAGCAGACTTGATTTGATAGAAAAACTGTATATTTGCAGATTAAACATCAAATATCCTATTATGGACGGATTCAAAAACTTGGAAATCAATAACTTTAGAGGAATTGAGCATTTGACGATTGACGATTTGTCGCGTGTGAATGTTTTTCTTGGACAAAACAGTTCGGGAAAAAGCTCCGTGTTGGAAAGTCTTTTATTGTTGATGGGAATGTCAAACCCCGACCTGCCTCAAAGTATCAATAATATCAGGTCGCGAGGCTATAGCAATTTTGCGGATTTGGAATACATGTTCCACAATGGCAATCTAAAGGTAAGTCCCATGATTTCCTCTGAAATGTTTGATGGATCAATGCGTCATTTGACATTGGAAATGACATACTCCTTTGACGAAAAGGCTCAAGTTGATCTACCCCAAGGACACATTCCCACCTCGGAAACGAAGACCTTCTTTAACACTTTGAAATTGCTGTTTGAAGTTGAAATCGATCAAAAGAAAAGCAGTTATGAAAGCAGTGTTACTTTTAATCAGATGAATCAAGTCACTGGCAAAAAAATTGCCGATGGGTATCTGGAAAAGAACACGGTGGCATTTTTGCCAGCCGATATTGCTTTGGGAGTCCCAACTAACGATTTGGTTGAACTTGCCAAACGAAAGAAAAAGGAGGTCATAACGAAGTACCTGTCGAATTTTGACAGCCATATCACCACATGGGAAATTCTAAACAACGTGGCATATATCGGTCTGGATGGTATAGACCAGTTGATGATGGTAAACATGATGGGCGATGGTATGCGCCGCTACCTGAACATCGTGGCAGCTTCAGCCAATCCGATGAACAACATCATCTTGATTGACGAAATCGACAACGGCTTGCATTATTCCGCCTACAAGAAGCTTTGGGAGGCCATCTTTGCCTTGGCTACTGACACCAACAAGCAGGTGTTTGTGACCACCCACAGCAAAGAAACGCTTTACCGGTTAAACGAGATGCTTGAAGAACATTCGGAGTATCAGGATGCGTTGCGGCTCTATACGATTGAAAACACCAAACTGAAAGGGCATCAGGCTTATAAATATACCTACGAAGGACTTGCCGAAGCGTGTAATAATGACATTGAAATCAGAAGCGTTGTGTTATGAAAGGCTTGTTCACCATATATGTAGAGGGCATTGCTGATGTGGTATTCTTCAAGCAATACATTCATCATTTGTGGGGTGTTGAGGTTCCTGAGAATAGCATCGTGAAGCTGGATGGCTGGACCAATCTCAAAGGAGCCGCTTGGCAACAGCGAATGAAAACCATGACTGACAATGGCGGCACAAATATCGTCATCATTGATGCAGACAAAGATATTGATGCCCGTCGTTCCGACATTCTCAAATGGAAACAAGATAATAGTTTGGAGTTTGAGTTGTTTTTGCTTCCCAACGACAAAGATGCAGGTGCATTGGAAGACCTGTTGGAAAACATCATCAACCCGAACAACAAGCCGATTTTTGGATGTTGGGAAGGCTACGAAAAGGAACTGGTGAAATTGGACATTCCTGGCAGAACGCCCCCGCCTTTGACCACGCCAGCCAAGAAAACCAAGATTTACGGTTATCTCGAAGCCTTGTTGGGAGAGTCGAAGAGCCAAAAGGTATTGATCAAAGAACCCAACCGCAACTACGAAAACACCCAACACTGGAATTTGGATGCGGAGTATTTGGGGGCGTTGAAGTGGTTTTTGGAGAGGAATTTGGTGGAGAAAGAGTGACAAATGAACAATAAACTTGTTAATGACAATGGATTTGCAGTTGGAAAACATAGGTTGCGCAAAAGATAATATGAAAAGCCCAATACATAACTGGTATAGGTTTACTGCAGGGTTTTCATACAAGTTTGTGGACTATGTTTTAAAAGACTTGCCTAAAGACACCGTTATATATGAACCTTTTGCAGGTTGTGGAACAACATTGGTTTCTTCACAAAAACAAGGTTTATTCTCAGTCGGAAACGAAGGGCAAAAACTAATGTATGATATTTGTAGAGCTAAACTCGATTGGACAATTAGAAAGAATATTGTTGACTATCACATTTCTCGAATTGAGGATGCTGTTATCAAAGAATTTGATTCGTATGATCTTTCATTAGAAAATCCTTTACTTATTGAGTTGTATGACAATTACAACTTAAAAACCCTATGCATAATTCGTAATTATATTACATCACTTGATGAAGAGTCGTACAATCTGTTTTTCAAATTGGCATTAAGTATTGTTTTGCATAAGACATCTATTCATCCAATTGCCGTACCATATATATCGAGGAATAAAATGCTCAAAGAAAACGGTCACCCTCTTGAAAAATTCACTACGACATGTTTAAAGATGATAAACGACATTGATTGTCAACCAAGAGATTATCATCCTTCTCGGGTGTTTCTCCACGATTCTAGGCAAACTAATAATCAAATAGAAGACAATTCTTGTTCAATTTGTATTACATCTCCACCCTATCTAAACAATTTGGATTATGGAGAAGTCTCAAAAGTGCTATCGCATTTTTGGGGAATCACCAACTCTTGGCATGATATCACCTCAAAAGTTCGTACGAATTTAGTAACCGGGGCTACCACTCACTATAAGGATGCTGATTTTGACATGGACTATTTCATGCACACGCCTTTTGCTGTCAACAATGAAAAACTAATGCCTAAGTTGATGGAAATGTTTGAAGCAATAAAGGCCAATGCTAAAAACAGGTCTGGTAAAAAGAGTTTTCATATCTTAATGATGCATTACTTTAGCGATATGTACAATGTATTGCTTGAAATGAGGCGAGTGTTGAAACCTGTTTCAAAATCATATCTGATACTTGGTGATTCTGCTCCTTATGGAGTATATATTCCAACGACACAAATTCTTGGAGACATTGCCATTTCTGCGGGTTTTAATGAATATGCTATTTATAAAATACGCACAAGAGGCACAAAATGGAAATCCTTATCAAACAGACACAATATCGAATTGTCTGAAAACATTCTTGAATTGAACTAATATGAGATTACCTTTTGACATTGATAAAATGGAAATGATTCCGATAATACCCCAAAACGAAAGGGAGGGGAAAGGTTGGAGTTACTCTTATGTGTACTATTTGAGGAATTTGAAAGATATTTATTTGTTGTTGTATAGATATGGCGGTATCAGTATCCCTAAACTTTTGAAAATATGTAAAACAGATAATGTGCAAACTGAAAACGGAAAAGAGTGGAATGAAAGATACCTTTTGGAATTCGTTAATGCTTTGAAAAATTTTGATTTAATAGATACGAACAACAATCCCACAAGTGACAGTTTATTTGAATCTAGGATAAACGAACCTTTAACCCCTCGTGATAAAAGTGTATTTGTCAAAATTTATGCAAACTACTTTAGATTTCGAGAATTTCACAACTTGTTTGGAGGCTTTTCGAACAGAGAGAACTCTATGATTATATATGCCTATATGGATAATTGTCGCTTTTATAATCGTTTTGTTTGTGCAGACAAGAACGCTGTTTTTTACATTGAAAATGATCATCAGGATATGATGAGATTTTGGGATGTCTATACAAAATGGGGAACAACTTTATATGTTCTGAACAAAGGTTCGTTAGCATCATTTGACATCTCTACACTAAATGATGAACTAAAAAATGCCTATTTACTAAATTTGTCTGTACCTGTTCCTGAGAACTTTTCCATACTAGATTATGTATCTAATGTTTTAAATTCTAAATACATATATATTCCTGAACTTGAAAGAGACCTTATTATCAAATACAAATATTCAATTGATAGTATCAAAGAGAAACTTGTAATTGAAACAAACCAAAGAAGTAAAGAGTATAGATTACAAAGAACTTCTGAGATGTTAGTAGATGGTAACACAAAAGCCTTACTTCCTTATGTTGAAAATGTTTATATGTCACACATCATAAAATTATAGTTATGGATAATATTTTAGATAAGATAAAAACAGTGGAGGACATTGAAGGGAATCTGAGAAAAAAGTTTTCCCTGACACTAAATCCATTTCCTAAATCTGGTATTGCTAATATCTCAGATTCAGATGCTGTTGTAGGAGAATTGGTACCCACATCCAACGAAATCACCGAGAAAATTATCCGATATATGAAGGATGCCTTGTCAAATAGTGGTCAAGGATTGGAAAACAAATACCTCAGTTTAATAGTAAGAGGCGATTATGGTATGGGGAAAACCCAAACGTTGATGTACATAAAATATCTCTTTTCCCAACTCGGCAATGAGAAATTTAGACCATATGTTGTTTACATTGATAATCCTGGTGTCAAGTTATCTGAGTTAATAGGAAATATATTGTCTCAAATTGGAATAGAAAATTTCCGCCGATATTTGTGGGACATCTTTAGACAATATTTAGAACAAGAAGATAAAGAGAATGATAACAGACTCAGAAAAGACATTTTTCTTGAAAGTATCAATAATCTCAAAGCATCTAATACACCAACTTTATTCCCTTTGGACGAGGATACAAGTAATACAGATGATGGTCCTTTAACCTGGGATCAAGTAAGTATAAGTTACAAATATTTGTTAGACAAGATGTTAAATGGGTTGCATACACCAGAACAAAAAGTGGCAATTCAGATATTCAAAAACTATTTGGTCAAGTGCTTTGCTGAGAAATATGAAATTTCATCAATTGCTGAATACTTTTATGATATTGTAACTGATAATACAAGCGTCACAAAATCTTGGGATCAACTAATTACAGGAAACATAAAGAACATAGATAAAAGAGAGGTGTATCTTTTGAAAGCAATAGTAGAAATTACGAAACAGTATTTGGGCGCAACCGACTTTATTATTTTAGCTGACGAATTTGAAGAAATCGCCATCGGACGATTGAAAGATGCTGATTTGGATAACTATTTGCGGAATTTACGTTCTCTTATTGATAAAGAGAAAAACTGGTGTGCAGTATTTGCCATGAATGGTGACGCGTACAGAAAAATTGAAAAAATGTCACCGCCGTTGGCAAGCCGTATGGGAGATAGAATTATCGATTTAAAACCGTTAGATGAATCTTCATGCGTCGCAATGATTCAGCATTATCTTGCAATAGCAAGAGTTGACCCAACTACACCATTATCCTTGTATCCATTTGATAATTCAGCAGTTAAGTCTTTATTGAATACTAAAGAACAAACACTGCAAGGGTCTCCTCGGTTTATTATTCAAAGTTGTTACTTATTATTGCAACGTGCAGCGGAAGAACTGAATGAAGGCCAAACCATAGACCAGGCGTTTGTTATGAAATACCTTTCTGAAAAACTCAAATAGAAGAATTATGACAGCTTTTGTAGATGATCGGTATAAAATACATATATATTTAGATACAAATATATTGGTTGATTATGTTGAACAAAATAACGGACAACTCAATAAAAGCCTTGAGTATCTATCAACATGTCCGTTCGTTATTCTTCGTTCTTCACACTATGTGGAATTTGAGTTTGTTGAAGTTAGGAAAAGGAATGAATTTTATAAATGTGTTAGAGGTACTTTCCCTCAAACAAGAGAAGACATATCCTCTGTGAAAGAATGGGTGTTAGACGGGAAAACATACGAGGATTATAAAACCACAGTCACAAACAAAGTAGAAGAAGATATTAATAGAATCAAAGAGCGGTTGAATATTGATTTTGATGATCACGTTTTACATGAAAAATTGATAGAACCAACCAAAGACATTTGCTTGTCAACCAACATTTCTCGAGAAGACACTTTAGTAATGGTTTCTTGTATGTTTCCAAAACCATTAGAGAGATTAGATTTTGGCGTTATTCTTTCAAATGATAAACAATACAAAGATGCTTTTGAGAATTCAAAAAGCACAATTGAAAACACATTAAAAAACAAAGGCATAACTATTCCATCTTTTTTGAGCATAAAACAACTGCAATATGAAGATGGAAACATCATTAATCTTAATGTTCAAAATATCAATGTTGATATAACAACGTTATGGAATTGGATTATTCGTCAAATGATAATAAAAAAGCATCGTGATACTTATGTTGGGGAAACGCTTGTTCCGATGAAAAAACTAACTGGTTGCATTGCTTTCAGTAATAAAACTGCAGATTCAATAATATATGATTCTGATGGATTGATTTTTATTCCTGATGACTTATCTCGAACGATAATTATTGAAAAAAACACGAATTATTGGAACGGAGGCATCGAAATAACAGAATTGCCTTATATCAATACTGCCGACGTAGAATACAATTTAGAGGTCTCATGTTCCGCGTCAGATATGAAAGTCTTATGCAAAAAGGGGAATCTTGTTTTTTATTATAATTTATAACCTCTATGCCAAAGAAAAAATACACATTCATAGATTTGTTCGCGGGCATTGGTGGTTTCCATACGGCACTGCACGGTGTGGGGGCTAAATGCGTCTTCGCCAGCGAATGGGATAAAAACGCAAGGATTTCATACGAGGCAAATTATAGAGATATAGAACCTTCTTTGTTCAAAAAAGACAAAAAAGGTGAATATTTATATTTTAATGAGGACATAAACGATGCCGACCCAAAAAAGATTCCAAACTTTGACATCTGTTGTGGCGGCTTCCCCTGTCAACCCTTCTCGGTTGCAGGCTTGAAAAAAGGGTTTGAAGATACACGAGGAACCCTGTTTTTCAATATTGCCAATATAGTTAAAGAGAAAATCCAAGCAGGTTATCCGCCAAGAGTTCTTTTTTTAGAAAACGTTCGCGGACTTAAAAACCACGACAAGGGGAACACCTTGAAAGTTATTCTTGCCACATTAGAGGAGCTGGGATACGGATATTCATATGAGGTCTTGAACGCAAAACATTTTGGTGTTCCCCAAAACAGGGAACGTCTTTTCATCATTGCTTGGTATAAAGAATTGGTTCATGTGAATTCATTCAAATTTCCATACGGAATATCCACAGATAGTTCAACAATCTATGAAAAAGAAAAGATAAAAGAAGGCACACTTCCAACAAAGGTCTCTGACATTTTTGAACCTTCAGATACATTGGACCCATGTTTTACTATTAGTGATAAAATGTGGGAAGGACACAAAAAAAGAAAGGAAAGGAACAAGTTGAACGGGAAAGGTTTCGGCTATTCCTTGTTTAAAGGAGATAGCGTTTATACAAGTACCATTTCTGCTCGTTATTGGAAAGACGGCAGTGAAATCCTCATTGACCAATCCGAAAAAGGACTAAATCCAAGAACATTAACTCCTGTTGAGGCTGGCAGATTACAAGGGTATCGTATAATTGGAAAAGGTTGGGAGCATCCAGAATGTGCTAGCAATCAAAATAATAATGATTCAAACCCCGAGTTTAAAATAGTTGTTTCTAAAAAAGAAGCCTATCATCAATTTGGGAACAGTGTTGCTGTCCCTGTTATAAAAAGAATAGCAGAAGAAATCATCAAACAATTAATGTAATATGGAAGAATTCAAAGATTTAGAGGATTTGTATCAACAAATAAAGGATCAAATTAATAATTGGACATATGAAGAAATCGAACTTCCTGTTCAATTTAAGTCTCAAGTATCAATAATTAGCGATAAAAATATAAAGTTTCATAAGTTTTCTGCATTTGCTTCAAAAACAAATGGAGATTCTATTATAATACCTAACCAATGGTTTTATCTGTCAAAAATCATGCTTCCGTTCAACGAAGAGTTGCATAAATATTATGACAAAACCGTCAGTCTTTTTTCTTTGGATAAATTAGAAGCTTTGAAGAAAAAAGGAACTCTCACAAAACAAGATGAAGCAACCATAGATGCGCAAATATCAAACAAGAAAGATGCCGACAAAATAAAAAGATTTGTAACTGATTATAAATGGTGGCATGGGGCTAAGTCTTTAGGTAGAGTTCAAAAGGATTATTTCGTATCAGCCATTTTATCTTTGTCTGGTCTAATCAATGACTCTTCTTCTTTTCTTGCTGATATTTGTGATTTTCTTAGACAGAATCCACACCTTTCAGACTTACTTATTGAATACTACAACAAACAAGAAAATGAGCTTCCGTTTAACAGACAGCAAATCTTTTACGGTGCTCCAGGCACAGGCAAATCTCATGAAATCAAAAGAATAACCAAAGGCCAAAAAGTCATCCGCACGACCTTCCATCCCGACAGTGATTATTCAACCTTTGTGGGGGCCTACAAGCCGACGATGGAAAATTCAGAAGTTAGAGTAGTGCCTGTGGTCGTCAACAACGGCATCAGCCTTGACCAAAGCAACGGGACTTATTGGGAAAAGAAGATTGTCTACAAATTTGTAAAACAAGCCTTCCTAAAAGCCTACCTCGCGGCTTGGAAAAAAATGGCCGATGCTATTATTACTACGAATGCTAACACCTTTACGGTTGGAGGCAACACCTTCACCCTTACTGCTATTGACGAAGACAAAGTTACATATTCTAGTTCATTTTCTCTCACAAAAAAAGGCGTACAAAATGTATGGAATAAACTATGGAGCAACAGTTCCTTTATGATTCCCACGGGGCAACAATCTGGCGAGTCGTCAGAACAGGCCGTTTGCAAATGGATTTATGAAAACACCGAGAACTGCACTAAAGGTAGTTTTGATGCCGGATGGGATAAACTTAAAAATGAATTAGCGACACATAGCATTGATGTAGACACAGGTAAGGGCAAGGCTGATTCTAAACCTAAACAAATATACACTATTTCTTTAGGCGACAACGATGACACTATTCAAGTAACAACAAATGGCAACCAAAAGGACAAAACCAGAATAAAAGATTGTTATTCGGGAGAATCCAAACCCGTAGGAGTTGAAGTTGGGCTGGTTAATATTCTCAAAGAACTTGATCCAGATTCTTTTGAGAATGCTTGGGAAAAAATAAAGAATAAAACAAACGGCACTATTGCTAAGGTAGAACCACAGTTCCTCATCATTGAGGAAATCAACCGAGGCAATTGCGCCCAGATTTTCGGTGATATTTTTCAACTGCTCGACCGTCAAGACAATGGCTTCTCCACCTATCCCATAGAAGTTGACGCCGACATACAACAAGCCATTAAAACAGCGTTTGAAAAGGAGGATAAATACAAACTCAATGGCAGTATCAATGTCGAAGGTGCCGTTGAAGATTATACAAGTAACCACGGCAAAACGCTCTCTGAGGACTTACAAGAAGGAAGAATCCTGCTGCTGCCCCCCAACCTCTACATCTGGGCCACCATGAACACCAGCGACCAAAGCCTCTTCCCCATCGACTCGGCATTCAAGCGCCGTTGGGAATGGAAGTATGTTCCGATTGACACAAAAAAAGAGGAATGGCATATTCTTGTAAACAAGCATAAGTATTCGTGGACGTCGTTCCTTGACATTATCAATGACACAGTGCTCACCGACGAAACTGCCGAGGACAAGTATTTAGGCTTCTATTTTTGCAAAGCGGAAAACGACATTATCAGTGCGGAGCAATTTGTGGGCAAAGTACTTTTCTATTTATGGAACGATGTATTTAAGGTTTACGGAGTGCCATCACAAATAACGAATGGCTCAAAGGAGATGACCTATGCTAAGTTCTACAATCCAGATGGCTCAATCAACGAAGATAGGGTTGAAAAACTTCTTGACAACCTGAATGTTGATAACGACAAGAAGAATGAAGCCGAGGCATCATCCGAAACCGAAAGCAACGCATAATAACCGCCAGCAGCCATGCGTATTCTTATAGAAGAGCATCAATATCCGGCCGAGTTGGTGGACAACATCATCATCGGATTGACCAACTTCCGCAATATTTACGGAAAAGTATCGGTCAACCATGTTGGCTATTACTTCAACCCAAAACTTGGCGTCAATGGGGACACGGTGTTCATCTTGCCCAAAGTGCTTTTGGAAGACATAAAAGTGGAGGAAAACGGCAAAAAGGTTACAAAAGAACGGGTTTTTGGCAAATATGACCCCGAGGACATCATCGACCTGCAAAGCCAAACCATACTTGAGCCACAAGAATACGATTTCATCTATGAATTGTCCGTGTGGATTTATCGCGCCATCGTGGTGTATCGTGACGCCAACCCCACAAGCGACGTGGTTCAGCAGCAGTTCATTCCACGGATGTCGCAAGGCAGAGTGCAAATATGCAACACTTATCTTGATATTTTGTTGGCCTTGTTGAAATTTAACCGCGAAAATCAGGATTTCTTCTTTTTCATTCTACGCAACATCCATTCGGGGTACAACAAAATCAATTGGAACCGAACCATTTCGCACACACAGGCTTTTCTGCAAGACGAGGCACCTATCTACCTTAAACCCGTCAACAAAAAGCGACAAATCAATTTTGATGAAGAGTTGCTTGTCATCTACTTTTCCATACTCCATCATCTTCATCAGTTTTATGGTTTTCCTGTCAGCATCAATGTCAACTTCGAGTTGATTACAGGCCATCGGTTTGAAGCTTATTTGAAAAAGGGCATTGGGCGTATTAGGTTGTTACAAATCAAGCACAAGTATTTCTCCGACAAAGCTCTTTATCTTTGGGAATTATGTTTCGCTTTCTTCGACCAAAGCCATAAAGTTATGGTAGAGACGAGTGAACAAGAATATATTTTGGTCAAGAACTTCAACATTGTGTTTGAATCGATCATTGATGAACTGATTGGAACCGACCATCGAGAATTGCCGCCCCGTTTGGCAGAACAAAGCGACGGAAAACAAGTTGACCATTTGTGGATTGATAACATTATCTTGCCCACAACCGAACAAAAGCCTGTCTATTACATCGGCGACAGCAAGTATTACAAATACAGAACCCCCGTTGGTGAGAACTCCATTTACAAACAATTCACCTACGCCCGAAATGTCATCCAATGGAGTTTTGATGCGCTGTTGGGACGCACTGAATGTGATGATGAAAAATACAAAATCAGATTGCGCGATGATAGGACTGAAGGCTACAACGTGATTCCCAACTTCTTCATCAGCGCGACCGTTGATTTTGAAACACTGGATTATGAAAATGATGCGTTAAGGTTACATCAAGGCGAAAACCTTCAAGATTCCTACCAATTCA
>JAEEGI010020788.1_pt1 | contig 13105 bp, 6 predicted proteins | sample 8958751 | NCBI WGS metagenome assembly JAEEGI01 (sample SAMN16246545, study PRJNA631951) | gut metagenome | biome: gut microbiome; feature: rumen; material: KS-attached | host: Bos | place: Iran: Karaj | collected 2018-10
TGACGGCCTATGTCGCGTTTGTCAACATGTTCGTGCATGTCGGTCATGGCGACATAGACCTCGCAACCAAAGATGGGTTTGAACTTGTCTTTCTCTTCGAGGTCCTTATTGACCTTGTTGCAGTAGTCATGAAGTTCCTTGATGCCGAACATGTTGCCGTGGTCGGTGAGCGCCATGCCGCGCATGCCGTCGGCCATAGCCTTGTCTACCATCCCCTGGATGGATGCCTGTCCGTCAAGGATGGAGTATTGTGAGTGCACATGGAGGTGAACAAAGGGAATCATTATCTAGGAGTTAAGGAGTAATAGGAGTTAAAGGGAGTTATGAAGGGACGCGCCAACGCACGTCCACAAAAATTTGTTCAAAGTTACTACAATTTCCCCACTCCACCTCCAAAAACACCCCACAAAAGTTATTAACAAGCAACATGAGTGTGTGTCACGGCTCTCGGGGTTAATCCAAAGGCTGGGGGTTGTAATAGGTATCGTCGTCGCGGTGGATGAGGTAGCCCTCGTCGACGAGGAAGGCTACCATGCTCACGATCTCGTCTTTGGGAAAAGACAAGGTGTGAAGGAATTCTTCGAGCCGACGCGGCTTTACCTGAGCCATATAGAGGATGCCGCTTTGCACGTCGGCGGGTTGGGTGTTCTCACGCTTGCGGCGGTCGATACACACATCGCAGTGTCCGCAGAAATCCCCTGTTTGTTCTCCAAAGTATCTCAACATGCGTGTCTCGCGGCACTGCTGGTCGTTGAAGGCGTAATCGAGCACCGCATCGATGCGCTGCTCCATGCGCTGCTTCAGATCCTCATAGATTGCCTTGGGCAGGAGCACATGGCGGGCCTCCTCCCGCGAACTGGTATAAATAATATAAGGTGTGCGTTTGCGGGGAATATAGTGGAGAATGTGCATGCGTGTCAACTCGAGCAGCGAGTTGTAGATGGTATCAGGGGTTAGGCCTGTCTTGAAACGAATGACATCCTCGTTGATGAAAACATAGTCGGCAAACAACCCAGTATACTGCCGCAAAATAGCCTGCAGCACACGGTCGGCACCGGGCGTGGAAGTGTGGAGATCATAAAGTTCCTCTTTCTTGGCCAAGATCATGACGCGGGACTGCGCTTCGATCTCCTCTACAAACTCGATGTATTCGGCCGAGGTGAGCAGGTGCAGCGCACTGTGAGTGGGCAGCACGGGCAAGCCATAGGTGTTGCAGAAGAGGTTGAAGTTGAAGTCATACATCTTCTGATAACCCTCCCCTACTGCCACATGTAGGAAATCGCCTGCCAACTCATAGACTTTCTTGATGAAGTCGCGAGGCGGGAAAGCATCGCTGATGTGTTTGTGAAGTGTTCGTTTGTCGGTTGGCGTTGTCAAGAGCACCGCATAAGACCTCTTGCCGTCGCGACCCGCGCGACCCGCCTCCTGATAATACTCCTCGAGCGAGTCAGGTATGTCAACATGGATGACGATGCGAACATCGGGCTTGTCAATGCCCATCCCGAATGCGTTAGTAGCTACAATAACACGGCACTCGTCGTTCTTCCACCTGTTTTGCTTGTCTTCCTTTTCCTCTACTGCAAGGCCCGCATGATAATAATCAGCGCCGATACCATGGCGATTGAGCTCATCACTGATGAGCTTGGTGCGCTTACGGCTGCGAACATAAACAATGGCTGTTCCCGCCACAGAGCGCAGGATGTGCACCAATTCGGTCAATTTCTCGCTGCATGGGCGAACGACATAGGTGATATTATCGCGAGCGAAACTCTTGCGCAACACGTTAGGCTGGCGGAACTCCAGGCGCTGCATGATGTCATCGACCACCACCGGTGTCGCGGTGGCAGTCAATGCAAGTACAGGAACGTCGGGGAAAATCTTGCGCACTTGTGCGATGCGCAGGAACGATGGCCTAAAGTCGTAGCCCCATTGCGAGATACAGTGCGCCTCATCGACAACGATGAGACGCACTGGCATGTGCTTGAGACGCTCAAGAAATCCCTCCGAACCTAATCGTTCAGGTGATACATAGAGGAACTTGCAGTTGCCATAAAGGCACTTTTCGTAGGTGCGGCGCACTTCGGCCGCGGTGAGTCCCGCATGGAGATAGGTCGCCTTGATGTGACGTTCGAGCAGGTGGTCAACCTGATCTTTCATCAACGAGATGATGGGCGTAACTACCAGCGCCATGCCATCGAGTGCCAGTGTGGGCACCTGGAAGGTGATGCTCTTGCCACCACCAGTAGGCATCAGCCCCAGCGTGTCGCGACCATCAAGCACCGATGTGATGATGTCTTCCTGCAGCGGCCGGAACTCGTCATATCCCCAATAGCGATGGAGGATGTCACGAATTTGGCTGGCTTTCGGATGCATCGTCGTGGGTTCTGATGCCCTTGATGAGCAATTGCACCGACCCGCTATTGCGGTGACGGTTCTCCTCGATGGTATAGCAGATGTCGAAAGGCTTGCGTGCCTTGATGTGTTCGTAGAAACGTGCCATGCCAAATGCGATACCATTCATGATGCGCTTGCTGTGGTTATCAACCATTTCGAGCTTGATGTGCTCATTGTTGCGACCCACAAGTTTGCTGGTGCCAAAGTCAAGCACGTTACGTGTGATGAACACAGGCTTCTGGTTCTCGGGACCGAACGGATTGAATTGCTTCATGCAGCGCAAGAAGTCGCTGTTGATGTCTTCAAACATCAATTCGCAGTCAATGTCCATCGTTGGGGTTACCTGTTCGTCGTGGATGTGCTCCTCTACATATTCGGTAAGGCGACGGCGGAACTCGGCGATATTCTCGACCTTGAGTGACAGGCCCACGGCGTTGGTGTGACCGCCAAAGTTCTCTAGCAGGTCACGACACGACTTGATGGCAGCATAGACATCAAATCCGCGTACAGAACGTGACGAACCAGTCGCCAAGCCATTGCTCAATGTTAGCACGACCGACGGCCGGAAGTGCAGTTCGGCAAGACGCGATGCAACGATGCCAATCACACCCTTGTGCCAGTTCTGATCATAGATGACAATGGGTTTCTTGCCTTCCAAGGCATGTGCGTGACGCTCGACAATCTCGTTAGCCTCGACAGTGATTTGGCGATCCAGCTCTTTTCGGTTGCGGTTGTAGTTGTCAATGCGCTTGCTGATTTCGTTGGCCTCGACTGGGTCACGTGTAACCAGCAATTCTACCGACTCTTGTCCGCTCTCCATTCGTCCAGAAGCATTAATGCGTGGTCCAATCTTGAAGATGATGTCACTAATGGTCAGCACCTTGCCAGTGAGTCCGCACAACTTGATAATGCTTTTCAATCCAACGCACGGATTGTTGTTCAGGCGTCGCAGTCCAAAGTAGGTCATCACACGGTTCTCACCTGTGAGCGGCACAATGTCAGCAGCAATGCTAACGGCCACCAGGTCGAGCATTGTTTCCAGTTCGTGGGTCGAGAGACCGTTGCTCTGGGCGAAACCTTGCATGAACTTGTACCCCACTCCGCATCCCGAAAGTCCCTTGTAGGGATAATTGTCGTCAGGACGCTTGGGGTTGAGGATAGCTGCTGCGTCAGGCAAAACGTCATCGGGTACGTGATGGTCGCACACAATGAAGTCAATGCCTTTACTCTTGGCATAGGCTATCTCCTCGATAGCCTTGATGCCGCAGTCTAGCACAATAATCAACGATACTCCGATGCTTGCAGCATAGTCAATGCTCTGCAGCGAGATACCATATCCCTCGTCTTCTCGGGTTGGGATATAGTACTCCAAGCGGGAGTAATAATTTTGTAAATAACGGTATACGAGCGCCACAGCGGTGGTGCCATCGACATCATAGTCGCCATATACCATAATTTTCTCTTTGCCACCTAGTGCCGAATTCAAGCGGTCGACGGCCTTGTCCATGTCCTTCATCAGGAATGGATCGGGCATTTGGCTGAGCGACGGACTGAAGAATGCACGGACATCGTCGTAGCTCTTCATTCCGCGCAGCACCAAAAGGCGTGCGACTGAGGGACATTTGGGGAATTTTTCCGCCAACTGCGCCTCGATCAGGGATTCTTCGGATGTAAGTGGTAAGTAATTCCATTTACTTATCATTTATGTTATTTTTTATTATGCTGAGCTACGACTGTCGCCCTCTGGCGCACAGTACTGAGTGGATGCAATATCGGCGTACCTTATCATGGATGGCATCAATGGCCTCCAAACGGCACGCATTATTGTGACTATCAATCACTTGCCCGTAGTCTCACATCCGTCAACTAGGGCATTTTGGCTACTTTCGCCAATAAATTCCTACAAAGTTATTACAAAACTATGGTTTTTCAAAATATTTTTTGTCATAGTGCCAATATTTTTGAAAAATTAGCATTTCGCCTTTCTGAGTAACTCATAGTTTGGGCAAAAAAGTGAAAAATTTGGCTGGATATCGTTTTTTTTGTAATTTCGCAGTCCAAACTCGAGTGATAAATGAAGCTATTGAACATATTACTGCAAACTCCAGTGCCTAAAGACACGATTGCTGCCAGCAAAATAAAGGAGCTGACTAGCACTGCCAAGGCACATGTCGATGCCATTGCTCATCCTGATTCTATCGCATCGCTAACGCCCGATAAGGTGTTGGGTGGCATCCGCGACTTTGACTGGAGTGGCGTTATTACCAGCCTGTCGAGCCAGCTCATATCGCTGGGCTTGCGCGTGCTGGCTGCCATCTTGATCTTTTATGTTGGCAAACTGATCATCAACAAGTTGCATTCGTTGTTGTTGGCGGTCTTTGTCAAGAAGGATGTCGACCGTTCTCTCAGTTCGTTTCTGTTGAGTTTCCTCAAGATTACCCTGCTGTTCCTGCTCATTATCACCGTCATCGGCGTGATGGGCATTGAGACCAGTTCATTCATCGCGATTTTTGCCTCGGCAGGTGTAGCCATCGGCATGGCGTTGAGCGGAACGCTGCAGAATTTTGCAGGAGGTGTGCTTATCCTTCTCATTAAGCCCTACAAGGTGGGTGACTTCATTGAGTTTGGTACCTATAGGGGAACAGTCAAGGAGATTCAAATCTTCCACACCATTATCACCACTATCAACAATGAGCGTATCATCATTCCCAACGGTGGTTTATCAACAGGTACTATCAACAACTACTCGGCCGAGGGCTACCGACGCATCGAGTGGCGTGTGGCTGTATCCTATGGCGATGATGTGAAGGCTGCACGCACAGCCATCATGGACATCATTAATGCCGACAGTCGCATCATTAAGAATGAGTCGGAGATACATGAGGATGAAATTGAGTCCAACACGAGCGTTGAAGAAGTGGTTGAGGAGAAGCGCGAGTCCTGGTGGCGACGATTGTTCCATCACTCGCGCCGAAAGACTGCTGAATGGCGCGCAGCCCAAGCCGCGGAGATACAGAGCAAACTGCCCAAGCCCGACTACACCCCATCAGTGCTGGTTGAGCAACTCGCTGATAGCAGTGTGATACTGTTGGTTCGTGCTTGGGCAACGAGTGCCGATTACTGGCCCGTGCTTTTTGATGTGAATGAGCAAATTTACGAACAGTTGCCTCAACATGGCCTCCACTTCCCCTTCCCCCAGCTAGATGTGCACCTAAATAATGAAAAATGACCTATCAAATTAATACTCCCTACTGCATCTTGCCTGAAGGATGCTACGCGTCGCCCAACATCGGTAGTGCCACCGAGGATGACCGACTGTTTATTGTCACCAACGACATCACGGTGCGCGAGGCACTCATTGAGGCTCTGAACAACTCTCTGGAGAAGAACCGCAAGATCTCGCCAGCCATGTTCAACGAGATGCTCGAAGACGCCCTGACCAGCTTAGGCCAACGTAACAAACAGTGCGACTTGGCGTTCTTGCTGATGCATCCAGGTGGATGTCTTGTTGCCCAGATGGGCCGTAGCCGTGTACTCCACATCTCGGGCATGAACCATGAGATAGCCTACGACTCTCGCAACCAAATCCAAGACTATAGCACAAAATCTCGAGCTGAGGTCATCAAGGACATCAATGACGGAGATGTAATTATCATTACTCTGTCGGACCGAGTCGATGGTCACAAACTGACGCAGACCGTTACAGATTATGTTGGCACTGAAGACTTTGAGCAGCAGATGAACAAGGCACTGGCAGTGAATCTTGACACGGCACCTGCCAGCTATGTCATCACCATGCAGCACGCCAAGGGCGGCATGCCACATCATTTGTCAGACGTCAACTGGAAATGGATTTTGCTCTACCTTCTGCTAGCTGCACTTATCGCAGGAGTCGCAATGTTATCACTCAACGGAGGATTGAAACTGCCAAAGTTGTTTGATGATGACAAACCTGCCGCCGAGGCGACAGTCGACAGTGTGGCAACCGACACCACTGCACGCGACTCACTCATCCCCGCAATGGACATTCCTGCGGCCGACCCTGAGCCAGTCGAGAAACCCAAGAAAGACACTGTGCGCAGCGAGAAGCCCAAAAAGGAAGAACCAAAAGTTGAGGAAACAGCACCTTCACCCGGTCTGCATGAGTCAGTTCCCGTCGAGCCCGAGCTGAAGGTCGATGCCCCCACTCCACCCACGACTCCACCACCCGCTCCCGACGAGCCATGATTCAGATTTTTCTGTATTGAGATAAAAAGGGCGCAAGGTTTTTGAAGCCTTGCGCCCTGACTATTATTACTTCACCTCTAAAAACTTCAGAGTTACTTGACCTCCTCGAAGGGGACGTCTTCGGCACCACCGTTGGGATTGCCGCCACCCTGTGGTCCTTGCTGGCCACCGAAGGGGCCTCCAGCGCCACCGAAGGGGCCTTGCGGTCCTCCACCAGGCTGCTGTGCACCAGCTGCGCTGGCTGCCTGATACATCTTCTGGAACAGATCCTCAAGCTCTTTCTTCGCCACATCGATGGCAGCGAGGTCTTGAGCCTTGTGAGCCTCTTTAAGCTTACCGAGTGCGGTCTCGATTTGCGACTTCAGGTCTGCAGGCAGTTTGTCGCCAGCTTCTTTCATCGTCTTCTCAGTTTGGAAGATGAGTGCGTCAGCCTCGTTGAGTTTGTCGATGCGCTCTTTCTCCTTGGCATCGGCTGCGGCGTTGGCAGCTGCCTCGTCCTTCATGCGCTGGATTTCATCATCGGTCAAGCCACTGCTAGCCTCGATGCGGATGCTCTGCTCCTTGCCTGTGGCCTTGTCCTTGGCGCTCACGTTAATCACGCCATTCTTATCGACGTCGAACGACACCTCAATCTGCGGGATGCCGCGCGGTGCGGGAGCGATGCCGTCGAGGTGGAAGCGACCCAACGTCTTGCAGTCCTTGGCCATGGGGCGCTCGCCTTGCAACACATGCACCTCGACCTCTGGCTGGTTGTCGGCTGCCGTCGAGAACACTTGACTCTTGCGCACAGGGATAGTGGTGTTAGCGTCGATGAGCTTGGTCATCACACCGCCCAGAGTCTCGATGCCCACCGACAAGGGAATGACGTCAAGCAGGACGATACCTTCCTCGTGCAGCTCACCACTGATGACACCACCCTGGATAGCTGCGCCCACTGCGACCACCTCGTCGGGGTTAACGCCCTTGGATGGAGCTTTGCCGAAGAAGCGCTCCACAATCTGTTGGATAGCGGGGATACGCGTGCTACCGCCTACCAGGATCACCTCGTCGATGTCGCTGGTGCTCAGGTTGGCATCGCGCAGTGCCTGCTCGCAAGGACGGATGGTTGCTTGAATCAGGTCATCGCACAGTTGCTCAAACATGGCGCGGCTCAGCGTCTTCACCAAGTGCTTGGGCATACCATCCTGCTGGGTAATGTACGGCAGGTTAATCTCGGTGCTTGTCGAGCTAGAGAGCTCAATCTTGGCCTTTTCAGCAGCTTCTTTCAAACGCTGGAGAGCCATTGGGTCACGACGCAGGTCGATGCCTTCCTGCTTTTGGAACTCATCAGCAAGCCATGTGATGATGCGCTGATCGAAGTCATCGCCGCCCAGGTGAGTGTCACCATTGGTCGACTTAACCTCAAACACGCCTCCACCCAGCTCGAGGATAGAAATATCAAATGTACCGCCACCAAGGTCAAACACAGCAATGCGCTTGTCATCGTCGGTCTTGTCCAAGCCATAGGCCAATGCGGCAGCGGTAGGCTCGTTGACGATGCGTTCCACCTTCAGACCAGCAATCTCGCCAGCCTCGATGGTAGCCTTACGCTGGGCGTCGCCGAAGTAAGCTGGCACGGTGATAACCGCGCTGTCGACGGTAGTACCCAGGTAGTCCTCGGCGGTCTTTTTCATCTTTTGCAGCACCATTGCTGAAATCTCTTGCGGCGTGTACTGACGACCGCCAATCTCAACGCGGGGCTGGTTGTTGCTGTTGGCGACCACCTTATAAGGCATGCGCTCAACATCTTTGGTTACGCGATCCATCGTCTCGCCCATAAAGCGCTTGATCGAGAACACGGTGCCTGTAGGGTTCATAATGGCCTGGCGCTTGGCGGGGTCGCCGACGATGCGCTCACCATTATCCTTAAACGCCACGACCGAAGGCGTTGTATTGCGTCCCTCACTGTTGGGGATCACGACGGGGTTTTTACCCTCAAGAACGGAAACACACGAGTTGGTGGTTCCCAGGTCGATACCAATAATCTTTCCCATTTTCTTATCTGTTTTTAATGATTAATCTTGTTTGTATTGATTGCCTGTAGCACTTGCTGCAAGCAACCGTTTAAGTTAGAGCAAATGCCGTGCCATGCACAAAAGTGACAATTGCGACTCATTGTGTTGTGACAAGATGGCAGATTTTCTTATTCTCCCGCCGCACTTACATGACAATTGGATATTTTTTTGTAACTTTGCAGACACTTTAAGAAATAATCCTGATGAAACCCAATGATGCCCAGCATAGCAAGTATGTCAAGATGACCACAGCGCCTGTGGGAAGTCTTGTGACGCAGTTGGCATTGCCCTCGATTGTGAGCATGCTGGTGTCGGGTATCTATAACTTGGCTGACACGTTCTTTGTTGGCCAAATCAACACGCAATCAGTTGCGGCATTAGGCATTGTTTTCTCCTACATGACGCTGGTGCAGGCCATTGCTTTCTTTTTCGGGCAAGGTTCGGGCAACTATATCTCGAGAGCGCTGGGCCGACAAGAAACCGAGCAGGCAGGGACGATGTCTGCCGTGGGGCTGGTGTCGTCGGTAGCAACAGGCTGTGTCCTTGCGGCGCTCGGTTTTGTCATGATGAGGCCTGTATTGAGCTTCTTGGGATCGACCCCCACCATCATGCCTTATGCCAGTGACTATTTCACTTATATATTATTAGGTACACCGTTCATCATGGGGTGTTTCACGATGAACAACCAGATGCGTCAGCAAGGCAATGCTTCATTGGCAATGCTGGGAATCTTGTCGGGTGCAGTGTTGAACATCGCGCTGGACCCGCTGCTGATATTCGGTCTGGGAATGGGCATTCGTGGTGCCGGACTTGCAACAGCGTTGTCACAATGTGCCGCCTTCGTGTTGATGCTTCGATTGACGGGGCATCGTGGCGGACTTCCGTTCAAGCTGTCGCAATTCCGCCCTACTCTGTGGCGCTATCGTGAGATAGCTGCGGGCGGCTTGCCGTCGTTGGCACGCCAAGGGCTGATGAGCATTTCGACCTTGTGTCTGAATCTAATGGCATCGTACTATGGTGATGAGGCTATCGCTGCCTTTTCGGTTGTGGGTCGTGTGGCAATTCTAGCTGGTGCGGCGATGATTGGCTACGGCCAGGGCTTCCAGCCTGTGTGCGGATTTAACTTTGGCGCAGGAAATTTCGACCGTGTGCGAGCGGCGTTCTGGCACAGCCTGCGTGTGTTGACACTCTATTGCCTGGTTCTAGGCATAGCAGGCTACGTGTTTGCCAGTACGATTGTATCATGGTTTGTCACTGATGATCTGCGAGTAATCAACATTGGTGCAGAAGCGCTTAGGTATCAATGCCTTTCGTTCCCGCTTAGTGGTTTTATCGTGATGTCGAATATGTTTTTGCAGAACATCCGTCGCACGGTGCCTGCAGTCATCATGGCATCAGCGCGGCATGGCATTTTCTTCTTGCCCGCCATGTTTGTCGGTCACTGGCTGTTGGGATTGCAAGGCTTGGAGATGTCGCAAGCCGTGGCAGATGTCATCTCGTTCGTATTAGCCATCCCACTAGCGCTAATCGCATTGCGCAATCTAGGCACAAACAATCACTGAAAGAGGTCCCTAGCCCCTATCAAGATGTGATTTTCTTTTTTTAAAAAAAGGGGCTGCACAAAAAAATAAAGGCAGCTATATACCTGTTGTCCTCAGGGTATGCTTTGTCGCTGAAAGCGACTGAGTTGAATAACCGGGGGTGGAGCTCGCGACACCCTCGGACAGAACGCAAACTATTATCCTCGCTGAAGGCGAGCATTTAGTTTTCGCGACAAGGTGCTCGCTTTCAGCGAGAAATTTAGTATGCCCTCATACCGGAGGTGTCGCTAACGCTCCACCCCCGGTTACTCAGATTGTCACCTTCGGTGACGTTGCTTCATCACCAAAAACAAAATACTAATTGGGGGACAACTGGTATATAGTTCCCTTTGTCTTTTTGTCTTTATATTCTTTTTAATTCCACTTTTTAAAGGGGACTCAATTATTTGTTCAAATAATTTGTGTGCTTGAGAAGGATATGACCTATACTAGAAAAAGCTGTCAGTTAGACAGCAGTAATTGATACATCATGAAGAACAGATTCCTACCCCTTAACGCCCCTAAAAACCGAGTTAAGGGAAGATTATCACTTATTTTTTCCCCTTAACCTGCAAAAAAGCCGAGTTAAGGGGGGGGAGGATTATAGTATGGGAATAGGAGGATAAATGAGTTCTGATATAGACCACATTCAATAATTTGATTATCAGCAATTTGTCCTGTCTTAATTTGCAAATCAAGACAGGGCATCATAGTGCAATCATGCTGTGTTTTGTGCCAATGTGTAAATTAACCCATCTCTGATGCCGAAAAATTTGACAGGTTTCAGTGGCGGCAGTAATTTTGCCGTTGAAAACGTTTTCATCACTCGATTTATTCACCCTAAAAAACGATTTAATTTATGAATAATCAGAAACTACTCCGATGCATGATGATGAGCCTGCTTCTACTCATGGCAGGAATGCTTGCGCAAAGCCAGTCCATCATCCAGAGCAAACAGATTGTTACTAATGTTGCCGGCTCTGAGTTACCCTTTATTATTCCCAATATTGACATGTCCAATTGCGATGTGTTACGGGATAATAAAACAATCACTTATGTGCCCAAACAGCCAAAACAAAATATCGATTGGGATAATATGGTCAACGTCACATTCCAGATGGAGTATGATGAAACATTGTGCGAATCGCCAACTAGGGTTTCAGCATATCCAATTGATTTTTTTAGTTGGGGTAACGGAGGGTCATTTACTACCTACAAAGACTGGCAAGATGGTACATTTAAAGGAGAATATGGTGCTGGCCTTTGGGACTTCTTTGTTACATTTACGAGTATAGATGGGAATAACACATACTATGTATTGAAGGAGAGTGTGGACATCCATTCAGACACGACCATTATAATTGATCAGAGAACCGCGACCAACCCCATGCAAATTGTCTCAAGAATGCCAAATGGAGAGGTATATGATCATACTAAACAAACTTATGGAGATTACACGATAATTGATGGGATGTCTAAGATGTCATTCGTCAGGATAAGTGATGGCATACGATTTGGTGATATGTTCTTTCATGTGGATGATGAAGATGACTGTTGTTTCATTAACGATGTGAGTGACCGTTTTTTCCTCAATTATCAAACTTGGTTCACGGGCATTGATTCATACTTTTTGATTGATCATACTAGCCTAGATTTTAGTTTCCCCCTGGAAAACGATCCTGCCGATTGGGAATGTATTGAAGAGAGTTTTCAGCCCTCGGCTATCGATGATAGAGAACACAATTTAGTGGGCATGACTTTTACATCTTGTCATAAAGGTTTAGCTGTAAGTTCTGTTAATGTCAATTTTATTGAACCGTGCGCTTTAACAGACGGGACAATAAAAATATATGTTAATGCTCCGAAGCATAGTAACGACTATGTCCTATTAACACAATGTGATTTCGGATATGGCGTAGAAGCGATTTATAATTATGAGGATGGTAATGGCAATATCGTTTTTACTGACACAGTTATGGATCCTTTTATGATTTATGGCGCTCCCACTCTCTTTGAGAATGGTGTCAAGCACTATATCAACAATGGGCCTTTAAATAGCATATCTTTTATGGGGTTCAATGAGGTGGATGGCCTGGTGGCTCGCCACGGCTATCCTGGCAATCCAGCATTCTCTTTCACCGAAGATCAGAAGACTTCTGACTTTGGTTCTGGAACTCCCATTTGCCTATTCTTGTCCCCCGAAGTGGCCAATGTGTACCCTATCTGGACTTACGCCTACTTTGGCCGATATGGTGAGGACAGAGAGGTTGACGCATTGACGTTGGAAATGAGTATGGCGGTAAATGGCACAGAGGTTTGCACCAATTTTGGCTTAATAAACCAATACTTAATGGAACCCGACAGACCCACTGGCGAGATTGACATCACTATGACTAATGAAAATATCATGGTTGATGGGCTGCAAGGACGGAACTTTGCCCAGATGCACATTGACGAGAACAGCGAGGACAGTGACGGTCCCTCACTCTCAATGCTTTGGTTCAAGGATAACGAGGGGCGCATCACCGACCGCTTCGCAACAAGTCAAGACGGTTTACTGGAGTTCTCGGCGGGCGACTTCAACGCTATTTTTGACATCGACATCTCTGAAAACACGTGGCTCCAGTGCCAGAAGCCTGAAGTTGAGGTGTCATACGCCCCCTACGGTGAGGACGCATGGGATACGCTAGAAGTCGAGGAGATTCCTGAGAACTTCTATATGCCTTGCTTTGGCCACTTCTATCGCGGCTCATTGGGCGGTGTGAAGGGCAAGGGATTGCAGGGCTGGTTTGATCTGAAAAGCCGTCTTGAGGATGCTGCCGGCAACTGGCAGGAGCAGGTCATCAGTCC
>JAEEGI010020797.1_pt1 | contig 13098 bp, 11 predicted proteins | sample 8958751 | NCBI WGS metagenome assembly JAEEGI01 (sample SAMN16246545, study PRJNA631951) | gut metagenome | biome: gut microbiome; feature: rumen; material: KS-attached | host: Bos | place: Iran: Karaj | collected 2018-10
CCATCTGCAGAGGAAGCGGCTTCCAAACAGACAAGCGCTGAGGAAGACGCTGCCGTGACTGACGTTGCTGGCTTTGCGCAGGTGTTCCTTCTGTATGATGGCCGATATGTTTGTTTCCGAAGCGCCTTGGGCCACTGAAAGCACACTGATGCCGTTCCTGCCGAGCACGCTGAACAACTTGCCGGCGATGCCCTGCGTGTTCTTCATTTGTTCACCGACGATGGCGATGGTTGAAAGCCCGTCGATGCGCTGCATGGGGTTCATGGCGCCGGTGGCAATCTCTTTGGCAAATTCCTGGTCAAGCACGCGGCAAGCTGTCTCGGCGTCGCGGGGCGTCAAACAGATGGTTGTGCTCGTTTCTGACGAAGTTTGTGCCACCATGAACACACTCAGGCCGTGCGCAGCCAAAGTAGAGAAGATACGACGGTTGACACCGATGACACCGACCATGGACATACCGGAGACGTTAACCAACGATGTCTCTCTGATAGCCGACAGTCCGCGTACAGATTGCCTGCCTGCGGGCGCGTCACTCGTAATTAGGCTGCCGGCAAATTCGGGATGGAACGTGTTACGTACGTATATGGGGATGTTTTTCCTGCGCACCGGATAGATGGTAGGCGGGTAAACGACCTTCGCACCGAAGTTGCACAATTCCATGGCCTCGTTGTACGACAGCGTGTCAATGGGGTAGGCGTTTGGCACGATTCTGGGGTCTGCTGTCATGAACCCGTCGACGTCGGTCCATATTTCCAGTGCTTCCGCATCAAGTGCAGCCGCCACTATGGCCGCTGTATAGTCGGAACCACCCCGACCCAGCGTCGTCGTTATGCCGGATGTGGCGTCCGATGCTATAAATCCGGGGATGACAGCTACGCTTTGCAAGCTGTCAAAACGCTCTTTGACCAGACGGTTGGTGAGTGTGTAGTCGACCATAACCTTTTCCTCGCGCCTTTCAGTTTTGATGAAATCACGCGAGTCGTATCTCACGGCGCCTTTGACCATTGCCTCGACGCAGAGAGAGGAGCAGCGTTCGCCGTAACTGAGGATGGCGTCGCTCGTGCGCGGTGTCACGTCGCGGATGAGGCATACGCCGTGCAGCAGGTCGGCCATTTCGTCGAACAGACCTTGCAGACGCTGTTTCAACTCCGCCTGACGCGCTCCGTCATCCACGACGGCGTCGATGAGATTGTGGTGCGCAGCCACGATGTCCCGTACAACATCCTTGTATTCCGTTTTTCCCGCGCTTGCCAGCCGTGTGGCTTCTATCAGCTTGTCTGTAACTGCTTTGAGTGCGGATACGACCACGATGACGGGGCTTTTCTCCGCCTCTACAATCTTCTTGATGTTTTGTATACCGAGAATGGAGCCGACCGAAGTCCCTCCGAATTTTAATACCTTCATGAATTTTTGATTGGAATTTAATGTGTACGTCAGTACACGGTTGAAAAGTCTAAGAATAATCTGTGGAAATCACTCCGTAACATACCTGTGCCGCCCCTCAGGGCATCAGGCCCTGACGACGTGCATCGCATGGCGAATAATTGTAGTGACAAGTACGTCTTCTTTCCATATAAATACTTTTCAAAGGGCAAAAGTACAAAGTTTTTCCCATTTGGCTCTGAAATTGCCCCGTTTTTCTTGTTTCAGTCCCCGCAAAAGTACATTTTTCATGCTTTTCCCCGGCCGTTTCCCCATAATGTCGCTTTTGAGAGACAATGTGCCGCAAACTGTGCGTAACATAAAGCGCCGTAACCCGTACATGGGAAAAAATATAAGGCACTTGGCAGACGCCAAATGCCTTATTCCTAATTTCATTTCCTCTCTGCGGTGCGCCTGACAGGACTCGAACCTGCACGTCATAGACACCAGATCCTAAGTCTGGCGCGTCTACCAATTCCGCCACAAGCGCGTGAAATCGGATGCAAAGTTAGTGATTTTGCAGGACAAACATGGGAATGCGCAGGAAAAAGTGCGTTTTTCCGCAACGGCAGATTTATTGGCGCAGGTAGGCGCGTGCGGTTTCTATGATGTTGTCGCGTCCCACGATGAGGTCTTCGGCGGTCATGTTGACGGCGATGTCGGGTTCTATGCCTTCTTCCGCCGATTGTTTGTTGGAGTCGTACATAGGGCAAGCCGAGAAGCGCAGCGACCAGCCGTTTGGAAGTTCGGCGTGAAAGGGCATGCCGGCGCCGCCACCGCTTTTGGCTCCCATGAGGATGACTTTGGGACATGCCCTGGCGTACATGGCGAAGGCGTTGGCGGCACTAAAGGTGCTGCGGTTCGTAAGTACGACGGCGCGTTTCTGCCATCGCATGCCCTCGGCGGGTTTCAGTTTGACGGGTTTCAATGACGAGATGGCGTTGTGGGCAGGTCCGGTCTTGTGAGCCATATATCCGGCGGTGATTTCCTGATTTGTGAAGCAGCCGGCGAGACTTTGTGCCGATGACAGCAGACCTCCGTCGTTGTTACGTACGTCAATGATGAGCCCGTCACAAATGGCGAGTTTCGTAAATATGGCATTGAGATTGCCACTGCCGATATTCTGGTCGAATGAGCCGCAGTAGATGTAGCCTATGTTGTCTTCGAGGATGCGATACTTCATTCCGGCAGAGAGCATGTAGCTTGTGCCGAGATATTTGCGCAAGAGGCTGTCGCTGAAGTTTGAGGGATATTGTTCAAACCAGTCCCAATAGCGTGCCACGTTGAATGAAGACGTGAGGTTGACGTGTCCGTCGCGGAGTTCGCGAATCATACGGGCGCACACCTCAAAGAGTTGCTCGCCTGTCATGCTTGGTGTGAGAAATTGGCGGTACTTTTCGTGGACTGTGTTCCAGTCGAGACCGTACGTGTCGGCTTTTTCCTGAAAGAAGCAGTAGTGCTCGTCGAGCAGGTGCCACAAGGCTTCGAAGTTGCCCGACGGCGTGTTGTCGAAGTCGTCTTCAGTGACGCACCGGCTGAAGATGGCTGCTGTGAGGCAGGCGATGAGTATGGGGAGGAGGTTTGTGGCGCGTTTCATCATGGTTGTTTGCGGTTAGGTTTTATGAGTTGGAATTGCTTAACATAGCCCAGCATGAAGGCATGTGACCAATCGTGGCTCTTAAGATGGTTGACGTGGCTCTGACGTATGTTGCAAAGGTAGCCAAGCCGGATTGTGTGGTTACCGAGCGGCATGTCGAGGGAGAGCATCTGGGAGATGTTGAAAGCTTGGAACAAGTGGGTGGCGCAGATGTTGTGGTCGTAGTTTCCCAAAGAGAATATCTCGTAGTACGACTGCGTGTAATTGGGCGAGAACATTGCTCCGACGAGGGGCAGGTCGGCTTGGTAGCGCGCTGTGAACGACTTGCCGAGGCATTGGAAACGGTATGACGCGGCGGCAGACAAGCCTGCGTCGACGGCTATGCGTGCTTGGGCGGGGTTGTTGCCGTTCCGTGTGTTGTATGCAAAACCCAGGTGTGTGCCTATGGCAGGTCCGGCCTGCAGTGTCAGGCTCTCGCTCGGTTGCCACTGGTATCGCCAGGCGAAAGTCCAGTCTACCATCCCTGAAATGGTCTTTGCATCGTCGGTAGGTGACTTACAATAAGCGATATGTCCCTGAAGAGTGTTCTGATATGCCACACGGTCGTTCATGAGATGGGTCAGGCGGGCGTGTTCGCGCAAGATGCGGACTTCTGTGCCCGTGTATTCGAGCGGTGAGAGGTATGTGTCGAGCAGGTTGTGGTATCCGACACCGAACAAGGTGGCGTGACTGCGCAGCAGGGTGGGGTCGCCGGCCTCTTGGGCGCGTGTGCCGACGGGGATGAGGGCTATGGCCAGGCAGACAACCGACACCGTGCGGACAACACGCATGATACGGAATTCCGAGTGTGGGATAGTTTTTCCTATGTGCATGATGCGCTGTCCGGTGTTTGAGATGGTTTTCGCCGTGTCAGAACAAGCGTCCCTGACCTATGATTTCATCCTTGATTTCATCGTCGGACTTGTTCACATCTGCGTCGATGTCTTCCTCGTCGGGGGTATTGTCGGCCTCGCCTTCAGTTTGTGGGGCTTCCGGTTCGGGATGGCGCAGCGGAAGCAGTTCCTCAATGCTCTCAACGGCGTACGTGGTGAGGCGCTTGCCCTTTGCCTTGAAACTTTTGACGCCTACAAACTGCTCCACGTCAATTTCTTCCGTCCCTCTGAAGGCGTCATCGCCGCCGTAAGTGAGGAGCAGGCGCGGGTAGGTCTCTTGTGTGAGGAGCAAAAGGCGGCTTTCGGCGTTTTCTCCCAAAATGGAGTGGGGCTTATTCGTATCTGGCAGGGTAAAACGTTTGAGATAGGGATACCCATTGTTGTCAGCGTCGTTCAGAACAGCGCTCCAAACGGTCGCGGCATGGTACTTGCCGATGTACTTGATGTTTGTTTCGTAGTGGTTGTTGGGCTCGACGTCGGTCATATAGTAGTTGCCGTCGCTTAGGATGACTACGATGCGGTCGTCAGCCGAGAATTCACCGAGGTATTCTCCATGTTCGTCGAAATTAAGTCGCTGGGTGTCGGTGTCAAACCAGACTTTGCGCCCTCCAAGTGTCGATGCGCCGTGGCTTTTCAGCAAGATGCGGTGAACGGGGTTCTTCGTGACAAGGTTTCCCTGGCTCTGACGTCCTTTAATCTTTAAGTCGGCGAAGTCTATGTCGAAGGTAATCTTCTTCAACTTCGGCTGCGGTTTGAGCATTACCTTCACAACCTCGGCTTCACCGTTTGCATTTGCCGTGAAGTACACGATGCGGCTTCCCGGAGTGCCCATGGTCACGTCGTACTCGTGGTCGCGCGTGATGCTTGTCACGTTAAAACGTTTCTGGAAGTAACTTCCTTTGCGCCCGTCGTGATATATGAGATTGTATATCGTACGTTTGTCGTTCTTTTTGAAGACTGCGACGTAAATAACCTCGGCTTTGCGCCCCTCACGTTTGGACTTTTCGGTCTCACCTATGAACAATTTCTCCTGAATGCGGGTTACCTTGTACGTACCGTCGCGATAGAACAGGATAATGTCGTCAAGGTCGGAACAAGGTCCGATGAGCTCGTCTTTTTTTAGGGCAGTGCCGATGAAACCTTCGTTACGGTTGATGTAAAGTTTCTGATTGGCTTCGGCAACTTTGGCTGCCTCGATGGTATCAAAGGATGCAATTTCCGTACGTCGGGGATGCTGTGCGCCATATTTTGTCTTGAGCAAGGTAAACCAGTTGCATGTCACTTCTGTCATGTTCTTAAGGTCCTTCTCAATCCGACTCATTTCCTCGCGCAGCCGCATCATGGCTTCCTCAGCTTTGTCTTTGTTGAACTTGGCTATGCGTTGCATTTTGATATCAAGGAGTCGCAGGATGTCATCTTTGGTTACCTCGCGCACCATCTGGGGATAGTATGGCGTGAGACGCTCGTCGATGTGCTCGCATAGGGCGTCGGTCGACGTAGCATTCTCAAAGCCTTTGTCTTTATAGATACGCTCGTTGATGAATATGCTTTCGAGGCTCGCAAAGTGGAGTTGCTCCAACAGTTCTGCGTGTTTAATCTCCAGTTCTTTTTGCAAGAGCGCCTTAGTCGTGTCTACGGAATGACGCAAGACGTCACTGACGGTCATGAAAACCGGCTTGTTGTTGTCTATCACGCAGCAGTTGGGCGATACGCTCACTTCACAATCTGTGAAAGCGTACAAAGCGTCGATTGTTTTGTCACTACTGGTGCCCGGAGCCAAATGTACGACAATCTCAGCCTGAGATGCGGTGTTGTCATCTACCTTTCGCGCGGCTATTTTTCCCTTTTCGATGGCTTTGATGATGGAGTCAATCAGTGTAGGGCTTGTTTTGCCGTAGGGCATGTCGGATATGACGAGCGTTTTGTTGTCGAGTTTTGTGATTTTTGTACGTATACGGAGCGAGCCGCCTCGGGCACCGTCGTTGTATTTTGAGACATCGATGCGCCCACCTGTGAGAAAGTCCGGATAGAGTTGGAACTGTTCGCCGTGAAGATAGGCAATGGCGGCGTCACACAGTTCTCCGAGATTGTGGGGTAGGATTTTTGCACTCAAACCTACGGCTATGCCTTCGGCACCTTGCGCCAAAAGCAGCGGAAACTTGACCGGCAGGGTCACTGGTTCCTGATTCCGCCCGTCGTATGAGAGTTTCCATTCCGTGGTTTTGGCATTGAACATCACGTCCAGCGCAAATTTCGACAGACGTGCCTCGATGTATCGCGGGGCTGCGGCTGCGTCGCCGGTAAGTATGTTTCCCCAGTTTCCTTGACAGTCTACGAGCAAGTCTTTCTGCCCTATTTGCACCAGTGCGCCGTATATGGAAGCGTCGCCATGGGGATGAAATTGCATCGTGTGGCCCACAATGTTCGCCACCTTGTTATATCGTCCGTCGTCCATGCGTTTCATGGAGTAGAGTATGCGACGTTGCACCGGTTTCAGCCCGTCTGCCAGATGCGGTACTGCGCGGTCGAGGATGACATAGCTGGCATAGTCAAGAAACCAATTCTGATACATGCCCGGAAGTCGGTGCGGGCGCGCGCTGTCACCGCCTGTGGTGCCGCCTTGAGGCTGATAGGAGGAATGTTCCTCGGGAATGATATTCTGTTCGTCCATGTTGGAAGAGCGTTTATTGGATATGATTAGACGTACAAAGTTACGAATAAAATTTTAAAGCCACATGCGAAATCCCATGTCAGACTCGTTTTTTTCTATCTCATACTTGTTTTTTATTTTTTACCACATGGACTGGCGCTGTTCTGAGGTTTTATTTGTATTTTTGCATGTTGTACGAAATTAAATTAATGTGACTATGGCTCAACAGGAAGATGTGTTCAAAAAAATAGTGTCACACTCGAAGGAGTATGGCTTTGTGTTCCCCTCAAGTGAAATCTACGACGGCCTGGGAGCCGTTTACGACTACGGACAATTGGGTGTGGAGCTTAAAAATAACATTAAGCAATACTGGTGGCAGTCTATGGTGCTGCTCAACGACAACATAGTGGGTCTGGACTCGGCTGTATTCATGCATCCAACGGTTTGGAAAGCGAGCGGACACGTGGATGCGTTCAACGATCCGCTTATTGACAACCGCGACTCGAAGAAACGTTACCGCGCCGACGTACTTATCGAAGACCAAATCCAAAAATACGAGGACAAAGCTCAGAAAGAAGTTGACAAAGCCCGCAAACGCTTCGGCGAAAGCTTCGATGAGGCGCTCTTCCGTCAGACAAACCCGCGCGTACTTCAGCACATGGAGAAACGAAATGCCTTGGAGCAGCGCTACAAGTCGGCCATGGAGGCGAATGATCTCGCAGAAATCAAGCAGATTATCGTGGATGAGGAAATCGTATGTCCCATCAGCGGCACGCGCAATTGGACAGACGTGCGCCAGTTTAACTTGATGTTCAAAACAGAAATGGGTTCGACAGCCGAAGGTGCGATGACGGTATACCTTCGGCCCGAGACAGCCCAGGGCATCTTTGTGAACTATCTGAATGTGCAGAAGACGGGTCGCATGAAAGTGCCCTTTGGCATCGCGCAGATAGGCAAGGCGTTCCGCAACGAGATAGTTGCGCGACAGTTTATCTTTCGTATGCGCGAGTTTGAGCAGATGGAGATGCAGTATTTCGTGAAACCGGGCACCGAACTCGAATGGTTTGGCCGCTGGAAGGAACAACGGATGAAGTGGCACCAAGCTCTGGGCTTCGGTGATGAGAATTATCGCTTCCATGACCACGAAAAACTGGCGCACTATGCCAATGCGGCAACCGATATCGAATTCCGCATGCCCTTTGGCTTTAAAGAAGTGGAGGGAATCCATTCCCGCACCGACTTTGACCTACATCAGCACGAGCAATACAGTGGTAAGAGCATCAAATACTTTGATCCGGAAACGAACGAGAGTTATACGCCTTACGTCATTGAGACATCCATCGGCGTAGACCGCATGTTCCTTTCGGTAATGTGCCACTCGTATGAAGAACAAACGCTTGAAGGCGGCGACACGCGCGTTGTGCTGCATCTTCCGGCGCAGTTGGCTCCCGTCAAGTTGGCCGTACTGCCGTTGGTAAAGAAGGATGGACTGCCCGAAAAGGCACGTGAGATTGTCGATAATCTGAAATTTCACTTCAACACCAAATATGACGAGAAGGATTCCATAGGTAAGCGTTACCGTCGTCAGGATGCCGTGGGCACTCCCTATTGTGTGACGGTCGATCACGATACTTTGCAGGACAATCAAGTGACGTTGCGCGACCGTGATACGATGGAGCAGCGTCGTGTGCCCATTACGGAATTGCGGGGTTTGCTCGAGGAGCGTGTAAGTATCACATCGTTGCTGAAGAATTTGGTATAAACGGAATAGAAGTCAACCTACAGAATAAAATGAAGCGTTACGTATTTATAAGTGTTGTCATAGCGTGGGCGTTGCTGTGTTTCGTAGCTTGCAGCGACGATGACGGCGGGAGCAATGAGTATCATGACTGGCAGCAGCGCAATGAAGCGTTCTTTGCATCGAAGGTTGCGGTGGCGAATGAGGCAATCCGCTCGGCGCAGCGTGAGCATGGCGAGGCATGGAAAGAATATTGCCAGTGGCAAACGTTTGTATCGTACCGCCATGATGCGAGTTTGCCGCCGAAACAGGGTGATAGTATAGTGGTCGAGGTACTTGAGAGAGGTAAAGACGGTCCTTCGCCGTTCATCAACGACTCTGTGCGTGTGTATTTCAGAGGTCGTCTCATACCAACTGAGAGTTATCCCGAAGGAATGGTGTTTTCCTATAGCGGACAATCGTCTAAATATGAGGATATCTTCAATACGGCCACGGCCGTACCGACGACACGGCGTGCTTTCTCGTTCGTGACAGGCCTTTCGACGGCTTTGCTGCACATGCACCTTGGTGACCGTTGGCGCATCTACGTGCCGGCTGACTTGGGGTACAGTGTGGTTGACCACGGAAGCATTCCGGCCTACAGCACCCTCATCTTCGAGGTTCAGTTGTTGACTTTCTTCCGCAGTGGAGCCTCCGTGACTCCTTGGAATTAGGTTGTATTCATGTATCAAATCAATGTAAACGGACGTCTGCTTGACCTGTCCTCACCTAAAGTGATGGGGATAGTGAACGTGACGCCCGATTCTTTTTTTAGCCCAAGCCGTGCAATGGCGGAAGCCGATTTGCGGAGCCGTGTGAGTGGGATGATTGCCGATGGAGCCGCCATACTCGATATCGGTGCCTATTCCACACGTCCCGGGGCTGATGTTGTCAGTACTGAAGAGGAGATGGCCCGCCTGCGGTGGGCGTTGCAGATTATCAACTCCGAGACGCCTGATGCCATCCTCTCCATAGACACATTTCGCAGCGAGGTGGCGCAGATGTGTGTTGAGGAATACGGCGCGGCAATCATCAACGACATTTCGGCAGGCGACTTGGACAGCCGGATGTTCGATACCGTGGCCCGCTTGTGTGTACCTTATATAATAATGCACATGAAAGGTACGCCTGCCACAATGCAAGCCTCGCCTGAGTACGACGACGTGGTGCGCGAAGTCATGCTCTATCTTGCCAAAAAGGTTTCCCTGCTGCGCGACAAGGGTATCGCTGACATCATCATTGACCCAGGCTTCGGTTTCGGCAAGACGCTTGACCACAACTACCAGTTGTTGGCCCATCTGTCCGAACTGCGCGAGTTACAATGTCCCTTGCTCGTCGGCGTGTCGCGCAAAAGTATGGTTTATAGGCTTCTTGACAGCACTCCAGAGGATGCGCTCAACGGCACGACGGTTGTGAACACCATTGCGTTGCTACAAGGGGCAAATATATTGAGGGTACACGATGTGCATGTCGCAGTTGAGGCCGTGCATATTTGTGATAAGATGAATTATAACCGATAAAAAAACGACCATAATGATTTCTTTTGGCATCAAAGACGTAATCGACATCCTTCTTGTCGCCTTTCTGCTTTACTACATTTACCGTCTGATGAAACGTTCCAGTGCTGCCAACATCTTTACGGGAATTATTATCTTCATTCTCGTTTGGATTGTCGTTTCTCAGATATTTTCGATGCGCTTGCTCGGAACTATCCTCGACAAACTGGTTAGTATGGGAGCCCTTGCTTTGGTTGTGTTGTTTCAGGAAGAGATACGCCGTTTCTTTTCATCGATAGGCACGCGCAGTTCCCGAATATCTTTCCTCAACTTGTTCCGTCCACGACGCAACGAGTCCCACCGCGACGAATACTTGCCCATTGTCATGGCTTGCAAAAACATGAGCCGCGACAAAGTAGGCGCTCTCATTGTGCTTGAACAGAACGTGGGGCTAAACGAATACATTGGTTCGGGCGAGATTATCAATGCCGACATCACGCAACGCCTGCTTGAAAATCTCTTTTTCAAGAATAGTCCGCTCCATGACGGAGCCGTCATTATCCGTGGCCGACGTATTGCCGCCGCAGGTTGTATTCTGCCCGTTTCTCACAATGTTGATATCCCCAAAAGCCTTGGTCTGCGTCACCGTGCCGCACTTGGCATTTCACAAAAAACAGATGCCGTCAGCGTGATTGTATCTGAGGAAACCGGCAACATATCTGTGGCCTACAACGGGCGCTTCCGTCTCGCCATAACCGCAGACGAACTCGAGAATATCCTCAACAATCCTAAGACGATCGAGTAACGCATCGCCTGAGCCGGTTGTTTTCCAATGTATATAAAACACGGTGCCCGCATCATCTGATGCAGGCACCGCGATGTTTATGTCCGTAGCCGTCTTATTTGGCGAAGTTGCGCGAGACAAAAGGTAGGCTCAAACGGAGTCCCGTGTGCCAATACTCCCAATTGTGAACGCCGTTGCGAACGCGGAATTCACACGGAATACCTGCGCGACGCATTTCCCTATGGAAGTCTTCGTTCACTTCAAGCAGGAAGTCGTCGTCGCCACAGTCGATAAACCAGCGCACAGTGCGGAGTTTCTGTTTCGTAGCATCGTCAGCCTTGCGCAGGAATTCGATGGCGGAGTGGTCGTGTACCGAACGCGACACAATAGCTTGTTTGTTTGTCGGATTCTTCTCCATGTCGTCTGTAATGGGTTGGTCAAGCCAGCCGCTGAATGCGTAACACGACGAGAACATTTCGGGATGGCGCTGACTGTATACCACACTGCCGCCGCCACCCATGGACAAGCCGCTCACAGCACGGTGTTGCTTGTCGCCAACTATGCGGTACTTTTTCTCAATGTAGGGTAAGAATTCCTCAAAAAAGAAACGCTCGTAAGGCCATCCCTCCATGTTGAAATAACCATTCCATACGGTGCTCGTAGGTTGGCCTCCCGCTTCCGGCATAATGACAATCATCGGCACACATTCGCCTGAGGAGATGAGTTCATCGATAACAATCTTCATACGTCCGTGCTGTTCCCAACCAGTGTGGGTGTCGCTCAATCCGTGCAGGAGATAGAGCACGGGATATTGGCGGTCGGTTTCCTTATCATAGCCCGTGGGCAGATAAACATTGTAGTGGCGCACGGCACCAAGCACTTTGCTTTGCAGACTGTCGGTCAAGAGACGTCCGGCATGCGTTGTTCCACCGAGTAGCAGCGACATGGCTGCGATTAGAAGGATTTTTTTTCTCATATTAGTTGTGATTTATAGATTGAAATTTCAGTTTGATTCGTTCCACGGCTTCTTCAGCGGTTGCCACGTCCAGTGTCGCTGCTTCCATAGGGCACAGCGCCGTCTGTGTGCGGTTCATGATGCACGGCACAGCCTGTGTGTATTCGTATTGAATGGAGGAACGCTTGAGCAGGTCGATTGCCGTGAGGCTGAGAGTGGGAGTGAAGAGCTTTTTGATTCCACCTGCAATCATCAGTGCCGCAGCTGCGCGGCCCACTATTTTATCCACAATGACGGAACCTTGGAGAAGGTCGGGTTCTGTCGTATATAGAAGGAACAAATCGCGGATGCCGCGCTCGTCAAATGTGCGTATTTCGTCGGCATGGCGCACTACAAGCGTGTGATTTCCCTCGTGGAGCAGGCGTATTAAGTCTTCCATGCCGCGAAGTTACAAATAATTCGTGTGATTCCGTACAATTAAACGGCGGTTTTTCAGATAAGAACAGATAACCTTTCGTCAGTTTTCACTACCTTTGCATTCAAAACAGAAAGGTTTGATTTCTACAGAACATTTGAGCGTTACTTTTGGCGCGAAGCCGCTTTTCAGTGACGTCTCCTTTGTGATAAATGCAAAGGAGCGCGTGGCACTTGTGGGCAAAAACGGTGCGGGCAAAAGTACGTTGCTCAAGATGCTCGCGGGGGAGCAGATGCCCACTTCCGGAAGGGTCAACCGCCGCACGGAATTGACCATAGGCTATCTTCCTCAGGTGATGCGCCTGGCTGACTCAACGACACTGATAGAAGAAACCGAGAAAGCCTTTGACTATGTCAGGGATATAGAAAACCAACTCAAACATACAAATGCTTTACTCGAACATAGTTCCGACTATAATTCACCTGAATATGCCGCTCTCATAGAGCGCAGCGCCCAACTCACGGACCGTCTCCACATGATGGGAGCTTACAACCGCCATGCCGAATTGGAGCGGACACTGCTCGGACTTGGCTTCCAGCAAAGCGACTTTGGCCGCCCCACAGCCGAATTTAGCGGCGGCTGGCGCATGCGTGTGGAATTGGCCAAGCTACTTCTGTTGCACCCGGACCTACTTCTGCTGGACGAACCCACAAATCATTTGGACATAGAGAGTATTGCGTGGCTCGAAGACTTTCTTATTCGCCAGTCTGGCGCACTTATTCTGGTCAGTCACGACCGTGCTTTCATCAATAACGTTACTTCGCGCACGTTGGAACTGTCTTGTGGGAAATTGATTGATTACCGTGTGCCGTACAACCAATATGTCCGGCTGCGCGAGGAACGTCGTGCGGCGCAAGTGCGGGCCTGGGAAAACCAACAAAAGGAAATCGCCGACATACGCGAATTTATCGAGCGCTTTAGATATAAACCGACGAAAGCAATTCAGGTACAGCAACGCATACATCAGCTTTAAAGAATCGTTCCAATGGAGATAGACGAAGTTGACAACT
>JAEEGI010020800.1_pt1 | contig 13097 bp, 12 predicted proteins | sample 8958751 | NCBI WGS metagenome assembly JAEEGI01 (sample SAMN16246545, study PRJNA631951) | gut metagenome | biome: gut microbiome; feature: rumen; material: KS-attached | host: Bos | place: Iran: Karaj | collected 2018-10
TGTGCCCAGACGGGCCATTGATACTTGCAAACCCATAGCAAGCGCCATCTCCTTGCCCGAGAACCAGCGCACCACCACTTTAGAGACAGTGATGCCGCACATCTCGTAGCCAATGCCAAAGAAGGCGAATCCTAACGAAGCCAGTGCCACCTGACGCTTGACAGTGCCCAACAAAGGCACATCCCACATGGGGTCGGGCGATGTGAAGGCAATCACTCCATAAACAACTGCGGCGCCCGCCAGCATGAGCACACACGAGAGGATGCCCGTGAAGCGCACACCCTTCTTGTCGAGGATGATACCACCCACAAAGAGCATGAGCAGAAACACATTGAAAAAGCCGCGTGACCCGGCAAAGATGCCAAACTCGCCACTGGTCCAGTTCATGCCGCCGTCGGCAGTGGCCTTTTCGAGCATGAATTGCAGGGGCGACATCTCCTTGGCTACAATGTAGCCTGCCATCATGGTGAATGACACGATGGCGAGCACCGTCCAGCGCGCCCATGATTTGGTGGCAATCGTTTCTCTAACTTTCTCTCTCATGTGATTTCAGGATTTGTAAAGAGTGTGCCTGTCATGGCACACTTAGGTTGCTATAAAAAAGAAAGGGGCACTTGCGGCATCAAGTGCCCCTTATAATTAAGAAATGAGGTTGCTAAATATTAGCGCCTTTAAGATTAGGCTTCAGCAGGAGCTTCGGCAGTTGTCTCTTCGGGCTTGATGTTAGGTTCTTCAAGACCAATGCCTTTCTTCTTGTCGATGACCTTGAGGAGCAGACCCAGCAAGAATGCAGCTACACCCAGGCAAGCCAGCATAACGAGCGGCCAGGTGTAGTCGAGCTTGGTAGGATCGGACACGCCCTCGTTGGTGTTGTCGAGCACGATGCCAATGAGCAGCGGGAAGAGCCATAGACCAATGTTCTGAATCCAGAAGATGAGCGCATAAGCCGAACCGATCACCTTAGAGTCAACCAGTTTGGGCACGCTGGGCCAGAGTGAAGCAGGCACGAGCGAGAACGAAGCGCCGAGTACCAGGATGGTGATGTAAGCGATTGCTATGCCGCCCACGGGGCTACCCTTGAACATGGGCAGCACGAATGCGAAGGTGAGGTGGCAGGCAATGAGCAGCAGCGAACCCAGAACGAGCATCGAAGCAGCTTTACCCTTGTGGTCAACATAACTGCCCAAGATGGGAGTGATGAGCACGGCGAGCAGCGGGAATACGGCGAAGATGGCCTCGGCCGACTGACGCATATAGCCCATGTAGCAATAAGTGATAAGGGCTATGACCGAGATAGCAAGAAGGCCATATTTGGGACCTTTCTTCTTCATGAAGTTGCTGGCGAAACCTGCAGCGGCAACAACGAGCATAATGATATACTGAACAATTGTCACAGACGGACTTGCCCAGAACGAGTCAGCACCAGGCTCTGTAAGCGTAAGGTTGCACTGGAGCATGTTCACTGCATACTTCTGGAAGGGGAAGATGGCAGAGTAGTAGAGCACGCACAGCAGAGCAACAATCCAGAAACCACTGTCGGTAAGGATTTTGCCAATATCTTTGATTTTGAAAGGATCGTCTTTTTCCTCGGCTTCACCTGTCTGCTTGTCGAGTTTTTTGTCCATGAAGAAGTAAACTACAAACATAATCAGGGCGATACATAACAGCACAACACCGAAGGCTACCGAACGGCTAACACTTACCGAGCCGCCCAACTTGGCGAAGAAGGGCGAGAAAATCATACAGGTGGCAACGCCCAGGCGAGCGAGTGCCATCTCTGAACCCATAGCAAGTGCCATTTCACGGCCCTTGAACCACTTGACAATACCACGGCTAACTGTAATACCGGCCATCTCGCAACCGCAGCCGAATATCATGAAGCCACATGCGGCAACCTTGGCCGAAGCGGGCATACCCTCATAGAAGGGACTGACACCCAATTCATCGAACAATGGGATGTAGTTCAGGTTTTCGGTGAACCACTTTTCCAATCCAGAGCCGACGAAACTGTCGCTCACGGCGTACCACTTGATGATGGCTCCAACTAACATTACTGCTCCAGAGAGCACGGCAGTGAAGCGTACACCCATCTTGTCGAGGATAATACCTGCAAAGATGAGGAAGAAGATAAACACATTGAGGAACACCTCAGAGCCTTGCATCGTTCCAAATGCCAAGCTATCCCAGCCTCTTTCGGTTTGCATGAGGTCTTTGATGGGCGAGAGGATGTCCATGAAAATGTAGGAACAGAACATGGCCAATGCCAGGAGCAGCAGAGCCGTCCAGCGCATGGCCGCAGAATCACGTAAGGTTTTAACGTTGTTAGTCATGATTTATAAATGAATTGTGTTAAGAGTTAATTGCTAATTAAGCGATACCCATGTCGTGAGCAATCTGGTCGAGCTTAGCATCGCCCCAGTCGTTCTTGGCATCGTAGTCGTTGCCGTCCCAGTTCACATCGTGAACTTCGATGTAGAACTTGATTTTAGGCTCAGTGCCTGAGGGACGAATCGATACCTTGGTGCCGTCTTCGGTGAAGTATTGCAGTACATTAGAAGTAGCAGGCATGTCAATTTTTTCCACCTTGCCTGTCTTCAGGTCTTTCTGCTCAAGCAGCTGGAAGTCCTTGATGAGGACAACGGGCGAACCGGCAATCTCCTTCATGGGGTTCTCACGGAAGTTCTTCATCATAGCCACAATCTCCTCGGCTCCGCTCTTGCCGGTGCGCACCACGCTAATGCCGCGCTCCTTGCTGTAGCCGTAGGTCTTGTAGAGCTCGATGAGCATCTCGTTCATGGTCTGGCCACGATCCTTGGCCCAAGCGGCAATCTCGCACATGAGGGGAATTGAAGAAACCGAGTCTTTGTCACGGCAGAAGTCCTCGGGCAGGAATCCGTAGCTCTCTTCACCGCCACCCAGATAGCGTGCGTCGGTGCCTTCCAAGTCTCTCATTACGGTTGCAATCCACTTGAAACCGGTGTAGCAGTCATACATTTTGATGCCCTGCTGCTCGGCAATGCGGCGGATGGTCTCGCTGGTGACGATCGTCTTGACAATGTAGTCGCGGTCACGGTCGAGGCGGCCGAGTTCGGCATTGCGAGTAATGAGATAGTAGTGGAAAATGAGCTGAATCTGGTTGCCGTTAACCAGGTCGTACTCGCCCTTGTTGTTCTTGAACACGACGCTGATGCGGTCGGCATCGGGGTCGCTGGCGAGAGCGATGTCGGCCTGAACCTCCTCGGCCTTGGCGATGGCCATTTCCATAGCACTGCGCATCTCAGGGTTGGGTTGAGGCACGGTAGGGAAGTCGCCGCTCATCACATCCTGTTCGGGAATGTGAATGATGTTGTCGAATCCCCAGCGCATGATGGAGCGAGGCACAATGTCGCGTCCAACACCATGAATGGGCGTATAGACGATTTTGAGGTCGTGCTGACGCTTGTCGATTTCAGGACTGAGCGAGAGGGTGTGAATCTGCTCAATATACTGCGAATCAATGTTCTCGCCAATGATTTCGATGAGATCGGGATTGCCCTCAAACTTGATTTCGCTCACATCGTGGATGCGGTTCACATAGTCGATGATGTTCACATCGTGAGGCGATACCACTTGGGCGCCATCGTCCCAATAAGCCTTGTAACCGTTGTACTCCTTGGGGTTGTGCGATGCTGTGATGTTCACACCGCTCTGGCAACCGAGCAAGCGAATGGCATAAGACACCTCGGGGGTGGGGCGAGGACCTTCGAAGAGGAAGACCTTGATGCCGTTGGCCGAGAAAATGTTGGCAACGGTTTCGGCAAAAAGACGGCTATTGTTACGCACATCATGGCCCACAATCACCTTGATTTGCTCCAGATTCTTGAAGGCTTCTTTCATGTAGTTGGCAAGTCCTTGTGTGGCCATGCCCACTGTGTAGATGTTCATACGGTTAGAACCAGCACCCATAATGCCGCGCAGGCCGCCGGTGCCGAACTCGAGATTTTTGTAGAACGACTCGATCAGGTCGGTCTTGTCTTCGTTCTCAAGCATGCGGCGCACTTCGGCTTGTGTGGCCTCATCATAACCGGCACCAAGCCACTGCTGGGCTTTTGCGGTTACTTCTGCTAACAGTTTTTCGTCGTACATAGTTATAATATATTAGTTAATATGTTTCAGTAAGATTGCAAAATTAGTCATAAAAAATGAAAAACGGTTGAAATCAAGCAAAGAATTGCTTGAAAACCTTGATCATGTTCAGGTGGTCGACCACCGAAGCGGTTTCACGAGCCGAGTGCATGGCAAGTAGCGGACTGCCAACATCCACGCCCTCAATATCGACTTGACCGGTGAAAATGTTGCCCAGTGTGGAGCCACCAGCCACATCGCTATGATTCACGAAATACTGGTAGGGAACACCGGCATCTTCGCACAACGAACGGAAGATAGCCGACGAATGTGCATCGGACATATACTTGCAGTTGGCATTGATCTTGATGCAAGGGCCACCACCTAGTACGGGATGATTGGTGGGGTCATATTTTTCAGGATAGTTGGGGTGGAAGGCGTGAGCATTATCGGCCGAAATCATGAACGACTTGGCGATGGCCTGGCAGAAGGTGTCGTAGTTGCCACCTTGTGCTTCGTTGAGACGCATGAGCACATTGGCGAGCACGGGCGAGGCTGCGCCTTGCTTGGTGCCACTACCGGTCTCCTCGTTGTCGAAGATGGCCGCTACGCAGGTGGCCTTGCTGTCTTTCACATCGGTTATGGCTTCGATGGCGGCTTGGGCCATGCTCAAGTCATCAAGTCGGCCAGAAGAAACGAACTCGTCGTTCAGTCCGAATGTGCATGCGGGCTGCACATCATAGAGGAAGAGATCGAAGTCAAGAATATCTTCGATCTTCACTTTGAGTTCTTTGGCCACCATGTTCATGAGCATATTGTCGGCTTCAAGCGCATTGTTCACCTTGGCAATGATGGGGAGCATGTCTTTTTGTTTCGACAGTTTATTGCCCTCATTCACGGCACGGTTGAAGTGAATGGCCAAATGGGGGATGGTGAGCAACGGTCGGTCGATTTTCAGCAGTTTGGTGTCCGGGTGCAGTGCATCTTTGCCACGCAGAATAACGCGTCCTGCAACTGAAAGTGGACGGTCGAACCAAGTGTAGAGGATGGGGCCGCCATACACTTCGGTATTGAGGCGGATAATGCCCCCTTCGCTTCTCATCTCGGCATGCGGCTTGATGCGGAAACCAGGCGAGTCGCTATGAGCAGAGATGATTTTCACTCCGGTTTCATTCATCTTCTTGCTTCCCACGGTTACAGCGAAAATAGCAGAGTCATTTTTAGTGACATAGAATTTGTCGCCTTTCTTTACATCGAGAGGAGCATCAAGTCTTTTTTCTTGAAATCCAGCAGCGTCTAGCAATTGTTTGATATGGTTGATTGCCAAAAAGTTGCATGGGCTCAAGTTCATAAAACTGAGCAGCGGTTGAATTTGTTTTTTCGTTTGATTGGAATTCATAGTTATGTTGTAATTTAATAGTTATTGTCAGTAAGGTTTTCACATGAAATGGCATGCAGGGCCCGCATCACGTTGCACAGAGTCTGGCCCCAGTACTCTTTGAAGTTCTCCTTGCATAACCACAGCAATTGCATCTGTGCCTCGGTACTGGCATCTTTTAGCGAATAAACGAGGTTAAAGAACTCCTGGTAAAGGTCGGCGAGATTTTCGCTCACCGTTGCGGCAATGGGAGTGTCGCTATATTTCATATCTTCCTCAAACACTTCGAGATAAACGTCGGGCTCGCCCATAACGGCACTCATCAGTTCGCGGGCATGCTCATAGGTTTGCTCATCGAGTGCAAATTGCATCTCAGTGTCGGTTTGGCTCATGTTGTCGTTCATATCGGTGATGACGATATAGAGACGTGGCAGCAGTTTAAGCATGGTGGCCACAAAGGAGTTTCGGTCAAGTTCATGTATGTTCTCGACCGTTTGACAGTATTCGTTTGCAAGCGCTATAAAAGCCAGACTGTTGGGTGGTAGTTGTGAGGAGTTATTCATGTCGGTATAGGTGATTTGCCTTGATATACTTATAGACATCGTCTGGCACATAGAATCGCATGTTCTCGTCCTGAGCCAATCCTTTTCTTATGCGAGTCGACGACACTTCGATGATGGGTGCATCGGTGAGTTTCACGCGTTGGGTATATTCTTCAGGAATAGTCACCTCATAGCCCAAACGAGGATAAATCAGGATGTCGTAGTTTGCTATGATTGTTTCCCAGTCCTTCCACTTCTTGAACACGGCCCAATTGTCGGCTCCAATAATGAGAGAGAACTCGTTGTGGGGGAACTTCTCTTGTAGGGCTTTCAGGGTCTGAATGGTATAGGATGGGCGGGGTAGGGTGAACTCAAATGCACTGGTCTCAACGCCATTGATGTGGCGTGAAACCAGTTCGGTCATCCTGAGCCTATCGATGTCGTTATTATGCGCATTGGGCTCTTTCAGCGGATTCAGTGGCGCAACCATGAGCCAAATCTGGTCGAGGTCGGAATGAGCCATCACATGACTTGCAATGATGGCATGCCCAACGTGAATGGGGTTGAATGACCCGCCAAAAATGCCTACCTTCATATTGTCGTTATTGTTTGATGAAGTCAGTTATCAGTTGATGGGTTTCACGCACGGCATCGTCGAGTACATCGTTCACCACAATATGGTCGAACTGATCAGCGTAGCCCAGCTCGAATTCGGCTTTGCTGACGCGCTTCTCGATGTCTTCGGGACTGTCGGTGCCACGCTTCACCAGGCGTTCGCGGAGTACCTCGATGCTCGGGGCTTTGACAAATACAGCCAGCGCATGGTCGCCATACATCTTTTTCACATTAATGGCGCCTAGCACATCGACATCGAGCACCACGTTCTTGCCCTTCTTGTTGATACGAGTCACTTCGCTCTTGAGTGTGCCATAAAAACGTCCTGGGTACACTTCCTGATACTCCACGAGCTCATCGTTCTCAATAGCCTTGTTAAACTCTTCGAGTGACATGAAGTAGTATTCTACTCCGTTCTTTTCTTCGCCACGAGGCGGTCGGGTAGTTGCCGAAACCGAGAATTCCAGTTTCAGTGACTCGTCGCCAATCAAGTGGCTGATGATGGTTGACTTGCCGCTACCTGAGGGGGCTGATATGATAATCAGTTTGCCTTTTTTCTTTCTCATAACACGTTTAATACTTGTTCTTTAATTTGCTCTAACTGGTCTTTCATGCCCACTACAAGAATCTGCAGTTCGGCATGGTTGGCTTTAGATCCCATAGTGTTGATTTCACGCCCCATTTCCTGCGTGATAAATCCCAATTTCTTCCCTTGCCCCTCAGCATTGTGCAGGGTTTCCAGGAAATAGTTCAGGTGGTTCTGCAGCCTTATCTTCTCTTCGGTAATATCGAGTTTCTCGATATAGTAGATGAGCTCTTGTTCGAAGCGATTTTTGTCATGCTCCTTGACCTCGAGTTTGGCGAGCGATTCGAGCATGTGTGCCTTGATTTTGCTTATTCTTTCCTCTTCATATTGGGGAACGTGGTTGAAATGCTGCTGAATGGCTTCGATTTTCTCTTCGAAGAATGCTTCGAGACGGCGGCCTTCCTGTTCACGGAACGATATCAGTCCGTCGATGGCCTGCTCGACTACACCTTTTACAGCATCTTTCTCTTCTTGAGGCAGCTCTGCATTGTTTTGCTCAGAGTGTAACACATCGGGCAGACGCAACAGGGTGCTGTACCAGTCGGCTGGAGCGGGAATGTTGAGCGTAGCGCTCACGTTTTCGATTTGTTTCTTGTACTGCTTGAGCGTTTCGATGCTGATGGTAGAGGAGGGTGTCCCGTCGATGAGTTCGCATCCTACATAAAGATCTACCTTACCTCGCTTGATGCTCTCTGCAATTTTGTTTCTCAGGTCTAATTCGATTTCACGGTATGCTAACGGTAATTTTACCGAAAGGTCGAGTTGCTTGCTATTAAGCGATTTGACTTCGGCGGTGATTCTCTTGTTGTTAAATACCACCACAGCCTTGCCAAATCCAGTCATTGATAATATCATATTTCTTTTTTTCGCAAATTTACTTAATATTCCTAAACTTGGCAAAAACAAGCGAGTTTTTTTACTAATTTTGCACAGTTTTTATAGAACTATGGCAACAATCATCAATATTGAAACCTCAACCGATGTGTGTTCGGCAGCTTTGTCGATGGATGGAACCATTCTTGAGAATCGGGAAAACTACGATGGACACACACACTCAACGCTTCTCAATGTCTTTATCGACGAGTTGCTGCATTATGCTAAAACGCGAGAACTGAAAATCGATGCCGTTGCAGTCAGTATAGGCCCAGGCTCTTATACCGGTCTGCGCATAGGTCTGTCGGAAGCCAAGGGGCTTGCTTTCGGGCTCGATGTGCCTCTTATAGGGGTCAACACCTTGCAACTCATGGCTGTGAGTGTGATGTTCCAGGAATTCTTTGACGACGATGTGCTCTATGCTCCTATGATTGACGCGCGTCGAATGGAGGTGTACACAGCACTATACAATCAGGCGCTTGAGGCGCGCATTGCCCCTGAATCGATGATTCTCGATGACAAGAGTTTTGAGGAATGGCTCGAAAAGTATAGAATCGTTTTTCTGGGTAACGGTAGCGAGAAGGCTCAGGGGGTAATCAGTCACAGCAACGCCATCTTTCGCCCGGCAGTGAAACCAGTGGCATGTAACATGCTTGCCCTGTCGGAGAAAGCCTATCGAGAGAGTGATTTTCTTGATTTAGCATATTCCACGCCGCTTTATTTGAAAGATTTTCAGGCAACAAAATCAAAGAAAAGTATTCTAGTATGAAAATTTATGGCTACCTTTGTAGTTTGTTTTATAAAATGATTCAAAAAAATGTACAAATATAATTCACAACTTAAAAAACTTGCCTTGCCCGAATATGGGCGCAACATACAGCAGATGGTCGACTACTGCTGCACCATCGAAGACAGGGTGGAGCGCACGAAATGTGCCTATTCCATTATTTCTACGATGGGCAACCTTTTCCCGCAACTGCGTGATGAAGCCGACTATGTGCACAAGCTCTGGGACCACCTTGCCATCATGAGTGATTTTAAGCTCGACATTGATTATCCCTACGAGGTGGTGAAAGCCGAAACGCTCGACAGCAAGCCTGACCCTATGAATTACAAGCTTGAAAACATCAAGATGCGCCATTATGGCAAGCTCATCGAGCGCATGATTGAACGTGCCTGCGAGTATCCCGATGGAGAGGAGAAGGATGCTCTAGTCATGCTCATCGCCAATCACATGAAGAAGCAAATTTTCCAGATTAACAAGGAAGATGTGGAGGATGCCAAGATTTTTAACGATTTGGCCTTCTATTCCAAGGGCAAAATCACCCTTGATCCCGCTACTCACACGCTTCACCAGTTCAAGGAAGCTCCTACAGCAACTCCCAAGCAGCAAGGCAAGAAAAAGAAGAAGAAATAATCATGATAAGGCAAGAAGAGATTGTTAGGGTTGGCATGTTCAACAAGCCTCATGGCATTGATGGCGAAATCACAGCAAGTGTTGATTTCGACGTCGATGACATCAAGCAATTCTCTTGTCTCATTACCGATGTTGAAGGCATTTTTGTCCCCTTCTTCGTCAATGCCGTCAGGACTAAGTCATCGCAATCGCTCTTGCTCAAGATAGATGGCATTGAGAATGAAACCGATGCAATCATACTGGTCAATAAGCCCATCTATGTGCTTAAAAGTGAGTTTGGCGAACTAGAATGTTTCGACGACGATGAGATACCCATCGACTGCCTGGTGGGCTACAGTGTGAGCCAGCAAGGCGAATCGCTTGGCCGCATCACACGCATCGACGACTCTACCGCCAATGTGCTCTTCGTCATCACCGACTCGAGCAATCGTGAACTCCTGGTACCGGCTGTCGATGATTTTATCGAAGCCATCGATACAGAGAAACAGGAAATTCTTTTGGCTGCTCCTCCTGAAATCATCAATTTGCAACTATAATATTTCAACCGAACAATGAAAATGCTCAAATATTTCCTCTGTCTCTTATTCGCGTTTACCACCATTGTCTCAAGCGCTAAGGTGGTGGATATCTACGACCTCTCGCTTGATGAGAATCTGGAGACGCCCGTGATCAAAAACGAGAAGCAGGCGCTCAAGATTCAAGATTTTCAGCACAAGCTGGCGGTGAGCCTCATCGAGTCGAACTACGATGTGGAGTCGATGCGTGATGGCGAGATTCTGGTTATCACCATCACCAGCGACCAGTTGTTTGAACCTAACGACTCGATTCTCACATATCATGGAAAGGAATTACTCAAGCCCATGCTCAAGTATCTCAAGACCCCAGGCTTCTACAAGATGCTTCTTGTGATGCACAGCGACAACACCGGTTCTGAGTCCTATACCATGAAAATGTCGTGTGGTCGTGTGAATGCCGTCTACGACTGGTTTGACGTCAATGGCGACGTGGACTATGTGGTTCCTTATGCATTAGGTTCGACAGAGCCTTATGTCAAGAACGATTCGATGGAGAACCGGCGCAAAAACCGCAGGCTTGAGATTTATCTTGTGCCCAATACAGTGATGATTGAGCAGGCTAAACGTGGAAAAATCATATTCAATTCAGTTACAAAATAATTTTTCAATTTTTATCGTAAAATGGCAATAGAATTAAAAGACCTTACGAAAAGGGCCGACAACTATTCGCAGTGGTATAATGACCTCGTGATCAAAGCCGACCTCGCCGAACAGTCGGCAGTGAGAGGTTGCATGGTCATCAAACCCTATGGTTATGCCATCTGGGAAAAAATGCAGCACAGCCTCGACGCAATGTTCAAGGAAACCGGTGTGCAGAACGCTTATTTTCCGCTGCTCATTCCCAAATCATTCTTGAGCCGTGAGGCCGATCATGTGAAAGGCTTCGCCAAGGAATGTGCTGTTGTTACCCACTATCGACTCAAGACCGACCCCAATGGTACAGGTGTGATTGTTGATCCTGAAGCAAAACTCGAGGAAGAGCTTATTATACGTCCTACTAGTGAGACGATTATCTGGAACACTTATCGCAACTGGATTAACTCCTACCGCGACCTTCCTTTGCTCGTTAACCAGTGGGCCAACGTCTTCCGTTGGGAGATGCGTACACGCATGTTCTTGCGTACGGCTGAGTTCCTGTGGCAAGAGGGTCACACAGCTCATGCCACCAGCGAGGAGGCACAGGCTGAGGCCATCCAGATGCTTAATGTGTATGCCGACTTTGCCGAGAAATATATGGCCCTGCCGGTTGTGAAAGGTGTGAAGACGGCCAATGAACGTTTTGCCGGTGCTCTCGAGACCTATACCATCGAAGCAATGATGCAAGACGGCAAGGCCCTGCAAAGTGGTACCTCTCACTTCTTGGGTCAGAACTTCGCCAAGGCATTTGACGTGAAGTTCATCAACAAGGAGAATCAGCTCGACTATGTGTGGGCTACCTCATGGGGTGTTTCGACCCGACTCATGGGCGCGCTTATCATGACTCACAGCGACGACAACGGTCTGGTGCTGCCACCCAAGTTGGCTCCCATCCAGGTTGTAATCATACCTATCTACAAGAACGATGAACAACTGAAAGTTGTTGATGAAAAGGTTATGCCCATTGTCGAGAACTTGAGAAAGTGTGGCATTTCGGTCAAGTATGACAATGCCGACAACAAGCGTCCTGGCTTCAAGTTTGCCGACTATGAGCTGAAGGGTGTGCCTGTGCGTCTTGTTATGGGTGCCCGCGACATCGCCAACAACACCGTTGAGGTGATGCGTCGCGACACGCTCGAAAAACAGTCGGTTTCGCTCGATGGTATCGAAGACACTGTGGTCAATCTGCTCGACGACATCCAGGAGGGTATCTTCAACAAGGCACTGAAACATCGTGAAGAGTGCACCTATACTGTTGACACCTGGGAGGATTTCAAGGCCCAGATTGAAAAAGGTGGTTTCGTGCTCGCTCACTGGGATGGCACCACCGAAACCGAGGAGAAAATCAAGGAAGAGACGAAGGCTACCATTCGTTGCATCCCCCTGGATAGCAAGGAAGAGGCCGGAAAATGCATCTATACGGGTAAACCCAGCAATCGTCGCGTGATTTTTGCCCGCAACTATTAATTGACAATCATTGCATTGCAGCATGAAACTAGCCAGTCCCGGTTTAACGCCGTGGGCTGGCTTGCTTGTTATAGGATGGGTGCTCTGTTACGGGTCTAGCACTTTCGAGAATCGCAACTGTGACTGATAGACGGGGAACTTGATGTTCAGTATCACATCAGATTCAAAAGTGGCGTACACATCAAGGTCGAATGGCTGAAAAGTGGCATCGATCCAGTGTGCATTGAAGTTGTTGGGAAAGATGGTGTTTGCCATTCGGCCTTTGAGCATGCCGGTGTGCCACAGGCTTTTCTTCACCTGAGCCCCATCGATGTAGATGATGTCGTAGCCCATTTCGGTTTCAACCAGTGCAATGGTGTAGCGTCCACCCAGTCGCAGCCACTTGTCTTCCAAATCGCGGTCAAGGTACACCCAGTAGCCCTCATAGGGGTTTTTGCTTTTGGCAAAGTGCAGGTCAAGTGCCTCTTTGGTCCATCCGCTATCCATCATTTGCTCAGGTTCATCGCTATAGCTGAGCACGGTGCGTTCGATATTCAAATCGGCGCCAGGGCCCACATAGCAGCCCACGGCCTCTGGTTTGCCATAAGGTTGAGATGGGGTGGTTATGACAGTTCTTAATTTCTTTTCACCTGCCGAGACGGTGAGTGATTCGGGCGTGGCATCGACGCACAGCACATTATACCCTCCAGTGAGGTTCACATTCTGGACCAGATTGGTGTCGCTCTCAAAAACCAGATTGCCGCCATCGTAATGGCGAAGGCTCACGACCATGAACCGCTCGTCGGTGATGTCGTCGTAGTGATTCTTGTTCTTGGTGCAGAAACTGGCTGTCCAGTAATCATGCTCGCTGATTTTTATCACGATTCCAGCTTCGGTGCTTTCCACTTTTCGTTTGTTGCCATGC
>JAEEGI010020801.1_pt1 | contig 13097 bp, 11 predicted proteins | sample 8958751 | NCBI WGS metagenome assembly JAEEGI01 (sample SAMN16246545, study PRJNA631951) | gut metagenome | biome: gut microbiome; feature: rumen; material: KS-attached | host: Bos | place: Iran: Karaj | collected 2018-10
GGTCAAGGATCCCGGTTTTCATGCATAACGCCCGGTGGTGGGCATGTAGGGGACAGGAAGACCATGGAAGAGGAACATATCAAGGTCCATGTATTGCGCACGGGTGAGGTAAGGGTCTCGCCTTTCCTGCCGTTTGGCGGTGATGATTGCAGCATGATCAAAGCATCCGGCATCACCACGCCAAGATCAAAATGGCTGTGGCTTCCCGTATTCAGTTTCTTTATCGAGCATCCTCAGGCAAAGGTCCTCTTCGATACGGGATGGCACAGGGAAATGTCTCCGGAAGGCCTATACGATAAGAGGGCGCAGATAAAGTCGCTCGGTTCACGGTTGCTTTATCACATAAACCAGGGCCGCATCGCTCGAGGCGAGGCCATCAGTGAGCAGCTTGAAGCGATGGGCACGCCCCCTTCAAGCCTTGACTACGTGCTGATCTCCCATCTTGACTGTGATCATGTCAACGGGTTGCGGCAGGTCGCCGATGCAAGGAACATCCTCGTCTCCGAGGCAGAACTGGAGGGCACGAGACGACCAGGATTCCAAAACCGGATACGTTTTCAGCGAAGCTGGTGGGACGGTACCAGGCTGCAGACGTTTGCCTGGAACGGAACGGAAGGACCAGTGGGGAGATCCTATGACGTGCTTGGCGACGGCAGCATCGTCATGGTCAACATCCCGGGACACAGCGAAGGCCTTTGCGCATTGAAGATCAAAAACGCCGAAGGCAGGTACGTCCTTCTCTATGCCGATGGCGGCTACGGTGAAAAGTCCTGGCGTGACATGATAACCAGCGGGATAGCCCTTGATAAGCAGCTGCAGAGGCGGTCTCTGCAATGGATCCGTGAACAGTCGCTTTCACCTGATTGCGTTGAAAGCGTCGCCACACATGACCCGGACGTGTCCCCGCACACGGTGGAGCTGTAACTTCCCGTTTGCAGGGATCAATTAAAGAGAAAACATGGAGTCGTTTCCCATGAGATACGATGTTTCCATCGATGAGAAACTCTATGCAGTATATCCAGACAACCGTTTAGGTCTGTTGCGATATCATGCAGAGGTCAGGGATCCGGATGCCCGTTTCTGGTCGCATATGGATGAGAACGTTCTGCCTCAAGTCCGTACTGCGATGGAAGGCAAGGCATGGAGCGAAATACCGGGTGTCAGGGGAAGCCGCCTGGCATATAAGGCTTTTGGCAGGGATCCCGGCAGGTACAGGGTTTCTTCGGAAGCTCTTTTGCGGAGGGTCAAGCGCGGTGATGAACTCTACCACGTCAATTCTGTTGTAGATGTGAACAACCTTGTCTCTGTAAAAAGCGGTCTGTCTGCCGGGTCCTATGATCTTGATAAGATCAGTGGAGGGATCGTCTTCCGAAAGGCCGGACAAGGGGAAGGGTACACGGGGATAGGCAAGGGATTCCTCGACATGGAAAACATGCTTGTCCTTGCCGATGACAATGGGATCTTCGGATCATCCATGTCGGATTCCACGCGGACCATGGTCACAGGGAGTGCAAAGGATATCCTTACCGTCGTTTACTGCTTTGAACATGCTATTGACCTTGAAGGGGCGCTCGTTACAGCCAAACAGGCATTGACGGACTTCGCCTCGGCTTCAGACATCGACATGTGGATCGTATAGTCCTTTATTGGCATAGGGTCACGCAAAAACGGTTTACAAAGGATGGGCTGGAATGAAACACGAATGCAGGATCACCGTTCTGGAAAGGAAATGCTTCGCCGATTACCAGGAGAAGTTTTTGGCAGACCCAAGATCCGGGCCGTGCCCGTTTTTTAAGGAAGGTGATACATTCTTGCTCAAAAGGACGCCTCAGCAAGATGACTTTTATCATCTCATGAACGGTAAGTTCTGCGGCGAGGCTTGGGATGCGATCAGCAGATATGTCTATGCGGCATTGCAGGGCGGTTCCATAATGAAAGGATGGACAAAGGATGACCGCATGATGATAGCCTGCTGCACTGATGGCACGAGGCCTGTCATCTTTTAAAATCGAACGGATGGACATACCAGAAACAGAAGAAGAAAAAGCATGGCTGCAGAAGCAAGACTTCTCAAATTCTGCCGATAACGCCTATACAGGTTAGGCAGCTGGATGACTTCTGGTTTATAGATGCCGATGGAGCGGCTTGCAAGCCGCTCCGCTGGTCAATAGTGGTGCTCGCACGTGAAATGCCCAATGCACTATGGCACAAAACTGGATGGCCGGCTATGAATAAGAACACCGTTCTTTAAGGTTGGGCGTGGTTTGAAGGATATGCTGAACTCGTAATCTGTGGGATGTTGTGAATGGGTAACGACGATTTTTCAGACGTGATCAAGGCGTTCCACCTGATGTGGGATGCCTTTCCTGGTATGGCAAGACTGATCGATAAAAGGCATACGGTCATCGCTTCTAATCCCATCGCACAGTCCAAAGGCTTCATGCCAGACGTCCTGTGTGCAAAGGTCGCCTCTCCGGATATCCACAAAAAATGCAAGATGGCCATCACCCTCAAGACTGGTATGGCCCATGCTGACAGAGTCATTGAAGACAGGATCCGAGGGTGGCAGCCTGTACCTGGTTATCCTGATCTGGTCGTTCATTTTGCGATAATGATCCCAGATCCTGAAGGCAATCGCGACCAATGACTCTGACTTCCTGGCAAAAAAACGTTTCGATCCTGCACATGAAAGACAAAAAACTCGTTTCCGTCTTTCAACCTCATGGAAGATCGTCCATGTCCGTACCTCAAACGTATCCAAAGACTGTTACAGGTCGGACAAGCACGATTTAAATAAAAAACCCGCTGTAAATACAACGGGTTGTGATCAAGATGGCGGAGAGGAAGAGATTTGAACTCTTGGTACCTTTCGGGTACACACGATTTCCAATCGTGCTCCTTAAGCCGGGCTCGGAAACCTCTCCGCATTGCGGATATCCCTTCTATTCCATATCAGCGATAACGTCAAGAAAAAATCCGTTGCGTACTATAGGCGCCCCATGTTGGCAAGAAGAGCCTTTCCATAAGCGCTGCACGACACGGCACGAGCGCCGGGAATGTTTGCGGCCAGGTCTGGCGTGACGATTTTGTCTGCTATGGTGGACAGTATTGCCTGCCGGATCATTTCAGAAGCCTTGGGAAGACCCATATGTTCCAGCATCAGGGCTCCGGAAAGCAGCAGGCTTCCCGGGTTGGCGATGTCTTTTCCTGCAGCCGTTGGTGCCGTGCCGTGCGTGGCTTCAAATATGGCTAGGGTGTCGGAAAGATTCACCCCGGGAGCCATGCCCAGGCCGCCGACCTGCGCCGCAAGTGCATCGGAGATGTAATCACCGTTGAGGTTGGGAAGCGCAAGCACGCTGTATTGCTCGGGGTGGAGGAGGGCTTCCTGGAACATGGCATCGGCGATGCGGTCTTTAATGATGATCTTTCCCTTGCTGTTTTCAGGCGTCGCCTCTTTTTCCGGGATGGTCAGCTGGCCAAATTCGTCATGCGCCACCTCGTAGCCCCACTTTCTGAACCCTCCTTCCGTGAACTTCATGATGTTTCCCTTATGGACCAGGGTGACGCTCGGCAATTCGTGTTCCACGGCATATCGTATGGCCTTCCGGACAAGCCTTTTTGAGCAGAATTCAGAGATGGGCTTGATGCCGATGGCTGAATGTTCGCGGATATCCGCTCCAAATTCCGTGCGCAGGAAGCCGGCAAGCTTTTCGGCTTCGGCAGAACCTGCTTCGTATTCGATGCCGGCATAGACATCTTCCGTGTTTTCCCGGAAAATGACCATGTTGACATGTTCAGGGTGTTTGACCGGAGCGCTAATCCCTTGGTACCAGGTCACAGGCCGGATGCATGCGTAAAGGTCAAATCTCTGGCGCAGGGCTACGTTCAGGCTCCTCATGCCTCCGCCTACGGGCGTGCCCAAGGGACCTTTTATGGCAATGCTTGCGGATCCAAGGGCATCGATGGTCTCAGCGGGCAGGGGAGAACCGGTTTTTTTCACGGCTTTTTCTCCGGCGAGAAGCTCGATCCATTCGATTTCATGTCCCGGGTCTGCCATACGCATGGCGGCGTCGATGACGGGCCTGGCAACGGACCATATCTCCGGGCCTATGCCGTCGCCTTCTATCCAGTAAACGGTATGTTTCATGACCTACCTCTCCATCTTCAGCCGGCATTGCGCCGGGCGGTTTGATTGAAAAGCCTTTCGGCGATCTTGCGGTGATGTGCCGGCATGGCAAGCGAACCAAGCTCAGCGCAGGGAATGAGCCTCTGTCTTTCTGGCGGCATTCCTTCCATGTGGGGAAAGCAGGAATGGCCAGCTTCGCAACGGAAAAAGTGTGCTGTCAGCCGGTGGTTCGTATAATTATGCGTTATATGCCCGGCATGCTGCAAGGGGACCATGCTTAGCCCCAAGTGCTCAAGGAAGTCAGCCAGTTCCCCCATGATATCCGGACCATGGCAGATGATCCCTGGGAATTCCCACATCCCGCCCCATGATCCGGCGTCATCCCGTTTATGCACCAGGATGCTGTTTCCGTAAATGATCAGGGCGTGGGCAGATACGACGTTTTCGATGGCGGACCGGGTGCCTTGCACCGGACGGACCTTGACAGTGCCCCTCTGGTTTGCCAGGCACCATCCCTGTACGGGACATTGTCCGCAGAGGGCATGCTTTTTGCAGATCAAAGCGCCGAGTTCCATGAGGGACTGGTTGTAGATCCTTGCGTTGCCGCAGGGGAGCAAACGCTGCGCTTCCTGCCGTATGAATGATCTTGCAGGGGCGTCTTTGACAGGGGCATCGATATCGAGCAGGCGGGAAAAAACGCGTTCCACATTGGCATCGGCAACGGCGATGTCCTGTCCATAGGCAATGCTGAGGATGGCATTTGCCGTGTAGTCCCCTAAGCCCGGGAGGGCAAGGAGTTCATCGCGGTCATCGGGTATCCGCCCTCCATGCCTGTCCACGATGAGTTTTGCCGCTGCATGGAGCAGGCGGGCGCGGCGGTAATATCCCAGCCCTTCCCAATAACGGAGGATCTCCTCTTCGGGGGCGGAGGCAACACTTTCGACGCACGGAAAGCGGTCTTTCCAGCGCAGGAAGAAAGAGACACCTCTTTCCATCTGCGTTTGCTGCAGCATGATCTCAGATATCCAGACATCATAGGGATCATAGCGGATCCGCCATGGAAGAGGGCGCATGCTGGCTTTAAACCATGCGAAAAGCCGTGAGGCAAATTCTTCGGCTTGTCCTGCAGGAAAGGGATGGAACATGATTCAAGCAGCTGTTGCCATGGGATGATAAGCGGGAAGCGTCAAAGCCTGGAAGGCTTGCCGGAAGTTTCAAAATACGTTGCGCCTTGCTTTTCCGTCTCCCAGACAGTCATGCTGTGCAGTTCGACAGGAAGACCGGAAAGCTGCATCTTCAGCTTTTTGAAAAGATAGCGGGCCAGATTTTCCGCAGTCGCGTTCATGCTGGTGAACGGTTCAAGTTCATTGAGGTTTTTATGGTCAAGGGCTTCCAGGACATCGTTGAGATGCTGTTTAAGGATGGAAAAATCGACGGCATATTCGATGTCCTCATCAAGCCGGTATCCATCCACGTTCATTTCCACAGCGTAGTTGTGTCCATGCAGGTTTTCACATTTCCCCTGGTATCCGCGCAATGCATGCGCTGCAGAAAAGGAGGAACGCACCGTCAAGCGCCAGAATGTTGTTTCCATCACGCCTCCTCCGCATGTTCAATGGGCTGCGGCCCATGCTTCGATATCCTTATGGAATTGCGGCGAGGATTGGATCTTCCACGCCGGACCGAGCTCCAGGATGCATGTGAGGTCGTTCAGCACAAGCTGCACCTGCACGGGGGAACTCCCCTTATGTTTTTCCAGGATCGCCTTGAGTTCCTGGAAGTCAGCGTCAGTCGTGCGATGCGGAGGGTAATCGATGAGCACGGGATGGTCGCTTTGGCTGCAGGCATCGGCCAGGGGCATGGCCGCATCACAGAGCAGTTTGATATCTTTGACCTTGCCTTCACTGTCCTCGTCATCATCAAGGTCGGGGGCATCTTTGCTGTCTATGGTCGCGGTCAGATGGAGGAGGGGGCGTTCACCCTGCAGGTATTCACGAAGGGGCGCATACAGTTTGGGGAAAACAGTGACTTCGGCATGTCCGCTGAGGTCTTCGACCTGGAGGAAAGCCATCTTTTCGCCTTTCCGGGTGATGAACTCCTTGCAGGCGGTAACGAGGACGCCCGTTTTAACCTGGCCTTTCACGAGTTCAGCTATTTCCTCAAGGGTAAGGAGCCCAAGCCTGAGCATCTCCTTGCGGTAAGGCTGCAGGGGATGGCTGGAAAGGTAGAAGCCAAGGGATTCTTTTTCAAAGGTCAGTTTCTGGTCGTCGTCCCATTCGGGAAGCTCCTGGAAATCGCAGGGGAAACCGATGCCGGGCATCGCGGTCGTCTTAACCTTGGGCGCGAACGCCAAGAGGGAGTTCTGGGCGGCGCTGCTCTCCTTTTGTTTTTTCTGCGCCCTGGTGACGACTTCGTCGAGGCTGCTGAAAAGCCCGGAGCGGCTTACGCCAAAGCAGTCGCATCCTCCGCATTTAATGAGGTTTTCCAATACGCGCTTTGTGACTTTGCGCAGATTGACACGGCAGCAAAGGTCGTAAAGGGATTTGAAGGGACCGTCTTTTTCACGGGAGAGGATGATCTCCCTTATGGCCTCATCTCCGACATTCTTGACCCCTCCGAGCCCATAAACGATGGAATCTCCGTTTGGCGTGAACGAACGTCTGCTGACCTGGATGTCCGGGGGCGATACGTTGATGCCCATGTCCTTGCAGGCGGAAAGGTAGGGCAGGATCTTGTCCTGGTTGTCTGCCTCGCTGGAGAGCAGGGCAGCCATGTACTCCACTTTATAGTGTGTTTTGAGATAGGCTGTTTCGTAAGTGATGAAGGCATAGGCTGCGGAATGGGCCTTGTTAAAGCCGTATTCCGCAAATTTTTCCATGAGGTCGAAGATCTCATTGGCTTTGGAAGCCTCGACGCCGCGTTCTGCCGCGCCGGACAGGAAAATGCCCCTTTGCTTTGCCATTTCCTCTGCTTTCTTCTTGCCCATGGCCCTGCGCAGGAGGTCCGCACCGCCAAGGGTATATTTCGCGGTGATCTGCGCGATTTGCATGACCTGTTCCTGATAGACGATGACCCCGTAGGTATCTTTGAGGCAGGTCTCAAGTTCCGGGAGGGGATAGGTGACCTTGATCTCCCCATGCTTGCGCTTGATGAATTCATCGACCATTCCGGAATTGAGGGGTCCAGGCCGGTACAGGGCGAGCATGGCCACGAGGTCTTCAAAGCAGGAAGGCTTGAGCATGCGGAGATACTTGCGCATGCCTGAGCTTTCCAGCTGAAAGACGCCATCGGTATCGCCGTTGGAGAGGAGCTCGTAAACCTTTGGGTCGTCGGTGGAAAGATTTTCCATGTCCGGCACGTCTTTGCCCTGGAACTTGATGTTGTCGACGGCGTTATTGATGACCGTCATGTTCCGCAGTCCCAGGAAGTCGAATTTGACCAGGCCGACTTTCTCGATGAACTTCATGTCGAACGAAGCGACCTGCTCGCCGTTTTTCCCGGTGAACAGGGAAACATATTCATGCATGGGGCGGTCGGAAACGACTACGCCTGCGGCGTGGGTCGAGGCATGCCTGGCAAGGCCCTCGAGCTTTTTGGAGATGTCGAACAGCTTTCGCGTTTCGGGATTGCTCTTGTATTCCTGGCCAAGCTCGGGGACCGTGTCCAGAGCTTTCTGCAGGGTCATCTTCAGGTCGTTGGGGATGAGCTTGGCGATGCGGGATGTTTCGTTGAAGGTCATTCCCAGCACCCTGCCGACGTCGCGGATGACGCCTTTGGCTTTCAATGTCCCGAAGGCTGCTATCTGGGCGACCTTGTCCCTGCCGTATTTTAAAGTGACGTAGTCGAGCACTTCGAGCCGGCGGTCTTCGCAGAAGTCCACGTCGATATCCGGCATGCTCACGCGTTCGCTGTTGAGGAAGCGTTCAAAGAACAGGTGGTTGGGAAGCGGGTCTATGGTGGTGATGCCGAGGGACCATGCCACTACGGAACCTGCGGCAGAACCGCGGCCGGGCCCGACGGGGATGTCGTTCCTCTTGGCCCAGTTGATATAGTCCTGCACGATGAGGAAGTAGCCGGGAAAGCCCATGTCGCAAATGACTTTCAGCTCCAGCTCAAGTCGTTCCCTGTAGACCTGTTCGTCGACATCCCTGCCTTTCAGCCGTTTTGCAAGCCCTTCCCGGGCCAGCTTGCAGAACTCGCTGGCCAGCGTCATCCCTTCAGGAACTTCATAGATGGGGAAATGATACGGGGGAGCATGGAGCTGGATCTCCAGTCCGCTGCACTGGTCCGCGATATTGAGCGTGTTCTCGACGGCTTCTCTTGGGATGCCTTCCAATCCAGCCAGCATTTCTTCTTCTGTTTTATAATAAAGATCCGAAGCCTCGAATCGAAACCGGTGCTGATCTCCTATCTGGGATTGGCTCCCGATGCATAACAGCACGTCGTGAGCCTCATAATCGTCGGCATTGAGATAGTGGCAGTCATTGGTCGCCACCAGGGGCAGTTTTGCCGCATCGGCAAGCTGAAGGATCTTCTTATTGACTTCGTCTTGTTCGGGCAGATTGTTCGCCTGGACTTCAAGGTAGAACCGCCCGGGGAAGAGCGATGAATATTCGCCGGCGAGCTTCAGTGCATCATCGAAGTTGCCGCCGCCAGGGATCAGCTTGTTATCGCCGCGCAGGGTGCGAGGTATCTCCCCGGCAATGCATGCGGACAGCGCGACGATCCCGTCCGTATGCCCATTGAGCATTTTTTTGTCTATCCTGGGCTTGTAATAAAAACCCTCCAGATAGCTGAGGCTCACAAGGCGCATCAGATTGGCGTAACCAACGCTGTCACATGCCAGGAGAATGAGATGATGCCGGACTTTTGCAAGTTCGCTTGCCTTGTCAAAGTGATCGGGGGTCACATAGGCTTCGCAGCCGATGATGGGCGCTATGCCCATGTCCTTGCATGCAGCATAAAAATACGAGGTGCCGAACAGGTTGCCATGATCCGTGATGGCCGTGGCAGGCATGCCGAGGGCCTTGGCTTTTTTGACGAGCTCATTGATCTTGATGGCTCCGTCAAGCAGGCTGAATTCTGTGTGGCAATGCAAATGCACGAAATCGGACATCATCGGCTCCCAGCTGGATATGCGCGCCGCAACGAAAGACGCAGCAGGGCGCATAGGATAAGGCGCCTGCACCTGTGACGCACCATCCCCGGGGGGCATGGCAGAAGCATGCGGTGCAGTGGGCATAAGGATATGCAATGCATAAAAATTGTCCTATATCCGCCTTCCTGTCAATCTGGACCGCTGTCCGCACAAGCTGTCACATACATTTTGCATGATTGTATTTTTTTATTTAATTCAAAACGATATATAACTGTGGGGGGAGGGGCGTGAAGATCACTTGTGCGGACCGCTGCGTTTATTCCAGGCGGAGGATGGTCTCAGCCAGCGCCAAGATCGTCCTGGCATAGATGTCCATGGCGTTATAGGAGCGCAGGACCTTGATTTTCTTATCGAGAGTACTGTCGGTCTGCCATCCGCTTTTGCGCAGGTAGTTGCTCAGGCTCGCCACCGCATCGCTGACATTGAAAAGGTCTATCCGGCCGTCTTTGTTTCCGTCCATGCCGCGTTTGGCAATATTGGAAGGCATGAACTGGCACAGGCCGATGGCACCGTAGATGGAGCCGTTGATGGCCAGGGGGTCGATGGCATTGGCATGGCAATACTCAAGCAGCGCTTTAAGTTCATCATAGGCCCAGTCGGCCTTCAGCATCATTTTTCCTCTGATCCATTCAAGGTGTTCATAGGCTCCCGGAAGATCGTCGAGATATGATTTGAGCATGGACGGATCACGTGTGACGGACATGCTGGCAAGCATGAGGAAGGCATTGTCCTTGCCAAGGTAAGTCCCCAGCCTTGTTTCCACGAACAAAAGGGCCACGGCGATCTCCTGGGGGATCCCGCTTTCTATCTCAGCCAGGGCGAAGGCATCGGCATGATCCAGAAGGAAGTCTTTGCAGACCTGGGCATTTTGCGCGGTCACGACCCCCTTGAACCAGGGGCCGGGGATGCCAAGCTCTGTCTCAAAGGGGGTCGCGGCGTGCTTCTTTGGTTTGGGGAGGAAATGGTTGCTGTACAGTTCTTTGATCTTGGTCCCCATGGGGACGAGCGTTGGCGATGTATCCAGCCTGGAAAACACGTTGTCGATGAACGCAGGGGCGATGCCGTCGGACCTCAGCTTATCGGCCAGGAGATCCCAGTCTTCTTTCTGATCCGGCACCGAAGCGTTCCGTGCCGTTGCGGCGGCAGGCTGCGCGGATCTCGACGGCGCCGGGGAAGCACAGGCAACATACGGAAGGAAAATGATCGCTGCGGCGATAAGGAAACACGAAGGAGCGAATTTTTTCATGCTGGCTGCTATGTTCAGGTTTTCTCTATGAAGTGGTGCAGGCTGCCACACGGGAAGGCTCCCGGAGGATGCTCTCGGGGAGCATGCAGCCTGCCTTCTTTCCTGTACGTGACGATATGGCCGGGTGTTACGCAGCAGGATTTTTTCCAGATCAATGCCCTTCCGATCTGACTGCCCGCCTGTGATCCAGATAGAGCGGGATGACAACGGTGAGTATGGTTGCGATGATGATCGCGCAGGAAATGGGGCGTTCAAGGAAGACGAGAGGGTTCCCGCCTGAATTGGACAGTCCTTCGCGCAGCCGTTGCTCAAAAATGCCGCCGAGGACGACCCCCATGACCAGATTGACGATGGGCCAGTCGAATTTCAGCAGCAGATAGCCGAGGACGCCGAATATCAGCGCGACGCTCACATCGAAGAAGCTGGTATTGACGCTGTAGATCCCCACGAGGGACATGACGAGGATGACAGAAGACAGGATCCCGTTGGGGACTTTGACTATCATGGCGAACGGCCTGAGCCACAGGATGAGCATGACCAGGCAGAAGACATTGATGAAGAGCAGGGAGATGTAAAGCTCGTTGATGAGCACCGGTTCCTTGATCAGCAGGAGGGGACCGGGATATATCCCGTTGACCGTGAAGACGCCAAGCAGGATGGCGCTGATGGAATCTCCCGGAATGCCGAGTGTGAGCAGGGGGATCATGGCGCCTGCCGGAACAGCGTTGTTGCCGGCTTCAGAGGCTATGCATCCTTCGGGTATGCCGGTGCCGAATTTTTCCGGATGCCGGGAGATCTTTCGGGATGTCTCGTAGGAGAGGAACGATGCGAGCATCGAACCCGTGCCGGGGAGGAGCCCTACGAAGGTGCCTACGATGCCGCTGACAAATATCGTTTTCCAGCGCCTCAGCACTTCCCATATTTTGGTGAGATCGAGCGTGCTGCGTGAGAGGTGGATATCGGCCCCGCTGGAAAGAATGTGCTTTTCGGCCAGGATCAGCGCCTGCCCGACGCCGAATAACCCCAGGCATACGGGCGTGATCTGCAAGCCGCTCTGCATTTCCGTGAGCCCAAAGTTGTAGCGGGCGGAAAGCGTGGTGGTATCCAGTCCGACGCAGGCAGCCCATAAGCCGATGGACAGGAGGATGACGGACTGCAGGAGCTTTTTCCTGTTCGCCATCACGACGAGGACTATCCCGAAGAGGGCAGCGGAAAAATATTCCTCCGGTGCGAAATTCTGAGCGATGCCGGCCAGGACCGGAGCCATGAAGATGAGGCAGACGACGCTGATGATGCCGCCGCCGAATGATCCGACGATGGTGGCGGACAGGGCGAGCTGGCTTTCCCCCCTCTGGGTGAGCGGGTAGCCGTCGAAGCTTGTGATGAGGGAGGAAGGCACGCCGGGGGTGCGCATGAGGACGGCAGGGATGCCGCCTCCGAAGTATCCGCCGCAAAATACCCCCAGAAGAAGGGAAAGCGCAGAGCCGGCGTCAAGGGCGTAGGAGAACGGAAGGAGGACGACCATGCCTACCATGGGACCCATGCCTGGCAATATGCCAACGATGATCCCTACAAGGGAGCCCAGTGCAAGCATGAGCATGTTGGTGAGCTGCAATGCATGGCTCGCGCCTTCGAGGAAAAGAGAGAGATCGAACATGTCCGGCTAGCCCAGGAGAAGGTAGAAGAGGTACGGTTCAGGGAAGAAAACATCGAGGAGGCATCGGAAAACAAGCCAGAAGATGAGGGTCACGCCGGCAGGCACGGAAAGCAGGAGACGCCAGTCACGGATCCCGTTGATGAACAGCAGGAGCGCAAGGATGACCAGTGTCGCCGCCTCGAGGCCGGCAAGGAAGATGGCGCAGGGGTAGAGGAGAGCACAGAAGAAAAGCAGTGTCGTCTTCAGGGGAGGCAGGAAATGTTCCCGGCGGCCATCTGAACGGCATCTTCTTGCAAGACGTACGCAGCTCGGGATCGATGCCAGCACGCCGAGCGAGAGCGCGATAAGCGGCATGAGAAGGGGGCCCTTGTAGAAGGGGTAGGGGACGTCAAGGTCTATCTGCCAGGGAGCCAGGACGAGCATGAGCATGCAGAATCCGCCAAGAACGACTCCCAGCAGGTCGTTTTTGAAAGCAGGGGCTTCCTTCATATGGAATTTTCCTTGGAACGGGATCCATGAATAAGACCGGCTGTGAGCCGGTCTTATTCATGGTCGCCAATATTACTTCTTGATGCCGACTTCGCGGAGGATCACGTCAAATTCTTTAAGTTCGCGCTGGACCTGGGCTTCGGCATCAGCTGCAGAAGAAGGATGCGGGACCACGCCTGTCTTGGCGATGGCTTCCTGCACTTCCGGCGATTCGTATGCCTTGAAGAACGCAGCCCGGAATTTTTCCATGATCTCGGGCTTGACCTTCGCAGGAGCAAACAGACCGAACCATACGGAATATGCATTTCCAAAGCCTTGTTCCGCAACAGTCGGGACATCGGGATAGGCAGGGAGCCGCACGGGAAGGAGTGCGGCCAGAGGCTTGACTTCACCCTTTTCTGCATAGTCGCGGATATAAGGC
>JAEEGI010020807.1_pt1 | contig 13094 bp, 11 predicted proteins | sample 8958751 | NCBI WGS metagenome assembly JAEEGI01 (sample SAMN16246545, study PRJNA631951) | gut metagenome | biome: gut microbiome; feature: rumen; material: KS-attached | host: Bos | place: Iran: Karaj | collected 2018-10
AGTTCCTCAAGACGTCCTAATGAGTCTTTGGGTTTGTTCAGGTGGTCGATTTTCTGCTGGATGGCATCAGCCATCGATTTATCGGTGTGTTGTATTTTGAATTGCTTCATTTTTTAGTCATTAGTTTTAGCTTCTAGATATTCTAGATGTTCTAGATGTTCTAGACTTTCTAGAACTGTTCACTGTTCACTCTTCACTGTTACCGGAATTCCTGATACCATGAGGATGACTTCGTCGGCACGGCTGGCAATGTACTGGTTCATCCAGCCTTGCAGGTCGGTAAAACGTCGTTGCACGGCATCCACACTCACGCCACCGCTACCAATTTCGTTTGTCACGAAAATAAAGGTGGCATCCTGGGCTGTGAAGCGGTCAAACTCCTCTTTGACCATATCTAGAACCTGTTGTGTGTCTTGATTTTGATTCTCGAAAAAGAAATTGGTCAGCCATAGCGTCACGCAGTCGATAACTGCCACGCGACCCGTTAAATCATGACGGCTCAGGTTTTTTTCTTCTTCGATATTGGTCCACTGAGGTCCACGTCGCTCCTGATGACGGCGAACACGCTCACGGAATTCCTCGTCCCATACATGTGCTGTCGCTACATAGACGGGGCTCTCAGCAAGGCTCAATGCCAATTCTTCGGCATGTTTGCTTTTGCCAGACCGTTGACCACCAGTGATTAGTATGATTTTACTCATTTATTTTTACTCTTTGTAGAGACGCGAAATTTTGCGTTTCAATAATAATATAATCTCCGTAATCGGTCAGATTCTCCCAAGCATTTTCCCAGGAATACAATCCCCCATGGATGCCCGCGCTGATGAGTACCCCGGCATGGGCAAAGATGGCCACTCGCTGGAAGGGTTTTTCTTTGAGCTCGTCGAGGAAGGCAGCTACGCGCTGGTACTGTTGCACGAAACTCTCACCGCCTGTCGTGGGTTGGTGGATGTAATCGTCGTACCACTCCTGCAGGTGGGGATCCTGGATTTCGTCATACAACTGCATTTCCCACTCGCCCATGTTCATCTCCTGCAGGCGGTCGTCGATCTCGGCATCGGGATAACCGCAATAGGCTGCGAGTTGGCGGGCGCGTGTCAATGGCGAGGAGAAGACCTTGTCAAACGGCAGAAGGTGCTCAAGTGACTGGCGCGTTAATTCGGCCTCTTGCTCAAAGGAGTCACGCACAGGCACATCGGTCTGTCCGTAACACGTCCCCTTGGGTACATCGACGCTGGTATGTCGCACCAGGATGATTTGCATTCTTAGTTTCGAATTCTTTATCTATAAACTCAGTTGTGAGCAGGCAACCATATATATTGCCAGTTCCACCAGCAGGCACACGGCACCGCAGCAGTCGCCCGTGTAGCCGTGAATCTTGCGCAGAATGAGCAGATACAGGAAATACATCACCAGTGGAGGCACAAAAATGAAGGGATACCAATTACTGATGCCTGTTAACCATATCATCAGTGCCATCGGCAACAATCCCTGAACCGTCAGACTTAGCCCAGCAACAAGGGACGGCTTGCGATAGATGGTCTTGTTCTTGGCTTCTTCCTCACGGCGGGCGTAAGGAAGCATATTAACCAGCTGGCTCGCAACCATCTTGGAGAACGGATCGGCGGCCAGAATGATGAGCGCAGCCATGGGCACGGGCATACTGTAGAGCGAGGTGCCCAATAGCAGCAGGTAGATGATTAGCCCCAGCACGCCATAGGTGCCGATGTGCGAATCCTTCATGATGGCAAGGATACGCTCTCGGTTGCCACCGCCGCCGAAGCCGTCCAGAAAGTCAGCCAAGCCGTCCTCATGCAGTGCCCCAGTAATCAGTAACCGCACAGCAATAGCAGCAATGACGGCTACGGCATGAGGCAGCACCATGCTGCCGAAGTAGAGTGTCGCAGCCATTGCGCCTCCCGTTAGCCAGCCAGCCAACGGCCAAAATTCAACGACCGTCTTGTAACTCGCCTGAGGGGGTTGATAGATACGCCAAAAAGGCAGACGTGTGAAGAAAATCAACGCTGCCCAAATGCTGTCATACCACCGTGTTTTTACAGCTGTTTCTTCCATAGTGCAAAGGTACAAAGAAGTTTCTGGTTTCTAGTCCCTAGTCCCTAGTTTTTTTGGTGGTTTTTTTGTGGTTTTCATGAGACTTGGTCATTAAAAAGTAGTACCTTTGTAGCATAAATCAGATAAATAGAAAAATGAAGAAATTATTTGGAATTATTGCAGTATTGGCGCTACTTTGCGCCTGCTCTACCCAGGGTGACAAACAGTCGAAATCGGGCACCGATTCGATGGATGAAGTGACCGTGAAGTATGCCGCAGGTTTCAGTGTGCGTGACTCAGCCGACATCAGGTTGGTTGACGTGGGTAAAAAAGATCATTTTGCTCTCGTTAACGATGCCGAGGCCGTTGTCCCTGAGGGCTATGTCAAGGTCAAAGTACCCATCGAACGTACCATCTGCATGACCTCGCTACAACTGTCCAATTTCACCATTCTTGATGCCCATGACATCGTGAAGGGCATTACCGGCACTAAGAACCTCTTTAACGAGGATATCAAGGCGCGCGTGAAAGACGGGCGCATCGTCAAGATAGGTATGGAGGGCGAGTTTGACCCCGAGGTGGTCATGGCTGCCAATCCCGATGTCATTTTCATTTCGCCGTCCAAGCGTGGCGGTTATGATGCCATTAAAGAAATCGGCATTACACTTGTTCCTCATCTGGGCTACAAGGAACTTGACCCGCTGGGACAGGCTGAGTGGATTAAGTTCATCGGCATGTTTATCGGCAAAGAAAAAGAAGCCGCTGAGATTTTCGCTGGCATCGAGAGCCGTTATAACGAATTGAAAGAAAAGGCTGCCAAGGTCGAGAAACGTCCCACTGTCACCAGTGGTGAGATGCACTATGGCAATTGGCATGCCGTGGGGGGCAAGAACTATCTGGCGCAGATATTCCGTGATGCAGGCGCTGATTATGTCATCAACGATGACGAGACCTCGGGCGAAGACCTGGAATTTGAGAAGATGTATGCCCTGTCGGCCAACGCAGACTACTGGCGTATATTGAACAGTTACCAGGGTGATTTTTCCTACGAGGCGCTGAAGGCTAGTGAGCCCCGCAACGAGATGTTCAAGGCCTTCAAGGATAAGAAAGTCATCTATTGCAACATGAAGCAGACGCCCTATTACGAGATTGCTCCCGTCAAACCCGATGTGCTGCTGAAGGACTTTGTCGCCATTTTCCATCCTGAACTGGTTGAGAAAGACTACCAGCCCACCTTCTATCGCATACTCGACAAATAATAATCAGAAAACTAAACAAACAACTATAAATACAACAAGTGCAATGATAAATCAACGATAATCAATTATTGTTTATCTTGTACAACTTGTTTTCCTTTTGACATTATGAAACGCACGTTGCCATTGATGTTGTCCCTTGTGGTGGTCATTGCCGTGATGGTGATTGTCAACCTTTTTATCGGTTCGATTGAGATTCCGGTGGGCGACATTTGCCGTATCCTTGTCGGCCAGGGCAGCGAGTCTGAAATCTGGACCAATATCATCCTCAGTTCCCGCCTGCCGCAGGTGCTCACCGCCATTGTGGCGGGAGCGGGCCTTGCCGTGAGTGGCCTGATGATGCAGACCATCTTCCACAACCCGTTGGCAGGACCTTCCATTTTGGGTATCTCCAACGGTGCCAGTCTGGGTGTGGCCTTCGTTGTGCTGCTGTCGGGACAGATAGGTGGCGTTGCATTGAGTTCGCTGGGCTATTTGGGAGACGCAGCTGTATCGGTCGCTGCCATTATCGGCGCCATTGCTGTGATGATGCTGATTGTGTGGATTTCTGGCAAGGTGCGGGGCAACGTTACCCTGCTGATTATCGGTGTGATGATCGGCTACCTGGCCACCGCCATCATCGGTGTCTTGAAATTCCTCAGCCCTGAAGAAGATGTCAAGGCTTTCGTTGTGTGGGGACTCGGTTCGTTCTCTCGCGTGTCGGGTAATCAGATGATACTTTTTGTTGTACTGATGTGCATCCTGTTGCCCTTGAGTTTCCTGCTGGTAAAGCCCTTGAATGCTATGTTGCTCGGCGACCGCTATGCTGCCAACTTGGGTGTCAATGTCAAGCGCGCCCGCACTTGGATCATCATCTGCTCGGGCACTTTGGTCGCTATCGTAACCGCCTATTGCGGCCCCATTATGTTTATCGGTATGGCCGTACCCCATCTGGCCCGCGGCATCTTCCGTACCAGCGATCATTGGAAGCTGATGCCCGCCACCGCCCTGTGTGGCGCAGCCTTAGCCTTAATATGTAATCTGATTGCCCGTGCCCCGGGTTTCGAGGGCGCCATGCCCGTAAACAGCGTCACCGCCCTCATTGGCGCGCCTATTATCATCTACGTACTCTATCACCGCCGCAAAACCTCCTACGAGTGATAAATCTTTCCATTATCATCAATTAAGAGGATGGTGAGATTACCGTTGGAGAGTAGGGGAGCGCAGTAGCGGGTGCAGTGGTTGATGACGACTGTGGCGAAGTCCTGCAGTTTGTTGGAGGGAATGCGTTCCCATAGTTCGCGAGCTAGCGTGAGGTCGCTGATATCGATATCGATGCCCGCCTCGAGGAGCATCGTCATCACGAATTCTTTGTCCATTGTGGTGTTGCGGCTATGTGTGTCGAGGTTTCCTGCAGCGAGTTTAACAGCCTTGCCCAACATCACGCCCATGGTGACGTTCTTGATGTCGAGTTCATTGGCGATGGTCAAAGTCTCGCCGATGTAATTCCCATATTCTACAAAGGCCTGCTGCGGCAGGTTGGGGTATTGCGCTTTTACAAAACGCTCGCTCTTGCCGCCGCTGTTGATGACCACGCGGTCGCTGCCCGATGCCTTAGCGACCTGCATGCACTTGCGGATGCTTGCCACAAACGCTTCCTCGCTGAAAGGCTTGACGATTCCCGAAACGCCGATAATGCTGATGCCGCCCTCAATGCCCAGTCGTGGATTAAAGGTGCGGCGGGCTATCTCGGCACCTTGCGGCACGCTGATAGTGATGCGCACATTCTCATGGATGTTGTCGCGCATCATCTGTCGTGGGGCCTTATTGATGGCAGGCTCGCCAGGAGGAAAATCAAAGCCAGGCACCGTGAACCTGCCGACGCCCTCGCCACCGAGTATCTCGAAATCATCACCAGGCTCAACATAAGCGCGTATCTCGAGGCCGTTGGTCACATCGGGGTCATCGCCAGCCTCCTTGAAAACTGCAGCATAATTGTCCCCATAGATAACATCGACATCGATGGTCTCACCATTGGGCAAAATGACTGGCACCGAGGTTGGCGTTTCTCCTGTTGTTAGCCTTTGGGTGGCAGCAATGGCAGCTGCTGTGGCACAGGTGCCGGTTGTCAACCCGCTATGCAATGGAAAAAAGTCGGGCAATAGTTTCTCTACCATGCGGCGCAGACCATGAGGACCGTTGACGTGCTTCACGGTAACGCCTTCTGCAACGGGATAGTCGGGTCGTTCCACGACAAAAACTTTGATACCCGATAGTCGTGCCGCCTCCACTTTTTCGGTGAAACCGCCACTCATGCCGCTCTCCTTGGTGATGATGGCTTGAGGATGCAGTTGTTCAATCAACGCTGCGGTATCGTCTTTCTCAAAATAAACAAGATGATCTGTGGGAAAACTGGCCTTTTGTGCCCCTGCTAATGATTCTTCACGGTTCAAGATGCGGAACCAACATTCTTGACTATTCCAGAAATCCCGCAGTTTTGTAATGGTATTGACACCAGTGAGAGCCAACAGACGATGAACACCCTGCGCTTTCAACTTGGAAATGGCATCATCATAGTCCTTGCACCAGACAAGGTCCTTGTCATGCGGCGAGTAAATGCGGTCATAGCGGATTACAGGAACACCGATTTGCCCTGCCAGGTCGGCGACGTTGCTGTGCAGGTTGACAGCGAATGGGTGGGCCGCATCAACAATCAGTCGGATGCTATGCTCTTGACAGAACGTAACCATCTCGGGAACCTCCATCGCACCTGTGATGTGGTGACCATGCGCAAGTTGGATATCCTGGAGGATGCCTCTGGTGGAATACCAATAAGAGGCCCCCGATTCATCGAGCACCTTAGCCGCTATGCGGCCTTCAGTCGTTCCACCAAATACGAGAATCATAGTTTTTAGTTGTTAGTCCTTGGTTGTTAGTTGTTAGTTTTTAGTAGATAGACGTGTCAGGATGGCAACTAGGGACTAATTCTCGCCTTTGCGAAAAAGATGAGTGAAATGTTTGTTATAGAGTTCTGACAGGCCTTTGCGGTTGTCGATGGCTTCGCCCACGACGAGCATGGTTGTCAATGTGAGGTTATTGTCATGGACAATCTTGGCCAAGTCTTTTAGCACGCCGCGATAGATGCGCTGGTCGGGCCATGTGAGGTGGTAGCAAGCAGCAACTGGCGTATCATCGGGATACTCCATGAGCAATTCCCGCTGCACGTCATCAACAATGGCGGCGCTCAGAAAAATGCACATCGTGCTTTGGCTGCTGGCCAGCAGGTGCAACTGCTCTTTCTCGGGCATGGGTGTGCGGCCCTCGCCACGGGTAAGGATGATGGTTTGAGTGCGCTCGGGAATGGTGAACTGACTCCTCAATTCGGCCGCTGCTGCAAGGAACGACGAGATGCCTGGCGTGATGTGGTAACGCATCCCATTTTGGTCAAAGAACGCCATCTGCTCCTGAATCGCACCGAAGATGCACGGGTCGCCCGTGTGCAGGCGCACGATGAATTTTCCTCGGTCATAGAACTCCTTCATCAACGCACATTGCTCCTCCAAGTTCATACTTGCCGAACTGCGGACTACAGCACTAGGCTTGGCGCACAAGGTTAATTCGCGCGGCACAAGCGAACCAGCATACAAGATGAGGTCTGCTTGTTCTAGCATCTTGCGGCCTCTTACCGACACCAAGTCAGGATCGCCGGGTCCAGCGCCCACAATCTCGACATGGCCCTGCTGGTCGCGCAGGTAACGATGGTCGATGGCCAGTGCAACGGTGAAATTCTTGCCTTTGATTTTGGGAACAATCAGTTTGCCGTGATTAGAGCCAAGGATCGCCGCGGCCTCGCACACGCTGGGTGTTCCCACATGCTTGGCCACTGTGTCGCTCGGGTTGGGCACTTCAACGGCTGCCAATTGCTCGGCTGTGAAAAAATCAACTTTCTCTTCATAGCCTTCCTTTAATAACTGCACAAACGGCTCGTCAGCCTTGACGTCAATCGTACAGTAACGGGATGCACAAGGCAGGATGCCCCATTCGGCCAGGACCTCGTCCATCTGGTCATAGATGAACTTATAATCGTTAGGGTGATGAGCTAAGCCAAAGCCAATAGTGCCGACCATGGGCACAAAGTGCAATGACAAAATGCCATCAGGCGCATAGCGACGGAACGGGGTGACCATGATAAGGAGTTTGTATTTCTTGGGGTCAGCCTCGCTGAGGTCGTTGATGATGGTGACGTGGTCAGGAAGCGTTTTTTCGAGATATTCGGTGCCCTCGTCACGAACCTCCATGAACAAAGCCGTGGGCTTGCGGTTGACAAAAGCGAAGATGCAGGCATTCATGTCGTCTTCGCTGGCGATAGGCCAGTTGAAACGTGCTTCCAACGTGTCCAGCGCCCATAGTCCCGCATTGTCGCTTTGGGTAGTGATAACGGGATCAGCGCCCAATGCCGATGCCACACGGCGGGTCAAGTCGTTGGCACCACCTACATGGCCCGACAAAACCGATATTACATGGTTTCCCACACTGTCGACGCAGATAACTGCTGGGTCGGTGTGCTTGTCTTCAATAAAGGGTGCTATCGTGCGCACACAGATGCCCATAGCGCCAATAAAGATGAAGGCATCAAAATCTTTCCATCGCTTGGCGACTTCGGCACGTTTGATGACTGAGGATTGGAATTCTTGCTGGAGGGTTTCGGCTAAATCGCGGCCCTCGTCACTCACCGGAATGACTGCTATCTTTTGCATTTGAGTATCTCTATCGGGTTATTGTCGTTCAGGATGATGCGCGTGGCTTGCTCTTGTTGCAAGCCCAACTCGGCACACGCTTCATTAAACAGTTGGCGGCTGTCGGTATGCACCATGGGTGAGGTGACGCTGTTCATCACAATACAGCCGTCATCGGCCAAGACAGTCATCACGCGTGCCATGATTTCCTTGAGTTGCCCGCCATGGCCGCCGATGAATACAGCATCGGGGCGGGGTAGGGTACTGATGTCTGTTTCAAGGAAGTCACCAATGTGGTAGTTGATGCCAGGGATGCCCAAGCTTCTGCTATTTTCCAGTATTAATGCTTCGCACTCGGGCCTGATTTCGAAGGCCTCGACGTGCAGGTGCGGGAACTGCAGTCGCGCCTCGATGGACACGCTGCCGGTGCAGAAGCCGATGTCCCAAAGCACACTTTTCTGCGGCAATTCCAAGGCTTGCAGGGTCAGCAGGCGTATAGGTGCCTTGGTAATCATTTTCTCACGGCCATCGAGCAAGGCAAACTCGCTCTCGGGGATGCCGAAGTATCGTGGCCTCGGGTCATTGCCAACCAAGATGAGGCAGTTGGGATAGTCAAATGTTTGCTCGCTGGCTTGCTCTAGTGTCCAGGTTGAAATGCGTTCCTCTTTGGGGTTGCCCAAGTGCTCGCCGACATGCATTTGATAGCCATTGTAACCATACTCCAGCATGCGTTGGGCAATAGCGGCGGGTGTGTGCTCATGGTCAGTGAGTACACCGATTTTGCCTGCTCGCTCGATAAGCGCTTTGTCAAATTCGGGCCATGGGCGCCCAGTCAATGAGACGATACGCATATCATTATAGGGCATCACCAAACGGTGGGCCAACAACTGCAGGGAATTGAACGAAGGGAATAGCACAATTTCGGCATCGGGCATTTTGCGCTTGATGGTGTTGGCAAAGCCGAAGAACAACGGGTCTCCGCTAGCAAAAACAATCACCTCGTCGTGATACTGCTCAAATACCGCATCCAGCGGAGCAGTGATTTCAATCCACTGTGATCCCTCGGGCAAATAGGGTGCGACAAGTCCGTAATGGCGCTTGCCGCCCGAGAAAACACGCCCTTTGCAGATAAGGCTGATGACCTCTGGCGGCAAATAGGGCCTAGGCGCGTCACTGATACCTATAACGTAAAACTTCATTTTGATTTCTGTTAATTAAAAACTTAACGACCTGTTGGCTTAGCGTGAGGGTTACAGGTCGCGTCCTGGTTTCAACTGCTTGGCATCGTCAAAGGTCAAAATGGCGTTGCAGAGTGTCGCAGCCAGGTTGCTGCCGCCCTTGCGTCCCTCGACGATGATTTTGGGAATCTCCTTGAAGGGCTTGACCATGTGTTTGGATTCGCGTACATGCACAAAACCCACGGGCGCGGCAATGATGCCGACAGGATGGGCCTTGCCCTTGCGGATGAGGTCGCACAGCTCCATCAGTGCCGTTGGCGCATTGCCGAAGGCGAAAAGCGCATCGGGATGTTCCTCAACGGCTAGACGGATGCCTGCTTGGGTGCGGGTGATACCTTGTGCAGCCGCCATCTCGGCGACACGTGGGTCACTCAGATAGCATTTTGCCTCCATGCCCAATCGGGCCAGAGCACCTTTGCGGATTCCGCTGGTCACCATCGTCACGTCGGTCACAATGGTCTTGATTTCACCTTTTGCGACTTTATTATAGAGCGTTTCCACCGCATGGTCATCGGTATAGAGGATGCGTTCCATTTCAAAGTCGGCCGTCGTGTGGATGGCGTGCAGGAGTGCCCACTTGTGGTCAAGCGGGATATCTCTGTTGCGAAGTTCGCTCTCGATGGTGCGGAACGACTCTATCATGATTTGTTGGCCAGGTTTAACGCCCTCATCACCATGTTCTCGGTAATAGCCGCGCGGGGTGATAATGAGGCTCAACTCCTCCCCCGCCTGGGGGGAGGTGCCCGAAAGGGCGGAGGAGGGGGAGAAAATATAGGATTGCGAGTTGCCGATGAGAATCACGGTGAACATATCCACCTCTTCGGGATCGAACTTGCCGAGTGTGGTCACCTTGATTTCCTGCTCATTGCGTCCCGCCTGACGAACATAGCCAACAGGTGTTTCGGCAGAGCGTTGCTGTAGAAACAGCTCTACTAGGCGGTATAGTTGCCAGTAGCGACCATTGGACTTGGGGTTATAGATGGCAGTGACGAAATCGCCCACTGCTGCAGCCTTGATGCGGCGCTCAATCACCTCCCATGGGGTCATCAGGTCGCTCAGTGAGATGATGCACAGGTCATGGCCGATGGGCGCACCGAGCAACGAGGCGGCTTTCTGAAAAGCCGAAATGCCCGGCAAGGATTCAATCTCTATGTCAGAACCACGCTCGCGTTTCATTTCATAGACTAGCGGTGTCATGCCGTAGATACCTGCATCGCCTGAGGAAATGACAACGACCGTCTTGCCCTGTTCGGCCAATTCAAAGGCTTGCTCGGCGCGCTCGCGCTCCTTTTTCATGCCCGTGTCGATGCACTCGCAGCCTTGTTGGACATATTCTTGGATAAACTGGAAATAGTATTTATACCCTACAATGGCGTCTGCCACCTGCACTGCTTTGAGTACGGCGGGCGTTATGTCTTCTTTACTGCCAGGTCCGATGCCTGCTACTATAATCTTACCCATATCAGTTGCAAATTTAGCAAAATAATTAAAAATGGAGGCACTGTCTCCCGACAATCCTCCATAATGATTACAATATAAGGTTACTTGATTTTCAATTTCAGACCAATCACGAGCATGCGCCCCGATGAGTACAGGGCATACTTGCGGTTGGATGAGTCGATGCGTCGGTCCACCTTGTCGAAGATGTTGTCGATACCGATGCTCGGCTCCAGATACAAATGTTTCAACCCGTCAAATGAGTGAGACGTGTTCAGGTTCCAGATACCGTAGCCTGGAGCATCCTCATAGTCGGGATAGTAGGTCTTGGACTGCAATCTGCCGTTGATGTTCACGTTAAGGCCGTAATTTCCCCAACTGTGGAAATAGTTGGCAGCAATGGTGGCGGCATTGCGGATGCTGCGCTCCAGCGGTGTCCATTGGTCTCCGCTGCAGGTGCGGGCATAGGTGTAAACGTAGTTGGCAGACAGGTTAAAGCCCCTGAACAGGTTGGCTGATACGTTGACTTGCACGCCCTTGACGTCACCCTTGTCGCTGTTTTTATACAGCGAGTAGCGTTCGAGGCTATGAGCCTGGTCATCGGTCATCTCGGGAAATTCGGCCTGTAGCATGGCCAGTGAGGTGGCATCCACATCGATGTTCTGCCTGATGACCATGTCGTTGATGCGGTTGATGAAGCCCGTCACACTCACGGCAAGGATATTGCTGCGGTACTCGGCGTTGAGCGAGAAATAGTTGCTCTTCTCGGGCTTGAGGTCCTTGTTGCCGAAGATAATCTGAGCCTTGCCACGATTGACCGAGAAATAGTGGTAATACAACTCGTCAAGACCTGGAGCGCGGAATCCGGCAGAATAGGTGGCACGCAGGCGGAAGTTGCCAGGGGCATACATCAGTGTGGCCTTGGGTGTGAGGTGCCAGTTGAAGGTCTCGTGATAGGTCAGGCGCAGTCCCGCCGTGGCAGTGAGTCGGTCAAAAAAGGTCATCTCGTGCTGGGCAAAGGCGGCTGCCGTATAGACGTTCTGCTTGATGTTGCCCGAGGTGGCGGTGAGGTAATCCTTGCGCCAGTCGGCACCGAAAATGGTCGTCGAATTTGTCATCAGCCCCAGGATGGCTTTCAGTTGGCCTTCCATCGAGCGCTGCTTTTTGGACTGCACATAATCACCGATGGCATATTTCTTGGTCGCTACATCATACTGCTTGCCGTAGCGGAAACGGTCGACCGTGAAATCGGCCTGCAACGAGTTACGGCTCGTGAACTTGTAGATGCCGCCCACGTTCCAGCGTAGGCCCTTGTAACGCATCTCATAATCGGTGCCGCCAGTGATGTCTTTGCGGGTTTCGGGACGGTCAGTAATCTTGTAGGAGTAGTCGATGCCGGCATTCAGCGCCAGGTGCTCGTTGGGGGCATAGGTGAACTTTTGGCCCACGAGGTTAGCACGATAGCCCGTGAAGAATGGGGCAATGGTCGGCTGGGTCTCGGTTTCAGAGCCCTTGACGTACTCCACATCGTTGATGCGGTAACTGTCGGCTCGGTCACGAGAGAACGAGGTATAGGAGCCGAAACCGTTCTTGTAGATGTCCAGGGCGATGTTTTCGGTCAGTTGGCCATGGCCCGACACGCGTGTGTCACTGGTCACACTCACCAAATCGCGTGTGGGCTGGTCGGTGATGATGTTGATGACACCGGCAATAGCGTCCGAGCCGTAGAGCGACGAAGCGGCACCGTCGAGTACCTCGATGCGTTTCACGCGTGCCATGTTGATGCGGTTCAAATCTACGTTATTAGAGATATCGCCCGTCAGTTTCTGGCCATTAATCAAAATAAGGATGTACTTATTTCCCAGTCCGTTGAGTCTCAAGAAAGTGCCCATCGAGTTGGGCGCCATCGATACCTGAGGCATCATGCGCGTCAAGGCACCGTCAAACGTGGTGATGCCTTGCTCCTTGATTTCTTGACTGCTGAGTACATGGACTGGAGTGGCGGTGGATTTCAGGCGCTGGTGGTGACCTGAACCGGTCACAACCACGGGATTCAAGGTATAAGAGCGGCTTATCATCGACGAGTCGCTGCGTTCCATCTTGTGGATTTGTGAAACAGCAGCACTCCAGGAAAGGAGTGCTACTGTAATTAATATGATTTTCTTAATCACTTCTTAATTCTCTATTTAAGGTCCTTAAGGACTTTAAAGGCCTTAAGGACCTTATCGTCAATTTACTCGGGATTCTTGCTGTGGTAGAAATCGAGGGGCTCGCCGTTGATGGCGTCACGGGTGTGGTTCATCCACACTTGACGTACGGTGGGCAACTCCAGCAGACCCTTCTCAATCATGGTCGAGTTGTTGCACTCGTAACCCAGGTGGTGGAAGAACATCTTC
>JAEEGI010020813.1_pt1 | contig 13091 bp, 12 predicted proteins | sample 8958751 | NCBI WGS metagenome assembly JAEEGI01 (sample SAMN16246545, study PRJNA631951) | gut metagenome | biome: gut microbiome; feature: rumen; material: KS-attached | host: Bos | place: Iran: Karaj | collected 2018-10
GCATGGGAATGTTGAAGAATGGTGTTTAGACAGGTATGGAGATTATCCAATTTCAACAGTAACTGATCCTATAGGGCCGAGTACAGGTGAGTATCACGTTCTTCGTGGTGGTTGCTACGGTAGATTGGCGGTCTACTGTCGTTCTGCATTTCGTAGTGGTAAAGCACCCAACATTAGTGGATACAACGGTTATTACAGTAATGGTTTCCGCCTCGCTCTAGTTCCAGTTCAATAGACGCTTTTTGATCTGAAAACAAAGATTCCTGACGGTTGAGTTCGTCGGGGATTTTTTAATAATAAAAATATCTGTGTTTATCCGTGTGAATCTGTGGTTCTTTTCTACGGGCTGCTGATACAAAAAACGGGTATTGAATAATCTGATTACAGGTGGCGTCCAATAACTGCGCGGTTTAACGAGCCGCGCGGCGCGGCGGCGTGATCAATAAGCTGCCGTGTCATTATACTTATGAGAAAACTCAAAGCAGATAAAATGTTGACAGACGCTCTGGATATGAGCGCTTCGGCATGTATGTCACCGGGTTCAGGAACGCGGAAATCAGCGTTCCACAGCGCGGTCATTTCCTTTGAAGGGAATGCTGCCCGGAATACTTCCATCAGGATCCTGTTGGATCACTCAAAAGAGGTTTATTAAAATATAGCGATCACAAGATAAACGACAGGGAGTATTGTCGAAAAAAATTTTTTGATCAGGCTCCCGCAACTTCAAAAAACACAAGATCCATCGTTTTGAATAAGGAAGAATACAAGAAAAATGCCGCGTGCGGTATATCCGCGTCTATCCTGTTTGCGGCGGTGATATTTTGGATGGGGTGCCGCGGCACTCCTGTTGAGAATGTTTCGGCAGACAACGCCGAGGTGGATGACACCACGGTGAAATACGCAGAAGAAAAAAATGAGATCATGGCATCCTCCGATACTTTGGCGTTGAAGAGGATCATGGTCAAAGGTGATTTGTCTATGATGGTCAGCTCAAATCGCGTGATACTGACCAAAAGATATTGTCTGGAAACGCGCGAAGTGATCCAAAAGCAATGGATGTTCGCGCTGGAAAATGATCAATGAAGGAACACGATAAATGATGAACACGAAACACAATGAAAAATGGACGCGGAGCCTGTCCGCGGGAGTGCTGGTGACAGCGCTGTTATTGGCAGCCGGCTGCAAAAGTGTGCCGGCAGATAAGACGGGATCCGCTTTGCCGGAACCTGTGAACGAGGTAAAGGATCAGGAAATAGCTTCTTTGGAGGAAACTGTCTCTTCAGAGGAAGCTGCTGCTGCGGCAGCGGCTGCCGAAGAGCGGAAGAAGCAGGAGCTGGCGAAACGCGCGGAAAAGAGCCGCGAGGTCACTTTGCCCGAAGGGAGAACACTGGAACTGATCTGGATCGAACCGGGTACGTACACGATGGGGAGCTTTGCTTCATGGATCCTGAGCCAGTCTCCGCAAATCGATCTGAAACCGATTGTCCCGCACGACGTGACGCTGGAAAAGGAATACTGGCTGGGTAAATATGAAGTGACACAAGGTCAGTATGAAACCATCATGGGAAAGAATCCGTCTCACTTCAAAGGAGCGGATCTGCCGGTGGATTCGGTGAGCTGGTTTGACGCGAGAGAATTTTGCAAGAAATTGACAGCGATCGAGAAAGAAGCGGGACGTTTGCCGGAAGGATATGAATACTCCCTGCCCACAGAAGTTCAATGGGAATACGGCTGCCGGGCCGGAATATCAGAGAAGTTTCTGCTGCTTAGAGATGATAAAGATTCTAAAGAAGAAGAGGATAAAGAAGTACTATTTGGCGGCGGCTTTTGGTCCGATCTGAATTCAGGTAATAAAAGCCATCCTGTTGGTCAGTTGAGACCGAATGTCTGGGGACTGTATGATATGTCCGGGAATGTATGGGAATGGTGTTTAGATATGTATAATCCCAAAGAATCTGTGAAGAGTTCATTCCGCGCGTATCGCGGCGGCAGCTGGTTCAGCAGTTTTATGAATTGCCGCTGTGTGTCCCGACGCAGTAATTCCCCCGGTTACCAGAACATCGATCTGGGATTTCGTGTGGCACTGGTCCCGGTCGAATGATCGGAAATCGAAAAATTCCGCAGAGACGGCCGATTCGGTCGTCTCGCATTATTTTAACCCGGAATGTGTTATGAAAGGTTAGACGGATGGTGTGCCGGTTGAATATCGGTCTTGCGTTAGGGGAAAATATCTGGTACTTTACTCTTACGTTCATCCGGTACTGTTGCCGGATGAGAAAAGAATTCTCTCAAAAGAGATTAGAATGGCAGATATCTCTCAGGAACAGTATGAGGAGTACCGCAGCGGATTGAAGCAGATGCGGATGCTGGATGACACACTGATGAAGTGTGTCTTCAAGGGGAATAAACCCATTGTTGAGCTGGTACTGAGGATCCTCTTGCAGCGGGATGATTTGGAAGTGGTGAGCTTCACGGTAAGCAAGGAATATAAGAACCTCCGGGGGCATTCGGTCTGTCTGGATGTCTTTGCTGTGGACAAAGATGGCAAGCATTATGACATCGAGGTCCAGTGTGATGACAGGGGCGCTGATCCCAAACGTGCCCGTTTTAACAGCAGCATGATGGATATAGAGATGCTGGGCAAGGGACAAGATTATGATGCACTCAAGGAGAGCATTACGATCTTTATCACAAAGAACGATGTGTTCAAGAAAGGCAAAGCCCTTTACCACTTCATCCGGACGGAAGAAGAAAGCGGGGAACCCTTGGGAGACGGCTCCCACATCATCTATGCGAACGCGTCTTATGTAGGGGATGACGCGGTGGGCTGGCTGATGAGCGACTTGAGAGAGACCGATCCCCGGAAGATGCACTACGATGTGCTGGCAGCGAGAGTTTATTATTTAAAATGCAATCCAGAAGGAGAAAAAGAAATGTGTGAAATAATGGAAAAAATTGTTGAAAAAAGAGCCCAAAAAGCCCGTCAGGCGGGAATCCAGGAAGGCCGTCAAGAAGGCCGTCAAGAAGGCCGTCAAGAAGGCCGTCAAGAAGGGCGCTTGGAAGGAATCCAAATATCTATACGGCTTTGTCGTCAATTTGGTTTATCAGATGAACAAATTATAAAACAAATTGCCTCAGAGTACGAAATATCCAAGAAAGAGGCGGCCAAGTACGTTTACGCGGAGTAGAGTCTGCTTTTATTGAATAGATTTTACGGGAGAGACTGAAAAGTCTCTCTTTTTTTGGAACCATGGATGGACACGGTAAACAATTCCATTGTCAGGCAGAGGATTTTTTCCTATACTGCCCTTGTGAAGGGTATGTGGAACATCAAGAAACTGTTAGCCATTCTGATCGCCGGCAGCGCGGTATGCGTTCGGGCGGAGATACCGGCTGAGTCTTTTAACCACCTCAAAGAAGCCATCCAATATCTGTCGGAAACGTATCCAGATGAATATCCCGCAGTATGGCTCCGTGCGGTGAACGACTCGGATCCCCGGCGGATGAGCCCGGAAGAATTCGATCAGCTGAGCTGCAGAGCCTTGAGCGCGAATCCGCTGCTGACCCGCTATCCGATCATCTATGTAGAACGCAATCAGTATCATAATGATCACCACAACACGGCCACCCTCTTCCAGCCCGGCGAGATCAATGCCGGCAGCTACGACACACGAGGCAAGCTGAAAGCCCTTTCCCTGCCCGATGGAGCCACCTGGACGATCTTTGACCCCGGTGAGCAAGGGACTGTGCGCGATCCGGATATCAGCCCGGACGGTCAAAAGATACTCTTCTCCATGCGCCGAGATGCCAAAGACAGCTATCATATCTATGAGATCAACCTGGACGGCAGCGGTTTCAAACAGCTGACCAGCGCATCGGGTGTTAGCGATATAGACCCCATCTATCTGCCCGGCGGCGACATCGTTTTCTCTTCCACACGCGAGCCTAAGTACTGCATGTGCAACCGGCACATCATGTGCAATCTTTTCCGCATGGAAGCCGATGGAGCCAACATTCACCAGATCGGGAAAAGCACCCTGTTCGAGGGACATTCCTCGCTGACACCGGACGGACGCATCCTTTACAGTCGCTGGGAATATGTGGACCGCAATTTCGGCGACGCGCAGAGCCTTTGGCTGTGCAATCCGGACGGGACCCAGCATATCATCTACTGGGGCAACAACACTTCCTCGCCCGGCGGTGTGCTGAATGCTCATATCATTCCGGGAACAGATCTCTGTCTGGCGGTGCTGGCCGCCTGCCACGATAAACCCTGGGGCGCGCTGGCCATCATTGACCGCAATAAAGGCGTGGACGGCAAAGATCCTGTCCTCCGAACCTGGCCCGCGGAATACCGGGAACGGATCAGCACAACGACCTGGGAAGATTATGACACACCGGGCGGCATCCGGCTGAAATATGAAGATCCCTGGCCGCTGGATGAACACTTTTTCCTGGCCGTGCGGATGCTGGGCAACGGAACCGAGACCGGCATCGTGCTGGTGGATATTTTTGGCAATGAAGTCGTTCTACACCGAAACGCTCCGGGCTGCTATGATCCCATGCCGGCCGCGCCGCGCCAGATGCCGCCTGTGCGTCCAACGGCACGCGATTTTGAAAGCACCACCGGCAAGTTCTATGTGCAGAATGTCTATATCGGCACGCACATGAAAGGTGTCGAACCTGGTGCGGTGAAGTATCTGCGTGTGGTGGAATCCCCGGAGAAACGGTCATTCGGCACCTGGAACGATGGCTGGTTCGGTCAGGGCGAGGAAGCTCCGGCCATGAACTGGCATTCTTTTGAAAACAAGCGGATCCTGGGGACTGTTCCCGTGGAAGACGACGGCTCGGCCTATTTCGAGGTGCCAGCCAACCGCTTTGTGTACTTTCAGCTGCTGGACAAGGACGGCATGATGATCCAGTCCATGCGCAGCGGGACCATCATCCAGCCCGGCGAGACCCAGGGCTGTGTGGGCTGCCATGAAAACCGTGTGGGAGCTGTTCCGCCCGCGGCCACTCAGCCCAAAGCCGTCAAACGCGCACCCGATACCCTGAAAGGCTGGTACGGTGAACCTCGTAACTTCAACTATCTAAAGGAAGTCCAGCCGGTCTTTACCAAGAACTGCGCCGGATGCCATGATGTGGGTCAGCCCGCCGGGGAAAAACTGATCCTGGCCGCGGATAAATCCATCCCCTTCAACGCCTCCTACACCGATCTCTGGCGCACCGGTGCCATCAAAGCCATCGGCGCGGGTCCGGCCGCCATCCAGGAACCCTACTCCTGGGGCAGCCATGCCTCCAAGATCGTGGAAAAGATACAGAACCATCACAACAATGTGAATCTGACCCCGGAAGAATTCGACCGTGTGGTGACCTGGATAGACATCAATGCCGTTTACTATCCGGATTACGACAACGCCTACCCGGAGACCCTCTGCGGACGCTCACCCATCAGCTTCGGCCAGCGGAACCGTCTCCAGGAACTGACCGGAGTCCGTATCTCCAACAATCACCGGGACAGACAGGCGGCTCAGGTGTACTTTGACCGTCCCGAAAAAAGTCCCATCCTGAAGAACTTAGATAAGGACAGCCCGGAATACCAGGAAGCTCTGGACATCATCCGGTCCGGCAAGGACCAGCTGGCGCAGAGACCCCGCGCTGATATGGACGGCTTCGTCCCTTGGGCCAAACACCAGAAAGCCGAAGAAAAATACCAAGCCCGCGCCCGGGAAGAAGCCCGTGTCTATGAAGCCATCCGCAGCGGTACAAAAGTCTATGACCCCGGCGTGAAATAGAATCACGGATATACACAAATAAATTATTGATTTACAATAAGATGAACTGTAAAGACGCGAAATTCTCGCGTCTTTTTTGTTCAATCAAATAAATCTGAATGAGTTCCTGTTCGAGAAAGAAAAAGAATCAATAACGTTCCTTCTATTCTATAGATAAGCAACCAGTCCGGCTCGATATGACACTCTCTAAACCCGGAATAGTTTCCAATCAACTCGTGATCATGATATTTGCTGTCGAGTTGTTCTCCTTTGGCCAGCTGGTCAATGACCTTATTCAAATGTTCTAAATTATAACCTCGCTTCTTTGCCAGCTTTAAATCTTTTTTAAAGCGATTAGAAAGAACGACTTCAAACATCTTTCAAAACATCATCCATCGCGTCTTTGAAAGACGGGTAGCGTTTATATTTCTCCGGATGGGACCGCATCTGCTCAAATTCCTTCAGCGCGGCTTCTGTTTCGCTGTTGTACTTTTCCCGCGCTATCTTGAAAGGAATGGACTGTTCGCGAAGAGACTGTTTGATAAAAAGCGTCACGGCTGTTGTCAGATCCATCCCCAGATCCGCGAACAATTCCTGCGCTCTCTTTTTCAAATCGGCATCCAGATTGATATTGGTACTTACTTTAGGCATGATGACCTCTATGCGCAAAAATCATATATATTCCGCATGTATTGTCAACATATTATATGTGAAATACGCATATAAAGTACACTTTATTTCAAAGCCAGACCGATTAATTGTTCCGTTTCAATTCCAGTTTTGGAGAAATTTTCCACGGCTTCTCTCACACAATTATACATAATTCCGATTTTTATCACACTTTTATACTTTTTGTTCCCGTTTTTTTACTTTGACTTCCGGGTGAAATGGTTTACCCTTGGGGAAGTTGAAGTTATTAGTGGAATAATACCATGAATCTGAAAGATAAATATGTTGTGATCACCGGAGCCTCCAGCGGGTTCGGACGCGCGGCCGCTGTGGCTTTTGCCGGTGAAGGGGCGCATTTGATCCTGGGTGCCCGCCGTGTGGAACGTCTGAACGAGACCGCCATGCTGGCCTGCAAAGCCGGTGCCGGATCGGTTCTGGTCGTACCGGTGGACGTCACTCGCACCGAAAGTGTTGAAGATTTTGGCAACACGATCGCCCAGGCTACAAAATCAGTTCAGGTCCTGATCAATAACGCCGGCGGCGCGCTGGGAGTGGATACCGTGCTGAACGGCAAGGACGAGGACTGGGAAACGATGCTCCAGACAAATGTGCTGGGACTGCTGCGTGTGACACGCAAAGTCGCTCCCCTGATGCTGACTACCGAGGGTGCCACAATCATCAATGTGGGCTCCATCGCCGGACGCATCGCTTATGAAGGCGGCAGTGTCTATTGCGGGGCAAAAGCCGCTGAACTGCAAATCACTAAGGCACTTCGGCTGGAATTGTGCGGCACACCCGTGCGTGTGACCAGTCTGGATCCCGGCATGGCGGAGACCGATTTCTCGCTGGTCCGCTACAAGGGCGACACGGAGAAAGCGGCAGCCGTTTACAGGGGCGTGCATCCGCTTTGCGCGGAAGATATTGCCGAAACAATGCTCTGGCTGGCCAAACGTCCGGCTCATGTCTGTATCGATGAAATGGTCATCAAACCGGTGGCGCAGGCCGCTCCGTATAAAGTCTTTAGAAAGGAATAAAAAAACACTGAAAGGAAAAAATTATGGGAAAACTGAAATTGAACGCTAAGAAGGGCACCTGGGGTGTCCGGATGATGATCCTGCTGCTGACGATCGTGGCAGGCATTTTATTCTATTCCCTGCTAAGTCTGGTCATTTCGGACATCCGCTCGATGAAAGAGCCTTCTTATGAGGATGTTTATAACAAAATGCAGAATCCGGATCTGAAGGCCAAAGAAGATCAGCTGAAAGAGCGTGAAAAGACTCTGGACGCGAATCTGAAAGCGCTTCAGGAAGAACGGGAACTGAAGGCTTCCTCGTCCAAAAACCTGGAACAGACTCTGAATCAGCTCAATAAGCAGACCGGCATTGCCCAAAACGGTCAGATGAAAGAGACGATGGACAAGTTCCTCGACTTTCAGAAAGAGTATCAGGAGCTGAACAGCCGGATCCTGACCCTGACACAGGAACGCCAGCAGGTGATCCAGGAACAGCAAAACCTTTTCCAACAACAGCAGAATCAGGAAAACGCTATTCAGGAAGAACTTAACAAGAGGCACAAGAATCATCGTCTTGTTCAGGCCATGCTGGAGCTGGCTCTCCTGCTGCCGCTGTTGTTTGTGTTCTTCATCATCTTCCTGCGCAAACGCGGTCCGCTGGTGACACCGCTGATGCTGGCATTGGGATGCGCCACACTGCTGCATGTATTCATCTCCGTGCATGAATACTTCCCCTCTCAGTGGTCCAAGTACATCCTGATCGTGGCTTCGATCCTGATCATCATCCGTTTACTGAGTTTTTTGGTCAAACTTTCGGTCGCGCCCAAGCCGGAACGGCTGATGCTGCAGTACAGTCAGGCTTATGAACGGTTCCTGTGTCCGGTGTGTGAATATCCCATTCGGATCGGCCCGCTGAAGTTCCTGTTCTGGACCCGCAACTCGGCAAACAGTGTCCTAAACGGGAAGAATGTCAATACGAAAGATATTGAAATAGAACCTTATACATGTCCGGCATGCGGAGAACTGCTCTACGATAAATGCGAACACTGCGGCAAGATCCGCCACACGCTCCTGCCGTACTGCGAGCATTGCGGACAGAATAAGGAAAATCCGCTTCTGGGCAAAACGGAACCGGAGAAACCCCGTGCATAAAAAAATTTCATTCTTATCTGTTTTTGGTTTTAACAGTTAGCGATATTTGTTACAATGGTGGTGGTATGATGTGTAAATCTTGGATTTCAAATCTGTCTGTACTTTGCGCCGCGGCGATCATGCTGAGCAGCGGCAGCGGCTACATCTTTGCCCAGGCAGACAACGCGGCGGCAACAGCCACGGTACGGGAACCCCTTACCAAAGGTCCTGCCAAAAAGAATGTTGTCAATTTAGATAAACCTGTTAAATCCACTACAATGGAGTCCTTCTATCTGGACTTCACAGTGATCCCTTCCACGGGAGAATGGTATATCAAAGAAAAAACCAGCAGCAACCGGGGAGGTCAGATCTGGACCAGCGGCGAAAAAGGTTTTGGGGAGATCTCTTATCAAGTAGATGATAAGATATTCACCACTGAACTGAAGGACTGCGAAGTCAAGACTTACGAAAAAGGGCTGCTCCTGACGTTCCGTCCGAATCCCGACATCGCGGATCTAAATCTGCTGATCCTGGCGACTCCGGTGGAGACTCAGCCTGCCATCAAGTTCACCATCCATCCTGCCAAACAGCTGAACATCGTTTCGCTGAAGATCTTTGACGATGTCCTGCCGATCACCTCCGAGGACGCGAACGGCGCAGTGCTGATCCCGGTGCGCGAAGGCATCCTGGTGCCGGCGAATTCCGGCAAGGCTTTTGAGCGCGAGTTCGGCGACAGTGTCTATGAAGGCTGCCATGTCCGTTTCTGGGGATTGATGAAGAACAACACAGGCGCGTTCATCACTTGGGATGATCCCTATACCGTGCTGGGCATCAAGAGCGTGGTGGATAAACAGGGCAAACAGACCCTCAGCACCAGCCTCACCCAAAAGAAGAATCCGGGCGGATTCACCATCTATTTCAGCGGCAAGGGCGATTTCAATGAAATGACGCAGGATTATCTGGACAGCTTTGCCAAGAAGAACGGCACCTATGTTCCGTGGTCCAAGAAGACCGCCGAGAACAAGAGCCGCAAAGCCCTTTTCGGTGCGACCAATTTCAAACTGTGGAGCGTTCTGGACCGCCGCATGGATGAAGCCAGCCAGAAAGAGACTTCCGTAACGGTCAACTGGACCTTTGAAGAAGCCGGCAAGGTAGCTGAGCATCTGAAGAACGATCTGGAAATGGACAACGTCCTCTTCACGATGGGCGGCTGGATCCACAGAGGTTATGACAACCAGCACCCGGATATCCTGCCCGCAGCTCCTGAATGCGGCGGCAACTGGGGACTGCGCAAAGCCGTTTGGATGATCCAAAACGCCGGTTATACCGCTTGTCTGCATGACAACTATCAGGATATGTATAAAGATGCCCCCAGCTGGGATGAAAAATATCTCTCCAAGAAGCTGGACGGTTCCATCAAGCCCGGCGGAGTCTGGGCCGGCGGCCGTCCTTATCTGACCTGCTCCAAGGCATCTGTGGAACTGGCCAGCCGTCCGCAGAATCTGCCCGAAGTGCTCAAGATCACCCAGGCACGTTCCTACTTCATTGACACCACCTACGCCGGCAGTCTGGAAGAGTGCTACGACAAGGCTCACCCGATCGATTTCGAGGGAGACATCTACTGGCGCTGCAAGCTGAGCGATTATGCCCGCGGTGTATTCGGCATCTTCGGCAGTGAAGACGGCCGCGAATGGGCTATCCCGCACGCTGATTTCTTTGAGGGGATCACCGGTGTGTCCGGCAAAGATTTCCACACTTTCAACGTAGAAGATTTGGGAGCCACCTTCCTGCCTCTGTTCGAGATGATCTATCACGACTGCATCGCGGCCTACGGCAAATACGGCTATGACATCAACAAGTCCGCCGCGTTCGTCCTGCGCCACATCGCGCTGGGGCGTCCCCTGTATCACCACTCCGTGCCCACCCATCTGTACTGGGAAAACTACACGGCTCCCGAAAATCAGGAAGTCGCTCCTGAAGCGATCTACACCTCCGCCAAACAAGGCTGGGGCGAAGGTAAACATCCGTTCGATGTGTTCGTGAAGAATACGCATGAGATCCTTTCGCCGCTGAACAAGCTTACCGCCGAGATGCAGCTGGTCCGTTTCGACTATCTGACTCCGGACAAGATGGTGACCCGCTCCGTGTTCCAAGGCGGCGGCAAGACCGTTCTGGCCACAGTCAACTACGGTGAAGAACCTTACCGCTCCGTCTCCATCACCAAGAAAGACTTTGTGATCCCGCAATACGGTTTCGTGATCGAATCCGCTGATTTCATCGCGTTCAACGCGTCTCTCTATAATGATGTGGAATACAGCGAGCCGGTCCTGTTTACGCTGCAAAGCCAGGATGGACTGCCGGTCTGGAATTCCAAGAGCGTCCGTGTGTTCCACGGTTTCGGTCCGAGCAATATCCGCATAGGAGCCTCGGAATTCAACGTTCCGCAGCAGAGTGTGATCAACACGACGGGTTCTGCCAAGGCCGCCAAAGCGACCAAAGCAGCTGACAAGAAAAAAGAAGATCCCTCCACTGAGTCCGCTCCGGCTGAGCCCGAAAACGCGACCGCTCCGGCCGCATAATATCTGAGGCGGTTCCCTCCGCTGACAGGGAAAATGGCTGAAAGCCCTTTACATGATCCACTGCCCGGTTCCTCACACGAAGGATCCGGGCAGGGTCATTTTCAGAACACACGTCCTCACCGCAAGATTTCTCCCCGACGCTTTTCGGCTCCCGACCGTGCCGAGCGGCTCCGACATCCGCGCTTCCATCAGCGGCGGACGCGCACAGCTCCGAAACAAGAAGAGCCTCTCCTCACGATCCCGGACATCCGGCAGCTTGCGCCGGACGATCTGCCGCAGATCGAGGAGGAAAACAAACTCATTCTGGCTCCTTCCAAAAAAATCGTCATGGAGTGGAGTCTGGTGCTGACGAGCCAGAAGATCGAGTCCACCATCCTTTTTCCGCACAAACAGCGCTGGTTCCTGATGGTGAAGGCGGAGGACTACGCGCGCTCGCTGGAGATCATCCATCTTTACCTGGTGGAAAACCGCAACTGGGGCTGGAGTGATGACACGTTCCGTATGCGTGGTCAACTCTTCAACTGGGGCGCGTTCTACTGGGCACTGCCCACCGGGCTGACTTATCTGCTCAACTATCTGGCGCATGACGGACTCAAAGCGCGCGCCCTGATGGACTCCGACAAGATCCTTCAGCATAATGAATGGTGGCGAATGCTGACGGCTACCTTCCTGCACGGCGACATCGGCCATCTGGCCAGCAATCTGAGTCTGGGTTTCCCCCTGTTTGGTCTGGCTATGGGACGCTACGGCATCGGCTGGACACTGCTGGCCGCAACACTGGCGGGGCTCTGCGGCAATCTGCTCAGCTTGCTGATCCATCCCACGGAATACGCCAGTCTGGGAGCTTCCGGCGTGGTGATGGGCGTACTGGGCATCCTGTCCGTTTATCTGATGCCACTGATCAGCAAGAAAAATCTGCCGGCCAAAGTCGGGATCTCCGCCTTTTCCGCGTCGGTGCTGATCTTCATCCTGACGGGACTCTCCCCGGATCCGCAGGTCAATCTCTCCGCGCATCTGGGAGGCTTTGTGGGCGGTATCCTGGCAGGAATGCTTCTCAACAAAGTCCCGGAAAAATGGATCCTCCACACTCTGACCAATGTCATCCTGACAGTCCTTTGGTTCGCGATCTGTTCTTACTGCTGGTTTCTGGCGATCGGAGAGTGAGTTTATATGGCAAAGAGAAACTTAAGAATCGGTCAAATCTTCTTGCTCTGCGGGCTGTTCATTTTTGCTCTCTATTGTTTTACCGGGCATTTTATGCTCAGTCATGTGGAACAATCCTACAACAAAATAAACGAATTTTCCCATAGAACTGAGGTCAAAGAGAAACTGAACGATTTCAGAGAAATTAAAAAAGAAATGAATCTGATTCCAGAAGCATGGCAAAATCTTTCAATAAAAGAATGGATCAAAACAGAAAAAGAATATATCTCTTACCAATATATTTATTATTTTCAGCCGTTTTCATTTTTTATCATCTACGATGAACAAGATAAAGTCTTAATGAAAATCCCCACTTTCGAGTAAGTTCTTCTTGAAGAAAACCGATCCTTCCATTAACATTTCCCGCGTATGAAAAAGACGTTGAAGCATCTGCTTTGCGCGGCAGCGGTCATTGCCGCGGCGGCAGGCACCTGGGCCGCGGACAAAACGACCAGCGGCAACCCCGTTTTCCCTGGATGGTACGCCGATCCCGAAGCGATCATCTATGGCGACACTTACTGGGTCTATCCCACCTATTCCTATCCATTCGATGAACAGACGTTTTTCGACTGCTTTTCCTCCAAAGATCTGGTCAACTGGACAAAGCACGAAAAGATCCTCACCAATGAGGAAGTGAAATGGGCGCGTCGTGCCATGTGGGCTCCTTCGGTGATCCAGCACAAGGGCAAATACTATTTCTTCTTCGCGGCTAATGACGTTCAC
>JAEEGI010020815.1_pt1 | contig 13090 bp, 7 predicted proteins | sample 8958751 | NCBI WGS metagenome assembly JAEEGI01 (sample SAMN16246545, study PRJNA631951) | gut metagenome | biome: gut microbiome; feature: rumen; material: KS-attached | host: Bos | place: Iran: Karaj | collected 2018-10
GTTCCGTAGGGGACCGAGTAGTAGTCGGTGAGCTCTCCGGCGGCGGTGGAGACGTTTCCGAGTCCGGTGCTGTCAGAGGCGACCCTGAAGTGCACGGGGAAGGAGTGGATCCTCTGGCTGAAGTGAGCCCAGAACCAGGTCTCCTCGGTGATGGTCTTCACGGTCGGGGTGCTCAGGTCGTCGGCGCCGTTCCACTGGGTGAAGAACACGTCGTATCCGGCCTTCTCGGCGGCCTTGGGGGTGCTGTTGCTTCCGTCGGAGAGGACGACCTTTCCGTCGGAGTCGATGGTCACGACGGTGTCGTAAGGCACCTCGAGGTAGTCGGTCTTCTCGCCGGCGGCGGTGGAGACGTTTCCGAGTCCGGTGCTGTCAGAGGCGACCCTGAAGTGGACGGGGAAGGTGTTGATAACCTCATCGAAGTGGGCGTAGTACCAGGTCTCCTCGAGGATGGTCTTCACGTAGTCCGTGCTCCTGTCGTCGGTGACGTTGTTCCACAGGTCGAAGGTGCGGTCGTACTTCACGGTGTCGATCTCGGTGGCAGTGTCGATAGCGACCTGCTTGCCGCCGTAGGAAAGGGTGATGACGTTGCCGTTGACGACAGCAGTGGTTCCCTTGTAGACGTCGACGTCGATAGGCTCGGAAACGTTTCCGAGTCCGGTGCTGTCATCTCCGACCCTGAAGTGGACGGTGATGATTCCCTTGTAGTAGAAGGTGATGACGTTGTAGGGGCTGACGCCGTCGTAGCTCTCGAGATCAACGGCGGGGTATCCGTAGCCGGCCTATATGTCGTCGCAGCTGAGGCCGCCGAGGCTGCTCACGAGCTGGTCGTAGGTGAAGTTGCGAGTCTCCTCCTTCTTGGTGTCCTTGTACAGGGTGTAGGTCAGGAAGTCCCAGGGCTTCTTGGACTCGCCGGTGGGCATTCCGTTGGCCCAGGGGCAGTCGGGGGAAGTGATCCCAACAGGCAGGAAGTAGTTCTTCTTGGCGGGCTCATAAGGCATGGTGGTCTCGCCAGGGAGAGTCTGGTACTTGTGGTACTTGTTCACGATGCTGTTGTCGGGGAGCTCGTTGTTGTCGGTGATGAGCTTGTATCCCTCGGGATCGGGAATAGGAGCGTAGGTCCTGAACCCGGACTCGTTGTACTCCAGTCCGTAGAACCTCGTAGAGAGGTTGCGGACGAAGACTCCGTCCTTATCGCGGTCAACAGCCCAGTCAGCCCAGCCGTAAACGGGGTCAGCGACCTCGTCTCCGGTGTCGACATCGATGTACTGGATCTTGTACTCGAAGGCCGCGTAGTCGAAAGCGGTGCCGATGATGAACTATTTCTTGTCGTTGTCATCGTCCTCGTTGTAGAGGTCGGTGTACAGGACAGCCTCGGCCTGGACCGGGTAGGCGTACATCGTGCCGTCGGGTCCGACGGGCCAGAGGTCGGGAGTGCACTGGACATCCTCGACGTAAGGCATTCCGTTGAACTCAAACACAGGCACAACTACGTACTCGGAGCTGTACATGTTTCCGGCGTCGCAGCCGTAGTAGTATTTGTCACCGACAAGGCCGCCGTCGCTGAAGTAGAACTTCACAGCCATAACAGCCTTGTCCCCGTAGGGCCACTTTCCGTTGTTGTCTCCAAAGTCGAAGGAGGCAGTCCAATACTGGGAGTGGTCTCCGTCCGGGCCCTCGGTGTTCCCGAGGGTCAGATCGAATTTCCAGAGTTTCTGAGGAGCGCTCTGACTGTCATCCACTGCTGCGTCCGCGGTCGGAATAGCTCCGAGCAGAACCGCGGAAATAGCGAGAACGGCAAAAATCGCCATGACAGTAGATTTCTCCACTCTTCTCGTTGCGTTCATATACTTTCTCTCCAGAGATCATTACCTCTATAGAGGTGGAGCTGATACGATTTTCATCGCCCGGCGCATCTACCGGTCACCCCAGAGCATGAGAGGAGCAGATGAGGGGATGCCAATGCTTACCCCTGCTTTCTGTCGCCTCATACACACAGGATGAACAGCCTAGATGGTACAAGTATTGTCCCTTATTTATTTGTGTTCCAGAAACATCGATAAGCAGTCATATTGGGCAGCCAGTGAACGTAAATCGCCCACGGCCTCTGAACTACACGCCCTTGAACCGTCGCCTTTCGCTAGGGCTGGTACTACCACTGCGGGCCCATTACGCCTACCTGCCGACTCGGAATTGAGATCGCTCATCCAAGTTGACTTTAGGGCGCGGTACCCTCAGCGATCCGAGATTTTCTATCGCTGCCCTGGATGCATCGCGACGGAATCATTGTAAAAAGAACAGGGTCCGAAGACCCTGGCGCCGCCTGGGTGATCAGGCGGCAGGATTCAAGCGATTTCAACGGTTATTCTAGAAGAAGGCGCAACGAAGTACGACCTTCCGTCGCTAACAGCCACCACGTCTATGCTTCCGCTGGGCGTACTAGCCTTGACATCATCCTTGTCAGCATCAAGGAAGACCTTCTGGCCCGCCTTTACTCCGTCAATGTCGACGGACACCATGTCCTCGACGATCGTCATCTGAACCTCACCCTGCTCTGGCTCCACGAATACGGCGGGCTCGTTGGCCACGTATTTCTTCATGATGAGAGAATCCAGCATGTTGACCGCTCCGTCGCAGTTGACGTCCATGCTGGAATCGGGAACCTGCGTAGTCTTTCCTACAAGACGGTCGACGAGGATCGCGGCATCCGCGGAATCGATGCGCTTGTTGTCGTCGAGGTCTCCGAAGGCCTTGTCTCCGACGGTGACTGCACATCCTTGAGCTTTAGTGGAATCTTTATTGGAAGAAACATTGCTCTCAGCCGTCACGACTATCGGATACTGACCGATTTCCGCACCCGATGCGACATCGAACGTCAAGCATAGAAGCAGATCTACCGTATAATTCACTTCGCTAGAGCTCATGTTGATTACGCAAGGATACGACTTCAGCGGATCCGGACTGATGGCAGACGTGCTGTAATTCTTGACGTTCGTCAACGTAAGCACAGACCTGTCATAAGTCACGGTGATTTCGACATTTCTGTAACCGGAATTCTTGGTAACCGAAATGATGACCTTGGCTGTTCCTCCAGCGACGGTCGTGGACGTCTGTGACTCGATTTCCAAAGTAGGGTTCGAGCCGTGGCTGAAAGCATAAAGGACCAACGAATAATCTTCGACATCCACATTGCTCAAACTGGTCACCCAAGTCCCAGACGCGTTCTTTTCAGTATTCCAGTCGTAGTTCTTCGGCAAGTCGAACGACTCCAGGCTGTCGGTCGAGAGCAGCGCGCTAAACTTCTTGAACGAAGTCCCGTTGGGCCTCAGCTCCAGCGACACGATGTCGAAGTCGTAAGAGACGCCGGGGCCGCTTCCGTCCGAGATCGTCAGTTTGTACGCCCCGGTCGACACGTCCTTCCACACGCCCTTCGACATGTCTATCAGCATCTGGGAGTTGGAGATGGTCTTGTACTCGGAGGTGAACGTCCTCTTCCCGTAGAACACGTCCACGTCGTAGATGGTGGTGTCCATGGGCTTCGCGCCCGAGAACTTCACATAGAGGAAGCTGCCCTCGCTGCTGTCGTATTCGACGGACGCCACCTCAGGCACGGCGGCGTCCGATTCCGTGCCGGGGCCGTAGCTGAGAACCGCGATCGATGCGACGAACGCGATGGACAGCACTAACAGTATAGCCCTCCCATTGTTCATGTCCCTGGAACAATTTTTGGTTTTATATATATTTACGCACAATAATGCCCGTACTGAAACCTTTATCAGCGCGTCAGGATGAAAACCTCTGAGCATTCCATTAGAACCGTCGGCAAACGGTTCCACACCCGAGGGTTCCCGTTCTATAGTTTATTATCCTCGTTATGTCATCCCCATGCGGTGGGATGCGATGCGCAGCATGGACGAGATAGCCGATGCTTCAGCTTGGAGAAGCCTGTCTCCAGAGGCGGTCCAACTGGCCGTTTCAGAGCTCAAGAAAAGGAACAGGATGCCTGACGCGGCATGCGTCGACGCGTTCGCCCTGTCGGATGCGCTCTGCGTCTCTTACGGAGAATCCCTCACGCTTTCCGGAGCTATGCTCCTGTGCCGGAGGCCGGACCGTTTCATCGAGGGCTCGTACGTCAGAATAGGGAAGTTCGACTCCGACGGGAATGCGATTGCAGAGGAGACCATACGCGAACCGCTGCTTCTCCAGCCCAGGAAGACGGTGAAAACGCTGTTCGAGAACTATCTGGGCAGCAGACTCGTCTACGGAAACATGTTCCTTGACGCCTCTTACGACTACCCTGCCAAGGCCGTCGAGGAGGCTGTGCTGAACGCGTGCGTCCACAGGGACTTCTTCTCCAATGACCCCGTCGAGGTCAGAGTGCACCCCGACCGTCTCGAGATCGTAAACAGCGGGGGCCTTCCCGAAGGCTGGGACGTGAAACGCCTCGAAGGAGAGCACCGCTCCAAGCCCCGCAACGTCAGGATAGCCGATGCGTTCCACGAGCTGGGCCTCATGGGATGCTGGGGAAAGGGCATCGGGCTGATGGGATCGGAATGCTCCAAGGCAGGGACGCCTCCGCCGGAATTCGTCGCCTCCCGGGACGGCTTCTCCGTCATATTCCGCACCGTGGCGGCCGCCCCGGAAATTGTTGAACCTCCAGAGGAGGAGATTATCGAGACAGTGCCTGAGTCCAGCATCCCCGACCGCATACTGGAGATCATCGCGAAGGGGGACCTGAGGACAGGGCAGGAGATCTCCGAGGCGGTCGGCATCAACAGGCGCCAGTTCACCCGGATCATGGCCGAGCTTATGGAATCCGGGGCCGTCGTCAGGGAAGGCAACCGGCGGAAGGGGAAGTGGACCGTCAGAAGGCGATCGCTTCGAGTCCTTGACCGCCTGCAGAAGCCCGTGGAACGTAGGCTCGGACGCCACCAGGTCGGGGCCCCTGCCCAACGCCTTCAGCCTCTCCGCGGTGCGGGAGTCCACGGCGGCGACCTTCACGTTGTCGTCCAGATACGCCCTGGAGGCCTCGACGCCGTACTTGGAATCCATGAATCCGAAGAAGGAGTCCGCGGAGGTCGGCGACGTGAATGCGAGCCAGTCGAGCTCCCCCCTCTTCACCGCTATCATCATATGGAGCACGGGGCTGCCGATTCCGGCGGGGACGGCCTTGTAAAGCGCCGCCTCCGCATCGGGATCGCCTTCGGGCCCGGCCTTCAGTGCGCCCTCCGCATCCTCTCCTGCGGGAGAGATCCCGAAATGCCTCAGACATTCCGCGGCGGTGCCTGCGGCGAGCGCCCCTTCGCCCTTGAACATTGCCTTGAAGGAATCCTTGAAATGGTCGGAGCACTCCTCGACGGCCGTGGAGGTCATGAACGCGACCGGCCTTCCGGCGGCGACGGCGTCGGAGATCTTCGCGAACTCCCTGTCGTCCCCTTTGATTATCGTGACTGCGGGGGCTGCCATCACCGTGAAGCCCATGGCCTCCGCCTCCTTGACGGAATCGACGAGCCTCCTGGTCGTCCTCATGAAACCCAGCCTGGTCATGCCTCCGCCTAGGCGCTCATCGTTTATGTCTATGCCGACATCGCATGACGTATCCGCGCTTCCCGTTCAGGTACTCCGCTATCCCGAGGAGGTCGTCCATGACATAGTCGGGCATCAGGTACTCGTCCACCCTGCGCGGCTCGTCGCAGATATAAGACACCGCCTTGACGTGAACGAACACGTCCTCTATCGAGGCGCTGACGCCCGCGGGCGAGAACGGCCCCGCGCCCATCATCCTCAGTATGCCCCTCTCGGCCCCGATCTCTATGCGGGTCGGCCTGTGCTCCAGCCTGCCCAGCACCTCCGACACGGCATGGTCGTCCTTCCGGCATACGGCGGAAACGACGCCCTGGGTCGCGGCGGGGACCAGGACGTCCGCATCGACCGGAAACACGTCGTCCGTTGGCCCGAGCATCCCAAGTTCCGCAATGGGGGCTACCATGCAGGCGGTGACGCCCGAGTGGAGCTCCTCCAGGCACCCCTGGACGCCGTCCGCCGAGATCACGGTCGATTCCGGATGCGACTCGGCCAGCTGATATGCGGCGCATGGATCCGAAGCGGCGACCGCAACCCCCTTCGGGAGGACGTCCAGAGCGCAGGGAAACGAGGCGTAGCGCCTGTCGGCCCTCTTCAGGACCGCCGCCACTGAAAGCTCCCCTCCGATGGACAGGGGAACGTTCCTCAACATCGATGCGGAGACCTCCCCCGCTCCCGGATCCTCGGACGATTGGCCCGCGAGCTCGATCTCCGGAACCATGGGGGACAGGGCCTCCGCGAGAATCCTGTCGGCTCCCGAGCCGTCGGCTGAGAATATGCGCATGGAACTGCGAAGCCGACGTGCGTTATGACCGTTGCGGTCGAATGTAAGGGAGGGGCCCGGGCCCTTTACCTCCGGGCCCCCGTTTTCCTAGGGTAGTGGTTAGGCGACCCCGAAGGGCCGCCAGAGCAGATGTTGGTTATTCGATTCTCAATCGTTTCCGAGCGGGTTGTTTTTCAACGTCATGAACGCCTAGCCCTCCAGATCAGCACGATTACGACCACGATGATCAGTATGACGAGCACGATCAGGAGGATCTCAGTCAGGTTGAGCGAGTTGTCCACCACCACGGGCGGTTCCTCTTCGGAGTAGCTGAACTGGATCAGGTAGTCCACCTGCTCCTTGTTGTCAGGGTTGCCTCCGAAGGTGACGTCGTAGTTGGACTGAGGCACGCCGTTGACGACCATGGGGTTGTCGATGTACTTCTCCTGGTGGCCGTCGGCATAGGTCATGCTGACGCGGTAGGTTCCGGCCTTGAGGTTGACCGGGGACTCGTAGCAGTTCAGACCGGACTTGTAGAGGGTCAGAGGTGTGACCTGTCCGTTCTCGACCTTTCCGATCATGGGCGTGGCGGTCTCGTCTGCGGCATACAGCTTGAAGTTGTAGATCTCGTAGACGGTGTTCATCCAGACGGTCTCGTAGGTTCCGTAGGGGCTGGTGACCCTGGCCTTGGCGGCCTCCTCAGCGTTGCGGACCTCCTTGGTGGCCCTCCATCCGTTGACGTAGGCGTCATCGGCAGCGGCGTAGATGCTGTCGATGTTGCGGTTCTTGCCGTCCGCCTTGTCCGAGTAGGCGCCGGGGTTGGCGAAGACGGTCAGGTAGTGGTCGTTGCCCTTGTAGTAGTCGGTGTGCTTGAATCCCTCGAAGCATCCGTTGGTCTTGACCGCGGGAGACACGTAGGCGACTCCGGCGGAGGTGAGGGTGACTCCGGGGCCCAAGGTGGGCACGGAGGTTGCGGGGGCTACGGGGTTTCCGAAGATGCTCTCGTTGACTCCGGCGTAGATCTTGCTGGCGACGAACTTTCCTTCGTCGGTGAGGATCTTTCCGGTGATGTAGACGGTGCGGTACATGGTGAAGGTTCCGGCCTTGGCATTGACGGTACCGTCGATGGTGGAGGTGCCGTTGACGTCGACCGCTCCGATGATGACGTTACCGCTGTTGGTGAAGGTTCCGGGGAGCACCAGGTTGGTGGCGGTGAAGAGGGATCCCTCGGCGGTCTCGGCGCTGCCTGCGATGGCGACGGTTCCGTTCTCGTCAGAGAAGCTGGATCCGACGGCCGCGGTGGAGTTCTTGCCGACGATGAGCTTTCCATCGACGGTGAGGTCCTTGAGGCAGGCCCAGATGGTCTTCTCGGGGATGGTCAGGGTACCGGTGGACGCGACGCTGGTGTTTCCAGAGACGAAGCTTCCTCCGGAGAAGGTGCTCGTGGAGAAGGATCCCATGGTGGCGTTTCCGACGACGTTGAGGTCCCCTCCGATGTTCACGAGGTTGATGATGCTGAGGTCCATGTCTCCGGACACGTTGACGTCCTTCTTGACGGTGAAGGAATCCTTGGCGTTGACCTCGGACTCCTGGACGGTCTTCAGGGTTCCGGTGACTTCGAGGACGCCGTTGACGACGGCCTTGATTCCGGAGGACAGGACGAGGTTGCCCGAGACGTACATGTTGTCGACGTTGAGGACGCATCCGTTTCCGAACACGGTGTCGCCGGTGACGTAGAGGTCTCCGGCCACGATGTCGGAGGATCCGTCTCCGAGGACGACGTCCTTGAGGGTGGCGGACTCGGCGGTGAGGGAAGCGTTGTTACCGAAGGTGACTGCTCCGAGGTCGAGGTTGTTCTCGGCGATCATGGAAGCGGACTCCTTGAGGTTTCCGTTGGCGATCTTGATGTTGTTCGCCTTGAGGGTGAAGCCGTCTCCCGCGCTGATTCCGTAGAGGGAGTTGATGTCGGAGTCGACGGTCATGCTGCAGTCGTCTCCGAGGACGATGCTTCCAGTGGTGGAATCGACGGTTCCGAGGTTGAGCACGGATCCGTTTCCTCCGTTGACAGTTCCGTCAACGGTCAGGTTGCCCACGTTCAGGAGAACGGATTCGGTGTTGCCCACGTATCCGTCCTTCGCGACGTTGATGGAGTCGGCGCTGAGCATCCTTCCGTAGAGGGCGCCTCCGACGGCCATGTCCTTGGCGGTCATGCTCTTCTCGGCGACGACGGTCGCTCCGGCGGGTATGGTGACGAGGTCCTGGTAGAACTCGAAGTCCTCGGTGAAGTTGACGTTCGCGTCATCCTTGAACCCGATGGTGACGCCAGGCTTGAAGTCGGCCTCGGTCACGCAGTTTCCGGAGAATATCGCGGAAGCATCTTCTGCGGCGGGGATGACATCGGCGTGCAGCCATGCCTTTCCGTTGTCGATCTTCATGATGGTGAATCCCTTGGCGGAGTTGAAGTCGACGGCGCCGGTTCCGGCCACGAACTCTCCGCTGACGGAGTCGGCGGCCACGGCGTCGAACCTGAATCCGTCGAGGACGATCGTTCCGGCATCGAGGGAGCTGCCAGGCATGCAGTCGATCATCTTGTCTCCTCCGGTGAAGGTGACGTCGCCGGCCTTGACTGCTCCGTTGATGAAGATGAGGTCGTTGATGCGGCTCTCCTTTCCGGGGATGTATCCGAGCGAGGATATGGTGTTGACCCCGTCGAGAGTGTAGTAAGCTCCGGCGATGTCATCGAAGTAGGTCCCGAAGGGCTCGTCGAACAGGAAGCAACCATTGACGATGGTAGTTCCGTTGGTGATGAGGTAGGTTCCGGGATGGGCGTTGAGCTCTCCGTCGACGGTGAGCTTGGCGCCGTTGTCCAGCTCCAGGACGTTCTCGGCGGCCCCGATCAGGAGCTTGACTCCCTCGGGTATGACGGTGTCCTCGGTGATGCGGACGTGGTTCCTCTTGATGGTGATGGTGTCTCCGGGCTGAGCCTCGTCCAGCGCCCTCTTGAGGTTGGTGAACTTGGAATAGATTCCGGACTCCACCTTGACGTCGCTGTCGACGAGCTCGACGTTGGTCTTGCTGGTGGGGGTGTTGTGAAGTATGAGGGTTCCCTGGACGATGATCGGAACGTTTCCGTTCTCGAATATTCCTCCGTCCTCGACGGTGACGGTGGCCCTGCTGGTGATGGTGACGGAGTTCGCCTCGGTCATGTCGACGTACATTCCGTTGGGAATGATGGTGTCGGTATCGATGATGATGTCGCCGTACACCTTGATGTAGTCGGGGTTGGCCTTGAGAGCGTACTCGAGGGTCGTGTAGTAGTGGTAGATTCCCTTGGTGTAGTACACTCCGTTCAAGTGCAGTCCGGACTCCTTGGGGGACTTGATGACCAGAGGCACGGCGGTCTGCACGACGCCGTAGCCGGTCTCGCTGTCGCCGGCGAAGGTAATGGTTCCAGTTCCCTCTATCGGGGCGGTCTCGGTGTTCTGAATCATCGTGATGTAGGAGATCACCTTGAGGTGGCCGCTCTCGTCGATGGTGACGAGGACGTTCGCGGGGAACTCCATGTTCTCGTAGAACAGGACGTTTCCGATGATCTGCAGGAAGCCAGCCTCCGCGCTCGTGGCGGGAGATCCGCTGACCTTGACGCCGGTGAACTCGGGATCGGCGCTGACGATGAGCCCGTGGACGAGCGCGACGCCCAGATCCACATCGGTGCTGTGCTCGTCAGAGAACGTGGCCATGACCACGTCCTTTCTCATGTCGAAGGTGGACCCGTCGCGCACGACCACGATGTAGAAACAGTCTTTGTCGGAATCCGCGACTACGGACTTCCAGTTGTCGATGGTTCCGCCGAACTCTCCCTTCACGACGATGTTACCCTTGTTGGTGATCGCGCTGGAGAGGACGTCATGGGACAGGACGGATCCGGTCTCGGTGATGGTGAACACGGCGCCGTCGTTGATGGTGATCTTCTCGAACAGGATCTCTCCGGCGAGGTCGAACTGGGATCCGGACTCGGCGGTGATGCTCTGGATGTAGGTCTTCACATCGCCCTTGGTCTGGATGTCGAGCTTGCTTCCGTTGTTGATGGTCAGCCCGCTGATGTATGCGGAACCGGTTTCAGCTATGGTGAGCTTTCCGTCGAGGTTGACGGCGGCTCCGGGCGCGGTGTAGAAGCCGTACAGGCCGTTGACGGCCATGTCGCCCTTGATGTCAACGCTGGCGCCATTATGCACGGAGAAGGTGGGGACGTCGTAGGTTCCCGCCTCACAGATGACGTTTCCGTTGATCTCAGCCTTTCCGGACTGGATGTCGACGAACGACCCTTCCTTGATGATGAGGGTTACCCCTTCCTTCACAATGAAGTTGTTGTTCGCTACGACGTGCTTGTTTTCGCCGTCGATGACCAGGTCGTCGTCAACGATGATGATCTGGTCGTAACCGCCGTCGATGCCCGAGTCGAGGGTACCGTGGATGTAAAGGATCTTACCCTCTGCCGTGACATCCGCATCCGCGGGAAGGCTCACGGCGACGCAAGAGATCACCATGGCCAGGACGGCGGCGATGGCAAGGTACTTCCCCTTGCCCTTGAATTCATTTGCTTTTACGAACTCCATAGAACATCTGCTCCTATGAACCGGACCTAGGCGTCCGGATGCTCCCGGCGGAACCCTCTCCTGGGCGCCGCCTGTCCGACATCGCCGGCGTGCATCTACCGGGAGACGTCAGGTGTCACGTAATGACGCTCTTGGTATTTATTTAATCTATCAAGGCAAAAAGAGCGGAACAGGGCGCTCGCGACTTTTTCTTGGAATCGGCGACGCCGACCTTCTTGCGCTGACGGCCGCCGGTCTTCTTCAGCTTGCCCTGATCCAGGGCCCACTCGAAGCTCTTCTGCTCCGCGGGGGTTATGAGGACCCTGTCCCCCTTGGCGTACTTGCGTCCGGAGACCCAGTTGGTGAACGGGGACAGGACCTTGTACTCGTCGGCGTCCATGACCACCTCTCTAACGTTCGGCCTGCCCTTCATCTCAGAATACGTTCCGGAGAAGGTCCTGACCCTGCCTCCGGACACCTCGATCATGCTTGTGCAGACCGTGTCCAGGAAGTACCTGTCGTGGGTCACGGTCATGATCGTACCGTCGTACTCGTTGAGGGCCTCCTCGATCGCATGCTTGGCTGGTATGTCCAGGTAGTTGGTCGGCTCGTCCAGGATCAGGAGGTTGGTCTCGTCCAGAAGCAGCATGCACATGGCCACCCTCGCCCTCTGGCCGCCCGACAACGTCGAGATGGGACGCTCTACGTCCTCGCCGGTCAGCAGGAACCTGGCGAGAAGGGAGCGGGCCTCGCCCCTCCTCTCCTTCCCGATGAGCTGAAGAAGCTGCTCCTCGGCGGTGAGCTTCATGTCCAGACGGTCGTGGTGCTGGGAGTAGTAGCCTATCTTGGCCCCCGGCGCCATCCACAGCTCCCCTTCGGAAGGTATCTGCTCCAGGAGGGCCCTGACGAGGGTGGTCTTCCCCTCGCCGTTGGAGCCGAATATCCCTATCTTGTCGCCCTTGTGGACGTCGAGGTCGACGTGCTCCAGTATCTTCCTCCCGCCCAGGGATACGGAGAGGTCCTTCGTCGTGAGGACGTTCTTCCCGGACTTGTGGGCCGCCTGGATCCTGACGGTTATCTCGCGGCTCTCCTCGGGCTTCTCCTTCTCCTCCATCCTCGCTATCATCTTCTCGCGGGTCTTGTGGGTGGTGGCGTACCACTGGTCCCGGTGGAGCTCCTTCGCGATCTCCTCCTGCCTCCTCTTCTGGGAGGCGTACTTGCGGTACTCCTTCTCCATCCTGTCCAGGTCCAGCATCTTCTTCATGATGAAGTCTGAATAGTTCCCCTTGTACTCCCGCGACTTGCCGTTGGAGATCTCCAGCATGCGCGTCGCGATCTTGTCGAGGAAGTACCTGTCATGGCTGATCACGAGAAGGGCGCAATGCGTCTTGAGAAGGTAGTCCTCGAGCCATTCGACGGTGTTGATGTCCAGATGGGAGGTCGGCTCGTCCATGACGAGGAGGTCGCAGTCGTCTGCCTGGACGACTATGCGGGACAGCATCACCTTGGTCCTCTCCCCTCCCGAGAGCGAATCCATGGTCCTGTCCATGAGGTCCGCGGAGAGGCCGACCTTCTCCAGAGCGGCCTTTAGGCCGTCCTCGTCCTCCACGTCGGACTTGGCCAGCTGTGATTCTAGGGCGGCGCTCTCCTCCGCCAGGGCGTTCCAGTCGATGTCCCCGCCCCCGGCCATCAGGGCGTCTATCTCCGCGATGCGGCGCTTCAGGTTCTCTATATGGCCGTAAGGCCTTCCGAGGACGTCGCGGACGGTGAACTCGGAGGAGGATTCGGCGAACTGCTCCAGATATCCGATCCTCTCGGTGTTGCGGGTGAGCTCCCCCGTGTCCGGCTTCAGCTCGCCCAGGATGATCTTCAGGAACGTGCTCTTTCCGGCGCCGTTGACCCCTATCAGGCCGATGGCGTCGCCTTCGTTGATCTGGAGACTGACGTCGGTGAGGACTTTGACCGGTCCGAACGATTTGGCTATGGCCTGGGCCTTCAGGAGCATGATGACCCGTATGGGACGGGTTTAAATGATGTTTCGGTCGGACATACAGGTCCTTCCCGCGGAATGCGCGGACCTTGCCCCCGGTCATGGACGCCACCCTCTCGGAGAACTCGTCCGCCTTCTGGACGGGCACCCTGGCCTTCACGA
>JAEEGI010020818.1_pt1 | contig 13088 bp, 9 predicted proteins | sample 8958751 | NCBI WGS metagenome assembly JAEEGI01 (sample SAMN16246545, study PRJNA631951) | gut metagenome | biome: gut microbiome; feature: rumen; material: KS-attached | host: Bos | place: Iran: Karaj | collected 2018-10
ACTCTCTTCGCAAGCTTTTCCTTTTAGCCGTTGAAGAAAGCATGGGCAAAAAAAACGTTTACCTTTTCGGTCCTGACGACACCAAGTCCAAATACCGTATTGTATTTAAAGTCAACACTATTGACAGGGATGGAGATATTTCGGGAGAGTTCTTCTTGTTTGCTATTGACCGGGACAAACCTTTTGCTTCAGTAGAACTTGACGGCAAAGGAGGCCGCATAGGAGATTTTGTCAATCTTATGGGGGATGGCCATAGAGACATCGGTAAGGATTTTGGCAAATTCCTAAAAAGCAACGTTTCCAAGAAGTCTGCCAAGAGCATAGAGGAGTATGAGAAGATAGAAGCTGAGGAAAAGGCAAATGAGGCAGCCAGACAAGAATTAAAGAATCGGTCTAAGGCAGAAAAGCAAGCCGCCAAAGAAGAACGCCAAAGGGCCAAGGAAGCTAAGTAGAAAGAGAATATTGAAAAGTACAAAAGGGATTAATTCGATAGAAAAGAAATGCTAAATTTGCTATGTGTATAATCCCTAATTAATTGCATTAAGCAAAATGACGGCACAAAGTGAACAGGCTCTTGAAAACGGGTTGATTGCAACCTTGCAAGATATGAGCTATGAGTATGTTCAGATTAAGGAAGAAACAAATCTGTACAGCAACTTCAAGACTCAACTGGAAAAGCATAATGCCAAAGCTTTAGCCGAAATTGGCCGTACAACATTTACGGATAGAGAATTCGAAAGAATCTGTATCTATCTGGAAGGCGGAACTCTCTTTGAAAAATCCAAGAAACTCCGCGATCTTTTTCCGATGGAAACAGAGGATGGCCAGCATCGTATATGGGTTGAGTTCCTTAACAAGAATCATTGGTGTCAGAATGAGTTCCAGGTATCAAACCAGATAACTGTTGAAGGCAGAAGAACTTGCCGGTATGACGTAACGATTCTCATAAATGGCCTTCCTTTAGTTCAGATAGAACTCAAAAAGCGTGGAGTTGAGCTGAAACAGGCCTATAATCAAGTTCAGCGTTATCAAAAAACCTCTTTCCATGGCCTTTTTGACTATATCCAGATATTTGTCATTTCCAATGGTGTAAACACTCGTTATTTTGCGAACAATCCCAATTGCGGTTATAAGTTTACATTCAACTGGACACTTATTAACAATGAACCAGTAAATGACTTAAGTCAGTTTGCCAATCACTTCTTGGATAAGTGTACTTTGGGAAAGATGATATCTAAGTATATCGTCTTGCACGAAGGAGACAAATGCTTGATGGTGCTTCGTCCATACCAGTACTATGCCGTAGAAAAGATTTTGGACAGGGTCCAGAATACTAACAAGAACGGCTACATTTGGCATACTACAGGAGCTGGCAAGACGTTGACCTCATTCAAGGCAGCTCAATTGGTTGCGGAATTAGAGGGAATTGACAAAGTTCTTTTTGTGGTTGACCGTCATGACTTGGATACTCAGACAAAGAGCGAATACGAGGCTTTTGAGCCTGGTGCTGTTGATGGTACAGATGATACTTATGAGCTGGTTAAGCGGCTCAATTCCGATAAGAAGATTATTCTAACGACCATTCAGAAGCTCAATACCGCAATTAAGAAAGATTTCTACAACAAGCGGATTCAGGAGTTAAGAGACAAGAAGTTTGTGATGATCTTCGACGAGTGCCATCGCAGTCATTTTGGTGAATGTCACCGTAATATAGTACACTTCTTCCGCAATCTTCAGATATTCGGATTCACGGGTACTCCTATTTTCCCAGAAAACGCTAAACAAGATATCACTACATTCGAGGTCTTTGGCGAGTGTCTGCATAAGTATATGATTAAGGATGCTATCGCTGACGAAAATGTGCTTGGTTTCTTGGTGGAATACTATCAGGGTAAATTAGACGCTAATGAGCAGAGCGAAATTCGTATGAAAACCATTGCGGAATTCATAGTAAACAATTTCCGCAAATCTACGTTTGAAGGTGAATTCAATGCGATTTTTGCTGTTCAGTCCGTTGCGATGCTCCTGAAGTATTACAAGATTTTCAAGGATCTTCAGCCTGATATCAAGATTGCAGCCATCTTTACCTATGCTCCAAATGCCAGTCAGGATGATGGCAAAACCGGAATGAATCAGGGTTTTGAAACCGATTCTGTTCAGGCTGATGAGTTGCAGTCCATAATGGATGACTACAATTCTCATTTCGGCACATCCTTTACTACCGATAACTTCAGCGCTTATTATGATGACATCAATGAGCGTATGAAGAAGCGTAAGGCTGGAATGGAGCCAATAGATTTGCTTCTGGTGGTAGGTATGTTCTTGACAGGATTTGACGCAAAGAAGCTGAATACTCTTTATGTAGATAAGAACTTGGAATATCACGGTCTTTTGCAGGCCTTCAGCCGCACAAACCGTATTCTGAATGAGAAGAAGCGTTTTGGCAAGATTCTTTGTTTCCGAGATTTAAAGGCTAAGGTTGATGAATCTCTGAAACTCTTTTGTGATGGTGATCCTAATAAAGGCGTTACCCGTCCAGAATTCAAGCAGGTTAAACGAGAGCTGAACGAATTGTCAGAAGCTTTCTTGAAGATGTATCCAACAATGGAATCTGTTGATGCTCTCAAGAGTGAATACGACAAAAAGAAATTCCTTCTTGCTTTCCGTGACATTATTAAGAAACGTGCTGAAATCCAGATTTATGAGGATTATGATCCAGACGATCCAGGCCTTATTCTCTCCGAACAGGATTACAATGATTACCGCTCCAAGTATTTGGATATGACGGTTGGTTTCATTAGGGAGGATAATCAAGATGATCCGACTCTGTTAACGGAACCCGAAGAAGATTATGGCGAGAAAGGCAAACTTGAAGATATTGACTTCTGTCTGGAATTGCTACATAGTGATGTAATCAATGTGGCCTATATTCTTTCTCTTATCAGCAATCTTAATCCTTCAGACGAAGATTATGAGCAGAAGCGTCAAGCTATTCTTGACACAATGATCAAGGATGCTGCTATGCGTAAGAAAACCCGTTTAATAGATGGTTTCATAAAGGTTAATGTAGATTCTGACAAAGAAGGGTTCCAGCGTGCAAAGGCAGATGGAACAATTGATTTGGAAACTCGTCTTAGGAATTATGTAATCGCTAAGAAGACAGAGGCCGTTGAGAATCTTGCTAAGGCTGAAGATGTAGACGTTGAGGCTCTCAGCAAATTCATGTCTGAATATGACTATCTTGGTCGTGAGAAGCCTGAAATAATCCAAGATGCTGTCCGCAAAAAGAAAATGGGACTTCTGGCCAGAAGTGCAACCGTACGCCGCATTGTAGAGAAAATGCGGGAAATAATCGAACTATTTAACTGGGAATAAGAAATTATACTATATGAGCGAGGAACTGCAACAAAAGCTTCGTGCGCAACTATGGGATGTTGCCAATAAACTCAGAGGAAATATGACCGCTGGTGATTTTATGTATTTTACCTTGGGCTTTATTTTCTACAAGTATTTATCCGAGAAGATAGAGTTATACATAAATGACCAGCTAAGCGAGGATAATCTTACTTTTAAGCAAGCTTGGGCCTCCAAACAAGAGGATCTGAAGGCTGAAATCCAGCGTGTCTGCATGGAAGACCTCGGTTATTTCATAGAGCCAGAATATTTATATTCCTCTATCATAGAGAGTATTAGCCATAAGGAAAATATTCTTCCTCAGTTGGAACGCAGCCTCAAGAAAATTGAGGATAGCACCATCGGCCATGAAAGTGTTGAAGATTTTGGCGGCTTGTTCTCCGATATTGATCTTGCTTCTCCTAAACTAGGCAAGACTGCTGATGACAAGAATAAGCTTATCAGTGATGTTCTGGTTGCCCTCAATGGTATTGATTTCGGCCTTAGCGATGCCCAGGATATTGATATTCTTGGTGACGCTTACGAGTATATGATTGGCCAGTTTGCCGCCGGTGCTGGCAAGAAGGCCGGGGAATTCTATACTCCTCAGGAAGTGAGCACGATTCTTTCTGAGATTGTAATAACTGGCAAGACTCGCCTAAAGAATGTATACGACCCGACTTGCGGTAGTGGTTCTTTGTTGCTCAGGACTGCTAGGGGAGGTAATGCGGATGAGATTTTCGGTCAGGAAAAGAATCCAACTACTTTCAACTTGGCTCGTATGAATATGTTGCTTCATGGTGTCAAGTACAAAGATTTCGATATTCAAAATGGTGATACTCTTGAAAAAGACGAGTTTGGGGACAGACAGTTTGATGCTGTAGTTGCCAATCCGCCGTTTTCTGCCGAATGGACCGCTGATGCCAAGTTCAACAATGATGACCGCTTCAGCAAGGCTGGCGTTTTAGCTCCTAAATCCAAGGCTGACTATGCGTTCATTCTTCACATGATTTATCACCTCAACGATGGTGGCACTATGGCTTGTGTAGCTCCTCATGGCGTTCTCTTCAGAGGTGCATCTGAAGGCAAGATTCGCCGCTTCCTCATTGAGAATAAAAACTACATCGACGCTATCATTGGCCTTCCTGCCAATATCTTTTATGGCACTAGCATTCCAACCTGCATTCTTGTAATGAAGAAATGCCGCAAGGAGGATGACAACATCCTCTTCATTGACGCCAGCAAAGAATTTGAGAAAGTTAAAACTCAAAACAAGCTAAGAAAAGAGCATATCGACAAGATAGTCAGCACTTACCGTGAGCGCAAGGAGATTGAGAAATACAGCCATTGCGCCACTCTTCAGGAGATCAAGGATAATGACTATAACCTCAACATTCCGAGATATGTTGACACCTTTGAAGAAGAGGAGGAGATTGATATCAAAGCCGTAATGAGCGAGATCAAGGAACTTGAAGCCAAGCGTGCTGAACTTGACAAACAGATTGATGTTTACCTCAAAGAATTGGGCATTCTTTGATCTCCAATCTTTTTTTTTAAATCATTAATCCTTAATCAAGTTTTTAACTGATAGACAATCGTTATGAGTGATACTCAAAAAGATACAAAACCTAATGTCCCGAATTTGAGATTCCCGGGGTTTGAGGGAGAATGGGAATGTAAACAAGTTAAAGATATTGCTCCACTGCAAAGAGGCTTTGATTTACCTTCTCAATCCTTGAAAGAAGGGATGTACCCAGTCGTCTATAGTAATGGTGTCATGAATTATCATAGAGAATACAAATGTGAAGCACCCGGATTGGTTACTGGCCGTTCTGGAACCATTGGAAAGCTAACCTTTATCGAGGAAGGCAAGTATTGGCCCCACAACACCGCACTGTGGGTGACTGACTTTAAGAACAATTACCCAAAATTTATTTTCTATTTTTACGAGCATCTTGATTTATCTCGATTCTCTTCTGGCAGTGGGGTCCCTACATTGAATAGAAATGATGTTCATGCATACAAAGCATTAGTCCCTTCATTGTTAGAACAAAAAAGAATCGCTTCTTTCTTAACACTTATCGATCAGCGAATCACCCTCCAAAACAGGGTAATTGAGGATTTGAAACAGTTAAAGGCTGCGCTATGTGACCGTCTATACGATGAGTCGCATCCAAACTGTCGAATTGGGGATATCATTGAACAGTTGTCCGTAAGAAATAAGGGCAACATCATAAATGTGTTGTCTGTCAGCAATCGATATGGATTTATTTCTCAAACAGAACAATTTGAAGAGCGTTCCATTGCAAGTGAAGACACCACTGGCTATAAAGTAGTGAGCTTGAATGATTTTGCTTATAATCCTGCAAGAATCAATGTTGGTTCAATAGCACGGCTCAAGAGTATAGAGAAGGGTATAGTAAGTCCAATGTATACATGTTTCCGCTGCAAGGAAGGAACTCTTCCAGGTTTTCTTGAACAGTTCTTTGGCACAAAGTACTTTTCGCTGGAGGTAGAAAAAAGACTTGAAGGCAGTGTGAGACTATGCCTGTCCTTTGAAGGATTATGCAATATCCCAATTAATCTTCCATCGTATTCGCAACAGAAAAGAATCAGCGAGAAATTAAAGGTTGTAAAAGGAAAAGTCCACCTAGAAGAAAACTATTTGGATGTTCTTTTAAATCAGAAACAATACCTTCTCTCTCATCTTTTTATATAAACATACAGCGGAGTAGATAACGTTTTTGTCTGCTAAGGGAGTATAGCAACTTTTGTTCGAGCCGCAGTTTTCTATTGACTGCTGAAATTATGTCTCCTATTTCCTTTTGCTTGTTGTATGAAGGAATGGGAAAAGATATTTCCATAAAACTCTCGAGATTCAAATTGCGTCGAACAATACTGGCTCCTTGCTCTGATACTAGAGAGTACGCCCATAAGGCTTTCCTCGTTTTTAGAAGGAATGCTACATACCTCTTGTCAAATTCATTTCGGATGGAAAAGACTCTGTAAGATGGGGAAACAATCCCATTCTCAAAAAATTCATTATAATTGATGTTGCCCATCCAGAGGTTCTGAGGACTCAAGACAACATCACCGCGATGAACTACTTTGTAGCCAATGTTATTAGAACTTGCAATATCTTTATTGAAGTATTCTCTTTGACTATAAATACCAGTAACCGTTGAACTAAGTACTTCATATTGATTATTCCTTGTACTTTTTTCGTTCTTTTCTACAAGAACATCGCCAAGGCTTATTTGCCTTCCATGAACTAATTTGATACTCTGGTCTCCTATCGCAGCCTTTAACTGTTTCAAATCCTCAATTACCCTGTTTTGGATGGAGATTCGTTGGTCTATTAAGGTTAACAAATCCGCTATCTTTTGCTGCTCTTCAGGTTTTGGCAAATAACAACGGTAAGAAGAGTACTCTTGTGAATTAATACCCGGTTGCCCAGATCGCATCGACATAATCTGTACCCATTTCTTATAACGTAACGTTTGAGTTTGATAGAAAACAAAACGAGCATTGTTCTGTGGTGAAACATTCATCCTAATCAGGAAGCCCGCATAATAGAGTCGTCCATCTTTTGGGGAATACAGATATGTCTTCCCTGTACTGGCTCCAGTTCGTGCAAAAAGAATGTCGTTTTCATTAACGCGATAATGTTCATCAATCTCTGAATCTGGTGAGACCACTCCGTCTTCCTTATACTCAGAAGTATTCTCATCAATATCTGTTATTCGTATGTACTTGTGCTCCCCGTCAAACGGCTTTGAAGCTGCATTCATTCCGTATTCGAAACCAGTAGAGCAATCTCCAAATGTACTTTCCTTCCATTCACCCTCAAATCCTGGGAATCTCAAATTCGGGACTTTAGTGATATAGTTGGGGGTTCTTATGGCTTAGCCAGAACTTTGTGTTTTTAACCCAATTTCAAGTATTATGGAAAAGAACACAACATTTAGAGAAGTCGTTGCTTTATGGAAAGCCGACAAGAAACAGTATGTAAAAAAGTCAACCTATGCAGCTTATTGCTTGCTCATTCAAAGTCATCTGATCCCAGAGTTTGGAGAGAAGAATGATATTCTGGAAGAGAATGTGCAAGACTTGGTGAATAGAAAGCTTGCCTCTGGGCTCAGTCAAAAGACAGTCAGAGACATTCTCGTGGTACTCAAGATGATATTGCGGTATGGAGCAAAGCATGGGCTTATGGTTATTCACCAGATGGATATTGTTTTCCCAACGGAGCGAGAGAAGCAGGAAATAGAGGTGTTGACACTGGCAAATCAGCGTCAGCTAATGAGTTATGTGAAAGAGCATATCACCTTCCTCAATTTAGGCATCTATATCTGCCTAAATGCAGGACTACGTATCGGTGAAGTCTGTGCTCTCCAGTGGGATGATATTGATGTTGCATCAGGTGTAATACGCATCGACAAGACCATCCAGAGGATCTATTTGGTTGATGGAGAAGAAAAATACACAGAGCTTATTGTGGATAAGCCTAAGACCAAGAACTCAATAAGGGAGATTCCGATGACAAGAGAATTACTGGCTTTAGTACGGCCTATAAAGAAAGTGGTACGTGGTGATTATTATGTACTTACTAATGCTGCTAAGCCAACAGAGCCACGAACATACAGGTGTTATTTCAATAAGCTTCTTCAGCAATTGGGGCTTCCAAAGATGAGATTTCATGGACTTAGACATAGTTTTGCCACTCGCTGCATAGAGAGCAAATGCGATTACAAAACTGTCAGCGTGCTTCTTGGTCACTCCAATATCGGCACGACACTGAATCTTTACGTCCATCCAAACCTTGAACAGAAAAAGAAATGTGTGGATGTTATGAGCAAGTTATTTAGGTAAGAAAAGGTCTTAGTACCAAGGAAAAAGATTATATTTATGATAGATTTTAAACAAATTCGATATGGATAACAATCTTGGATATGTTTATATCCTTACAAACCCCTCATTCAAGGAAGATTGGGTAAAAATTGGCAAAAGTTCAAGACCCGTAAATATCAGGTCTAAAGAGCTTGACAATACAGCAGTGCCGCTTCCTTTTGAAATTTTCGCAACACTGAAGACTTCTAAGTATGAAATCGTTGAGAAAAAGATTCACAAGGCAATTGACAGGCTGACAGATTTGCGAATTCGCCAGAACAGAGAATTCTTCAATATCAAGCCAGAATTGGCTCTTGAGATTCTAAAGGATGAGGCTATGGTGTTGGATGATGCTGAGATAGTTTTGTATAAGGAGAATCAGCCTATTAAAGCAAAGGAAGACGGTGAGGAGTCTTGTAATGAGCCCAAGAAGCATCGTCCACGCTTTAAGTTCAGTATGGTTAATATTCCAATAGGTGCAACGCTTGTATTTATTCCGACTGGAGTTAAGGTAAAGGTTGCTAGTGATGACCAAATAGAATATGAAGGAAGAATATTCAAGTTGTCTCCGTTTGCAGGCACATATATGCCCGAGAACAAGAGAAATACTTCTGGAGCATATCAGGGCGCAAAATACTTTTCGTATAAGGGAGAAGTTTTGGATGATTTGCGTTCACGCATGGAACAAGAATAGATATTGAGAAAAAACAATAGGGTTATGGATAGTCAAAAGCTAAAAGAACTAAAAGATCTAAAAAAGAGTTTTATAGAGGAATTCCCATTGGAGTCCTTAAAGACTATGCCAATAGAAAAATATGCTAATCGAAAAAGAAACTCTTTTTGTCATTGGCTAGAATTCTTGACACCTGGACTTGGCGCAATTGGTGGAGGCTCGTCATATAAGTTCTTTATTTTCGAATACAATAAACGCCCAGAGTTTGTCGGCGGCAAGTTTTTATGTGATGACAAATATGCGTGGCTTAAAAGCGTAGGAACGGACAGGGATAAAGTATATGAAATAGTCAGAGATCGTGTTTATAGAATTGCAAAATATGCGAATGAGGGCAAGTTGTCGTTGATAGATGATATTTATTTTGGCACTGTTGTTAAGTGGAAAATAGCGTATATGTACTCAAGCACGGGCATAGTTCCGGTTTATAGTGAACAAATGCTGAAATCGTTTGCTAATAAGTTGGGTATGGCTGACGTTGAAAATAGGCCTATCTCTGAGTTGCAATCCTTTTTGTATCAAGCATGTGGGAGTGAAGATCCGCTTTCTGCTATGGGTAAATTGTGTGATGAATATAATATGAAGAATGATATGGATAATGAGCAAGGTGAAATTGAAATAGAGCCTGGATCCATCAGAATATCAGGGAATCACACATCTGAACAAATGTATACCGTAAACCATTATATGGTAACGGACTTGCTGACCTTTATACAAACAGGAGAAATTGCCATACCGGAAATTCAAAGGCCATTTGTCTGGGAGCCGGATAAGGTAACGAAGCTGATAGACAGTTTATATAGCGGATTCCCTATCGGTTATATCGTTACATGGAAGGGCCCGAATATCAGATTGAAGAATGGTTCGATTTCAGAAGGGAAGAAAATCATTATAGATGGACAGCAAAGAATAACGGCTCTTAGAGCTGCGTTAATGGGTGAAACTGTCAAGAATAAAGACTATAAAGATAACCCGATACAAGTGGCTTATAATCCGCTGGAAAACAGGTTTGCTACATATAATCCTGCCATTGGAAAAGATAGAAAATGGATTAAAGATATTGCGCCTCTTTTCAACGGAAAGATAAAGGCCAGTGCTATGAGGAGGGAGTACTGCAAGCTAAACCCTGAGATTAATGAAGACGATATCGAGGAGATTATTGATTCTTTAAAAGACATTTCCAAGAAACAAATAGGTGTTATAGAACTCTCTGGAGGACTTGATATAGAAAAGGTAACTGAGATTTTTATTCGTATCAATAGTGAGGGTGTGCCATTGAATCAGGCTGACTTTGTAATGTCAACGATTGCGGCGAACGAAGATCTTGGCGGCCCGCTTTTGAGAAAGTGTATAGACCACTTTAGTGAACTTGCTGTACGTCCAGAGTTTTATCCTACTCTTGTGAAGAACGATGAGGAGTTTGCCAAATCGGATTATTGCAGTCAAATAGAGTGGCTTAAACAAGACAATGAGGATATTTATGACCCTTCATATGTTGATGTTTTGAGAGTAGCATTTACCTCGAAATTCAGTAGGGGAAGAATGAGTGACCTGGTAAGCTTGCTCTCCGGTCGTAATTTTGAAACAAGAGAGTTTGAACAGAAGATAAAAGAAGATACATATTTTAGATTGGCCGAAGGTGTTAAAGCTTTTATCAATGAGACTAATTTCAAGCGTTTTGTGATGATTATAAGATCGGCAGGCTTTTGTTCTCCAAAGCTTATACGTTCTCATAATGCTTTGAACTTTGCATATATCCTCTATTTGAAACTGCGCGAGCAAAAATATGATCCGGCCCTAATTGAAAAATATGTCCGCAGATGGTTTGTCTTCTCTATTTTAAGAGGCCGTTATAGTTCAGCTCCAGAAAGTGCCTTCGATTTTGATATAAAACAAGTGGGCGAAGGGAAAGACTTCGGCGAGTATCTCAGTAACATGGAAGCTGCGGAACTTTCCGATGCTTTCTGGTCTTTCGGCTTGGTACAGCAGTTAAATACTTCTGTTGCAAGTAGCCCAATTTTCAATGTTTTCCTGGCCTCTCAATGCAAGGAGAACAGAAAAGGATTCCTTTCAACGGCAATTACTGTAAGAGATATGATTGAAGAAAAGGGTGATGTACATCATATCTTCCCGAAAGAGTACTTAAAGAGCTGCAATATCCCTCGTTCTATGTATAACCAGGTGGCTAATTATGTCTATGCTCAGACAGAGATTAATATCAAGATAGGCAAAAAAGCGCCGAATGATTATTTGCGTTATGTTCGAGATGTCCAGTGCAAGGGAGGAGACGCAAAATACGGTTCAATCTCGTCCTTTGAGGTTCTTTCAGACAATCTTTTGAATGATTGCTGCATACCATTAGAATTGGCAGATATGACAGTCGATAGATATAATGAGTTCCTTGAAAAGAGACGCGCTTTAATTGCCGCAAGACTAAAGAAGTATTATTTCTCTTTGTAAATGATTGATTATAATCCGAGATGCATTTCTGAGGCAAATCATCGTTTTGCACTTGAGCAGAGTGGTGAGAGAATGCTGTTTGTTATAGGATTAAATCCAAGTACAGCAGACGAACATAAGCCTGATGCCACTATGCGTAGTGTGCTTCGTTTTGTGAATACGTGCGGTTACGATGGCTTTGTGATGATGAATCTCTCTTCGCAGCGTTCAACATCACCCAATAATATGGCTAAGGAGCTAAATGAGGATATGCATAAGAAGAATCTTGAGGAAATAACTTTGTTAAGCAACAAATATCCAAGAGCTGATATCCTCCTTGCTTTTGGGAACAATATTAAGTGTAGATCATATATAAACAGTTGTTTCTTGGATATTTACGACATTCTGTCAAAACATTGCACTTGGCTCCGGATAGGAGGGGAAAAAGGCCTGACCAAGCAGGGGCATCCAAGACATCCTTTGTATGCTAAGTCACAATGCGGGCTTGTGAATTTTGACATAGAATCGTATGTTAATGGCTGCCGTCGCTGAGCGCAATCGTTATTATGAAGCAGGAAACAAGATCCGCGTGGAATGAGAAAGTTTTGAATATGAATAACGAACAGAATACTTTGTTCTTTTCACGTCCAGACAGAGATACTTGGGCGATGGCTAGATTGCATAGGTCGTTGTTGCTCAAGATTCAGAATTCGCCGTTGTGGGAGAAGGAAGATATTGCTGACATTCCTTTGACGGAAGAACAGATGATGTCACTGGTTAAGGGGTATGATCCTGATTTTGACTGCAGGTATGCTCCTTATATGCTTGGCGGATGGATTTATATTGCCAGGTCAGGTTATTGGTTGAAGAAATTTAGGTATAAGAAGGGGAAAGACGGATATTACCACATCGCGGAGCATTATACAACAGAAAAGGAGAAGGGGCGAAATCTGTTGAGGGAGATATTAGGAGAAGGGTATTTTCAGCCGCAGATCATTGATAAGAGGCTGAAGGATTTGTTTCACAAACAATTAATCGCTGAAGAGACAGCGGAAAACAGGAAGCGTCTTCTGAAAGTATGTAAGTATTATAAGCCGGGAGAGCCTGATCCAGAGGATTCTTTTTTGGAAAAACAGAATGGTCCTGGTTTTTGGCGGATTGCTGAAAAGTCTGTGATAGACTTATATGCGGGTTCTTTACAGAGTTTCTGCGAGTGGTATGATAAGGCAAAGGCGAAAGGAGATGTTTCCGGAGTTTTGGCTGATGAAAACATCGAGTATGATTCCAGAGTTCTGATGTATATGATAGAGCTTTGGAAGGGGAAGTGGTTTCCATACGGGAGTCCGGATTTGAATGATTATTAATAACAACAGAAGTATGAACGGGAATGGACACAAGAAACGCGACATCGGCGAGACGTATATAGAAATAGAGGTGCCGGTTAGGAAGTCGGCCGGGTGGCTGGGAGAGCTGAAGCAGACGATGGAGGAGGGCTTTGTGCCGGTCAGGTGGCAGAACGGGAACTATCATATTACGCTGGCGTTTTTGGAGAAGGTGAGGTCCAAAGAAGAGGTTATCGCGATAATGAACCGGGATCTTGCATCGTTTGAGGCGCCGGAGCTTACGTTTGACAAAC
>JAEEGI010020824.1_pt1 | contig 13083 bp, 10 predicted proteins | sample 8958751 | NCBI WGS metagenome assembly JAEEGI01 (sample SAMN16246545, study PRJNA631951) | gut metagenome | biome: gut microbiome; feature: rumen; material: KS-attached | host: Bos | place: Iran: Karaj | collected 2018-10
ATGCAAAAGTTGGTGTAGATTCTTTTTTTGATTCACTTTATACAACTTTTGGTATTAAAGGAAATGAATATGCAGAATCGTATTTAGACCTTTTTGTTCCTGCAGTAGCTGTAATTGAATATGATGGTGTAAGAGTCTCTAAAAATGAATCGGTTGTCGCTCCAGATGGTACTAATGCAGTTGTTAGAGTTCTTAAACCAAAAAGATATTTTACATATAGTTATTCTATTGTAAGAGTCAATGGAGATTATCAAATGGTACCAGGAATTGAAACTTCTAATGCTGTTTCAGTTCATACAATCGAATTTACTATGGATACTAGTGTAACTCATAGAGGATATAATTACATGTTTAATGAAGATATTCCTACAGAGACTTTCTATTTAGGAGATGCTTCAAATAATGACGAACTTATAGCAGGGGTTCTAGACTCTGGTGCTAAAAATACATTAAAATCTAATGTTGTTTCAACACTTTTAGACTTAAGATCATCAATTATATCAACAACAGTTGCAAATGAGTTAAGTTATGCTGTAAATGATAATAATCTTTATGCTAAACAAGCAGGAGTTTCATATAACTTTTCATTTCCAACAACTACAGATGATGAAATGTATGATATGGTAGATAATGTTGGAATAGTTGCTTTTGTACAAGGTGTATCTATAGGTAATAGATATTTAAATACTAAAGCATTTGGAGTAAGTTCACTTGAGGGTGCAACAAGATATTATTTTACTGCTCCAAGTAAAGATTCACAAATACAAATGAATTTATATCATAAAGATGTAAATTGTCCAGAATATAGATTAAGTAAAATATCAGATATGTCACCAAGATTTGCAACATCTAAACAAGAAGCTGCAACTAGTGTGGCAACTGGAACATTTAATGGAGTAAAACAAACTTTTGAAGGATTTTATCCTTGCCCAATTTGTAATCCATAAGAGAGGGAGGTGTATTAATGGCTGATGGCTTTGTTCCTTCATATAATAATGAAGAAGAACGTTTAGAAGAAATTGAAAAGAATAAAAAAAGTTATAGAATAAGAGTAACATTGTTATCTGTAGTTGCTGTAATAGTTGTAGCCACAGTCATTATTGTTAGTTACATCTTAGCAAATAGAAACTATAGTAAATATGAAAAATATGAAGAAAAAATGGATCTTTATGGCTTTTCTCAAGTATATGAGAATGGAAGATGTAATACTTCAGATAAAGTTACAAAATCTGAAGCTGTAAAGATGCTTCTTGCGTGTTTATATAATGTTCCTTCAATTGAGGGAATAGCTCTTCCTACCGAAGAAACATATCCTAATGCTATTTGGGTAGAATATGCTATAAAACAAGGATTTGTTACTCGTGAAGAGGTTAATGCTTCAAATGCAAATGACAAAGTTAAATACCAAGAAGTACTAGTTTGGATGTACAATATAAAGGCAAAAGCTTTAAATATTGAACCAGACACTGAAGATAATTTTAATGTAAAAGATATCAATGCATATAATCCAGATCAACAACTTGCAATAAAAGATATGCTTAACTCTGGAATTATAACAGTAAATACAAGTAAAATTAAAGGTGGTAAAAAACTATATAAAGGAAAACTAAATGAGTTAATAATTAATTTTGCTGAAAAGTATAATACTATAACTGTTGGAGATGCAAAGATTAATATTAATGAAGAAAAAATACCAACAAATGCTGATAGATATACATATACTTTAGCCAATGTTAACAAAGAAGTGTATGAGATTCCATTTATTAATGATGGTGGAGAAGGATTTGTTTCTCCTGTTGAATATTATCCAAATAATAAACAATATTTTACACAAATTAAAACATATGTTGAAGGATATTATGATTATCTACTTACTGTAGATAGTGCAACAATATCTACAGCACAGATGAAAAGAAAATTAAAAAAATATGCATATGAACAATTTGATGATCAAAAACTAGAACAATATGTAAATTATGTTAAAGCAAACAATATTAAGCTTACTGGCAAATCTACTGTTCAAATGCCATGTGTATATTTTGATGGAAAAGATTATAGAGTTAGAGTAAAACTAGATATAACTGTAGAGTCTTCTAATACAAAAGATAATTTGTTGTTTGGAGATACAAATGTTACATATAATGATACTCAAGCAACAATATATATAGATGCAATACTTGCAAAGAATGATACATCTGAAACACTATTTGTTGTTGAAACACCAATTAGTAAATTAATTGTTAAAAATAGTGGCAGTGTATTAAGTAAGGAGGTATAACATGAAGAAAAAAATCTTGTTATTCTCATTACTAATTATACTAAATATAATACTTTGTCCAAAAGTATTTGCATATGAAAATGGAAGAGAAGTTTTTGTAAGACATTTGGATATGAGTGGAAATATAATTAATGGACTTGCAAATGTATCACAAGAAGCAATAGATAATGCTGGTAATAGTTCTCTTATTGCTAATTCTACTGCAGATGATGCAACTATTGTTTATAGTGAATATTATGAATACCCTGTATCTTCAACAATGGAAATTACAAAGACACTTGTAATAGAGAATAACTTAGTTCATTATGCTTATTCTGGATATAATGTTTGTACTATGCCAAGTTTAGATGAAGCATATGCAATTATGGAACAAAAACGAAGTGGAATTAAAAGTGGTACTGCTGAATTAGATGTTACATCTGGTAATTTAAATTCTAATGCTGTGTTTAAAACAATGCAATCAAATAATAATGATGTCACTATTATAGATTTCTATTATAGACCATCTAGCTCAAATAATGTTAGTCCAAAGCTATATTCTAATACTAGTGTGTGGAACGGAAATGATGCTGGTCTTACATCTAATGTAACCTATGTGCCATCAGGAGAGTATATTTATCCATACTTTGAAACACCAAGTTATTTTGTTAAAGATTTAGCATATGAAAAAGTAATTAGTAATGGAAAAGTTAGATATAAGGTTAATAGATATTCTGTATATAGATTGAATAGAGCAGAATTAATATCTTCTGAATCTAAACATATAGGATTAAATGGTCAGATAGAAATCACAGGAACTCTTGTAAGTAATACAGATCCTGCGGCTGCTTTTGGTGGTGTTGGTGATGTTTCACCTGTACCAGTAGTAACTCAAGATGGAGTAAAATCTGTGTTAATGAACATGGTAAACAATTACAATGCTAGTGATTCAACATTTTTACCAGGTAGAGGAGATCTTGATGATATTGATGGATATCCAACTGGAAAAGCAGATTTTGATGCTAATATTATTACAAAAAATGATGCTTTAAATGGTCTTAGAAGTGCAAAAGGAAAAGTGTATTACACAGAATATAATGTAATAGCTAATGCAGATGTTGGTGGCGAGTTATCTTATACATCTACAAACGATCATTATATTAATATATTTACTCCTGTTAAACTAAATCAACCACAAGTTACAGTAACAGGAAATGCATCAATAGATCATTCGGTTATTAATTCATCAACTGTAATACTTGCAGATGATGCAACATTTGAAATTCAATTAAGTCAGGGTGACCTAGATTTTACATATTATAATAATATAACAGCAGAGCAAAAAGCTAAGTTTGTAACTTACTACTATCTAATATTTGATTTTGATATTATTCATAATGGTCAAGTATATGAAAAAGGTAAAGTAGTTAGACTTACAAACCAAGGAAGATATAATAATGGTATTACGTATTTCTATGGACAAGTTGCACCAAATGAAACTTTGTCTAGAGATAATTCAAATCATAAAATAATTATTCTTGCTGCAGCTAAAAATATGCCTTCTACAGAACTTCTTTATGAGGTCGCAGGTCAAGAACTTGAGATTCAAGTAGATAAAACTTTGGATCCTTCTCAAAGAAAATATTTAACTGATAGTGGGGATAACACTGCAAACTTTTCAAATGATATAGAGTTTTCTGAAAATCATACAGATCCAGAGTTTACTAAAGGAGCAAAAATGTATGGTGATGGTTATTACTTTGCTATGTATTCTGTAGCAGTAAAAACAGCATCAAAGATTTTTGATTTCCAAATTACAGATTGTAGTGATGTTGCTTTCAAAAGTGTATTTAGAAAGAACGATTCTATGGAACTTGCAAATAATAGCTATTATTCTGGTATTAGACGTATGCTAATTACAAGTATTGGAAATAAAGAAAGTACTGCTTTACTAGATAGAAATAATATTCATATAAATGGTACTTCTTCTAATAGAACATTACCACTTGGGCCATACAAACATACGACTGCAAGCTATGTTAATGCTCCAAAACTTGGATATAGAATAGCATATAGTGTTAAAACGAGTGGATATTATAGTCCAAGTCCTTCTGGAATTAATTCTAGAAAGATTAATATTAAACCATCATATTATTATTTGTCTAAGGATGGTACAAATATAATTAAGGATATAGATTTGTATTATAAAGATGATAGTGGCAAGTATAAGAAATTTATAGGAAGTAACTATAATATATTCTTTATTCCAAATGATGGAAGTAGATATACTACAGATACATTTGCATCAAATGTAAGTAATATGTCTACAAAACAAGAAAGCTTAAATATAGGTAGTTCATCTGGTGAGTTCTCGCTAACAGATTCAATGATGGCATTAGATGATGATGGATATATTCAAACATGGTATGGTGAGTTTAAACTTCCAAATACAACTATTGCTGTTAGAGCGGGGGATAATGTGGATAATGCATTAAAAGATGGATATATTGGTGTAAAATTTGATATTTCATGTTTCGATGCTTCTTTAAGTGAAACAATATCATATAATGTTTTAAATAAGTCTGTTAATAATGCACCAAACACTACTCAATGGGATTATGAAGGATACCTTGGATTTTCAAATCCAACTCAGCCTATTAACCAAGATTCAAGTTTAAGATTACAACTTGAAAATGGTATTTGGGTAATAGACAATCAAGATACATATAATTTTGTTAGAGGAACAGTTCTTCTATATGATATAGATGCAAGAGCTGCCGATGACATACAATAAAATTGAACAGGAGAAATCCTGTTCTTTTTTTGTCTAAATTACACGTTATTATAATAATATAGCAAGTCTAGAATAGATATGTAGTAGGAGGATATATCTTGAAAGCTAGACTTGCTTTTTTGCTCTTTGCTATAAGTTTTTTAGTTATTTTAGTTGTAATTAATAACAAAAATAATAATGATAATAATGAAATTAATGAAGAGATACATCATATTAGCGATTTAGAGTTTCAATCTAAAGATAATATTGCCCTTCTAAGACACAAAACGGGCAAAATAGAAGAACTTAACTTGAATTACTACATGTTATGTGTTGTGGCATCCGAAATGCCTTTTAAATTCGAATTTGAAGCTTTGAAAGCACAGGCAGTTGTTGCTAGAACATATTTATATAACAAGATTGAAAAGAATTTAGAAGATGTGGCAGATGTCTGTGATGATTATGCTCATTGCCAAGCCTTTCTGGATCTTTGTGATTTAGAAAGAATATGGAAAGAAGAAAAGAAGTATTCAGATGAAGAAATAATGCAGGGTGAAGAAAAAATTAAAAAAGCAATACTTGATACTGATGGTGAAATAATTACTTATGATGGAGATATAATCAATGCACTATTTCATTCAAGTAGCTATATGAGAACGGAGGATGCTCGCGCTATTTGGAATCACGAAGATGTTCCATATCTTAGGTCTGTTGAAAGTGTTGAACATCCTTATGATAATTCAGAATCTGAATGTAGAGTTTCATTTGTTAAGTTTAAAAATCTGCTAATAGAAAAAGGTTATTATAATGAACTAAGTATGGAAGATATCAAAAATATTAAAATTAATAGTTATACAGATAGTGGAAGAGTTAAAGATATCACTCTTGCTGGCTCTTTAATTGATGCAACAGATTTAAGACAATTTTTTGGACTTAAAAGTACGAACTTTACTATTAACATAGAAGGAGATGAATTGGTATTTTTAGTTAAGGGCTTTGGACATGGTGTAGGAATGAGCCAAGTAGGAGCAGATACTTTAGCAAAACAAGGTGCAAGCTATAAAGATATAATCCAACATTATTATACTGGCGTGGATATTACTAAAATTAATTAAACAAAAGAAGAGGGAGAGATTATGAAAATTAAATTGAATGGTTTGTTAGATAATATTCTAAATAACAAAGAAAAGGCTGAATTCTCGGATTCTGAAAGAAAAGGATATGTAAAAAATGAAGAAGTTATATCTAAAAAGCAAGGGGTTAAAATACTAACATCTATGGTACTTTTAATATCTTTAACACTTAGTTTAGGGTTTAGACTTGGAGAATTTAATGATTTAGTAAAAGGTTCAAAAGTAGATACTAGTAAGATTTATGCAAAGCCTTTAGATAGTGTTGCAACTTTTTCTAGTGTTGAAGATGTGGATAACGAATTAGTATTTGCAACTAAATATGAGGAAAAACTTATATTTTCTAAACCTTTGGATGGACAGATACAAAAGATTTATTCGCCAGAAAAAGTTGTGTTTTCTAAAACATTAAATAAATGGAAAACGCATGATGGTATAGATGTTGCAGCAGAAGAAGGAACTTTGGTTTTGTCTATGGAAAAAGGTGAGGTAATTAATGTATATGATGATGCACTTCTTGGAAAAACTATAGTTATATCACATATTGCAGGATACTATAGTCAATATTCAAATCTAGATGAAAATGTATTTGTAAGTGTTGGAGATAAAGTTGTAAAAGGACAACGAATTGGTAGAGTAGGTAAAACAGCAAAAAGTGAATTCCTAGATGATTCACATTTACATCTTGCTGTATATTTAGGAGAAAAAAGTGTAGACCCTACATATATTTTTAATTAGGAGGTATATATGACAGATATAGAACTAAGAGCAAAATCTTTTGCTAATTATATAATTGAAAATAGAGCCACTGTACGTGCTACTGCAAAGTATTTTGGTACCTCAAAATCGACTGTACATAAAGATGTATCTGAAAGACTTCTAAAGTTTAGTCCTTCTCTTGCTAAGGAAGCAAAGAAAATATTGGATTATAACAAAGCTGAACGTCATTTAAGGGGAGGAATGGCTACAAAATTAAAGTATAGCAAGATAAGTTAGAAAATAATGGTTGCAAAATAGCCCTAGATGTAATATAATTGTAACAGAAAAGAGGGGATTAATGTGATCTTTGGCGGACAAGATATAGGAATAGACCTAGGAACTGCAACTATCCTTGTATATGTTAAAGGAAAAGGCATTGTTTTAAGAGAGCCTTCAGTAGTTGCAATAGACAAGAATACTAATCAAGTGCTTGCAGTAGGACAAGAGGCACGTAAAATGCTTGGAAGAACTCCAGGTAATATTGTTGCGCTTAGACCACTAAAAGATGGTGTAATATCAGATTATACTATTACTGAAAAAATGCTTAAGTATTTTATAAATAAAGTGTGTGGTAAATTCGTATTTGCACCAAAGATTATGATATGTGTCCCTTCAAGAGTAACTGAAGTTGAACGAAAAGCTGTTATAGATGCTGCAAGTCATGCTGGAGCTAGAAAAGTATATTTAATTGAAGAACCTATTGCTGCTGCAATTGGTGCTGGACTAGATATTACTAAACCATATGGTAGCATGATTGTAGATATAGGTGGTGGAACATCAGATATTGCTGTTATTTCACTTGGTGGTTCTGTAAAGAGCACATCAATTAAGATGGCAGGAGATAAATTTGATGAAGCCATTATTCGTTATATCAAGAAAACAAGAAATGTTATGCTTGGCGAGAGAACAGCTGAAGATATAAAAATAAATATAGGATGTATGTATCCTAAATCTGTTGTTGAAAGAATGACAGTGAAGGGTAGAAATATTACTACTGGTCTTCCTGTAGAGATAGAAGTATCAACTGAAGATACTTATGCTGCACTTCAAGAGTGCGCAGAAAAGATACTAGATGGAGTTCATCAAGTATTAGAAGAAACTCCACCAGAACTTGTTGCAGATGTTTCTGAACGTGGTATATATATCACTGGTGGTGGTGGTCTTGTATGGGGACTAGATAAACTAATAGCAGAAAAAACAGGAATTCCCGTTATGATTGCAGAAGATGCTCAATCATGTGTTGCAGTAGGAACAGGAAAAGCACTTGAACATGTTGAACTATTTGAATCAGGAAATGCTATAAAAATAAGAAAATATTAAAAAGAGAATATAGCACATAAGTATATCTTATGTGCTTTTTTGTTTGACATAATAAGTATGGTATGGTATAATTTTGGCGTTTCAATATATATATTACTCAAAATATTAATATATAAGGAGGATAAGATTATGATGTATGATGAGAAAAAGGATTGCAAAAAAGACATTTTTACTGGTGAACTTATCAAAATTTCTTATGTTGGAGGCAAGAAGTGCTTAAATGATTTAATTGCTAGTGGACTTTTATTAGAGGTTAGACGGATATAGTCATTTTAAGGCTGAAGGCAAATGTTTAAAGGACTCTTTGTTAGAAGAAGACGAAGATAAGGTTGAAAACGAAAGATACTTTTTATCTGAAGCTAAATGCAGTGATATGTATGATGTTTTTCAAAACAAAGACTGTCAGATAATATTGGCTGATAACCTTATTGTTATTAAAACAAGAGGAGAAAATGTTCATATTGGTAATTATGAAAAAGATTTGGATTTTTTAATTGATTCAATAATTGTATCAAATAGACTTAAAGTTACCATGATTAGAACAGAATTAACTACTAAAGATTTCGTTAAAAAGATTAATGACATACCTAGATGGTATAAGCATTTAAATCTTATTAAAAAGCCTAGAGAAAAACAAAATGTTATGAGAGAAGTTAGACCTGTTGGCTATCCAAAAATTGAAGAGGTAGCTGAAAATTTGTCTACATCTTATGAGGTAAACTATTTTAACGAGATGAAGCCTTGTCTATATAAAAAAGTGGATTTTTCTACAGCTGAGTATTATGATTCAAATATTGGTAGAGTCGTTATAAAAATTGCTACTTATTTAGTCAATTCTGAGGCTAATAGATTTTCTAGTGATATTATATCAGACGAGATTAAGAAACTCAGAACTTATGCTCAAAAAGAGCTGATGGATTCGTTTACAAATGAATATATTGAGAAGACTTTTTAACTTTTAAGCTAGACATCCTTAAAATCAAAAAATAAGGAGGTTAAATTATGAAAGTAAAAGAGGGGTTAAAATGTGGAGTAAAATATCAAGCAGATATTATTCGCATAGGATACAGAGCCTATGAATATTCAAAGGAAGAAAATGAACTAGTTCATCGAGGTATGTGGAATAAGATAAGTAGAGCTATTAAAGCTTTGATTGTAAATCGGGTATAAAAGTTACTTAATAAGAGCTGCTGAAGCAGATGTTCATTGCTTACCAGAAGATTTTATTTATGTCTTTAGAGATGAAATAAGAGAAATAGCAAAAAATGTTTATGAGCCTGGAAGAGATGAAGATATCATATTACTAAAAAAGGATGAGACTAAAATTGTTCTTACAGATAATTATAAAAATAATTCTATTACTATACAGGTTGAAGGTGAATATAGACCTAAAGAAGTATTTAGAGCATTAGATATTTTAACAATGTACATATTGTTAGATGAACCAATGGATAAATATGAGAAAAACTTGTATATAGATGGAATTGTTTATGAAAAGATTATCCATGATATCTCTATTCCTAGAAGAGCACATTGGAAATATAGGTTTATAGATAATGAATTTAAAGACATAACAGAAGACGAAAGTTTTAAAGTTCAATCTACGCTTATGTATGATGATGGATTTAATATTTCAAGTATTAATTTTATTGTTATTGATTCATTTTTACATGCTTATACTCATGAGATTAGCTATATCAGTGGAGACAAAATTGGTACAAAAGTAGATGGATATGATATAGAAATTGTTGAATATGTTAAACTATTACAACAAAGAATTTATGAGTGTTTAGAGAAGAATTTTACAGATGACTTTACTGCACAACTTAATTTAATATAATTTAAAAATAAACTTAATTATAATTTAATAATCGTTTTAGACGTGAATTTTACTAATTCACGTCTTTTTTTATAATCATTTGGACTATTTTTGCGTTTACAAATGGCAAAAAAAATAGTATAATGAGGGAGATAAAAAGAGGAGGTTATATTGTGGATAAAGTAGTAAAAGATGTATTTAAAAATTGTGTAAGAGACGATAACATGTTTAATCTAGCAAATGTAAAAGAAATTAAGTTTTCTAAACAACTTAATTCTGTTATTCTAGATAGCTATAGCCAAGACAATATACCTCAAGCGGATATAGAAGAGTTTGAAAGAAGAGCTAAAACTCAATATGAACTTAATAGTTTTAAGATAAATTATGAGTATACTGGAAAACCAATGGACATTGAACTTCAAAATGTGTATGATATTTTATCTAATGTTAATAAAAAATATGGATATACTCAAGATATATTAGAAAATTGTAAGATAGATATAGACAATGATGAGCGTGTATTAAAGATAAGTCTAGAAAAACCGTTTTCTAATTTTCTATACATTAAAAGACTAGATGAATACTTGAGTGAATGTATTAATAATCAATTTGGTAGTGGCTTTAGAGTTGTATTTAAAGATTTAACAGAATTATCAAATAGTTATGAAAATGGGCCTAAAATGATGAGACTTGAAGATTTAAATCCAGAATATAGCCAAGCACCAGTGGATACAGGAATACCTGTTCCACCTCCACCTATGCCACCTATGCAAACAGGTGCAAATGGTAGAACATTTACACCACGTGCTCCTCTTACAGAAGAGGAAAAAGCAGAAAGAGAACTTGCTAAACAACCACAACCAGAAAATGTTATTTATGGTATAGATATAAAAGATCCACAAATTACAAAAATTGAAAATGTGGAATTAGATGGAGAGAGAGTAACAATAAGTGGACAAATTGTTGCACGGGAAGAAAGAGAAACAAAAAGTGGAAAAATTCTGTTAACTCTTGATGTTACGGATAAAACATATACTATTGCGTGCAAAATGTTCTTAGATAAACAAAAATTTGAAGATATTGGTGGAAAACTAAAAGAAGGAAGTTTTATACTTCTACAAGGTAGACCACAATTTGATACATATACACATGAACCATCTATTATGATTAATAATATTTGTAAAGGTGAACCATTCCCTGAAAGAAAAGATGAAGCGGAAGAAAAAAGAGTAGAACTTCATCTACATACTCAAATGAGTGCAATGGATGCAGTTACTTCTGCAACAGATTTAGTAAAACAAGCAATTAAGTGGGGACATCCTGCAATTGCAATTACAGACCATGGTGTTGTTCAATCTTTTCCAGAGGCAAACCATGTAATAATGGATAACTATGCAAAACTTGTTCCAAAGGGAAGTAGTACGCAAGATATACTTAATGCTGCACCAATACAAATAATATATGGATGTGAAGGATATCTTGTTAAAGACTCACCAGTTCATATTCCAGATAATTTAGATACATATTGTGTTTTTGATATTGAAACAACTGGTTTTGATTCAAAAGCAGATGGTATTACAGAAATTGCTGTATGTAAAGTAAAAAATGGTGAGATTATAGATGAATATACAACTTTTGTAAATCCGGAAAAGCATATTCCAATAGAGGTACAAGAATTAACTCATATTACTGATGAAATGGTTGAAAATGCGCCTACTGTTGAAAAAATGCTACCAGAATTCTTGGAATTTACAAAAGGATGTGTGCTTGTTGCACATAATGCACATTTTGATACTTCATTTATTAAAGCAAAATGTGATAAATTAAAACTAGAATTTAATCCATATGTTATAGATACTCTAGAAATGTCTAGAGAAATGTATAATGGAGTTGAGAATCACAAACTAGGAACTTTAGCAGAGTATTTGGGTGTTTCTCTTGAAGGAGCACATAGAGCTATTAATGATACTCGTGCTACTGCTAGAGTATTTGTTAAGATGTGTGAAGATGTAGTTAAAGAAGGATTAAAGGTTAATGATTATATCTTTACATCAATTTTTGATGATTCAAGAGAAGAAAGACGTAAGATGCAATCTAACCATATTATTATTCTTGTAAAGAATAGAGTTGGACTTAAAAACTTATATAAACTTGTATCTTATGCTCATTTGTGGAATTATTATAAACGACCAAAGATTAATCGTTCTATGCTTAGACGTTATAGAGAAGGATTAATTGTAGGTTCTGCTTGTGAAAGAGGAGAACTTTACCAAGCAATATTTAAAGAAAAAACAGGAACAAATCTAGATGATTTTGATTCACTAAAAGATATAGTAGATTTTTATGATTATCTAGAAATTCAACCACTAGGTAATAATGAATTCTATACTAGAAAAGGAATAAAAATTAAAAAAGAAGACGGTGAGGATGAATATTTAAAACTTACGCATCAAGATTTAATAGATATAAACAAACAAATAATATCTCTTGCAGATGAAGCCGGTAAACCTTGTGTTGCAACATGTGATGTTCACTTTAAAGAACCAGAGGATGAAATATACAGAAGAGTAATTGAGGCTGGACAAGGATATGATGATGCAGATATGCAAGCACCATTATATTTTAGAACAACTAATGAAATGCTAGCTGAGTTTGATTATCTTTCACCTGAAAAAGCAAAAGAAATAGTTATAACTAATACTAATCTTGTAGCTTCTTGGTGTGAGAGAATATCACCAATTAGTGATGAAAAGTGTCCTCCTCACATTGAAGGTTGTGAACAAGATATCAGAAACATCGCTTATGATAAAGCACATAAACTTTATGGTGATCCATTACCAGAAATAGTACAAGAACGTTTAGAGAAAGAACTAAATTCTATTATTTCTAATGGATATTCCGTAATGTATATTATAGCTCAAAAACTTGTATGGGATTCAAATGATCATGGATATATCGTTGGTTCAAGAGGATCTGTTGGATCATCTCTTGCTGCATATATGACAGGTATAACAGAGGTTAACTC
>JAEEGI010020827.1_pt1 | contig 13082 bp, 8 predicted proteins | sample 8958751 | NCBI WGS metagenome assembly JAEEGI01 (sample SAMN16246545, study PRJNA631951) | gut metagenome | biome: gut microbiome; feature: rumen; material: KS-attached | host: Bos | place: Iran: Karaj | collected 2018-10
TCGCCAACGCCGGCTCGCCCTACCTCGGGCCGGACCGGCAGGGCAACCTCTGGTTCGACTACACGACCGGGCTCTACGACATCCTCGCGCGGCTCCGCACCGCCCATCCGGGGGTGGTGTTCCAGAGCTGCGCCAGCGGCGGCGGGCGCGTCGACTTCGGCGCGCTTACCTTCGCCGACGAGTTCTGGTGCTCCGACAACACCGACGCGCGCCGCCGCGTGCTCGTGCAGTGGGGGCAGACGCTGTTCTTCCCGCCCTGCGCCGCCGCAGCGCACGTGACCGCCGTCCCCAACAAGCACACGCGCGGCACGGCGTCGCTCAAATACCGCTTCGACGTCGCCTTCTCCGGACGCCTTGGACTGGAGCTTCTGCCGCACACGCTCACCGAGGAGGAGATGTCGTTTGCGCGGCGCTGCATCGCCGCCTACAAGCGCCTCCGCCCCGTGATCCAAGGCGGCGACCTGTACCGCCTCGCCTCCCCGCGGGAGGGCGACCACGCGGCGATGCTCTTCGTCTCGCCCGACCGGCGCCGCGCCGTTGTGGCGGTGTACGGACTCTGCCGCGCCTACAAGGACGGCCGCCTCGCCCCGCTCCGCCTTTCCGGCCTCGACCCATCGCTCGACTACCGCATCCGCGAAATCAACCTCCCCCGCCCCGGAACGGGCCTGCACACGGCCTTCTCCGGGAAGACCCTCTGCGGCGGCGCCCTCGTCTCCGCAGGGATACCCTTCGATCTCGGTCCCGGCGACGATTCCTTCGTCCTCGAACTGACAGCAACAACGCAACAAGGAACCCACACATGAAAGCAACCTGTGCAATGCTGGGCGCGCTTGCGGCAATCGCCGCGCACGCCACGGTCACCGTCTCCGGCGTGGCCTTCACGCAGGACGCCGACTCGCACGACGTCACGGTCTCCTACGACCTCACGACGTCGGACGGCGAGCCCGCGTTCGTGTCGCTCGACGTCCTCACGAACGGCGTCTCCGTCGGCGCCACCCACGTGAAGAACGTGACGGGCGACGTCTCGACCTCCCCCGCCGACACCGCCTCGCTCGTTTCGCCCGGCACCGGCAAGCGCATCAAGTGGAAGGCTCGCGCCGACCTCCCGAACGTCGGCCTCACGGACGCCGCCGTCCGCGTGACCGCCATCGCCACGAACCACTTCGAGGGCCTCTACATGGTCGTCGACCTCTCGCGCGGCAAGGACTCCGCCTACTGGCCCGTCCAGTACACCGCCTGCAAGCCAGACACCAACAGCCCCGCCTTCTACGCCACCGAACTCTGGCTCCGCCGCGTCCCGGCCGGGACGTTCACGATGGGTGATGACACAACCAACTTCAAGCCTGCGCACCAAGTGACGCTCTCGAAGGACTTCTACTGCGCCGTCTTGCCAATGACCGTTCCGCAGCAACGCGTAATCTACGGCTCTCTCAACTCAGCCATCACGGGCGAGATCGCGGGCGACCGCTACCCGGCCGGCTACATAAAATACACCAATGTCCGCAACGCAAGCTGGCCTACGAACAACAACGTCTCGGCGTGGACTTCGGTGGGACGCATCCGCAATCGCACGGGACTCCAGTTCGACCTCCCCACGGAGGCGCAGTGGGAATACGTCTGCCGGGGCGGCCACTCCGGGCACGTCCTCGGCGACGGCTCCGAATTGACGCAGGCGAACGTCTTCGCCATGGCGTGGACGAAGAACAATTCCGGCAACGCCGTCCAGCCGATTGGCGTGAAGAAGCCGAACTCCTGGGACTTCCACGACATGACCGGCACCATGCACGAATGGTGCCGCGACTTCGCGACAAGCGGGAACGGCTACACGTCGTCCGACCCCGAAACAGACCCCAAGGGCCCCATGACCAACGCCGATGGCAAGCGCGTCCGCCGCGGCTCCTCTTTCGGCGGCGGCTGGGGCGATTGCAACCCCTGGTACCGTCTGCTCTCCGGGGTTCAAGGCACTACGGCAAACAATGTCACCGGCTACCGCCTCGTCGTCGAGACGGACGAGGGCTCCGCCGCCGACCCGGCGCTTGGCGTCCAGCGCGGCAGCGGCGATTCCGCCGTCGGCCTTCTTGAGACGCGCCCCGCCGCGACGCTCGCCGGCGTCCGCGCCAACAAGCCGAACAGCGTCATCGACACCGCCACGCCGCTCGCATTCATCCTGGTGGTACGGTAAGGCAAAGGAAAGGAACCCGATCATGAACCGTTTCATTCCCACTCTTCTCTCCCTCTGCGCGGCGTCGGCATTCGCCGCGGACGTCGGCCACCTTGCGGCCGTATCCAACGTCTCCTTCACGCAAGATTCGCAGCAGGACGTGATCGTCACCTACGACCTCGCGAACAACGGCCAGCCCGCCTTCGTCACGCTCGACGTCCTCACCAACGGCGTCCCGCTCCCCGTTGCGGCCGTGCAGTCCCTCTCCGGCGACGTCTCCACAAACCTTTCGCATTTCATCGCCGACGGCGCCGGCAAGCGGATTGTCTGGAAAGCCCGCACCGACTGGAAGGGCAACCTCGGCCTGAACGCCTCGGTCGTCGTTTCCGCGCATTACACCAACCACATCGAGGGCGTCTATCTGCGCGTCGATGTCACCGGCGGAACGGCCGCGTCATCGTGGCCCCACCACTTCGGCTCGGTCGATCCGGACGTGACGAGCCAGGCCTTCCTCTGGGACGAACTCTGGTTCAAGTGCGTTCCCGCCGGCACGTTTCTCATGGGATCGCCGGAGGATGAACTCGGGCGCAACGTAAACGAGGTTCAACATCCCGTCACGATGAAATCGTTCTTCGTGGGCGTCACGCCCGTCACGCGCCGTCAGTGGAAGAACATGGGCGGCAGCATCCAGAGCCTCAGCGACGAAGGCGAACTTGGCAGCGTCCCGGCCGGGAAAATCCGCTACACATACGGAAGCGCCAGCAACACCCGCTGCGACACCATATTGGCGCGCCTCAACGCCAAGACCGGGTTTTCCGGTTTCGCGCTCCCCACGGAGGCCCAATGGGAATATGCCTGCCGCGCCGATACGCAAAGCGCCTTCAACGACGGATCTCCCTGCGATCCTGGCGAGACATCGGCCTCTTACGCGACCTCCGCAAGCCTCGAGGACCTCGCCTGGTATCAGGGCAACGCCGGGACAAGCCAGCCCATGCAGCCCGTGGCAACCAAGAAGCCCAACGCCTGGGGCCTCTATGACTTCCACGGCAACTGCTGGGAGTTCTGCCGCGACAAGCAGCGCACCTATCCATCCACGGCGGAATCCGACCCCTGTGGTGAAATTCCCGTCGTTGGCGACAAGTGCGTGATTCGCGGTGGCTCAAAGGACACCCCGGCAAGCGGATGCCGCTCCGCAAGGCGCAACGTCTCCGGCGCAATCGGCGCAACAGGCTCAAGTGCGACCGACAACCGAGAAACCAACGGCGCCCGCTTCGTGTTCGAGTTCTAGAACAATGCGCCTTGCAGCCATTATCGCCGTCTTGGCGGCAGTTCTGACGGCAAACGGACAACAGCAAGGTGGCGGCGGAGTCCCGCCGGTTTTCAACGCGCTAGATTTCGGCGCACTGGGAGATGGCGCAACCAAGGACACCGCCGCCGTCCAGCGCGCCATCGACGCCGCCGCCAGCGCAGGCGGAGGCGAGGTCCGGCTCGCGGACGGAACCTTCCTCTGCGGCTCGCTCTACCTCAAGAGCAATGTCTCGCTCCTTATCGGCAAGGGCGCGACGCTCAAGGCCAGCACAGACCGCGCCGACTACAACGCCGCCGACGTCTGCCCCCAGAACTGGACAAGCGTGGCGGAGAGCAACTCCGGTGCGCATCTGCTTCTCTGCATCGGCCAGACGAACGTCGCCGTGCGCGGCGAAGGGCGCATCGACGGCAACGCGCCGTCTTTCCTCCTCGATTCCGACGGCAAGCCCTGGCCGGGTGGCTCGCGCGGGATTCCATGGCGTCCGGGCCAGATGCTCTACTTCGTCGAGTCGCAGGAAGTCCGCGTCGAGGGGCTGACACTTGAGAACGCCCCCTATTGGTCGTGCTTCTTCCATGGCTGCGTGCGCGTCACGGCCCGCGGGCTGACCGTCCGCACGATCCGCCGCCCCTTCCACACGTACAACGGCGATGGCATCGACATCGACTGCTGCGAGGATGTCGAGGTCGCGGACTGCGACATCGACACCGCCGACGACTCCATCACGCTGCGCGCCGACGTGGTCCACCTCCGTACGCCGCGCCCATGCGCCAACATCCGCGTCCACGACTGCCGCCTCTCCTCCGGCTGCAACGCCATCCGTCTCGGCGTGGGCGACGGCGAAGTCCGCGACGCCTCCTTCAAGAATGTCCGCGTTCGCGGATCCCGCACTGCCGTGAACGCCGTCGGCGCCTGGGGCAAGGGCGGACGAGGCGCCGACATCCGCCGCATTTCCCTGGAAGACTTCGACGTCGAGTCGCGCAACTTCTGCCACATCTACTACAAGCATGGCCGCGAATGCGTCTTCGAGGACATCGCCTTCCGCCATGTCCGGGGCAAGGTGGCGGGGCCGTCCGTGATCGAGGACACTTCAGACCGCCCGTTCAGAAACCTTGTCTTCGAGGACGTCGAACTCGAAGGGGAGACTTCGCCACGAATCATGGGTGGGGAGACAGCAAGCGGACAACAGCAAGGGGAAGCGGTGGCCTCCGCCGGTTTCGGCGGCGGGCTCTCGCTGCCCGGCGGCGCCACCTTCGCGCCGTGGTCCTTCGATTCCAACTGGAAGCCGCACGGTGCCTCAGGCGCCCCTGGCGGCGCGTTTGTGATCGAGTGCAGCCCAGCCACGGAGAACGCCGCGGACTTCGGCTTGGTGATAAACGGCAACGCCTCCTTCCGCGAGACCGGCGACGGCGGCATTGAGGCCTCTTGGAGCGTCACGCCAAGCCGCAACGGCTCCCCGCGCTTTGTCGGCGTCCAGTGCACCGTGCCGAAGACGGACATTCCGGGAGGCCTCAAAGCAGATGAAACCTTCATTACCGTCAGCAACGCCATTCCGCCCTCCCCCCACATCTTCTCCGGAAAGGTGCGGTCATTTTCGTTCCTAGGGGCGGGTGAAGGACAGCAAGCGGGCGACAGCAAGAAGAGTTCAGCCTGGCTCACGCTCGACTTTCCCGAACCGCAGTCAATCCTCGTGCAGGACAATGCCCGCTGGGGGGCGCAGAACGTCTCGCTGCGCATCATCCTTGCCGACGATCAAATCGAAAGCGGTCGCGACTATTCGGCGCGCGCCATTTTCCGCGTTCCCGGCACGAAGCTCTCTCTCAACATCCCGAAGCCTGTCCGCGCCGAGGCGGGCGAGGAGTGGATTCCCCTTCCGCCGCCCGCGCCGGGAACGGACTGGATCGAGCCCGGCTCGGCCCTTGACTTCTCAGCCGTCGTGCCGCGCCACGAGCCCGCCGGCAAGTTCGGCCGAGTTATTGCCGTCGGCGACCATTTCGAACTGGAGAAGCGCCCCGGCGAGGAGATTCGCTTCTGCGGCGTCAACCTTGTCCATGGCGCAAACGTCCCCGAACCCGAGGACGCCGACCGCTTCGCGGCCAATCTCGCGCGCATGGGCTTCAACTCCGTGCGCATCCACCATCACGAGGCCTTCCTCGTCGGCGCCAAGCCGCGCGGCGACGGCGCCGCGCTCGATGTCACGCCCCAGGCGTGGGCGAAGTTCGACGCCCTTGTCGCGGCGTGCGTCCGCCACGGGCTCTACATCACCACCGACCTCTTTGTCTCGCGGACCAAGGGCATGACGTGGCGCGCCATCGGCATCGACCGTGACGGCACCGTGCCCGATCGCGAGTTCAAACTTATGTGCGCCTTCTACGAGCCAGCCTACAGCAACCTCGTTGAATGGACGCGCATCTTCATGACGCACAAAAACCGCTTCACCGGACGCAGTCTCGCCGAAGAGCCGGCGCTCTGCGGCATCGGCCTGATCAACGAGGGCAACCTCGGCCGCGACGGCGTAGACGGCCTCAAGAAGTGCCCCGGCTTCGCCGAGGCTTGGGCCGAATGGTGCGCCACAAATTCGTCATTCGTCATTCGTCATTTGTCACTCGGCGGCTCTGCCGCCGTCCCCACCGATGTCTACGGCAAGAAGCAAGCCAATGGCGCGCTCGCGATTTTCCTCGCCGAACGCGAAAAACTTCTTTTCGCGTGCATGCGCTCGCTTTTGCGCGATGAGCTCGGGTGTCAGGCACCACTCTCAAACCTGAACGCCGGCTACTATCCCGGGCAGTACCTGCTGCCGATGCGCGATTTCGACTACATAGACACCCACTTCTACTACTTCCATCCTCGCTTCCTCGGCAAGAACTGGCGCTTCCCGACCGTCATCGAGGCCAACAACCCGCTGGTTGTGAACGGAGGCGTCCCGAACGCCACGTGGAGGCGCGTCTTCGGCAAGCCCTTCTGCATCACCGAGTGGAACTGGGCCGCGCCGGGACTCCAGCGCTCCGCAAGCGGCCTCGTTACGGGCGCGCTCGCCGCGCGGCAGAACTGGAGCGGCATCTGGCGCTTTGCGTGGAGCCACACGAAACAGGGCGTTGAGGCGCCAGGTTCCATGCCGATCCGCTTCTTCGACCTCCATTCCGATCCCGTGCAGCGCGCGAGCGAGTATGCGACACTCGCGCTCTACCTCAGGGGCGACATGGAGCCGCTGCCTGCGGAGAGCGAAAGCGCCGAAGTCTGGAACGAGGAGGAGCTGCGCGACCCGAAGCGCGGCGCCGTGCAGTTCGGTTCGCCGCGCAAGGGCGTCTCGGCATGGGAGCGGCGCGTAGGCGCGAGGAGTACTCCCCCCGACGGCTTCGCCGCCACCCCCCTCATGGAGGGGGGCAATGTACTGACGGGAGCCGACCTTAACACCAATGACTCGTCACTCGTCACTTGTCACTCGTCACTCGGAAACGGTCGTTTCCGAGTTGTTACGCCGCGCACCTGCGGCGGCTTCGCCGAGGCTGGCGCGCTTGTATGCGGCTCGCTGCGCTTTGAGATCGCGGGGCACGACGGCCCCGCACCCCAAGAGAATTGCTTCTCTGCCGCAGTCTGGGCCACATCGCTCGATGGCGCTTCTCTCGCGAAGGCGCGGCGCATTCTCGTGGCCCACGTCACGGACGCGGCCAACACGGGCGCGGTTTTCGACGGCCCCGAGGCGCGCTCCTGGCTGGAGCAGGGCACCACGCCTCCGCTCGTGCGTCGGGGAAGGGCCCGCATAGAACTCGTGTTTGAGTCGGACGACGGCGGACGCGAAGCGCCCGCCGTCTTCCGACTCTCCCCCACCGGCCATCGCGTGGGCAAGGTGTCTGGTGAAGTCTTGCGCTCACCGAGCTCAAGCGCACTCTCATTCACCGCCGACACCGCCTACGATTCCAATTGCGCAACCCTCTTCTACGAAATTGTGCGATAATAACAAAGTACCAAGAACCCGAAACCCGAAACCCGACACTCGAAACCCGGAACCGAGAACTGAGAACCAGAAACCGAGAACTATCGACCATGTCCCGCTTTAACGAAATCGACATCAAGCCCGTGTCCGTTACTGAAGTGACGGCTTCCGCCGTCGCCGGCGAGGCACCGTCGCTGCTCCCGCCAGGAAAGGCGTGGAACCTTGTCTGGCACGACGAATTCAACGGCACCGAAATCGACAAGACCAAGTGGATGTGCCGCGAATCCTTCTGGGGGGCCGACTTCCCCGCCTTCGCCCACGACTTCGAGGGCGTCGAGATGACAGGGAAAGGCACGGTGCGGCTGCACCTCCTGCGCAAGGGCAACGACTTCTGCTCGCCGCACCTGCAGACCGGCTCGCTCACCTATGACATCCCGCGCGAGCCGGGGAGCGGCGGATTCTGGCCCTTCGGTCCCAAGAAGCAGCCGCTCTTCATGCACAAGTTCGGCTACTACGAGATCCGCTGTCGGCAGCCCAAGTACCCTGGCTGGCACGCGGCCTTCTGGCTTCAGGCTCCAGGCATCGGCTCCTCGCCGAACCCGGCGGAGTGTGGCGTCGAGACGGACATTATGGAGAACTACCGCCAGCACACCGACGGCAAGCTTGTGGGCGGCAACATTTGGAACGGCTACGGGAAGGACGGCCGCAGCTTCGGGCACTTTTCGTGGGACTACGAAGAGCTGGCCGATGGCTGGTGCAACTACGGCGTCGACTGGTCGCCGGACGGCTACACCTTCTACGCCAACGGCAAAAAGGTCGGCGAGCAGAACGCGCCCGTATCGAACGTCGAGCAGTTCATCCTCGTAAGCACCGAACCCGGAGGCTATCGCAAGGTCGGTAACGACGGCGGCCTCTCCGAAGGCCGCAAAAACTGGGGCAAGCCATCCCCCGCCCTCTTCGACGCCGTACTTCCCGATTTCTTCGAGGTCGATTTCGTCCGTGTCTTTGACGAAGTCGTTCGCTAATCGCTTTGTTCGCGGTTCTATTTCGTGAGCCAGTCGGCCACGCCGACGATGAACGGCATGGTGACGACTGAGAGAAGCGTCGAGATTGAGACGAGCTCCACGGAGAGTTGCGGCTTGTGGTCGTAGCGGACGGCGAACATCGTCGTTATGGCCGCGACAGGCGCGCTTGCCGCAACAACTGTGGCCACGAAAATGGTATGGTCCCGAAGTCCGAGGAGCCAGAGCGCCGCAAGTGTGATGGCGGGGGAAACGACGAGCCGAAGCGCCATCGCGAGAATCGCCTTAGGGTCGCGGAGCGCCGCGCCGAATCGCGAGGAGGCGAGGTGATAGCCAATGATGACCATCGCGACGGGCGTGTTGAGCGCGGCCATGTAGTTGAGCGGTTGTGCAACGACATGCGGCAATCTTATGCGGCAAACGAAGAGCAGTAGCGCGCCTGCGATGCCGCAAACACCGGGATTAAGCAGAATGTGGTGAAGCGAGAAGTCCGATGATGTTCCGCCCATGAGCCAGACGCCGTAGGTCCAGACAAGAACCTGGAAGAAGCCGACGACGACCGCGCCGCAGAAGACGCCGTCCGCGCCAAGCAGCGCGTATTGCAGCGGGAGCGACATGAATCCGGCGTTTGTAAAGACCGTCGAGAATCGGAGAACGGCCTGCCTGGAGGCGTCGCGGTCATGGATGAGAAGGTGCGCGAGGAGAATGCTAAGCGCATGGAAGGCGACCGCAATGGCCGCCGAGAGGCCTATTGTCTTCAGCTGGTCGGCGCCGTATTCCCGCTGGAACGACATGATGAGCAGACAGGGCGTGACAACGGAGAGTTCAAGGTTTGTGATTCCCTTTACCCCTTCATCGTTCATGAGGCGCGCGAACTTGCAAGCCGCCCCCATCCCGATCATGATGAAGAGGATCAGGACGTTCTGCCCGACGGAGAAGAAACTGTCAAGGAACGACGACAGCATTCGTCACTCCCTTCGTTTGTTCGTTTATTCGTTTATTCGTTTGTTCGTTTATTCGTTTGTCCGTTGCGTTGGTTTGACAGTTTGACGGTTTGGAGGTTGGACGGTTGGTCACCGTTCCCCGTTCCCCGTTACCCGTTACCTCGTTGGTTTGACAGTTTGACGGTTTGACTGTTTGACGGTTGGGTGCGGCGTTGGTTGTTTCACGCAGAGGCGCTGAGAGAGCCGAGGCGCTGAGATTTGTTGAGGAGTTAAGCGGTTGAGCGGTTAAGCTGTTAAGGGGTTTGTTCGTTACTGACCCCTGTTCCCCGTTCCCCGTTCCCTGGTCACCGTTCCCCGTTCCCTGGTCCCCGTTCCCCGTTCCCTTTGTCGATGCCTTAGAGATCGGCAACTTTCGTCGGTCGGAGAAGGCGCAGACGCCGTCGGCTATGGCGAGGGCGATTTTGTCGCGGTACCAGTTGCTGGAGAGGTTGCGGCTGTCAGTCGGATTGGAGATGAAGCCGATTTCGACGAGTACGGCGGGACAAGGCGTGTCGCGCAGCACCTGATAGCGTGCGTGGCGAAGGCCTCGGTCGGCTTCGCCGAGACGGCCTGGCATCCGTCTCTGTATTTCATGACCGAGAATGGTGTTGGCGTTGTCGTTGGCGTTGCCGACGCGGGCGATGGTTGGGATGCTGCTTTCGGCGCTTGTTGATGGCATCTTCGCAAAGGGCAGGGTGAAAGTTTCGATGCCGCGCGCCGTCTGGTTCTCCGCGTAGTTGGCGTGGATGGAGACAAAGGCGTCGGCCTTGTGCTTTGCCGCGATTCCGCTGCGTCCAGCGAGGGAGATGAATGTGTCGTTCGTCCGCGTGTATATGACCTCGACGCCACGCGAGGCAAGGATTTCTCCGGTGCGGAGCGCTATGTCGAGCACAAGGTCCTTTTCGTAGAGGCCGCCGTGGGGCGAGATGCAGCCGGCGTCCTCTCCGCCGTGGCCGGCGTCGAGCTGGACGCGCAGCGGACGGTTCGTCGAGACCTGGGTGGCGAAGAGCGGGGCGATGAGGTTCGCCATGTCCACGTATTCGAAGGTGAAACCGCCTTTGGAGTCGGCGATTGCAGGGGCGTTGAGCCAGAAGGAACGTCGATTCAGCTCAAAGCGGCGGCCTCCAGAGAAGAAACGGAGCGTGTCGGTGCCGTTCGTGAGCGTGCAGCCATTGTCCGTGACCTCTTCGACGCCGAAGCCGATGCGGTTGCAGAGGTTTTCCAGCGTTGCGCCCGAGGCGGGCGCAACGCAGATAATAGATAATAGATAACAGATAATAGATAATAGATAATGTTTCAACTAATCAACCTTTCAACCTTTCAACCCTTCAACCCTTCAACCCTTCTGCCTTTGCCTTGTCCCAGTATTTGTCGAGTTCTTCAAGCGGGAGGTCGCGCATGTCGACGCCGTCGGCCTGGGTCATCTTTTCAACGGCCTGGAAGCGGGTTGAGAACTTGTCGACGGCCTTGCGGAGCGTCGTTTCGGCGTCTACCTTGAGGAAGCGGCAGAGATTGACGATGGAAAAGAGAACGTCGCCCATTTCGTCCTCTACTTTAGCCGCGTCCCCGCCCTTGACGGCCTCGTCGAGTTCGGCGAGTTCCTCGGTGATTTTGGCCTGTGGGCCGTCCTTGTCGGGCCAGTCGAAGCCGACGCGCGCGGCCTTGGCCTGCACGCGCTGGGCGCGAAGCAGCGATGGCAGCGCGGCGGGGACCCCTGCTATGGCGGAGCGCGGAGCTCCGTCGGCCCCCTTTTTCTCGCGTTTTTTGATCTGCTCCCAGTTACGTAGGACATCGTCTGCGCCGCGAACGGAGACCTCGCCGAAGACATGCGGGTGGCGGTGCACAAGCTTGTCGGAGATGCCGTTGAGGACGTCGGAGATGGCGAACTCGTCGCGTTCCTCGCGCATGAGGGCCTGGAAGACGACCTGCAGGAGGACGTCGCCCAATTCCTCGCGGTGACCGTCCTTGTCGGGGCCGTCCATGACGTCGAGAAGCTCGTAGCACTCCTCTATGAGGCAGGGCTTGAGGGATTCAAGCGTCTGCTCGCGGTCCCACGGACAGCCGCCGGGTGCGCGCAGGCGGGCCACAATGTTGCAAAGTCGTTCAAAAGCGGCGCCCGCGCCTTTTGCGGGGGCGATTAAGGCAGCTATGTCAGCTTTGGGTTCCATTTTCGCGGTGAAGACGGGTGTTATTCTCCATATTCATTGTACCAAAAACCGGAACCTTGCGGGGTGCGCCGGGGACATCGCGGACAAAGCGCGGCAAGGCAAGGCCTCCCACGCGGGCGGCGACTTCCTCCTCCAGTTCGGCGGCGCGCGTTTCGGAAACGCGGAAATGCGAGGTGCCTGACACCGGATCGCAGACGAAGAGGTAGTATGGGCGGACGCGGATGCGCTGCAGTCCGCAGAAGAGCGCGACGAGGTCTTCTGCCGTGTCGTTGACACCTTTGAGCAAGACCGCCTGGTTGGAGACGGGAATGCCGGCGTCGACAAGTTTTGCACATGCCTCGGCGGCTTCGTCCGTGATTTCGGAGACATGGTTGAACTGCGTGTTCACCCAGACCTTGCGCGATGCGCCGAGGCGTGAGGCGAGAGTCTCCGTGACGCGCATAGGGAGCGTGCATGGGACGCGCGTCCCGATGCGCACGGCATCGATTTGCGGCAACGCGGCGAAGAGTTCGACGCGCTCGAGCAACGCATCGTCGTCGAGGAGGAAGGGGTCGCCGCCGGAAAGGAGCACCTCGCGGACTACGGGATGGGCGATGACGTAGTCGAGGATGCGCAAAAAGCCTTTGGTGTCAGGCACCGCATGCGATGCGAGCAGGTTCTTGCGCGTGCAGTGGCGGCAGCGCATCGCGCAGGCATGTGCGGCGACGACAAGGACGCGGTCCGGGAAACGGTGGACGAGTCCGGGGAGAGGCGGGGCGGATGTCTCCTCGAATGGGTCGTCACATTCGCCGGGGGCAGGTGGCGCCAATTCGCGCGGGTCGGGAAGCGTCTGACGGGCGATTGGACCGTCCACGAGGCCTGTCCGTTCCATGAGGCGCAGCCAGTAGGGGGTGATGAAAAACGGGTACCGCGCCTGCACCGCGGCGCGGGCCTCGGCGTCGGGCAGATTGAGCGCGCGTATGTCCATAATGGCGTTGGCGAGCTGCCAGCGCCAGTCGTTCCAGTTTGTGGTGGCGTCATTCATTGCGGGTATGCTACCCGCCTAGGCAAGGGCGGCCAGAACTTGCGCGGCGAATTCGGCCAGGTCGTCCGCGCGGAAGAAGGCCAGACCGTCTGACGGGGTTTCACCGCGGTTGACAATCGCCATGCGTCCGCCGTTCCGTATCGTGTAGTGCGGGATGGTGGCCGCAGGATGGACCGTCAGCGACGATCCGAGTACGACGATGAGGTCGGCGCGCGCGGCGAGGCTGATGGCGCCGTTGAAGGCCGCCTCGGGGAGCATTTCGCCGAAGAAGGTGATGTCCGGCTTGTAGACACCGCCGCACTTAGCGCATTTCGGCACGGCGCCGGGGACGCCGCCGCGGATGGCCCGGATTTCCTCGAAGGTCTTCTCGTCGCCGCACTTGCGGCAGTGGTGGAGGGCCGCCGTGCCGTGGACGGCGAAGACGGGCGACGAGCCGGCCCTTTCGTGGAGGCCGTCGATGTTCTGCGTGATCACGCCGGCGCCG
>JAEEGI010020833.1_pt1 | contig 13079 bp, 11 predicted proteins | sample 8958751 | NCBI WGS metagenome assembly JAEEGI01 (sample SAMN16246545, study PRJNA631951) | gut metagenome | biome: gut microbiome; feature: rumen; material: KS-attached | host: Bos | place: Iran: Karaj | collected 2018-10
CGTAATGAAAGCTGCAGACTTTATACGCTTATGATTCCGAAACGTAAGATTTGGGTGTTATCTGAGCTTTAAGCTTGTCCTTTAGTCCTCGAATCTGCCTTATCAAGCAGGGCGTAGGGATCGTCGGTGACACAGGCAAATTCCATGTCCAGGTTTTCTATAAGAACTGCATTTTCTATTACTTTTTTAAGATGATTTCTTTGCTGAGTATCATCTTCACATAGATAAAGCTTGATCATTTGAGCATTTCTCCTGCCAAAAAGAAATAATATAGTCTATAATAGTCTGTAAATACCCGATTTTACAAGGAGTATCTATGCTGGAACATGCTTTATCCAATGCTTTGAGCAATGCAATTCTTTTCACTGTGGGACTAAGGGCGGTTTATTCCCGGGCTTTGAAGGTCATGGAAGACGGACTGTTTGTACAGAAACTTCAGGTAATATAAAACTGCGAGGAGAAAAAGATTATGAAAAAAGAAAAGAAAAAGCGGGAGATTTCCCGGGGGAGGGCCATAAAGAACAATCTTTATGCGGTTAAGCTGCTGATAAAGCTTTGTCCTTCAATGGTTACGCACGGAGCCATAAGCAGATTCCTGGGCTATTTCGAGTGGCTGTTTTACAGTGCGTTCTTTATGCGATTCGTTATAAATTCCCTTCAGTCAGGAGAGAGCTTTGGAAGAATAATGATATTCGTTGCCATTGTAACCGTTGTTTCCTGCGCTATGAGCTTTTACGATAAGTTTCTTGTTGGCTATCGGTTTCCAATCAATAATGTTATCGTCAACAAAGAGCTATATAAGCTCTTGTTCAAAAAATCTAGAAACGTAGAGCTGGAGTGCTTTGAAAACAGCGAGTTCTACGATAAGTACACTCTGGCTATGGAGAAAGCCGACACCCGTCTTGTTGAGACGGTGCATGCCGTGTTCAGGACCATTTTCGGAGCCATAGCGGGTGTTTGTGCTTTTATCTTTATGTTCCAGGTGGACAAGATCTCTGTCTTGTTCCTTATTTTCCCTGCCATCGGAAATTTTATATTCAACAGAATGATCAGTCATATCGATTATGACAGAAACAAAGATATGAACCCCCATAACCGTAGGATTTCTTATATCAACAGGGTTATGTATCTTCCCGAATATGCAAAAGAGATGAGACTTACGGACGTTTTCTCACTTATGAGACGTCAGTATAAAGAGGCGATTACCGGTCTTGCGGATGTTACAAAGAAATATACCAAAAAGGCCATGGTCCTCCATTGGTTATATGTAATGTTCACCTTTACATTTATCTTTGAGGGACTTCTTATTTACGGAGCGTTCTGCACTTTGGTGCGGGGGAGCATGTCCCTTGCGCAGCTTTCTGTTATCACCAGCATGATGGTATCTACCACATGGATTTTGATTGGTTTTACCGAGTCTCTGACAAGCCTCTTTAAGAACGGGCTTTTTATCGAGTACCTGAGAACATTTCTGGAGTACAAGGAAAAGATTCCTGAAGATTATGAGGGAATCGATCCTGGAACTGAGATAAAGTCCCTTGAGTTTAGAAATGTTTCATTCTCATATAAGGACAAGGAAGTTTTGTCGCATTTAAACATGGAGTTCAGAGGCGGAAATACCTACGCTCTGGTTGGTCATAATGGTGCAGGAAAGACAACTCTTATTAAGCTGCTCCTTAGACTATATGATCCCACCGAAGGAGAAATCCTGCTGAACGGAAGGAATATTAAAGAATACAACCTTAAGAAGTATCGTGCACTTTTTGCGACAGCATTCCAGGATAACAGAATGTTCTCCATGTCCGTAAAAGAAAATGTTGTTATGGGTGAAAATATTCCAGAAGCCGAGAAAGAAGATCGGGTAAAAGAAGCTCTTGAACTTTCCGGAGCCTATGACAAGGTAATGAGCCTCAAAAATGGAATGGAAACAACTCTGACCAACGAGTTTGATGAGGAAGGAGCTGTGCTCTCCGGCGGTGAGTACCAGAAGATCGTTGTGGCCAGAGCTTTTGTAAAGCAGTGTCCTTTCAAAGTATTTGATGAGCCTTCCAGCGCCCTGGATCCTATTGCTGAGGCAACACTTTTTGACAATATCTATGAGACCTGTAAGGACAATACACTTGTCTTTATTTCCCACAGGCTTTCTTCCGTGCAGAATGCGGACTGGGTATATCTTCTTTCCGACAAGACAGTTAAGGAAGAAGGAACTCACAGGATGCTTATGGACAAGCATGGCCTCTATGCAGATATGTATACAAAACAGGCTAAGAACTATTTAGCCATATCAGGAGGTGCCTGCTGATGAAACGAGTATTGCAGAACCAGCTTTTTCTTTGGAAGCTGTGCTTTAAGACCTGTCCGGGATATATGATTTATTTCCTCTATGACGGCTTCAGATATCAGGGCATTATTTTCCTTGAGCATGTGCTTGGAATAAGGTATGTACTTCACTGTGCGGAATTTCAAGAACCTTTCTGGAAGGCTTTTCTGTTTATCGGAGTCATCCTTCTGATAAACATGATCCAGATAGTGCCCGACGGTTTCTTTATTCATGGATGGTCCTACAGGGCAAAGCCAAAGCTTTACAAGGCGTTAAAAGAGCAGATGTACCAGAAGGCAGCGGACATCGACCTGTCATGTTACGATGACCCCAAGTACTATAACGATTTTGTCCTGGCAGTGGCTGAAGCAGAGAGTTCCATCGACAGGTTCCTCTCTATGTGTAACCTCATCGTTCAGGCAATAACGGTTATCGTGACCACCGGTGCCTTTTATATTGCTACGGATGCAATGGGTATCGTGTTTGTACTTGCTTCTTTCATCCTCAGATTCCTTATCGCAAGAGTGATCAACAAGCTGAACTACGAGGTTCGCCTTAAGGTTAACCCCTTGGAGAGGAAGAGAAATTACGTCAGCAGAGTATTTTATCTTAATGATTATGCAAAAGAGCTCCGTCTTCATCCTGTGGTAGGAGAGGAACTGGAAAAAGAATTTGAAGAAGCCAACGATGCGATCATTGAAGAACAAAAGGCTGTGGGCGTAAAGAGAATGTGGCTTAATTTCTTGAACAATTATGTGGTGGGGGATTTTATTATGGATGGCCTCTACATCACATACCTTGTGTTCCAGGCTGCTGTTCTTCATACTGTGGCATACAGTGATGCGGTGGTTCTTTTTAACAGAACAGGGAGCCTTCGCCGCGGATTCCAAAACATGGCAGATGTGTTCCCTATGGCCCAGGAAAACAGTCTCTATATAGAAAAAATCAGGGCATTCCTTGATTATGAGCCCAAGATTAAAGTAATGAAAGGTGAGGTCGTACCTGAGGGCAATGCGGATATCAGCATTGAAAACATCAGCTTCGCTTATAAAGAAGATGCGGCAGAAACCTTGAAGAACATCAGCTTAAAGGTTAAACCCGGTGAAAAGGTGGCAATCGTTGGATATAACGGAGCAGGAAAGACTACACTTATTAAGCTTCTGATGCGTCTTTACGATCCGACGGAAGGTAATATTCTGTATCATGGCCGGAATATAAAGGAATTTAGGCCCTATGATTACAGAAGAAGGGTAGGAGTAGTATTCCAGGATTATCAGATGTATGGAGCCAACCTTGAAGAAAATGTAATCATGGCAGATCCCACCTTTGCAGCTGACCAGTTAGAAAATATGATGCAGAGTAAGGAATGCGATTCCGATGTGTCATTCTATGAAAAGCTAAAGCTTGGCGCTGTCTCTGCCCTTGAAAGAGCAGGCTTCGGAGAAAGATACAGGAGCCTTGATAAAGGTCTTGATACCCAGGTTACAGCGGAGTTTGATAAAGAAGGTGTCAACTTCTCCGGTGGCGAGAGCCAGAAGATCGCCATATCAAGAGCATTTTATAAGGATGCTGATATCCTGATCATGGATGAGCCTTCAAGCGCCCTGGATCCTATTGCGGAGTATGAGCTTAACAAGGCTATGGAGTCAGCAGCGAAAGGAAAGACTGTTTTTTACATCTCACACAGACTTTCCACTACTAGAGATGCTGACAGAATCATCCTTCTTGAGAACGGACGAATCGCAGAGGAAGGAACCCATGATAGCCTCCTTGCCATGAACGGAAAATATGCCGAGATGTGGCGTGTTCAGGCAGGACGCTATGAAACAAAATCTGTGGTAAACAGTGATGATGCGATCGATAACTAAAAAGTAAAGTTAAAAATCAGTTGTCGCTATATTTTCTGATCCTCAGAGGGATATCATTTTCTTTAGACAGGGCAATGCACCTGTCTTTTTCCTCTTCAGGGAGAACATCAACAATAGACCAGCGGACATCGCCGATAACTTCACGGCAACGCTTGGTGAATTCCAGCATATTTTCAAAACCATTATTCAAAATTGGCCTTGTCACGTCCTCATATTCTTTTTTGGAGGGAGCATTAAGACTTACAGAAACGCTGTCAATGACTTCCGCCAGCTCCGGGACGATGTCATGGCCATTTTCTGCTGAACCCTGGCCGTTGGTATTGAGCCTTGTTCTAAGTCCTTTTTCCTTCTTGGCATATGCAGCGGCATCAAGAAGAATATCCAGCTGGCAGGTTGGCTCGCCGTAGCCGCAGAAGACCAGTTCCTTATATCCTGTAAAATCAAAATTCTTAATTGCCTCCAGAACCTCTTCTCTGGTGGGATTCACCTGATGCCACAAGGTTTCGGCATCGCCAACACCATCTTTTACAAATCTGATGCAGAAAGTGCAGCGGCAATTGCATTTGTTGGTTATATTTGCATATACAGAGTCTTTGTAAGTGTAGATTATATCAGCCATGAGCCACCTCCATCTTGGACTTGAAGTGAATTCTGTCGAGGGTCTGGCCCAGGATCAGGAAAAAGATCATACTGCCGCCGGACTGTATAAGGCTTCCGGACAGACTGGAGAAAAATGCCACTTTAGCTCCAAATATGATTGCTTCGGCTAAAAAATAACCTGTGCCTGATACTAAATACGCAAATACCGGTGCGATATAGTTTCGTTTGTTAAGAATGGTTGGTCCCTTGTTGGTAAAGAGAAGTACCAGAAGGGACTTAATGATAACAGTGGCAATTGTCCATGCCGGCGCGGTCAGAAGGTCAGCAATTCCGCCGCCTATGGCAGCTGCAGCTATTGCATAGGGCAAAGGTAAAATAGTAGCTGCCAGGTATATAATGGCATCGCCGAAATGGATATATCCGCCATTAACGCCCACCGGAATATGTCCGATGTATGCGGTGAATATTGTGATAAGAGCTGCAAAAAGGCTTGTCAGTGTCAGGTTGTAAATTCTGCTGTTCTTTTTCTTCATCTTCAGTACTCCTTTTATAATGTAAGCATTTTAAGATTCTTTTCGTATTCAACACCGGCATTCGGCGATGTATCTGAAGCGGTGTCCCTGATAGAAACGTAGATAAATCTGCTTGCAAGATCGGCTGCGTCAAAAGCGCTTTTTCCTGATATATATGCACCCAGAAATACTGCTGCAAAAAGATCCCCTGTCCCCGAATAATGGACTTTGTTGCTCTTGGAAGAAATGATACGACTGACGCCGTTTTCCAGGATAAAGTTGCCGACTTCATCGCTTTCTTCCATGGGAATACCGGTTACTGCCACGATTTGTCCCCGATCACCGGCAATTTCCATTGATAAGCGTTTGATCTCGTCGATCAGGCTGTCTCCTCGCAGTTTCATAATGCTGTCAGGCTCTTTATCTGCCAGAAGTATCAGCTCCGTCAGGTTTGGAGTGATGATATCCGCCTCTTTGACCATTTCCCGAATTGTATGAAGCAGACCTGCCGAGTAATTCGTATAGGTTTTACCATCGTCACCCATTACCGGATCTACAAGTACTTTAGTACCGTCTGTCTTGAATTCTTTTATGAAATCCAGGGTATTACGGGCCTGTACATCGCTCATCATGAAGCCTGTTATTATTCCGTCAAAGGATTCCGACTGTTTTTTCCATTCCCTGGTGTATTCAGGGATTATGCCGGTGAGATCCTTGCTGAAATAAGAAGGATATCCTGTTTGAGCGCTGAGGACAGCGGTAGGCAGAGGACAACACTGAATTCCCATGGCCGATAAAACTGTCATATCAGCCACCAATGAGCATTTGCCGAAGCCGGAAAGATCGTTTATTGCTGCAACTTTCATGAGATGTCTGCTCCTTTATTGCTTTGCTATGTTAAAGAATATATTCCAAAGCTGGTACTATTAAAATAGTCAGATTTGATTATTTTAGTAATACCAGATTGAAAAAGACCTTTGTCCAGGTGATAAAGGTCTTTTTTATTGCCCCCGGTTATAGACTTTACAGACTCAAACAGATACAATTGCTTTAATGGGAAGTTGGGGGATACGGTATGATAGTATGTGAAATCAGCAAAAGGAAAATTTCTGTATTTTTATCGTTAATAATGGTAGTCTGCACTTTATGTAGTTGCAGACTGCCTTTTTTTGAAGATGATCGCACGCCGGGAGAAAAAAAGTATCCGGAGTTTATCACAATAGATGTTTTTGACGTTCAGTCCAATACCCGGGGAATCCAGCGGGGATGGTTTGCCAAGATCGTCCGTGACAAGTTCAATATGCAGCTTAACATTATAGCTCCCAATCAGGAGGGCCATGGAAATGCCATTTTTGAGAGCATGAGAGCATCAGGGAATATCGGCGATCTTATTTTTATCGCTGCAGAGGATGGAAATCTTCGGGACCTGGTACGAGAAGGCCTTATTCTTGATATGACAGATTATATTAAGGACTGTGATAATCTTTTGAAATATGAGGACCAGATAAGGCTTACCTCTGCCAATGCAGACGCAGAGGGCTTATTTGCCATTCCCAGTGAGATATCCTCCAATACAGAGGTTGGAGAAGCGGATTTCAGCGAGCCAACCAATGCGCCCTCCATCAGATGGGATTTGTACAGGGAGCTAGGCTACCCGCAGGTTAATACTCTGGAGGAGCTTTTGCCTGTGCTGTCTAAGATGCAGCAAAATGCAGTAAAAAGCGACAGTGGGAAAAATGTCTATGCTTTCAGCCTTTTTTCTGACTGGGACGGAGATATAATGCAAAATGCAGGAGCCATTGCTTCGCTGTATGGATATGATATTCTCGGATTTGTTCTGATGAATCCTGAAACCGGCGAAATGGAAAGCGTTGCAGATGAGAATTCTGCTTATTTCAGAGCGCTGGATTTCTTTTTCGAGGCTAATCGCCTGGGGCTGGTGGACCCCGATTCACCTTATCAGAATTATGATACTGTTGCCTCCAAATACAGAGACGGTGCGGTTCTTTACTCTTTTTGGCCCTGGATGGGGCAGTCACTCTACAATTCAGAGACAAGACTTCGTGAAGGAAAAGGATTTGCGTCCCTGAAAATTGAAGATGCCAGTTACGTTACCTGGGGAAATGATCCCGGGGGCAAGCAGAGTTTTTCCATGATGATCGGTAAAAATACCAAGGATCCCCAGAGAATGGTGGATTTTGCCAACTGGCTTTTTTCCAGGGAAGGTATCGAGTGCAGCGGCTCACCTACAGGAGATTTCAGAGGGCCGGAGGGGTTAACCTGGGAAATGACGGATGATGGGCCCAGATTCACTGAATTTGGCATAAAAGCCTTTATTGATATGGAGGAGAATCTTGAGGTTCCTGAAGAATACGGCGGAGGACTCTGGAGTCAGGGGGTATCTGCCCTTAATTTCAAGCCTGTTGACGTTCAGGACAGCGATGAGAATGGCGTTCCTTACCGGTATCAGCTCTGGGATGACTATACCAGCCGCAGTAAGACTGTGATCTACAGCGATTGGAGCAGGCTTTACGGCACGGAGAAGGAGCCAATAGCCTATTTTAAGGAAAACGACATGCTTACGATAATCCCGGGAGTTGAATGGGGAGGTTTGGCATATCCTGAGTATCTTCAGACCATTGAAGATCAGTGCCGCCAGACCATTGTCGATCACTCCTGGAAAATGGTATTTGCTTCCACCAGGGCTGATTATGATTTCCTTAAAAAGGACATGCTCAGTACCTTGGATAAGCTTGGGTTCGACCAGGTATTGGAATATAATCTGAAGGCTGCAAAAGAAAAGCAGCAGCTGTTTGACGCTGCATTTAAGGGGGATACATGATGCACAGGGGACGCGTGGGCGGTCAGATGTACCGCGTTTTGATCCTGGCCCTGATAATTCCCATGTTTATTATAGGTGTTGTGTCAGTATCTATCCTTATGAGACAGATGAAGGACAGATATGAGGAACAGTTAAGGGCTGAAAATATCAGGATCAAATCAATAGTATTTGATATTACTTCAATTGTTTATACCAGCCTGGAGCCTATCATATCCTCTCAGGAATACAGGGACATGTTTGCTTCAGACAGCTATCAGGTTGTAACCAAGGGCAGGTATGACGCTCTGGATGCGGCGGTTTCTTCGATAATCCGGACCACAGCCGCAATTTCTTCAATAAAAATTTATACCAACAATCCCAAAATACCTACAGGCAGCCATGTGGTCAATGTGGGTATAAGCGGCGCTGAAAGATTCGGAGATAATGCGGATAAAGCGGCCGGCAGCGGAGTTACCGATGATCCCTTCAGCAGGTTTGAGTGGTACAACGATATAGATGATTCAGCCTGGGATTCCTACACCTGTACCCATATTCCGCTGAATGAGTATGAGAATGACTATGAGCTTGCTCTTGTGAGGCGCTTTAATACAGGCTCTTCGGATAACAGGGCTTATATCGTAGTGACGGTGAGCACCAATTATTTAAGAAACAGGCTTCTTACGACGGATAATTATATACTCATCAGTTTGGACAAACATCCTGTGTTTTTTTCATCAAATTACAATGAGCGCGAGATCGAGATGCCGGAGATTGAGGGTAATGGCGTAGATGAGTATAACTTCATGGGCGATATGATGCTTGATGGCAAGCTGGCTCTTACCTGCATTTCCAGCTTTGTGCCCTATAAGATCACCTCAAGATTCTTTGTCCTTACCGGAGATTACACGGCCCATGAGGCCATTAAGGAGATAATGCGAGGCTTTATTCTTGTATTACTTCTGGTAGTAATTGTCCCTTTATTCATAGTCATTCTTTACTCAAGGTATTTCACATCCAGAGTTAATACCCTGAGAGAGGCCATGCACAGAGCCAGTACCGGCAATTATGACATCATTGAGAATATAAGCGGTGATGATGAACTGGCGGATACCTTTAAGGATCTAAAGGCTACCACCCAGCAGATAAGAGAGCAGGAAGCGAGATTTTACGAAACAAAGATCCATGAGCAGCAGCTCATCAATATGCAGCAGAACATGGAATTTAAGATGCTTTCAGGGCAGATCAATCCTCATTTTTTGTACAATACTCTTGAGGCAATCAGGATGCAGGCCATAAGAGGCGGTGACAGGGATGTGGCCACCAGCGTCAAGTATCTTGCCAAAATAATGCATTATGTGCTTGAGAGCACCGGAAAGTCCAACGCAACCCTGGCGGAGGAGCTTACCCATGTGGAAAGTTATCTTCAGATACAGCGGCTCAGGTTCGGGGACCGGATCAACTGGAATTTCTATATTGCAGAGGATTTTGACACATCAAAATATTATCTGCTGCCGCTTCTTTTGCAGCCTATAGTGGAAAATGCCGTGAGCCATGGCCTTAAGGATATGGATCAGAACGGACACATTAGCATTATTGTTGAGCCCGAAGGGGAGAAGCTTCTCATTACAGTTAATGATGACGGAAAGGGCATGAGCCCTCAGCAGGTTGAAGAATTGAACCATTCCATCAATGAGAAGAGGCGGGAAGATGACGAAAAAGGAGTAGAGAGTATCGGACTTTATAACATCAACCAGAGGATAAGATATCTTTACGGAAGTGACTATGGTCTTACTATAAGATCAAATCAGGGTAAGGGCACTAGCGTTGAGCTCAGGCTTCCCATAAATACCCAGGCCCGGACCAATGTACAAAATGTACAGTAAAAAATGTAGGATTAACAGGGTATTTAATTGACAGAGAGTTATATAAAATTGCACGTGTAAGCGATAATAATTATCAGCTTGCAGGTGCAATTTTTATTTGGGGTCTTCGCTTATAGTTGGGGGAGGGGAAACGTGTCTAAAGAAAAACTGGCTGGATATGTCTATTACCCATATCGGGCAATCTCAGTACTGCTTCTGGTAGTTCTCTTTTTTCCGGCGCTTAATGTTGCCAGAATTAGCGGACTCATCAACAGAAGTATTTCTCTTCTTACAACAGGATTTTCCTACGGGAATTTAATCTCCAATTTCGGCAGGGCCATTAAAAAAGGCTGGGTTATGGAATCCACCTTGAGACTTTTGAATATCTCCAGCATGATAATCTGCCTTGGAATTATAGCCTGCGCTGTTGGGGCCTGTTTATCTCTGGGAAACAGAAAATGTAAGTTCTTCGGAAATATACTCAATATAGTCGGAGCCATTGTTTCTGCTGGTTCCATGGCAGGAATATGGTCTGCACATACACAGATTGCAGCAACCACCAAACCCTCCAAGATTGAACCCATGTTTTCCGGGTTTTTCTACGTAATGCTGGGAATGTTGTTGCTGATGATCCTCATAGCTGCCTGTGAGCTGTATCTGGTGGGAAAACCCGCCAAGACCGAGAAGTTTGAGATGGAAACAAGATTCAGATTGTTTCTTATGTTCCTTCCCTTTATCCTTCTGGCTTTTGTCTTCAGTTATTTACCTCTCTGGGGATGGAGATATGCTTTTTTCGACTACAAAGCCGGAGATACCTTGTCAATGGATAACTTTGTAGGGTTTAAGTGGTTCCAGCAGCTGATCCGAAACAGATCCACCACAAGGGACATCCTCAGCGTAATGAAAAACACCCTGGCCATGAGCGGACTGGGAATAGCCACCAGCTGGGTTCCCATGGCATTTGCGATTTTTCTTTCTGAGATTAAGAATGACAAATTCAGAAGAATTGTACAGACTTTTACCACCATTCCCAATTTCATCAGCTGGGTTCTGGTATTTGCCATTGCTTTCTGTATTTTCTCCACAGACGGTTTTATCAGTTCTCTTATGATGAATCTTGGTATCTGGACCGAAGGAAAAAACTTCCTGATGGACGGAAGCCATATCTGGATAAAGATGCTTCTTTGGGGAATGTGGAAGGGCCTGGGCTGGAGCGCCATCATCTATATCGCGGGAATTGCCGGTATAGACCAGCAGCTGTATGAAGCGGCAATAGTGGATGGTGCGGGGCGCTTCCAGAAAATGTGGCATGTAACAGTGCCGGGACTTATGCCTACTTTCTATGTGCTTCTTCTCATGGCTGTGGCAGGAATCCTTTCTAACGGAATGGATCAGTACCTGGTATTTGAAAATTCCTCCAATACAACACAGATCATGGTTCTGGATCTGTATGTTTATAAGATGGGTATCGTTAAAGGTGCAATTCCTTTATCCACCGTTGTGGGCATGCTTAAATCCGTCATCAGTGTGACTCTTTTGTATGGGGCAAATACCATATCAAAAGTGATAAGAGGTGAGACCATAGTTTAATGGGGGAACGAAATGAGTAAGAAGAGCCGGAAAAAAATAAAGCTGAAATTCGGTGACGTTGTTTTTAACATCATCAATTACTCCGCATTTGCTGCTTTTACCCTTATATGCATTTTTCCCTTTTATTATCTGTTCATCAATACCATCAGTGACAATGAACTGGTGAGAAAGGGACTTATCAACTTTGTGCCAAGGGGCATACATTTTGAAAACTACATTCGCCTTTTGCAGGTAAATGACCTGTTTGGTTCCTTTGCGGTGACCCTGGCAAGAACCATATTCGGAACAATTCTCATGGTGCTGGCATCAGCCTTTGTGGGATATCTGGTTACCCAACAGGAAATGTGGGGAAGAAGCTTCTGGTACAGGTTCCTTGTAATAACCATGTACTTCAACGCCGGCATAATTCCCTGGTACCTGAATATGGCTATGCTGGGACTTACCAATACCTTTTGGGCATACATAATTCCGGGAATAGTTGCACCCTACAATATCATTCTGGTTAAGACCTATATAGAATCTGCAATTCCGGGTGAACTTGAGGAAAGCGCTGCTTTGGACGGGGCGTCTCATATGAAGATTTTCATGAGCATCATACTTCCTTTGTCCAAGCCTATCCTGGCCACTATTACCATATTCGGTGCTGTGGGCCACTGGAATTCCTTCCAGGATTCACTGATTCTCATGCAGTCGGCGCCAAAGCTCTATACACTTCAGCACAGGCTGTATATATACCTCAATACCACCAGTAATCTGGCCGCTCTTATGAGCGCCGGAAGTACATCAGGAATCAGCAAGAGCGTTATGGACTCTGCGCTGAACGGAAAAGTAATAAAGTACACCATAGCAATGGTTACAATAATTCCTATTCTTTTAGTTTATCCTTTCATGCAGCGGTATTTTGAAAAGGGAATCATGATCGGGGCAGTAAAAGGGTGAAAGAGACCCTTAAAGATAGTTTTGAAACCAAAAAAGGAGGAATGCTATGAAAATGAAAAAGTTACTGGCTCTTATTATGACCGGAGCAATGACGCTGTCTCTGGCAGCCTGCGGATCCTCACCTGCTCCCACAGGGTCATCGGAAGGTTCGGCAGGGGAAACAGAAACCACGCAGGGTTCAGGAAGCTCTGAGACCACAACTATTGAAGATGAGAAATCTGCTACCGCAAGCGGAATTGAAGGCGATCTTTCAGACATAATTCCGGATCAGACCGTTACCCTTGACGTTTACGATCAGCTGGCAAACTATTCCGGAGAGCAGACAGGCTGGTTTGGAAAAATTATGCTTGATAAGTTCAATGTTAAGCTCAATATCATCCCTGAAAACGATGGTGTATATGATACCCGTATGGAATCAGGCAATCTCGGAGACCTGGTAATCTGGGGAAATGACGGTGATGATTATCAGCATGCAATCGACAAGGGAATGCTTTTTGACTGGGAAGAGGATGACCTTCGTAACGAGTATGGACCTTACATCGCTGAGAAGATGAAGGCTGCTCTTGA
>JAEEGI010020837.1_pt1 | contig 13075 bp, 8 predicted proteins | sample 8958751 | NCBI WGS metagenome assembly JAEEGI01 (sample SAMN16246545, study PRJNA631951) | gut metagenome | biome: gut microbiome; feature: rumen; material: KS-attached | host: Bos | place: Iran: Karaj | collected 2018-10
CCTGGCCCGCTTCCCCCGCTTCGTCTATTCGTCGGCCGACACCCTCTGTGTGCCCGTCGAGGTGATGAACGCTTCGGGCAGTCCCCTCACGGGTGTCCCTGCCGCCTATGCCATCACCGGCGCCTCCGCTTTCCCGCTGGCCAGCGGTCGCTTCCCCGTCAGCGCCATTCCCGTCGGCAAGAACCATTCGCTGGGCACCGTCAGCCTCCCCCTTCGTGGCGTTCAGGCCCCGTGCAAGCTCACCCTCACCGTCACGCTCGGTGCCGACATCCGCAACCACTGGGACTTCTGGGTATACCCCGCCGACGACAGCGTTGCCGAGGTGTCCGGCATTTATCTGTCGGACACCCTCGATGCCCGTGCCCTCCAGGTGCTGCAGAGTGGCGGCAAGGTGCTGCTCACGGCGGCGGGCCGCGTCCGTCTGGGCAGCGATGTCGTGCAGCACTACCTCCCCGTGTTCTGGAACACCTCATGGTTCAAGATGCGGCCGCCCCACACCACCGGCGCCTATATCGACACGTCGCACCCCCTGTTCTCCTACGGCTTCCCCACCGACTATTGGGCCGACCTCAACTGGTGGGAACTGCTCAACAGGGCGCAAGTCATGAACCTCATGGAGCTGCCGCCCGGGTATCAGTCGCCCATCCAGCCCATCGACACCTGGCATGTCAGCCGCAAGCTCGGCATGCTTGTCGAGGCCAACGTGCTCAACGGCCGTCTGCTCATCACCACCATCGACATCAGCAACCATTTAGACCGCCGCCTGGTGGCCCGTCAGCTGCGCCGAGCCATCCTCCGTTATATGCAGGGCAGCGATTTCCGTCCTGTGCTGCGGCTCACCCCCGAGGTTGTCAGTCATTTCTTCACCATGCAGGCGCCCCGTGTAGACATGTTCACCAACGACTCGCCCGACGAACTGAAGCCCAAGCTGAAGTAATGCCCTCCAGTTTTTATCCCAAACGGGAAGTTGCGGCAGAGAAAGTAAAAAAATGCATTGCTTTTGGAACACTTTTCGAAAATTTTTCCTATCTTTGCATTTAAATCGGATGGTGAAGAGCTTCACATCTTTTAGAATGTAAACTTAAACTGAGGGACTACAAATGAAAAATATATGCTTGCTGCTACTGGCAATCACACTCGTTTCGTGTTCGGAACGGAAGGTGTGGCGCATAGGCGTCTCGCAATGCAGCGAGGACATCTGGCGCGATAAACAGAACCAGGAACTGGTGATGGGCACTTACTTCTACGACAACGCGAAACTGGAATTTGCATCGGCCGACGACGACGACCAGATGCAAATCAGTCAGATAAACCATTTCATAGACGAGGACGTGGACCTGCTGATTGTGTCGCCCAACCAGGTGAACACCATCTCGTCGGCCATAGACCGGGCCTACGACAAGGGCATTCCGGTAATTCTGTTCGACCGCAAGACGGACTCTGAGAAATATACGGCCTTCATGGGTGCCGACAACCTGGAGATGGGCAGCATGATTGGGAAGTTCATCAACGGGCAGAGGGGCAGCGGAATGGTGCTGGAGATAAAGGGCCTGAAGGGCTCATCGCCGGCACAGGAGCGCCATGAGGGTTTCGTGAAGGGCTTTGCCGACGAGGGCCGCCTGCTGACCTGCGACGGCGACTGGACGCAGGAGAGCGGATACAGCCTGATGGACTCGGTGCTGCAGCAGCGGCAGGACATTGTGTGCGTGTTCGGACAGAACGACCGCATGGCGGTGGGTGCCTACGAGGCTGCGAAGAAGCGCGGACTGGAGAAGAAGATGATATTCGTGGGCATCGATGCGCTGCCGACAAAGGACGGCGGCATTGAGCAGGTGATGAACGGGGTGCTGACGGCCTCGTATATCTATCCCACGCGCGGCGACCTGCTGATGAAGCTGGCCATGAGCATCCTGGAGGGGAAGCCCTACGACAAGGAGAACTTGCTGAAGTCGGCCCTGGTGACGCACGATAACGCGGAGGTGATGCTGATGCAGGCAGAGGAGATGAGCGAGCAGAACGAACGGCTCTCGTCGTTGCACGAAAGGGTGGACTGGTACCTGTTGCAGTACCGTCACCAGAAGGTGTACCTGTTGCTGGTGGCCATCATCGCGCTGCTGGCCATCGGACTGCTGTGGTATCGCATCATGGTGATGCGCCGCCGCCACCAGATGGAGCGCGAGACCTTTGCGCTGGTGGTTGGTTCGCAGACGGCGACCCCCTCCGACCAGCCGAGGGGAGAGCAACAGGAAGAAAAGGGCAGCGACGAAGCGGCTGACATCACCCTGGTGAGCAAGGAGGAGAAGGAGAAGATTGCCGAGGGCGGACAGTTCGACACGAATTTCCTGGACCATCTGCGTCAGCTGGTGCAGGAGCAGATGGGCAGCAGCGACTTCGGCGTGGAGACGCTGGCCAGCGAGATGGGACTGAGTCGTGTGCAATTATATAGAAAGGTAAAGGCGCTGACGGGCAGGACACCGGTGGACATCATCAGGCTGAGCCGTCTGAACCGTGCCAGTGCGCTGCTTGCGCAGGGCCACAAGAACATTTCGGAGGTGGCCTACGACGTGGGTTTCTCGTCGCCCAGCTATTTCACCAAGTGCTTCAAGGATGAGTTCGGAATAGTTCCTGGAGATGCGGGGGGAAAGGAATAGAATAAAAACACATCGGGTTTGAATCACAAAAATCGTTCATTTAACAACAAAAATGTTACATGAACGATTTTTTTTACTGCTTGAAACATCTGTTTTAGTCGGTTTCTGTCATTCGCACTACCTTTGCCGGCAGTAAAATCTATTGCTAACTTAAAAAAACAAGAAATGAAGAATCTAAGAAGATTTCTACTGAGCACAATGCTCTTGTTCGTCTGCGTTGCCATTCAGGCGCAGAAGATTGAGGCATCGGGCACTGTCGTTGATGCCACTGGCGAAGGCGTCATCGGTGCCACGGTGATGGAAAAAGGCACGTCGAACGGTGCTATTACCGACTTCGACGGTAACTTCACAATTAAAGTCAACGAGGGTGCCATCCTCACCATTTCCTACATTGGCTACCAGACCGTGGAACTGCCAGCCCAAGCGGGTATGCAAGTGACGCTGAAGGACGATGCCGAGATGCTGCAGGAAGTGGTGGTGACGGGTTATCAGGTTCAGCGTAAGGCCGACCTGACCGGTTCCGTTGGTGTTGTGGAGACCAAGGACTTCAAGTCGAGCAACACCGACCCCATGGCTTCGCTGCAGGGTAAGGTGCCCGGCATGACTATTACCTCTAACGGTTCACCTTCGGGCGAGGCCAATGTGCGTATTCGTGGTATTGGCTCCATGGGTGGCTCGAGCACTACACCTCTTTATATAGTCGACGGTATTCCTTTCAGCGGGTCGCTGAACAGCCTGAATTCGTCGGATATCGAAACGATGCAGGTGCTGAAGGATGCTGCTTCTGCCTCTATCTACGGTTCACGTGCTGCCAACGGCGTTATCGTGATTACCACCAAGAAGGGTAAGAAGGGCGACAATATCAACATCGACCTCAATGCATCGGTATCGGTAGCGTGGATGTCGCAGAAGATGAAGCTGCTCAACACCCGGCAGTATGCAACCGCACTGGTTCAGGCAGCCCTCAACGATGGCAAGAACCCTGTAGACTATGCCCAGAACTATGGCCTGTCGCTGAATGCCGCTGATGGAATGCCCATCACGGTCTACAATCCTGCTACGGGAGCCGTGGAGTCGTATGCCGTGGGCGGTTTCTACGACGGCTACATGAATGCCAAGAAGACCATGCCGTTCAGCGATACCGACTGGGTCGACGAAATCGGCCGCAAAGGCATCACACAGAACTACGACCTCTCACTCTCGAAGGCCAACGAAAAGGGTTCTTCGCTCTTCTCTTTCGGCTACAAGAAAGCTACCGGTGTGCTGAAATATACCGACTTCGAGAACTTCTCGGCTCGCTTCAACAGCACTTACAAGATCAACAAAATCATCAGCGTCGGCGAGAATGCACAGTTCTCGTATACAAACAATGTAGACTGCGCACCGTTGGAGAATGCGCTTAAGATTGCTCCCACACTGCCTGTCTATGAAGAAGACGGTGAAACGTTCTCAGGGCCCGTAGGTGGCATGAGCGACCGTCAGAACCCCCTGCGCGAGCTCTATCACAACAAGGACAACCGACTGAAGAAATGGCGTATCTTTGCCAATGCCTACGTCGACATTACCCCCGTCAAGGGCTTGCTGTTCCGTTCAAACTTCGGTATCGACTACACCAACAGCAACATCCGCTCGCTGCAGCACACCTGGAATTCGGACGTGGTGAAGAACAGCACCAATGCAAGCACCCTGTCGCAGACGCACAGCACGAAGTGGACATGGTCGAACACCCTGCAGTATAACTTCGACATCGTGGAGGGCCACAACCTGAACATCCTCGCCGGTATCGAGGCCCACCAGGATAACTATATCGATTTCTCGGCCCGCCGCACCAGCTATCCGCTGGAGACGCTCGACTATATGTGGCCCAATGCCGGTACAGGCATCCAGACAGTCACCGGTGCCGGCGATGCCTATAAGCTGATGTCTTACTTCGGCAAGATAGACTACAACTGGAACGACCTGCTGCTGGCCAGCTTCACGCTGCGCTACGACGGCTCGAGCCGCTTCGGTAAGAACAACCAGTTCGGTACCTTCCCGTCGGTATCTCTCGGCTATCGTCTTTCAAAGCATATCAATGCCGACTGGCTGCACGACTGGAAGATTCGTGCCAGCTATGGTGTGACCGGTAACCAGGGTATGAACTCGAATACCGCCCACTACGGACTCTACGTGGCCGACTACGGTTCAACCCGCGAGAACTCTACTGCCTACGACCTGAACCTGCAGTATTCAGGCACATTCCCCTCGGGCTACTACAAGTTGCAGTCGGCCAACGAAGACCTGAAGTGGGAGTCGTCGTCGCAATGGAACTTCGGTACCGACTTCATGCTCTTTGGTGGCGACCTCTATGGCTCCTACGATGTGTTCTTCAAGGAAACCAAGGACATGCTCGTACAGCCCGCATTCCTCGGAGCCATCGGCTTTGGCGGTCAGACGTGGATCAACGGTCCCACGCTGAAGAACTGGGGTATGGAACTCAACCTGGGCTATCGCCATAAGACATCCTACGGACTGTCGTACGACATCTCCGGCAACGTCGACTTCTACCGCTCTAAGGTGACATACCTGCCCGAGAAGTCGAAGAACTCATACGAGCACAACGACTACCACAACCTGGCCCAAGACGAGCGTGCCTATGGCTCACGCATCGGTTATGTGGTAGAGGGACTCTATCAGTCGCGCGAGGAAGTGCTGGCCCACGGACAGGCCGGTGCGCGTGTAGGCGGCCTGAAATATGCCGACCTCAATGGCGACGGCATGATCAACGAGAAAGACCGCACCTGGGTCTACAATCCCGTTCCCAATTTCTCGTATGGTATAAATGTTAACCTGGCCTGGCGCGACATCGACTTCACCATGTTCTGGCAGGGCGTGTCGGGTGTCGACGTCGTCAACGACCAGAAATTCCAGACCGACTTCTGGAGCATCACCGATGCCGGCTCTAACAAGGGTGAGCGCCTGATTGATGCCTGGACGCAGGCCAACAGCTCATCATCGATTCCTGCCCTGACCACATCCAATGGTGCCGACGAGGGCCGCATGTCGTCCTACTTCGTCGAGAACGGCTCGTATATCAAGATGCGCACCCTGCAGCTGGGCTACACACTGCCCGCCGCACTGGCCAAGAAAGTGCTGCTCTCGAAGGCTCGCGTTTATCTCTCGGCCGACAATCTGCTGACCATCAAGTCCAGCTCGCTGACATGTTCCGACCCCGAGAACACCGCTTGGAACTATCCTCACACCGCTTCCTTCACATTTGGAATACAACTGGGATTCTAATAGAGTTAAGAATTAAGAGTTAAGAATTAAGAATTATGAAAAAGATTAATTTATATATAGCAACACTGCTGCTTTCTGTCTTTGCAGTATCATGCAGCGTAGATGATGTGAAGCCTCAGGGTACGCTCGACGAAGAGACGGCATTCTCAAGTCCCGAGAAACTCGTCACCGCTGCCTATGCCAAGCTGGGCGACGACTGGTATTCCTACCCGTTCAACCTATGGCCTTACGGCGACATGAGTGCCGACGACTGTCTGAAGGGCGGTTCTGGCGAAAACGATACAGGCTATCACCCCATGGAGATTTTCTCTACCTTGCAGCCCGACCGCGGCGAGTTCGACGAACTGTGGTATCAGCTCTACAGCTCCGTCTCGCGCTGCAACCGCGCCATCGAGTCAATGGAAGGCGCCGAGGAGACCGCCGAGATCAGGAAGCTGAAGGCCGAGGCCCGTTTCCTGCGCGCCCACTTCTACTACAAGTTGCAGCAGATGTGGTACGAGGTGCCTTTCATCACCGAGGGAATGGACAATGCCGCCATCGAGTCAACCCCGCAGAGCTCGCACGACGAAATCATGCAGCACATCATCGACGATTTCCAGTATGCCTACGACAATCTGCCCGAGGCTAATCCCGGCACCACAGGCCGCGCCCACAAGGTGGCTGCTGCCGCCTACCTGGCCAAGTGCTACCTGAACTGGGCCTACGGCGACGGCTACGAGGCCACCACGGGCTACAGCCATGTCGATCAGGCCAAGATAGCCAAGGTCATCGAGTACACCAATGTGGTGAAGAACTCACCCTACGGCTATCTCGACACCTACGGACACATCTTCCTGCAGGACTATGCCAACTCACAGGAGAGCATCTTTGCCGTGCAGCATTCCAACAAGGCCGACGACGGCACACAGTTCGGACGCGCCAACTGGTCCAACATGCTCAATGGCGTATGGGGCATCTGGTCGTGCGGATGGGACTTCCACAAGCCCTCGCAGAACCTCGTCAATGCCTTCAAGACCCGCAACGGCCTGCCTATGGACAACTTCGACGAAGACCACAATGCCATCGTCGTTAACGGTGCCGACTCAAAGTACAAGTACGACCCCCGTCTGTTCCACACCGTGGGCATGCCCACCTATCCCTATAAGTACGAGGAACAATACACCCTGACAAAGGCCAACAGCCGCACGCCCAACACCTATGGTTACTACTGCTCGATGAAGGAGATACCACAGCGCTCCAAGGGCGAAGACTACGACAATCCCTGGCAGGCATTCGGACAGAACGACTATGTGCTGCGCTATACCGACGTCATGCTCATGCGTGCCGAGGCACTCATCGAGAGCGGCGACTTCAACGGCGAGGCTCTGCAGATCATCAACACCATCCGCGAGCGCGCCAAGCGCGACATCAGCGGCACATCGCTCATCAAGTATGCCAAGGACCAGTGCGACATAGCCCTCTATGGCAACTTCGCCACCAAAGACGATGCCCGCAAGGCACTGCGCTGGGAGCGCCGCCTGGAACTCGCCATGGAGGGGCACCGCTTCTTCGACCTGCGCCGCTGGGGCATGCTCTCCGAAACCCTTAACAAGTACTTCGAGTCAGAGAAGACCGACGAGTACGACGGCCAGACCTACGCCCTCTACTACAAGGAAGCCTTCTTCACCAAGGGCAAGAACGAGTATTTCCCCATAGCATCCAACCAGATGAACTATGTGCAGGGACTCTATCACCAGAACAAGGGATATTGATAAAGCTTAATGCTTAATGCTTAATGCATAATGCTTAATACATATATAATAATTAAATGAGAACAAAGATGAAAAAGATAATCAGCAATAGAGGAAAAAGAAGCATGAACATGATGGTGAAAGTGCTCGGCGCAGCATTCTTCATTCTTCACTCTTCACTCTTCATTTCCTGTCAGGACAGAGACCTTCCTGGCTCAGGCCAGATGCAGCTCACCGCCCCCGACGTGGCCGGTATCACAGGAACCCTCAGCGGCGAGAACAACTACGACTACACCCTCACATGGCCCGCCAGTCCCCAGGGAGCCGTCATGCAGGTCGCAGTCTTTAAGAACGGAACCCAGCAGCAGGCACTCACCCCCTGTGCCGGCAACTCGTTCACGCTCAGGAACCTCGAGACCAACCAGCTCTACGAATTCCTCTTCAAGTACGCCAACGGCGAAGCCCTCTCCAATGGCGTCATGACATCCTTCACCCGTCCCGGTGCAGCATCGGCCAGCGAGTTGAAGTTCGAGCAAATCGACACAGGCGACGACCAGCACGACCTGAGAGTCACCTGGAAGGCCAGCGACAACGCCACCTCGTACATCCTGAAACTCGTCAACGGCGACGGCTCCCGCGTCATCAGCCAGACCGTCGACGGCACCTCCTACCTGCTCAAAGACGTGGCCATGAAAGAACGCTGGGAGGCCACCGTCATTGCCCAGAACAACGAGGGCCGTGCACTGCCCGTTACCGGCTCCACCAAGATTGGCGGCAAGCTGCCCGGCTTCCTGTCAGAATACGCCACCCCCGAGGAACTCATTGCCAATGGCGACGACGATGAGGCCAGCGCATGGCTCTGGTTCCACGAGAACTATCCCAAGGGCGAATACGTCTACTTCGGCAGCATCAGCACCGTGCAGGACATCGAAGACTTCCGCATGCTCTTCTGGCTGCGCGACCTCGAGACCGGCAACGTCGACGACATCTGGAACTTCTCCGATGTGGCCCGCAACGCAGCCCCCTGCATCGAGCAGTATGTCAAGAACGGCGGCAACCTGCTGCTGTGGTCGCATGCCGTGCCCTACATCGGTACCATCAACCGCCTCCCCACCTCGCTCCTTCGTGGCGTCAGCAACGCCTTCGGATGCGGTGCCGGCGGCTGGAACCCCGACACCTGGAAGATGGGCGTCTGCCTGAACACCGGAGCCTTCTCCAAAGATTTCAGCAGCCATCCCATCTATGCAGGCATCCCCACCGAGAAACTCAACGACAACTGTTTCGCAGCCATCGCCTTCAAGGGGCCCGGCTGGACCGAAGACCACAACTGCCTGTTCTTCGACATCCCCACCAAGCTGACCGATTTGGGCAACACCACCGAAGAGTGCTACAACGCCGTCACCGACGACTACGGCATCTACCCCCTGGGCACGTGGGACAGCCAGGCATCGTGGGTTTCCCAGCTCAATGTGTGGGAAGCCAAGGGAGCGCCCCTTGCCCCCGAAGGATTCCAGAAAGGCTGTGGAACCGTGCTCTGCATAGGCAATGGCGGTTGCGAGTTCTCCATGAAGAACCAAGACGGCACCCCCGACAAGAGTGCCAACCCCAAGAACAACTCATGTCAGGGCAACGTGCTGAAGCTGGCCAAGAACAGCATCGAGTACCTGATGTCTATCTAAGTCACGAAACATTCATTCTGATTGTTGCTCACTCAATAGTCCACCTGGCACTGCCGGGTGGATTTTTTTTGCGCAGGGCGCAGCCCATAAATTGGGCTTTCGTAAAGGGGTGAACGAAATGGGTACTCCTTTGAGAATTGTTTTCTATAAATTAAATCGTAAAAATGGAATTTTTGTGCAAGTGAGAGCAGAGCCAAGCTTGCTTGAGCTATGCCGAGCGCCGCCAAAAATCATGGGCGCAGCACATAAAAATGGAAAAATGGAAAAATGGAAAAAAAGCGACGGTGAACGATTCGTTCACCGTCGTTGAAAGTTGTATGCAGACAGGTTTTGAACATTGTGATGGTCTTTATTCATATGGCATTTTTAGTCAACAAAAGCCGTTTTTTGGTCAACAAAAAGGACTAAAACAGACAACCTTTTCAGGCTGATTTTTCGCTATGCAAAATGTATTTTCTCAATAGCAGACCGATTGTAGAATAATATAACTTGTTGATTTTCATTGTGTTGTGTATATTCGTAAAAATACATTTTTCCATTTTTCCATTTTTCCATTTTCCACGGTATTGATAGAGACTAATATTTTATATATATATTAATATATATATTTATATATATATAAATGTTTTTCGTTGATTTTTTGGCCTTTTATGGAAAAATGGAAAAGTGGAAAAATGGAAAAGTGGAAAATACCGCATTGTTACTGTCTACGGAACGTCAACATGGAGTAACGGTTCGTTACCCCATAAACCTGATATCTGAATCAGGTATGAGCAATTGCTCTACACCCACAAAGTTTAAAAAAATGTTAACACCCAAAAATAATTTCTCGGCGCGCGACGGGCGCATTTTTGCTTTCCAATGGGCGGAAACAACCTTTCCAATGGGTGGAAGCAAAATTTTCGCCAATCAGAAGAAAATCAAGCGCCCGCCATTGTCGCCCGGCAGCCAAAAAACTCTTGCAGGAATCAAAACTTTTTCGTACCTTTGCGGTAGAAAAATACAGCTGCGCGCCGCGGCAGCAAAAGAGAGACAAGTGATGAACTTCAGGGCCCTAAGGTAATCATAATTATCAATTATCAACTCTCAATTCTCAATTAACCAAACAGCGGCAGATGTTTAATACTATGTCACACCTTTACAAACTTGTACAGAACATGAACGAGGAGATGCCCAAGTGCTACCTCTACAAGAACAACATCGGTGCCCTCTACGCAGAATATGAAGGCAGATGGGGAAGCACCAGCGCCAAGGCAGGACTCCGCAACTGGCACACCAACGGCCATGCGAGCATCGGTAACGACAAAGGCCACGGAGCACCCAACCGCCAAATGGCTCAGCACACTAATCACAACGGCGCTGGTCACAGCGGACGCAGATAGGCTGTTCCATTAGTTCTACATATGCCTTGAAAGAGGACTCGCAGGGAATCTCAGCAATGGGGTTCCTCGTTTTAAATTATAACAACATATAACAATCTGTTATAAAATATTTCAAATTTGTAAGCAATGTGATATAATATATAGTTATAAACATTACAATATGAAAGCAAACAAGTGATTTAACAATCAAATTGCAAATATTATAACGGCTGTATCTGTTTTTCTTTGTACCTTTGTCGTCGAATAAATATATAGTAAGGTAAGAGGTATGAATATAAGAATAACAGAACTGACGGATAGCCGAGATTCGGTTAACAAGTGGATGGAGCGCTATGGTGTACGCTTTGGTGTTTACAAGAACGGTGTGTTCAATGAGCAACTATTCCCATTTGACCCCGTTCCCCGTGTCATTGGGAAGGATGACTGGGCCTATTTGGAGCAGGGTTTGAAGCAGAGAGTGCAGGCACTGAACAAATTTCTGTGGGATGTCTATCATGAGAAGAAAATCATAAAGGACGGTATCGTACCCGAGGAATTCGTATATTCGTCGAAAGGCTATATGCCAGAGTGTGAGCGAATCAGTCCGGCGGGTGGTGTGTATGCCCACATAGCAGGTATTGACTTAGTGGAAGGTAAGGACGGCCAGTGGTATGTGCTGGAGGACAACCTGCGCATACCGAGCGGAGCCAGTTATCCGATGATTGCACGGCAGATAACGCGTCGTGTCGCCCCATCCACCTTTGCCTCACATACCATCGCGGAGAACCGGGGGTATGCCGACCTGCTGCACGGAATGATGGATGAGATGAATGACGGACGGGGAATCTCTGTCATTCTGACCCCAGGACGTTATAATTCTGCCTACTTCGAGCATTCCTATCTGGCTGAAAAGACAGGTGCGACGCTAGCCTATCCCGGCGACCTGTTCGTGGAGGATAACAAGGTCTATTATTCAGGTATCTATAAAGAACGTACCCGCGTGGGTTGTATCTACCGCCGCGTCAGCGATGAATACATGGATCCTTTGGTGTTTGAGGCATCGTCACTACTTGGCATACCCAATGTGATGCAGGCTTACAAGTCTGGCAACGTAGCACTTGTCAATGCCATAGGAAATGGAGTGGCCGACGACAAAGGCATCTATTATTTCGTGCCGAAGATGGTGGAATACTATTTGGATGAGAATCCCATCCTTCAGAACGCACCAACCTACCTGCCATATTTCAAGGAAGACTACGACTATGTGCTGTCGAACATGCAGCGGCTGGTCATCAAAGATGTCAGCGAGGCGGGAGGCTACGGTGTAGTATTTGGTAAGGATCTATCGGAAGAGAAAAACGAAGAGCTGAAAGCCCTCATCATCGGTCAGCCACGACGCTGGATAGCCCAGGAAGTCATAGACTTCAAGGATTTGAAAGTATTGGACGATGCCGATTCCCAGTCGTCTGCCGACGGGTTTGTTGAACGCAAGGCCGACCTGAGGGCATTCGTCATCAGCGGGAAAGAGACGAAAGTTTGGCGCAGTGGCCTGACCCGCTTCTCGCGTAATCCGGACTCCTTCGTGGTCAACTCATCGCAGGGAGGCGGATTCAAGGATACGTGGGTCATGGAGGAATAACAAAAAGAGAAAATAACTATGGTAAAGAATACGATTATATCGGCCAACAAGGCCAACAGCCTGTTCTGGCTGGGGCGCTACGAGGAGCGCGTCTATATCACGCTCCACCTTATGCGCAAGTGCTATGACAAGATGATAGACGGAGAGATGGAGGACTATTGGCCCTTCTGGCAGAAACTCGACCCGCTGGGTGTATATCAGACCAATGATGAGTTCACGCTTGGCATGATGTACGACCGGGAGAACCCTAGTTCTGTGATGTCGGCACAGACCAGGGCTATGGACAATGCCATCCTATTGCGGGAGGAGATTATGTCTGAGACACTGAGCTATCTAGAAATGAGTGTCGCACTATTGAAAAAGTGCAGTGACAATCAGGAAACGAATGTCATGATCTTGCAACCCGTCATCGACTGGTCTCTGGCATTCTGGGGAGCTGCAGAGCAGCGGCTGCTGAACCATAAGGCCCTATACATCATGATGATCGGACGTAATATAGAGAACCTCGACATGCTGCTACGTTTTGAATACAGCTACGAGCGCATCGCACAGGCATACGACTCGGTGAAACACTATTCGCGTCAATTACCAGGTCTGCTCGACGATCACATGGAGAGTCAGCTGGACAGTCTGATTATCCGCGAGAAATTCAATCTGAGCGACTCGGATTATAAGAACAAACTGCTGGCGTTTGTCAATCAGTTGGTGAGGGTATGAAAAGGTATTTATACAACTA
>JAEEGI010020842.1_pt1 | contig 13074 bp, 10 predicted proteins | sample 8958751 | NCBI WGS metagenome assembly JAEEGI01 (sample SAMN16246545, study PRJNA631951) | gut metagenome | biome: gut microbiome; feature: rumen; material: KS-attached | host: Bos | place: Iran: Karaj | collected 2018-10
ATAATCTATAAGGATCATCCCGCTTATATTCCTGAGCTTTAACTGTTTTTCTATCTCTTCGGCAGCCTCAAGATTGATCTCAAAAGACTTCTCTTCTTTATCTCCCGAGATGTTGTGTCCGGAATTGACATCTATGGCGCACAATGTCTCACCTTGTTCTATTATAATAAATCCGCCTGATTTTAGATAGACCTGTTTTGAAAGCGATTTATCTATAGCGGTTTCAAGTTTGTATAATTTACACAGCGGAAGAAGTTCATCTTCGTAATACCTGAAATTGATATTTTCACGGACTGAAAGTGCTTTTAATCTCTCTGAATAGTCCGGTATATCCGTAACTATCTCATTCGGGGCATATTTAAGCCAGTCGGATATACCGAAATCCGCATCTGTATCAGGTTTGTATATCACGGATTTTAACGGACTTATGGCCGCTTTACGCATAACTTCGGTATATCGCGCTGTAAGTGCCTCAAGATCTTCCTTTAACATCTCCGGGTCAGGCTCATTCATACATGCTGTCCTGACTATAATGCGATACTGTGAAGAGATCCTCTCGATATTGTCAGGAAGATTAATTCTTTGTCTGCTTTCCGAGTCTATCTTGCCTGAATATGAGATTCCCTTGCCGCTTCCTATTACGAAATACCTGGAATTAAGAGAGATGTTATAAGTAACTGTCGGTGCTTTTTTCTTAACTGCCTCGCTGCTTATCTGAACCATGATGATGTCTTCGCATTTGATCTTCTTATGTTCACGCATATCACCAAAGGTTATAAGGCTTAAGTCTTTCGGAAGCTGCAGAAAATAGTCCTTATCATCACCGACATCAACAAAACATGCGCCGGAGGAATCAATAAGTTTCTTAACTCTACTCATGATAACTGTGCCCAGGGCAAATTCACTGTCAGGTCTTATAACACGTATTCTGGTCACTTCATCGCTCTCCATAAAATACGCTGACAGACGGTTATATACTTTTGTGAGGATTATCCTGTTATCCATATGTATCAGAAAACTGTTCCGATCTCGATAAGCGGAACAAGAACGCCTTTATCATCACGTGTGTATATCTCGTTCCTTGTGACCTTAATATCCGGCTTGGATTCCGGGGTAAATAGTGCTTCAACAACCTGTTCCGGCCTGATATTTCCACCGGATGAGGCATCGACCGTCATATGAAGCCCTGATTCATCATATGTCAGTTCATATATACCGGGACGTATATCTACAGTCAGTTCATTCTTTTTTGTCTTTTTTGTTATCAGAATCTCCTGTCCGGACATCATATCAGAGATCAATTTATTAATTACTACACCTGGTTTACATAACGTTTCAATATCAACCGTATACGCAGCCCCTTTCACGGATGCCATCGCATTCTCCGATTTCTCGGGGAGCAGTCTGATATCCCGTATCTCTATGCCTTCACACATCTGAGCGTTTAGCCTGCACATCATATCATCCGAATCTGATATGGATACAACTTCAAGATCAAAACACTCTGAATCACTCTCGATCCCTACCCCAAGCGGCGAAGCGAAAGCCATGATCGGATGTGGAGAAAAACCCTGCGAATATGCAAGATCAAAGCCCGCCCTCTTAAGCGCGCGCTGGAAAAACCTCATCGTATCAAGATGCCCTATGAATTTTACAGGTCCTTTTTTAGAAAACTGAATTCTAAGTTTCATACCGTTATAAGGAGTATCAATAAATCCCCCACAATAGGAAAATTCGTTTTTTCACGTATCGCGTTCGTCAAAACATATCCCGCAGCCGAATCTTGCCGCGCCGCATCCGGAACACTTCTGCTTACAGTTGGGAGTTACCACCCCTTCTTTTGCACGGTTCCACTCTTTAAGCAGGAACGCTTTGGTCACTCCGATATCAAGGAAATCCCAGGGGAAGATCTCATCATCAGGCCTCGGCCTTGTAGTATAAAAATCTCTGTCAATGCCCAGTTCGTCCATAGCTTCAAGCCATTTTGCATAATCAAAATACTCAGTCCAGGCATCATATATAGCTCCGCGCTCATACATCTTAAGAATGAGCTTATTAAGCCTCCTGTCGCCTCTTGCCAGTATTCCTTCAAGTTCGCTGGTATCCGTATCATGCCAGTTATATTTGATACGTTTCTGGTTAAGCTGTGAATGAATGCCGTTTAAGCATACGTGAGCTTTATTGACAAAATCTTCTCTTGTAGCCATGGGCGCCCACTGAAGTGGGGTAAATGGCTTAGGAATAAAAAATGAAGTTGACGCCACTATCTGGACAGGTTCTCTTCTCTTATCCTTTGGAACTGCATCGAAAAACGCCGCCGCAACCTCATTACACAACTCACCGATGCCTTCTATATCTTCATCCGTCTCAAAAGGCAGGCCCAGCATAAAATACAGTTTTACTCTGGTCCAGCCGCCTTCAAATGCAAGAGTCGCGCCTTTTAAGATATCTTCTTTGGTAAGTCCCTTATTGATGATGTTTCTCATGCGCTGAGTACCTGCCTCAGGCGCAAACGTAAGCGAGGATTTACGGATGTCCTGAACCTTGCTCATTACATCCAGCGAAAAAGCATCGATCCTTAATGATGGCAGCGATATATTGATCTTTCGCTTCGCACATTCATCTATCAGGAAATCAATGAGTTCTTCAAGATGCGAATAGTCACTGGATGAAAGCGAACTTAAGGTGATCTCATCAATTCCGGTTGAATCCAGCATTTTGACCGCAAGATCCTTAAGATACTTAGGATCCCGCTCTCTTACCGGACGGTATAACTGACCGGCCTGACAGAATCTGCATCCTCTTATACAGCCTCTTTGTATCTCCAGAGTGATACGGTCCTGAGCGGTCTGAATAAGCGGAACAAGAGGTTTTTCGGGATAATAGGTCTCTGACAGATCTGTCACGATTTCTTTCACGATCATATCAGGAGCTTTTTCATACAGTTTGATCCGCTCGCATATAGTGCCGTCTTCATTGTACTTAACATCATACAGTGAAGGAACATACATGCCTGGAATCTGTGAAGCAGCTTTCAGAAACTCAATACGCGAATCTATCTCATGATCCTGTTCATGTTCTGATCTGTATGCTTTATACATATCCAGAAGTTCCCTGTATCTGGTTTCTCCTTCTCCAATATAAAATATGTCAAAAAAGTCACATATGGGTTCGGGATTATATGAGCATGGACCACCGCCGATCACTATGGGATCTTCATCAGTCCTGTCAGAAGCCATAAGCGGAATACCCGCAAGATCCAGTATCTGCAGGATGTTCGTATAGCACATCTCATACTGCAGTGTGATCCCGATAAAATCAAAATGTCTGATGGAATCCTGACTCTCAAGGGCAAAAAGAGGAATATTGCGCTCCCGCATGATCTTATCAAGGTCAGGCCACGGTGAATATACCCTCTCGCACCACACATCCTCCCATGAATTGAACATATCATAGAGGATCTGGATGCCGAGGTGGCACATACCTATATCATAGACATCGGGAAAACACATGGCAAAACGGATATCGATCTCATTCTTATCCTTTACCACGGAATTGATCTCCCCGCCGATATATCTGGCGGGTTTATCTATAGACATCAGAATATCATCAGTTAATGCAAGTTTACGCATATGATCTCATTAAGTTATTTGCAGGAATTTCCGAACTTTAACATGAATTATTCAAACATACAGAGAATTCTGCAGCTTTTCATCCGGCTATATTATTAAAAAAACAGGAATGCGAACCTGTATGACAGGCCGCGCCCACCTGTTCTACTCTTGCCAGAATGGTATCCAGGTCACAGTCAAGCTTTAAGCTTCTTACATACTGAAAATGACCTGAGGTATCTCCTTTTAACCATAATTCCTGTCTGGAACGGCTAAAATAGGTCATGACACCTCTTTCAAGTGTCAGGTTATAGGCTTCTTCGTTCATATAAGCAAGCATCAGGACTTCGTCAGTCTTATCATCCTGAACTATTACAGGCACAAGTCCTGCGCCATCGGTTTTAAGCCTGTCAAAACCGAAATCGGTCCGTGTGTTATCAAGTGTTACTTTTGACTTATCGTAATCCATGAAAAACTCCCAAAACGGTAATAATATGCTGTGTCGACGCCGGTCAACGGTCAGTTTACAGGTTCCCCTTCGTACTGAGCACACCGTCAACGCGGGAATCATAACCCGTCGCCATATCAAGCGCCTTAGCAAATGTTTTGAACATCGCTTCAGCAATATGGTGCCCGTTTATGCCGTCAAGCAGCTTGATATGCAGGTTCATGCCTGCGGAATAACTTACCGCATAGAAGAATTCGCGTATCAGTTCTGTATCAAGGTCACCTATCATAGGGGTGTCGAACTTAACATCATAATTAAAATACGGTCTGCCGCACAGATCTATTGCCACAAGAACCAAAGCATCATCCATAGGAAGGATAAAATGTCCGTAACGTCTGATACCGGATTTGTCACCTATCGCTTCTTTTATGGCATTTCCAAGTACGATCCCGGTATCTTCAACAGAATGGTGACCATCTACGTTCAGATCACCTTTCACCTTGCAGGTCAGATCAAAGAACCCGTGCTTGGTAAAACCTTCAAGCATATGATCAAAGAAGCCGATGCCTGTACTGATGTCATATTTACCGGTTCCATCGATATTAAGGTTTATCTGTATATCGGTTTCTTTAGTTGTTCTTGATATTTCACTTGTTCTGGACATGTGTACCTCTTTTCTTACTCAAATCTGACTGCGATGGAATTCGCATGTGCCGTAAGTCCTTCGTTCCTTGCAAACAGTTCTATATCTTCATGTACCGACTCAAGCGCATTCTTCGAGTACGATATGATACTGGTCTTCTTGATAAAATCATCAACCGACAGCGGCGAGAAGAATCTTGCAGTTCCGTTAGTCGGAAGGATGTGGTTGGGACCTGCAAAATAATCACCCAGCGGTTCTGAAGAATACTGACCTAAGAATATGGCGCCTGCATTCTTAATATGAGTCATTGATTCAAAAGGATCCTTTGTTATGATCTCAAGGTGTTCGCTGGCTATGGCGTTTACGGCATCATATGCTTCAGCCATACTGTCTGCCACGAAGATATATCCGTAATTATCAAGACTCTTCTCAATGATCGGACGTCTGGTCAACTCATCTAAGAAGCCGTCAACTTCTTCAGACACTGCTTGGGCAAGCTTTTTAGAGGTTGTAATAAGAATGGCGCTCGCAAGTTCATCATGCTCGGCCTGACTCAACAGATCGGCAGCCACGTACCTTGGATTAGCCGTATCATCGGCAAGAACCAGGATCTCACTGGGACCGGCGATAGAATCTATTGACACATAGCCAAAGCATGCCTTTTTGGCAAGAGCAACGAATATATTGCCTGGGCCGGTAATCTTGTCAACCTTAGGAATTGTCTGAGTCCCGTGAGCCATGGCAGCGATTGCCTGAGCACCGCCTACCTTATATATCTCGTCAACGCCTGCAATATCAGCTGCAACAAGCGTTCCGGGCGTTACATGTCCGTCTGCTCCTGCAGGAGTACACATGATGATCCGCTCAACGCCAGCTACTCTGGCAGGAATTATGTTCATGAGTACGGAACTGGGATAAGCAGCTTTACCACCGGGAACATATACACCCGAGATGGCGATAGGCGTGATCCTCTGGCCTAAGATCGAACCGTCGTCCTTCATATCGATCCAGGTATTTCTCTTCTGTTTCTTGTGGAAACGGCTGATGTTCTTGGCAGATGCCTTTATCACCTTGATGAATTCGTCATCGATCTTGGTATATGCAGCGCGTATTTCTTCTTCGGTTACACGAAGCGTCTCAGGCTCCGCATCCCATTTGTCAAAGCGGGAAGTCAGTTCGCATAACGCTTCATCGCCTCTTTCTCTTACATCCTCTATGATCCCGTTTACGGTATCCTCGTATTCACCGTAATTGTTAGGGCTTCTCTTTAACAGGCTCTCAAGTAGCTCGCCTCTTGTTGTATCGTTTAATTCTATAATTCTCAATTGTTTATCTCCTCTTTACTTACAGACTGATCATTATTGTTTTTTATATATGCTCTTTGAGTCTCTCAAGCAGATTATTTATACGTTCCGTCTGCATCTGCATCGTGACCTGATTAACGATAACCCTTGCGCTTAACGGACATATTTCCTCAAGTACATTCAGACCGTTTTCACGTAATGTGGATCCGGTCTCAACGATATCGACGATCACGTCAGACAGCCCTACTAAAGGTCCAAGTTCAACCGATCCGTTCAGCTTAATGATATCCACCGTCTGATTCTTTCTGTTATAGAAATAATCCTTGGCGATGTTAGGATATTTAGTAGCCACACGGATCATCTCGTGGTGGTTTAACAGTTCTTTTGCTTCATCGGAACCGCATACGCACATCCTGCATTTTCCGAACTTAAGGTCCAGCACCTCATATACCCTGCGGCCTTCTTCCATGATAGTATCCTTGCCCACAACTCCTATATCAGCGGCGCCGTATTCAACATATGTCGGCACATCAGGACTTTTTGCAAGGAAAAAGCGAACCTTCAGCGCATCATTGGTAAAGATCAGTTTGCGCGAGTCCTTATCATTTATCTCATCGCAGTTTATCCCGATCTCGTTAAACAGATCCATTGTCTTGTATGCCAACCTGCCTTTTGCAAGGGCTATTGTTAAATAATCGTCCATATATGCCTCCGATTATACTCCTCATCCGTCACCTTACGGTGACTCCTTCTCTTCAAGGAGAAGGCTTAATGTATATATTATATTATTTATTATTTCTGGCTTTCATCAGCCGCACGTTGCTGCCGCCCACGTGCCTGAGTTTCAGCGCTTCCTTTAATACTTCTTCGTAAGTATCATCCGTGTATTCCAGTGTAATGCATTCTTTTCCGATATCTATCAGAATATTCTGTCTGTACATAGCGCTCATCAGATCATCGATAAGGATCACATATCCAACTGCGGGCGCATCCTTGCCGAATCTTGCTAGCAGCGTATCATATCTTCCGCCCTTGACTATGGCGTCACCGACACCGTATGTATAACCCTTGAATACTATGCCGGTGTAATAATTGTATTTACTCAGAAGCCCAAGATCAAAGGATATGTACTTCTCAACACCGTATAACTTAAGGGTCTTATACAGGCTCTTCAGTCTTTTGACAGCTTTATCCGATCTGTCGTTATCCGCAAGATCTTTTGCCTTATCAAGTATATCCACATCGCCGAATAAGGCAGATATCTTAAGCAGCTTATCTGTAATGGAACCCTTTATTCCGGATTCTTCAAGGTATTCGCGTGCACCGAAGAAATTCTTGCCGGATATATATTCACGGAGTTCAAGTTCCGTATCCTCGTCAAGGCCGGCTTCAGCGCACATACCCTTGAAATACTCCACATTTCCTATACTTATCTGAAAATCAGACAGACCGGCATGAAACAGCGTCTCGCAGGTAAGAGCGATGATCTCCGCATCCGCCTCCACCGAATCGTCGCCTATAAGTTCCGCGCCCATCTGGGTTGTTTCATTAAGTCTGCCCTGATAGGACGCAGATGAATTTACAAAAGCATTTCCAGAATAAGTAAGTCTTACGGTGTCGTCGGATTCCAGATAATACTTTGCGGCACATCTGGCGATAGACGGGGTAAAATCCGGTCTGAGAACCAGCGTATTGCCGTCCTTATCAAAGAATTTATACAGTTCACGGCTTGACGTTGTCCCTATTTCCTTGGAAAAAACATCAAAAAATTCAAAACTCGGCGTCTGTATTGATTCATATCCGAAATCGCTGATCTTCTCTGCGATCAAAGACTGAACCTTAAGCTTGCGCCTGTATTCATCTCCGTATATATCACGTACACCTTCAGGGGTGTGTAGTAGTTTCTTGCTCATGTTATTCTCCATTCTCATGCAGAGCACCCATTGATCCTTGCAATGCTGTTCTTTATTCTTGATGCCGGCTATGGCTATACTCTGTCTTCCAGGTCCTGCTGCATCATATCCAGATACGGCACCGGAATCCCGGGGTGTTCAGTAAGTATATATGCGGGATTTAATTCATCCCGTCTGAAACTCTTTCGACCGCCTTCTTTTGCCCTGTTCCAGAAGAAAAGAAGCATATCAAGCGGCAGATAATACATCTCGTCAAACTTAGTATAGTATATCAGAAAAAAGGCTATTCCGTCCTGTTTTTCGAAATTTATCATGAATTCAACCTGATGCTCATGAATATTCTGCAGCGAAAAAGTGTCCTGCGCACATTCTTTCGCATCAAAACAGACTGGAATGCCCTGTACAGCGCCGATATAATCCACTGTTGATTTCTGGTCAAAATACGCCAGAGTGATATGCCTGGTCTTTTTGTCCATCTCTATCGGAGTGATGGGTGTGGGGATCTTCTGAACAAGAGCAAGTCCCTTTTCAAGATATATCTGATTTGTCTGATTTATCATCTCTTCGAGGATAGATCCACGAAGTCCTCGTGATTTTCTGGTACTCATATTAAAACCTTATATATCGGATATTATAAGTTTTACAGGTATAAGCCCGCTGGCGGGTATCATTGCGATATCACTATCTTCTCAGGCGGAAGGTATTTTATAAGCATATTAGTCAGATCTTCCAATGTCATCGGCTTGCTAATATAATCATCAAATCCGTGTCCGATATACATCTCCTTGGCTCCGTTTATGGCATTTGCTGTAAGGGCGATAACCGGTACGCCACCGTTAATGTTATCAGGAAGCATATTGGCTTCGTTCAGAGCTTCTATACCGTCCATTTCAGGCATCATATGATCAAGAAGTATCATATCAAAACGTTCTTTGGTGATCTTATCAAGCATTTCCAAACCGCTTACACAAAGTTCGGGGTCTGCACCGAGCACCGACAGATATTTTGACGCAACTTTCAGATTAAGTGAATTATCATCTACAACAAGTATCCTGGCGTCACGGCACCTTACAGTACGGCTTTTGGATTCATTAGTCTTTGCTTCGGCAAATGAATACAGACTGATATCGCCTATCGGTGCAGGATCTACGATCTTCTGTGGCAGAAATACGCTAAATTGCGTTCCTACGCCGTAAGTGCTTACACACTCGATCTTACCGTTCATGGCCTCTACAAGTCCTGCGGTAATGGCAAGACCAAGCCCTGAGCCTTCGATCCCCTGATTTCTCTTATAATCAAGTCTCTCGAACTGCGTAAACAACTTATCCTTATCCGTATCTTTGATGCCTATGCCGGTATCCTTTATGATTATGGATATATCTGCAGCCTTATTATCATCAGTCTTAGCGGATACGCTAAATGTCACGCTGCCCTCATGTGTGTACTTGACTGCATTATTAAGCAGATTGATCATTATCTCACGGATCCGTTTAGGATCGCCGTATAGCTTTTTAGGCAGATCAGATGATATCTGCGGGATCAGACGGAGATTCTTCTCATCCGCTTTGATACCGATCATATTGATAACGCCTTTTATCAGCTCGGCTGTATCATATTCATCTTCCATGATCTCGATCTTCCCCTGTTCTATCTTGGAGAAATCAAGTATGTCATTGACTATATCAAGAAGAGTTTTGCCGGCTTCTTTGATATTCAGCGCATATCCGCGGATCTCATCATCGACATCCCCCCTGAGTATCAGCTCATCCATTCCGATTATGGCATTTATGGGCGTACGGATCTCGTGAGACATATTGGCCAGAAATGTTGATTTGGCCCTGTCAGCTTCCTGCGCCTTGGCAGTATTTACTCTTAACTGGTTAAAACTCATTATCTCATGGATCACGGCACATCCGAGCAGGGTCAAAAGACCAAGCGACACGAATATCCCATCATTATTATGTACGGAGAGATTGACGTGTATAAACTCCGCAGCCACAAGCAAAAGCAGCATTCCGAATCCAATGGTTATGACCGGATAAACTACATACTTCCTCTTGATGATGCCATGTATGATCGTAGCCATGCACATGATAGCAACCGCGGCTATGGGTATCAGGGAGAATGACATACTGTGCGCAAAGTCGATCACATACGAAAAATGCAGGATCGTGAACAGAGCATAATTAATTATGAGGATGACCTCGGCAATATTATAGTATTTCTGATACAGTCTGTCCTGAAGCAGATTCAGATATGATATAAACGGAAAAGGCAAAAGAAGCACTACCAGATATTCGCACACACCGTCTATATAATAATTTCCGAAGAAAAACGGATATGTGAAGTTATCAAATATGATCCATGCCGCTCCTGACAGAACTCCGATGCTCAGATACCAGAGCGGAAACTCATTATGTGACACTATCCTGAATATCAGACAGATTATCATGACTATAGACCCGATTATTACAAGCGCAAATGCGGTAATAAGGATCAACTGGTTTTCATCAACGATCACATGCCAGAATCCCAGTCTTGTTCCGATATAAGATTCAGGGATGATCACATAATCATAGGTATAGTTATTCTTGATTATCGTAAGTGTCCCGCCGCTATCCTCGGGATGAAGAGGTATCTGCAGCCACATTGCCTTCACATTGGGGCCGAACTCGGATCTTGATATGTTATATTCCTTATGAAGTTCACCATTGATATATGCCGAGAAGCTTGAACCTGTCCTGTAGAAAAAGCATGATCCTGTCGGCAAATCCTCTGGCAGCACGGTATCCACCCTTACTGTACCGGTATTTACTATATTGAAACTGTCGGGGGCGTAATGTTCTTCTGTATTGCCATACTCATCAGTATATATCCATGGATTGGTATATTCGTAACAATAATCATCGAACAGAGTCTCATGAGGGACAAATATCTGTCCATACAGATAAAAGGCGAGGATTGATAAGCACAATACCGCCATTATGATCCTGATATATTTATTTATCACGTCTGATCTGCTTTTCTCAGTCATAATCCAAATATCCGTTGTCTGCTGACGCTATCCGGGAGAAGAATTTTGTTATGCGCAGACCCGCTTAAGGAAGTTCAGAATCTGCGAAGATCTCCGATAAATTCCATGATCTCAAGATTCTCATCATCGTTCTTGTCCATGCACCCGTGTATGAACCGCATTATCCTGAACACGCACAGTTCTGTAGGAGAAATGGTTATTTCGATATTTACTTTATGCAGGAGCTTCAGATGCACCTGCTTATCGACTCTGGTTATCACGCTTTTTACGCCATTTGACCAGGCAAACATGCTGATGACCAGATTCGTTTCATCATTATCGGTAAGGGATATGATAGAGTCAGCCTTATCAACCCGTTCTTCTTCAAGTACTTCAGTCATATCTCCTTCAGCGTAGACAACATTTGCATTTGGATATAGTTCCATAAGATCCCTGCAGGTCGCCAGATCATTATCTATGATAGTAATTTTGATCTTGTCTTCGGTAAGCATTTTGGCAAGACTTTTACCGGTAATACCGCCTCCTACTATACACACATTCCCGGTCTTGATCCTGGTTATTCCAAGTGAGACCAAAGCCTCGTCAAGATGCTTTATATTTACTACCATATACAGGCCGTCGTTTTCCTTGACTATATCCTTATCTTTCGGAACAAAATGTCTCCGTCCCCTGTTTATGACGCTCACCATCAGATTCGGATCAACTTCTGTTCTTATCTGTTCTATGGTCCTGCCGATCAGAGGGGATTTACCGACAGCATTGATGTCGATAGCATAAACCTTATCCTCGATGCAGCTTTCGAGTTTAACATATCCGGGTAATCCGATATTAGCATATATCTCTTTGGCAAGGTCCTTCTTCGGGCTGATGATATAATCTATACGGTATTTTTCTTTAAGAAGTTCTCTCTCATCAGCAAGATCCGGCATCAGTATCCTGGCTGTACAGTTCCTGGTACCACAGGCTTTCGCCTGCATGCAGGCAAGCAGATTGATCTCATCGATATGAGTCAGCGCCACCAGTACATCCGCCACCTGGGCTCCGGCTTTCATCAGAGTCTCAGTCGAAGCGCCGCTGCCGCAGATCCCGTTTACAGAGTAACGGTCAGTCATTTGATCAACTTTGGCCTTATCCTTGTCTATTACTGTTATATCATGTTCTGAACCGTCAAGAAGCTTAAGAAGCGATCTTCCGGTTTCGCCGAGACCGACTATTATAATCTTCATAATGTTTCCTCTCTGCGTTTCAATTTATGTTCTTCCAGACTGAAATATACTTTCTTGATCGTAAGTCCCTGTACCAGCACCGTGAAGAATATAGCCACATAAGTGATATTTATGAACAGTCTGTATATCTCGGGTTCCAGAAACTCCGAAGTCTGCATGGCAAGCGCCAGAGACAGACCGCCTTTAAGCGCCGACCAGGTCATCAGCACCACAAATTCCTTAAGGCTGTAATTCCCGGGGATATGCCGTCCTGTAAGAACACTGCTTAAGAATACGCCTCCCGCTCTTGATAATATCAGGATAATTATGCCCGCAGGAATTACTATGACCGCATATCGGCATATCTCTATATCTAGAAGCATCAGCCCGATCATGACAAACAGTACGGCGTTTAATATACTCTCAAGTATTTCCCAGAAATCCTTATAGTATTCATGCGGATCCACAACCATTGTTCTTCTGTCGATCTTATCCATGGCATAGGAGAAAAACATACCGCATACAACGGAAGCGATAACCCCGGAGAATCCCAAATGCTCGCAGATCACATACACGCTTGATACATCAAGAAGCGATATCAGTATATATCTGACAGGATCCTTGGTGAGCATCATAAGTTTAAACAGAATAAATGAAACGATAAGTGCAACTGCTACAGCGCCGAATATTTCCTTAAACATCAGTTTGCCGAAATTGGCGTCACCGATGTCCTTGATTATGGAACTCACAAATACAAAGAGCGTAACGCCGGTACCGTCGTTGAACAATGATTCGTTCTCGATAACAGAGCAGACATTCTTGGACAGGCCAATCTTACTAAGAATGCCGGTAGCCGCTATCGGATCCGTAGGTGACACGACACACCCGAGCAGTATGCAGGTCCAGACATCCATAG
>JAEEGI010020845.1_pt1 | contig 13073 bp, 6 predicted proteins | sample 8958751 | NCBI WGS metagenome assembly JAEEGI01 (sample SAMN16246545, study PRJNA631951) | gut metagenome | biome: gut microbiome; feature: rumen; material: KS-attached | host: Bos | place: Iran: Karaj | collected 2018-10
TGATATCGCCATTCTTGTGGTGAATGCTGTAGATTGTATTGATGCACTCTAAGATATACTCGATAGGGTTGTTAACTGGGTCCTCACCTGCTTCGATGGCAAGTCTCTTGTGTCCCATATCCTGAAGTGCGATAACCTCAGCCTTAACCTCTTCCTGTGTAAGCTTCTTACGGCCGATGTGCTTGTTCTTTGCGTGATATGGGCAGTAAACACAGCCATTTACACAGTAGTTTGAAAGATAAAGTGGTGCAAAGAGAACGATACGGTTGCCATAGAAAGCATCCTTGATTTCCTGTGCTACCTCATACATCTTTTCGATGTATTTAGGCTCCTCGCATGCCAGTAAAACTGATGCCTCACGATGAGTAAGTCCCTTGCATGTGCAGCCTTCTGCTGTCTTTACTGGACGAGCCTTTTCTAGTAATTCTTCGATTAATTCGAAGTTATTCTTATTTGCCTCTGCATACTCGATAGTATCTAAGATTTCCTGATTGTCGATAAACTCTTCTGCTTTTAAAGATTTTACATTGTACATTTTTATACCTCACTTGACTGTTTTAAATCTATAAACCAGCTCTGTTTCCAGGGTCAGTAACAATTTTATACCCAATACTCTCCATGCGCTGGCCTAAGCAGCCTAAGCACTCGGCAGCTTCCTCGCCTGTGCAAATCTTATTATCGTATAAAGCGTATTTTTTTCTAACACCGGTAGGTGAAAGATTTGGCATGACTACATTAGCACCAGCCTTTATTCCCATTTCCCTGCCCTTTGGATGAATTGTGCCAAGGGCTGTGGTGGCTGGAAGTAGTACCTGTGGATAAATCATCCTTAGTAATGAAAGACAAAACAGTGTTGTCTCCAATGTGCCACTAGGGCTATTTGCAAATGGTGTTTCCTTATGGCTAATGAATGGACCTATGCCACACATATCTGGCTTGAATTCTTCAACGAATTTCAAATCCATAGCTAAGTCATAAGTGTTCTGGCTAGGTGATTCCACCATGAAGCCTGCACCAACCTGATAACCAATCTCTTTAAGATTCTTCAAGCATTCCATGCGATTGTCCCATGAAAGCTCTGCCGGATGAAGCTTTGCATAAAGCTCTGGGTTGGCAGTTTCATGCCTGAGCAAGTAGCGTCTGGCACCTGCCTCGTAGTACTTTTGATAGCTTTCCTTTGAGCGTTCCCCGATGGAAAGGGTAACAACCAAATCATCATGGGATGCCTTTATTCTGCGAATGATATCGCATATATCATCATCGCTGTATGAGAAATCCTCACCGCCCTGTAGGACGATAGTTCTGAAACCGAGTGCATAGCCTTCATCGGCGCACTCTACAATGGTATCAGCTGAAAGACGGTATCTCTCACAGTTGTGATTGTCTCTTCTGATTCCACAGTATAAACAGTTGTTTCTGCAGAAATTTGTGAACTCCACCAGACCTCTGATGAATACTTTGTTGCCATAGTGCTGATTCTGGAAGTGGCGTGCATACTCTGCTGCAAGGTCCATCAGCTCCTGATTGCGATGATCAAGTAAATACTGGTACTCTTCAGTCTGAAGTGAATGTTCTGTATTTAATTTATCTAATAACTGTCTTGCTTTTGTATCCATAACTTAATTGATAAAAAATATCGTTTATTTTTTCACAATCAATACTATACCACAAAACTACGTAGCTTTTTTGTTTATTCTTTCATTTTGCTGTTCTTTTTTGTATACAAAAATTTACTAGAAAAAAGAGAGCTGGCAACCGCTGCCAACTCTCTCTTTTTTCGTAGGATAATTATTGTTGCTTACTCAATTGGAGCTTCTTTAACCGCTTTCTGGTTTTGTGATTCTCCAACATCGTCTTTATCATCCTCACTTTCAGAATTAGAACCTTCATAACCTCTTTGACCTCACCCTTCAACATTTATTTAAGTAATTGTCGCAGTTAAAACCCAATTACTTAACTTTCTTAGCATCTGCCTTCTTCTTAGCATATGCTGTAGATCCTGTAAGGACTGCAATGATAAGGAGTAACCATCCCCACCATGTTCTTGCGAAGAATCCCTTCTGAGCTTCTCCTGCAAGTGGTACTAAATCTTCTTCAACTGTTGTTGTATCTTCTGTATCCTCAACTACTGCATCATCTGCATCGCCACCTGCAAGTGGTGTCTCAGCCTCGTCGATAGTAGTTGTGTTGTCGTTTGCTGCAACTGTTCTAGCTCTACGAGCTCTTCTTGCCTGGCCTGCTGCAGGTACTGCATCATCAGGAATAACAAGCTCTTCGTCTGCTGCAACTGCTGCTGTAGTAGCTGTAGCGTAAACTACTGGAGCTGCTCCGCCTGTTGTAGTTGTAGCACCGCCACCTGTTGTAGGAACGATTGTTGGATACTTATCACTGTATGCCTGAGTTGCTGTGTTAAGAGCAGCCTTAGCATCATCAAGTGTAGCCTTTGCATCATCGTATTCCTGCTGAGCAGCTGCGAGTCTAAGCTCCCACTCTCCATACTGAGCAAATAGAATTGCGCCATCCTTGTTAAGATCATTAATCTTATACTGGATATCTGTTACCTTATCCTGAGCTGCTTCTACAGCTGCCTTTGCGTCTGCAAGCTGCTGAAGTAGTGTAGCGTAGTTAGATAATGTTGTGTTAGTGCCGTTGATCTGAGTTGTGTAACCCTGCTCTGTGCTAACAAACAAGCCCTTATTATTCTTTGTATAAGCTGTTACATTTGAGTGTGCATACTTATCATATGTATCACTAGCATCTTTTGTTAATGTTGCTGAGTATGAAACTTCTCTAGTAATGTTCTCATCAGCTGCCACTTTACTGTTAGCTGCATCGTAAGAACCAGAAGTATTAGCTTTTGCTGTCGCCTTATTAATAGCTTCCTGCTTTGTTTTACCAGTCTCATTGATAGCTGTTGACTCTACTACATATAAGTCGATTGTACCAGTTACTGTTGAATTCCAAAATTCTGGCCATACCCAATTTAAATGCAGTGCAAAATTGTCAACTGTAGATACTTTACAATTGTTTGTTTTCTCATATGCTTTTGCAATTGTTTGTTTGACTGTCTCTTCGTCTTTTTCTCTAAATGTATTTACAAATTCGGTCCAATTATCTTTGAATAAATCTTTCAAGCTGTATGATTTAGGATCAACTTTTGTAACTTTGTCGTATGAAACAGTGTAGTTATCAGTTACTTCCCAGGTAGGTGTTTTAAATCCCAATGCTAGAGGATTATGTCTTTTACCCTCTGTCACTTCTACAGAATGGCTATCATCTGTTGTTGCAAAATACTCATGTTTATCATAATACTTTTCAGTTGCACTCTCTTTAGCCCACCTTTCAGCATCATCTCGCTCTGAAATTAATGGAGCTTGAAAATACCACGAATCTGCACTACCTGATTCCGTATATCTAGGAATATAGAAACCAGTTACTGTCCATGAATCACTTAAACCAGTAAATTCCTTAATTGTTTGACCTGCATCAAGTTGAATGTCTGCACGCGCAATTTCCTCAGCTGTCTTATTATCTAAAGAATTGTCCCTTTTATTAGTATTTTCATCTAACTTACGTACATCTGTCAAAACCTTATTAACATATGTATAAGATGTGAGTGTACTATAATTCTGGATTTTCTTTACATAATTACCATCCGCATCGAAATATGTAATTGTTAAGTAGGTCTCATCATTCTCAGAAACAGTCTCTACCTGATTTGCTTTACCATCAGCATTTGTAGTATTTGTAACAGTTGTTTGATCGATTGTAGCTTCGCTCCAATCTCCAAGAAGAACATAGCTAAGAGTGTACTGAGCCTTTTCCGCATCTGTTAATGAGTCATACTTAGTAGCTGTGATATATGGTGTAGCATTTCTATCATCGCCTGTATATCCATATCTCTTTACTACCTTGCCTTCTGTCTCTAAATCGTTTAATTCCTTTTCTGTAATTGATGCATTTACTACTTCATTCTGCTCATTTGTATATGAATACTCGTATCTCTCTTCATAGATAGAAACTACTCCAGCCTCATCAACAGAGAAGCCAATCTTAAAGTTCTTTTCTTCCTTAACAACGTTACCATCTTGATCTTTAATCTTATATGTAACATTCATGAAGTCAGTTGTATTCTCAACAGGTGTAACTGTGACATCTGTTAATTCCTGACCTTCTTCAAGAGCAATATTATTTACTAAATAGAAATTCTCGATTACTGCTGCAATATACTTGTTTGTATCTGCTGCAGTCTTATCGCTATCTGCATATTCCTTATCTGCTGCCGCAAGAACACCTGCAGCTGACTCAGCAAGTGCTTTTTCTGCCTGCTTAACAGCCTTTTCAAGCTCATCAACCTTTGCCTGCAATGTTGCTAAGTCTGTTTCTGCATATCCCAAATCTATTTTTGCAGCAGAAATATTATCCTGATACTTTTCAGTTGCAGTATCAAGTGCATCTTTAGCATCCTCATATGCACTCTTTGCATCTGCAAGATCCTTTGCCTTTTCATTATATGTCTGCTGTGCATCTGCTACCGACTGCTGTGCTGTAGCAATAAGTGTAGCAGCATTTTCCTGTGAATCAGTTGCAACTGCAACTACTGCTGCATTTGCATCCTGCTGTGCCTTATTAACTGCTGAAGTAACATCTGAAGCTGCTGTTTCAGCATTACCTACTGCTGTATTTGCATCTGCTGCTGCATCATCCATCTCATCTGCTGCTTCTTTAATAAGTTCAGCATCAGTTGCTGCGTCTGCAATTTCCATTGCTGCAGCATCAGAAGCGTCCTGAATATCCTTAGCTGTATCCTGATAGTTACCAGTAACTGTTTCTGTTTCACCTTCAACAACATTACCATTTTCATCAACAACTTCGATTTCTAATTCATAATTCTCATCTGAAGAAAATGCGTCATTTGTAGCATCAACAACATTTTCGATCTGTGTAGCTACAGCGTCCTCGTCTGATGGTAAATCTACGCCATGATTATAAGTGTCATCAAGCTCTGCTGTATCATCTACAACAGTCTGCTCTGCTACATTAGTCTCTGCCTCTTGAGAAGCTGTACTTGGTTCCGCTGGCTGTCCCCCTTCTGTTGACTCCTCTGCAAATACAGGCACACTTAGTGAGCTTGCAATTGTAATTGCTGATAAGCCAACTGACATTGCTTTTACTACATTCTTCTTCATACGTATAAATTCCTTTCCCTAAACCGTACATTACACATTGTTAACATTCCATGATTGTTATGTGAACGTTGCGTGAACATCTGTTATAGAATATAACATCGAAAATCGTTACGTACAATAACATTGGCAAAATGTGACATTTTTTGGCAAGATGTTTTCCCACAAAAAAACTAGCCAGCATAAGCTGACTAGTTAATAACTGTTACTGATTTAATTTATCGATGAGTTTTATAGCTGCTCGGCGCTTTGCTTCAAGGACTCCAACGCCAACTCCTGCAGTTGAAACACCTGCAAGTCCAACGAACCATTTACCTCTTTCCATGAGGCCTGCCAGGGTGATTCCTGTAGGCGACTGTTCCTCTTCGATTGTGACTGTCTCCTCTGGTGCAGGTTCTTCAGGCTGATCCTGTGGAATCTCTGCCTCTCCGCCGCCATATCCACCGGCATTGTTGCTTGGGGAAGTGATGATATGAATTTCTTCTTCTGATTCCTCTTCCTCTTCTTCAATCTCTTCTTCCTCTAGCTCTTCCTCTTCGTACTGGATAACCTCTTCGGAATCTGTTTGCGCTATTTCTATAGAAGAAACTGTATTGAATCTGGCGTCGTATGTTGACTGTGCATTTGCTAAAGCTTCCTTTGCATCTGCCAGATTTGATTTTGCTATGTCGTAATCAGCCTGAGCTTTTTCAAGCTCACCCTGAAGCCTTGCAAGCTCCATTCCTGTATTAATATCGCTTGCAGCATCTAAATCAGCAATCTGCTGCTTCAAGCTAGATACTGTCTGCTTAGCTGATTCAAAATCCGACTTTGCTGAGCTGACAGCCTCTGAAAGAGCTTTGTAAGCATTATATTTTTTAGTAATCTCTGATATATACGAAGCGTAATCCTTGGATGTGCTCGTAAATACCTGATTATTATTTACTTCGTAACCATAAACCTCAGCTGTTGTTTTGTGCTCTGTTATGTTTAATAGCTTGCTTTTGTCGAAAGCTACACCTGTAGCATTGTTTTGCTTCTTAGCATCATTAACTATTGCGTTTTTAAGATCATCCTCTGATGTGTATTTTGAGTTTGCAACAGTGGATGAGACGCCGGTGCCTTGGTAATACTTGAAGTAGCCATCTTGATAATATTGTTGCCTTGTTGATGTAACGACCATGCCATCTTTTGCAACAAGTTTTACCAAGTTTTCATACGAATATATCCAAACGTGATTATCTGGCTTAACAAACGAGCTTTCATCCACCCTACCATCATAACTAGGAATATAAAATCCTGTGGCAGTCCAGTAAGAATACTCAACCACGCCATCCTTCAGCTGCTCAGCCTCTTCCTTTGTAAGTGAGACTGTGTTGCCATTGATGTCCTGGTATTCATATACCATATCTCTATCGTATATGCGAACCTCACCTGATTTGTAATCTACCGTATATCCGTAATTAGCACTAACAGTACGTACATAATTGCCATCGGCATCCACAATATCATATGAAATACCAATAACCTTTCCTTTATAAGGTGTAACTGCAAAGTTAGAAACAGACTGGCCATCAGCAAGCTCTGTATTTGGCGCGTAGTAGTGCTCTACAACGGTAGCAATATATGATGTGACATCTGATTTATCTGCATCTGCTGCAATAAGTGCATCTGCACCAGCTGCTGCAAGGTCCTGACCTGCTGCCTCCAGCTGCTCTTCTAATGAAGCAAGCTTTTCCTGGGCGTCTGTAAGTGTAGCCTCTGCATCTGATAAATCTGATGTAGCCTGTGATTTTTTATTGTTATATTCTTCAGCTGCAGCTTCGTATTCTGCTTTGGCTGATTCGTATTCTGAAAGTTTGTTGTTATAAGTTTCCTCTGCTGATGCAAACTGCTTTTCTGCATCCTCAACAGTAGCAGTAGCATCCGCGATAATAGCTGCTGCCGCTTCCTGATCAGTCCCTTCATCTGCCACTGCAACCACTGCTGCATTTGCCACTTCGCTAGCCTGGCCTGTGACCTGTGCTACACCTGAAGCAGTATCATTTGCTGAAGCAAGGCTTTCATCGGCTGCTGCAATGCTTGAATCCATGGAATCCTTTGCATCTGCCACACCTGAAACTGCTGTAGCTGCATCAGCAACCTGAGTGTTTGCATCGGTAATATCCTGTGTGATTGCCTGTGAGGAGGATCCAGCACTTTCGTCTACCACTCCTGCACTCACCGCATCAGAAACCTCAGTAGAAACATCTGCATCTGCAAGTGTCTCTGCGACCGATTCAGTTGCGCTAGCGCTACTTTCTACTGCAGCTTCCTCTGGCGAAACAACCTGCTGCTCTTTAGTATCTGAAGGCACAACAACAGAGCCTTCAGTGTTTTCTGAAGCCTCTGCCTGTATCGGAAATACGATACTACTAGCTATTGTAATTGTAGATAATCCAGCTGCTAAAGCCTTTGCTGAACCTCTCCTCATAACTTTCTGTGCCCTTTCAATTTAAAAAAGTCCAAATTTCCTGCTTATAGCGTAACATAAAAAAAGTTAGACGCAACGCCCTTGGCAAGATTGATTAAAATCTGGCAAAAGTATTACGGCTAACTTAAAATATTTTATCTATTACTAAATTGATAATCCTTTATCTGTTGAGAAATTTCCGATACTTTACGAGCTGAAATCGGGAATATGCTCTTATCATCCATGTAAATATCGCCACCCTCAAGGTGATGAATAAAGTCCATATTAATAATTATGCCGCGATTTACCATGATGAATCTTTTGTCTGCACCAGCCAAATCCAAAAATTCGCCTGATGTAAGTCTGACTCTGCTGGTTGTGCCATCATCCTTGTTGATTTCCAAGTAATGGCCATCTGTTGTTACTGAGATAATATCCTTTAAATATACCTTTTCATCTATCGGTCCAGCTGATAGTTTGATAAAGGCTGCATCCATTGGTGTGTGCTCTATTATCTCTGTCAGAACCTGATTGATTCTTTCAATTGTGAAAGGTTTTGTAACGTAGTCAAATGCATGTAACGAAAATGCATCTGGGTAATGACCTTCCGAAGCTGTCATGAATATAAGGAAGGTTCTCTCCGTCATCTCTCTAAGCTTTTTTGCTGCTTCGATGCCGTCCATGTCCGGCATGAAGATGTCCATGAATACGATGTCGAATCGCCTTTCTGATAGAACAGATATAAAATCTGGTCCGCTGGAGAATTCCTCAACTTCTAGAGGTATCTCCTTACTTGCAGAAAGTTTTTCTACCATCATTTTCAATTGCATCCTAAATATACTTTCGTCATCTATTACTGCAACTCTCATATTTGCCCCCTATGTCTTTGTATAAGAAATGATACCACAATTTTCTCAAGTTGATAATGAAAATCAGAAAATTATTTTATATAATGAATTTATGGAACTTTTAATTAACAATATTACATACATTAACATAATAATTTTGCTGGCTGGAGCCACATCGCTGCACCTTGGTGCAAGTTTTTTAAAAAGGGAGAAACACACTAAAGGATTTTTCAAATATTCGGTGTTCATGCTAGCCTTAGGAAATGGTCTATGCTGTATGGGATACTCTATCATGTCCCTCAGCCCAGACCTTAGATTTGCATACTATTTTAGAGTGCTGGGGCTTATCGGAATCGATATTTATCTTATGGCTGAAATCCTTCTTGTAACCAGCTGTTTAAATTTCAGCCGATTTGCAGAGTATTTCATTATTGGATTATCAGGTCTTGCTTCGTTGCTTGATATAGTGATTTTTGGAAGCAAGGAGTCTGATACCTTTGTGCGCTACGCAAACTATACTGCGTATGTGCGTCTTGATCCATATCGCCATCTTTTCCATTATACGTTCCTAATTATAATGTCTATTTCTATGTTCATTATAGCTTGTGTTTGGGCAGTCAGTGTGCGTTTTAAAAGAGAGAAACGTCTCGTATTTTTTGCATATGTTTCTAATCTTATTTTAGCCGCATCAACTGTCCCTGACTTCCGTATATACCATAGTGAATTTAATCTTACTCATGTATTTTATTGCACTGGCATGCTTTTCGCATTTATTGTTTTCTTTGTTGCATCCAACAACTACATGATGTTCAACATCACTGTTAACAGTATCAGTAAAGACATCTTTTCTACATTAGGAACTGGTCTGCTGGTATTTGATACCAACTATCATCTCAATCTATCCAATGAATACGCTGACAAGCTTTTGGGTCTCGACCATGAGCCACATCGTATTCGTTTAAAAGAGATTTTTGAGTTAAATTCAGGCGAGCCACTTAAGATGTTTGAAAAAGCCTCCGAAGGCGATGTAATTGACTATCGATTGACGTCAAAGTTGACAAACAAGGTTATCCTCGTCAATTTCTCTTGCAAATTCGATCGAAGCAATCAGCCAATGTGCTATATCCTTGTTGCTACCGATCTCACTGAAGAAAACCGACTTATCGATGAAGCTCAGGCAGCTAATAAAGCAAAGTCCGAATTCATCAGCAATATTTCCCACGAAATCCGTACTCCTATTAATATTATTTCCGGTATGGATGAGCTGATTCGTCGTGAATGCAAGGATGAAACTATTTTGAAGTACGCCGAAAACATCAACGTTGCATCAAAGAACCTTACATCTTTAATAAATGATGTGCTCGATTTCTCAAAGATTGAATCAGGTAAGCTTGAAGTTGTTTCCGGGGAATACAACATTCAGCACCTTTTGATAGAGTGCTATCACATGTTTACAAGCCTTTCTTCCCAGAAGAATCAAATGCTTTCATTTACTTGCGACCCAAATCTTCCTGCAGGATTGATTGGTGATGACATTAGAATCAAGCAGATTCTATCTAATCTTCTATCTAACGCTGTGAAATACACTCCAGAAGGTGGAAGCATACAATTTAGCGCTACATACAAAGAGAGAAACGATAACTTCCTTGCTCTTGTTATCCAGGTCAAGGACAATGGTATCGGTATAAAAGAGGAAGACTTACCTCATATTTTTGAGAACTTCCAGCGATTTGAGCTATCTAGAAACAGAACAATCCAAGGTACTGGCCTGGGCTTAACCATCACTCAAAACCTTGTTTCCTTATTGCATGGTGTTATCAACGTAGAAAGCACTTACCAGCATGGTTCTACATTCACTGTTGAAATACCTCAGCAGATAAGCAACCCTGAGCCAATCGGCGAGTTAACCGATTTGGATATGCGTAAGAAGCTTACCTATACAAATAGCTTTATTGCGCCTAAAGCTCGAATACTTGCAGTAGACGATGTGCAAATGAATCTGGATGTATTTGTTGGTCTATTAAAGAAAACGCAGATACAGATTGATACCGCTTTAAACGGGCCTGACGCTCTTGCGTTATCCCATAAACGTAAATACGATATCATCTTCCTGGATCACATGATGCCAGAGATGGACGGTATCGAAGTGCTTAAACGCATTCGAGCAAACGGTGCCAGTGCAAACCTTGAAACGCCTGTTGTTATGCTTACTGCAAATGCAATGATGGGTGCTGATAAGAAATATCTTGAAAACGGATTTACGGATTATCTTTCAAAGCCTATTAAGCCAGATGCTTTGGATGAAATGGTACTGAAGCATTTACCAGAAGAACTGATTCAAGCGGTAGCAGAGCCTGAAACAGATTCTAACCAGGAGCCAGAAGAAAGCGAATTCATCAAATCACTTAGCTTCATAGATGCAAAAGCAGGCCTGGAATTTGCTGCCGGAGACGAAGATTTTTACCGCCAGATTGTCACCACATTTGTTAACGAGGACAAGCGAGAAGCGTTAAACAGCCTCCTACAAAAAGAGGACTGGCCTAATTATCAAATCATCGCCCACTCCCTCAAAGGCACCGCTCTCACCATCGGTGCAGAGGAACTTTCTAACGCAGCAAAGAACCTGGAATTCGCAGCAAAAGAAGGCAAAACTGACTACATTAAAAACTATCATAGCGACGTCATCGACCAGTACGGAAAGTTGCTAGAAAAACTAAAAAACGCATTGCAATTATCAATCTAATTTAGTATACTAGTCTGCGGACGCCGGCTTGTCGGAATTGGCAGACGAGGCAGACTCAAAATCTGTTGATGGCAACATCGTGCGGGTTCAAGTCCCGCAGCCGGCATATGGAAATGAAAAAGACCTAGGTATATACCTGGGTCTTTTTCGTTTCCTTATACTATCCATTAAAAATATAAGGGAGGAACATCATGATTATTAAACACGAAATACCAATACTTGAATACGACGACCACTCAGCTGAAGTAATAGCTCCAGCATATGAATGGAATAATGTAGCCCTTCCAAAGAAATGTCTTTTTGCATTCCTAGGTGATGTAGTTGAAAAATACGCCCTGGAGCATAATGCCAAGAAGGTAGAAGAATTCAAAACCTTTTCCCACATTGTAGATATTTATATTTTGCAGAATGGAGACGAGGATATTTGCCTGGTGCAGCCAATAATCGGTGCTCCTGCCGCTGCTTCACTTTTGGATTCGTTGATAGCATGCGGGTGTGAAAAGATTATTGCTGTTGGTTCCTGCGGTGTACTGGCCGATTTACCAGAGAACGCCTTTATAGTCCCAACAAGAGCTCTTAGAGCAGAAGGTACTTCATATCACTACCTTCCTGCTTCGCGCTTTATAGAGCTTGATACAGAGCCTGTGGAGGCCATTGAAAGTTGCTTTAAAGATCATAATCTTCCATTTGTAACTTGCACCACCTGGACTACAGATGCTTTTTTCAGAGAAACAAAAGATATGGTTAAACATAGATTAGATGAGGGTTGTTCTGTTGTTGAAATGGAATGCTCTGCCCTTGCTGCTGTCAGCAAGAAGCGTGGCGCCAAGTTTGGACAGTTCCTTTTCACCGGAGATTCTCTGGCAAATGTTCATGACTATGACGCAAGAGATTTCGGCAAAGACTCTCACGAAAAAGCTTTATTACTGGGTCTTGATGTATTAAAGCACTATAACTAAAATCTTCCATAAATCAAAAAGACAAGGCCCCAAAAAGCCTTGTCTTTCTTAATATAATCAATTTTATTTTACGTAATTGATAAGAAGCTTGAATGTGTTTTCAACACCCTTCTTGTGAGAGCGTTCGTATCCATGGCTTGCATAAACACCAGCTCCGATAAGTCCATGCTTTACATCGTAGCCCGCGTTAAGAGCCGCATCAGCGTCTGAACCATAGTGAGGGTAAACATCTACGGCAAAATCAATTTCGTTGTCTTTAGCGGCCTTTATCAAAGCAGAAACCACATCATAGTTGTAAGGGCCACCGCTATCCTTTGCACAGATACTTACCTGTGTCTCTTTGCAATCAAGGCCCTCACCAATGCATCCCATATCTACCGAAAGGATCTCTGTAACGCCATCAGGAACAGTGCCGCATGCACCATGTCCTACCTCTTCGTAAACAGTGATGTGATGATATACTTTTCTCTCTGGTGTGATTTTGTTATCAGCCAAATATTTTGCCTGGCCAAGAAGAATTCCAACAGAAAGCTTATCATCAAGGAAACGACTTTTGATGTAGCCAGATTCTGTAACTCTTGTGCGAGGCTCGAAAGCAACGATATCGCCAATCATAATACCGAGGGCCTTTGTATCATCTGCAGATGAAACTTCCTCATCAACAACCACTTCCATACCCTTAAACTCACGTGTCTTTGTAGAGTAATCTCCATTAACATGAACAGATGCGTCATTAAGCTGAAATGTTCCCTCGTATACCTTGCCATCTCTTGTGTAGATGCGACAGTTCTCAGTCTCACCATTGTTTGGATTGAATCCACCAAGTGGAGTAAGCTCAAGATTTCCATTGTCCTTAATCTTGCAAACCATTCCGCCAAGTGTATCCATGTTAGCTTCGATAAGAAG
>JAEEGI010020853.1_pt1 | contig 13068 bp, 7 predicted proteins | sample 8958751 | NCBI WGS metagenome assembly JAEEGI01 (sample SAMN16246545, study PRJNA631951) | gut metagenome | biome: gut microbiome; feature: rumen; material: KS-attached | host: Bos | place: Iran: Karaj | collected 2018-10
TTATGTCCGAGGGTGCGCCTTTTGATCTGAAGCTTACACGCCAAAGCGGTAAGATACTCAGAACAAGTTGGGATGATCCGAGTACCGAAAATATCATCGAAACTGCGATGGATTATTATAATATCGAAATATCAGGGTTGCAGACATTGCAGGAGACAGGTGAACCTTTTGTTTCGCTTATCGACTTGACAGATATAATTGCGGAAGGTTTCGGGATGGGAGATAGCCAATACCGTTCTGAGCAGATCCGTCTTAACAAGATCATCAAATGGGATAGGGATTCTAAAAAGTATTATATCTGTGAAGATAAGAGTAACGGTCATTCACATATATTTGCATGGGAAAAAGTAGATGGTTTAGAAGGATTTGTTCCGAATCAGGGAAATCTGACGATTCCGCTCAAACTTCTTGGGAAGTTTACAGATATCGAATATTCTCAAGGGTCGTTTATGAATATAGATTTTGTCAGAGGAATCGACCATTACCACAACCTGTATATAAACTATGAGACGACTCTAGCAGCAGGTATTCTGTGCGGAAGAGATAAAGGTGATTCTGAGTATTTGCCGTGGTCCCAATATGTCGGACTTGAGGAGAATTCCCAATATGCTTATACGGCAGTTTATTCCGGTTTTTCGGGCCAAAAAGAACTTACCGTTGTATTCTCGGAAGAAAAAGATACTCTTCCGAACAATATGTTGCAGCTCCTTTCCGGCGGAAGCGAATTGGGTTTGATGTGGTACGGAGGAGAACTCTCGGCATCGCGCTATTACATTGCAGACAGAAGTCGGGCCAATCCGAGCGATCCTGCGCCTTTTACAGCGTGGACTGTCACAAGAACCACGCAGGGTGGTTCGGCGTGGAGCGCTATAAAGAAGTTTGAAACAACACCTGATGAGCCTGTTTACGGAAGTGGTGTGCTGGATTTTGATGTCCATAAATACTTGCATTTGCCCATAAATACGGGAGGATCGGGCAATGGAAACAATGCCGGCGAGGTGAGGGTATATGCTACCTCTTGCAATGACAATGGCATCATAACACCGGGCACGTATCAGACGCTTCAGCATTTTATTGATCCCAACGAGCAAACGGCATTACCGCCTGACCTTTATCTGCAGCTCGAACTCACCAATAATGTGAATGTACCGGAAGGATGGGCAGGGGTAATAACATATATCGGCGATAATCCTTATATGGGATACATCTATTACGGAGAAGACGAGAGTATCCAGGGAAGGGCGATTGCTTCACTCTCAACTGTTCAGCCACAATAAAGAATTAACGGGACGCAGAGCTCAATGTACTGCGTCCCGTTTTGTTGTACGCTACTCAACAATCAGAGTTCACTGCCGGTCTGACAATACTAAGCCTGAAATTGGGTGAGAATGCCGTATGTAAAGAAGGCTGGGCTCATGTTATTCTATGACTGAAGTTAGTCGATGGACCCTTGGGGGTGGTCCCACGGGGACGGGGGTTGCGGGCCATGAATTCGATGGCCCACATCCCCCGTCCCCAGGGGACCACCCCAAAGGGTCCACCCTGTCTTACAATATTTACGACTGCAGTTCGTCGAGTGTCAGGTTGTATGCAGGGAGGAACTCCTTGATGAAGACATCGGCTTCGGGGAGCTCCATCTGTATAAGGGAAGTGTAAAGTGTCTTGCCGGCACTTGAAAACTCGTGGTTACCCATCTTTTCCTCCTCGCGGCACTTGATGAGAGCCGAGAGCTTGTCGGCGGCCTTGATGAGCTTTAAAAGGTATGCTTCGTCAGGGTCGTTCTTGTCCGGGAAGAAGGCGGGAACGTAGTCCTCCCTCAGATCCTCGGGGAGTAGAGAGAGGAGTCTCTCAGCGGCGCCTGCCTCGATGTCCTTAAATGCACTGCGGATGTCGGAGTTAAAGTACTTGATGGGAGTGGGCATGTCGCCTGTGATGATCTCGGTTGCGTCATGGAACATGGCGATAACGGCTGCACGGTCGGCATTAAGGGACTTTCCGAATCTTCTGTTACCGATGAGAGCGAGTGCGTGAGCGAGTATGCTCACTTCGAGTGAGTGCTCACTGATGTTTTCTGTGTACGAATTGCGCATGAGCGCCCAGCGGTTTATATATTTCATTCTTGATAACATAGCGTAAAAATTGTTCATCTCTTTCTTCCTTCTATAATTTGCTTAAGGTGACATTTAAAAAATTGAAAACCTTGTTTAAATACTTTTTGGTGTTTTTGCTTCCTTGATCTGTTACTTGCTTCAAAGCATATCAAGGGCTAGGAATAATTTTTTTTCTAAATGACTCAGCATGCCCAAATCACTTGGAAGCTTTCTTAGTGGTACGTGTTGTGGCGCTTTTAGCGGTTTTCCTTGTCTTCTTAGGTTTGTCCTCCGCAGGTGCGGGGAATCCTCTCTGTGTCAGGAGTGGCTTCAGGAACTGTCCCGTGTAGGACTTTTCACACTCCGCAACTTCCTCGGGTGTACCCTGAGCGATCACCGTGCCGCCCTTGTCGCCGCCCTCGGGACCGAGGTCGATGATGTAGTCGGCGCACTTGATCATGTCGAGGTTGTGTTCTATGACGATCACCGAGTTACCGCCGTCGGCAAGCTTGTGAAGGATGTCGATGAGCTTGTGCACATCCGCGAAGTGAAGTCCCGTCGTGGGCTCATCGAGGATGTAGATCGTCCTGCCGGTACTGCGGCGGGCGAGCTCCGTGGCGAGCTTGACACGCTGTGCCTCGCCGCCCGAGAGAGAGGTCGAGGGATGCCCGAGCTTCAGGTAGCCGAGTCCGACTTCGTTCAGTGTATCGATCTTGCGGCTTATCGCGGGAACACTCTTAAAGAAGTCCGAAGCCTCTTCGATCGTCATCTCGAGAATCTCGTAGATGTTCTTGCCCTTGTAGCGGACCTCGAGTGTCTCCCTGTTGTAGCGTTTGCCGTGACAGATCTCGCACGGAACATACACGTCGGGCAGGAAGTTCATCTCAATCTTGATGATACCGTCACCTCCGCAGGCCTCGCAGCGACCGCCCTTGACATTGAAGCTGAAGCGACCCTTGTCGTAGCCCTTGACCTTCGCATCCGGAGTGGAAGCGAAGAGGTCGCGGATGAGATCGAAAACGCCGGTGTATGTCGCCGGGTTCGAGCGGGGAGTCTTACCGATGGGCGACTGGTCGATGTTGATGACCTTGTCGAGCTGGTCCAACCCCTCAATACTGTCGTGAGCACCGGGGATGATAGTCCTCGCCCGGTTGAGATCCCTGGCAAGACGCTTTGAGAGGATCTGCGTGATCAGACTGCTCTTGCCTGATCCCGAGACTCCCGTGATGCAGGCAAATACTCCGAGCGGGATATCAACGTCTATATTCTTCAAGTTGTTCTCTCTCGCACCCCTGACGCGCAGCCACCCCTGAGGGGAACGCCTCACAAAAGGAACGTCGACGCTGAGTCTGCCGGAGAGGTATGCTCCCGTGATCGAATCGGGACAGTTGCAGATGTCCTCGACCGTGCCCTGTGCGACGAGCCGGCCTCCGTGGGAGCCCGCACCCGGGCCGATGTCTATGATGTGGTCTGCGGCACGCATGGTTTCTTCGTCGTGTTCAACGACGATCAGTGTGTTGCCGAGATCCTTAAGGTCTTTGAGTGCTGAGATGAGCTTGCCGTTGTCACGCTGGTGGAGTCCGATACTTGGCTCGTCGAGGATATATGCAACTCCGACGAGACCGGAACCGATCTGTGTGGCAAGCCTGATGCGCTGTGCTTCGCCACCCGAAAGTGAAGCCGTAGCACGCGCGAGTGTCAGGTAATCGAGGCCCACGTTGTTGAGGAAGCCGAGACGGTTACGGATCTCTTTGAGAAGAAGAGCGCCGATCTGCTGCTGCATGGGAGTGAGTGAGATCTCGTTCATGAAGGCCGCAAGATCGCTGACCGGCATTCGTGAGATCTCGTCAATGTTCTTGCCGCCGACCGTGACCGAAAGAGCCTCCTTGCGGAGCCGCTTGCCACTGCAGGCAGAGCAGGGGATGACCTGCATGTATTCCTCATACTCGGGCTTCACCGACTCGGCGCACTCGCGATAGCGGCGCTTGATGTTGCCGATGATGCCTTCAAAGACAGTGTCGTACTGACCGCTCCCACGCGCACTCGTGTACTTGACGCGGATCGAGCGGTTGCCGCTTCCGAACATGAGGATGTTCCTGTGCTCGGCAGGCAGTTCGCAGAACGGCTTCTTAAGGTCGATGCCGAACTCCCCGGCCACTGCGTTGAGCATCTGACGAGAGAAGGAGCTTTCGTCCCAAACGGACTTCCAGCCGCCGACCGACATGGCGCCCTTTTCGATGATGCTCATGGTCTGATCGGGAAGCACGAGATCGACCGAGAACTCCATGGTCTGTCCGATACCGTGGCAGACGGGGCAGGCACCGAAGGGGTTGTTGAATGAGAAGGTACGCGGTTCGAGCTCTTCGATGCTCGTACCGCAATCGGGGCAGGCAAAGTTACGGCTCAGTGTGAGAGGGGAGTCGTCGCCTTTGTCGATCGTGACGAGCCCGTCGGTGAGCTTGAGCGCGTTCTCAATGGAGTCGGAAAGCCTGAGGTTGATGCCTTCGCGGACCACGATCCTGTCGATCACAATGCTTATGTTGTGCTTGTTGTTCTTTTCGAGCTGAATGTCCTCGGACAGATCGTAGAGGTGTGAGTCGATCATGGCACGGACGTAACCGCTCCTGCGGGCATCGGAAAGGACCTTGGCATGCTCGCCCTTACGGCCGCGGACAACGGGAGCCATGATCATGATCCTGGTCCCTTCGGGGAATTTAAGGACCTCGTCGACCATTTCGTCGATGGTACGGCGGCGGATCTCTTTACCGCAGGTAGGACAATGGGGTGTGCCTATCCTGGCGAAAAGGAGTCTGTAGTAGTCGTAGATCTCAGTAACGGTACCGACTGTCGAACGGGGGTTGCGGTTCGTGGATTTCTGGTCGATCGAGATCGCGGGTGGGAGACCCTCGATACTGTCGACATCGGGCTTCTCCATCATCCCGAGGAACTGGCGCGCGTAGGAAGAGAGGGACTCCATGTAGCGACGCTGTCCTTCGGCATAGATCGTGTCGAATGCGAGGGAGGACTTGCCCGAACCCGAGAGTCCCGTAAGCACGACGAAGCTGTCGCGCGGGATGTTCACATCCAGACTCTTGAGATTGTTCTCCCGTGCACCTTTTATCTTAATGTAGTTCTGTACCATTTTATCTAAAAACCTCTTTTACCAGTTATATTCTTAACACCTGCGGCTCGGTGCTTAACACCTGCGACTCGAGTGCTTAACACCTGCGACCCGGGGTTTAACACCTGCGACCCGGCACTTAACACCTGCGACTCGGTGCTTAACACCTGCAACTCGGTGCTTAACACCCGCGACTCGGAATTCATCCCTGCTCCGCGATCAGTTTTCTCACTTCTATCATGCGGTCACGCAGCTTTGCAGCCTGTTCGAACTCGAGCTCTGCTGCTGCCTTGTTCATGAGCTTTCTGAGACGCTCTGCCTCTGCCTCGAGCTCCTTGAGTGACATGGACTCCGGATCCTTGGCGATCGCGCGTGCCTTTCTGTCGGACTCCTCGACCTTCTTCGAGATGCTGATGAGCTCGCGGACCTTCTTCTCGACCGACTTGGGGGTGATGCCGTTTGCGGCGTTGTACTCGCTCTGGATCGCGCGGCGGCGGTTCGTCTCACCTATGGCTGTCTCCATCGACTTGGTGATCGTGTCGGCATACATTATAACATGACCGTCCACATTTCGCGCGGCACGCCCGATCGTCTGGATGAGGGAAGTCTCCGAACGCAGGAAGCCTTCCTTGTCGGCATCGATGATCGCGACGAGGCTGACCTCGGGGATGTCGAGACCCTCACGCAGGAGGTTGATGCCGACCAGCACATCGAAAACGTCGAGCCGCATGTCGCGGATGATCTGGGAGCGCTCGAGCGTGTCGATGTCGGAGTGGAGGTACCTCACGCGGATCCCGATGCTGCGCAGGTACTGCGTCAGCTCCTCCGCCATGCGCTTCGTGAGTGTCGTGACGAGGACCTTGCCGTGCTTGGCTGTTACGGCGTTGATCTCGCCTGCAAGGTCGTCTACCTGACCGAGCGAAGGACGGACTTCAACGAGGGGGTCGAGGAGTCCGGTAGGTCTGATGACCTGCTCCGTCCTGAGGAGCTCGTGCTCGGCCTCGTAGGGGCCGGGGGTGGCCGAAACGAAGAGCACTCTGTCGAGCATGCTCTCAAATTCTTCAAAATGAAGTGGCCTGTTCTCGAGAGCCGAAGGGAGGCGGAAACCGTAGTCGACGAGGATCGTCTTGCGCGCGCGGTCACCGTTGTACATGCCTCTGAACTGGGGGATGGACATGTGCGACTCGTCGATGATCATGAGGTAGTCGTCGCCGAAATGCTCGAGAAGTGTGTGGGGCGTGCACCCGGGCGTGAGTCCCGCGAGGTGCATGGAGTAGTTCTCGATACCGGAGCAGACACCCGTCTCGCGGAGCATCTCCATGTCGAAACGTGTGCGCTCCTCGATGCGCTGAGCTTCGATCAGCCTGTCGTTTGCCTTGAAGTAGGCGATACGTTCTTCGAGTTCCTTTTCAATGTTTATGAGGGCCTGTTTCATCCTGTCCTCGGGAACGACGTAATGCGATGCGGGGAAGAGCATGAGGTGCTCGAGAACCGAATCCGTCTTGCCCGAAAGAGGGTCGAACTGCGTGATGCGGTCCACCTCGTCGCCGAAAAACTCAACTCTGATCGCGAGGTCTCCGCTGTATATGGGGAAGATGTCGACGCAGTCGCCCTTGACCCTGAAGGTACCGCGGTGGAAATCCATCTCGTCACGGATGTACTGCATCTCGACAAGGCGGCGCAGAACTGCTTCCCAACCGGCCTGCATGCCGGGACGCAGGGACAGCGTCATCTGCTCGTAGTCCTCACGTGAGGCGATGCCGTAGATGCACGAAACACTGGCAACGATGATCACGTCGCGCCGCTCCGAGAGTGAAGCCGTTGCGGAGTGGCGGAGCCTGTCGATCTCGTCGTTGATCGCGGAATCCTTCTCGATGAACTTGTCTGTGGAAGGGATGTACGCCTCGGGCTGGTAGTAGTCGTAATAAGAAACAAAGTACTCGACCGCATTCTCCGGGAAGAACTCTTTGAACTCACCGTAGAGCTGTGCGGCAAGAGTCTTGTTGTGTGCGATGACTATCGTGGGCTTGTTGAGTGCCGCGATCACGTTCGCCATGGTGAACGTCTTGCCCGAACCGGTGACTCCGAGGAGGGTCTGGAACTGGTTGCCCTCGTTGAAACCCCTGACAAGACTGGAGATCGCAGCGGGCTGATCGCCCGTAGGCTTGAAGTCTGAGTGAAGCTTAAAATCCATATATAAGAGTCCTTTATCTCAGTGAGAAAAGCACCCCACTCCTTTGGGTGGGATTATGACAAACATGTCTCAGTGAAGTTCATTTTCTCACTGAGATAAACGCTCCGCGAGGATGCGCAGGGATTCAGTTTGGAAGATGTCAACTGACGCTGACTTGAATCCCGCGCCAAGTCTCGCTTGCGAGACTTGAATTACCTAGGGCAAAGCGTAATCGAATACGCTTATTAAAACATATGTTCGATATTTTGTCAAGTGTGATTTCGTAACAAAGTCGTTACAAATGTCCGAACCAAAGATTGTAAAAAGAAGTCGAATATAATTTTCGACAGGCGTGGGATCGGCATATTTTATGGATTTCGACCAAAAAACACGTCAGAATTAAAAAAAGAATTAATTTTAGGGTTGCAAGCATTCTACAGTTGTGCTACACTCTACATGTGGGGGCTCCGAAAGCCTTGATACACAACACTTTGGTTAGACAGACGTAGGACATGTTCTACAAAAGTAGAACGACATAACTCACAAAACTTTTTTCGTCGAACTCGAAAACAGAGGAGATTTTGGACCATGGGGTACGGTTTTAACAGACAGGAAGAGAGGAGAGTCGCAGGAAGGCTCGCTCTCGTAAACGCAAGACGTACACTTCTCACGGCAGCACTCGGATTGCCGGTTGTTTTCATCCTTGCACTTATCTACAACATTCCCGGTGTCGTTAAGGGTTCCACCGAACTTACCAATGTCGCACTGATCTGCGTGTTTGTTATAAACACGGCGGGGCTGCTCCTCGAAAGAAGAGCGATCGCTTCCCGCAAGGCTAGGGACATGTCTCTGATCACCAAAGTTTACTGGGCATTTTTCGAAGCATTCATGCTTCTGCTCATATATGCGGACACGCTTGCGGGCGGTCATACCGGACTCTACCCGATCCTGCTTGCCGCACTTTGCTTCGTCCCCGTTCTTTCTTCCAACGAAAGGATCTACTATCACCTCCTTCAGGGACTGGTGATCGTGTTTATAAACGTTCTTCGCGGAGCTACCGTTGCGGATTACGCATATTTGGTCGTGATGAACGGACTCTTCATCGCGGGCGGTGTCCGTGAGAGCAAGAAGCTCGTTACGGCACTGGTTGCGGCAGAGCGCGCGAAGGATGCCAAGGATCTCGAGGCGATAGACAAGCTCACAGGTCTTCTCAATAAGAAGGGCTTTGACAAGAGAACAGATGTCGCAAGCGAGATCTGCACACGCGACCGTAAGAGAATGTCGATCATCTCACTCGATATCGATGACCTTCAGCAGTACAATAACTCGTTCGGATCCGACAGGGGTAACTTCCTCATCAAGCAGATCGCCCAGATCATCCAGGGCGCATGCAGGCACGACAGCGATATCGTCTGCAGGCAGAACGGCGGCCGTTTCCTCGTTTACCTCGACGGCAGGGACGAGGGCTACGTTTCCGAACTCGGCGACCGCATCCGCTCGATCGTTGAGAGCAAGAGGATCCCTCACGGAAGACGCGCTTCATATCAGCATGTTACTCTGAGCGTGGGCATCGCGACGGGCGTTCCCATGGAGCCGGCCGACATCGACAGGCTCTGCGACGAGGCAGAGGACTATCTCTACGGAGCCAAGAAGAACGGCAAGAACTGCACCGTCTGCGACGAGCTTCTTTACGGTGCGTACAGCAGGAGAGCCAACTGACCCCTGCCTTATCACATAAGCGTTAAAAAGAATTGAAAACTCGGGAGTGTTCCGCTACAATTACGTGAGAAAATGCGGAATGCGAGGAAAACAATGTTTATAGCAAAAGACTGGAAAGACTACCGGATAATCGACTGCTCAGGGGGAGAAAAGCTGGAAGACTGGGGCGGGTACAGACTCGTGAGACCCGATCCCCAGGTCATCTGGCGCACAGAGAGGGACATGGCCATCTGGAGCAAAGTGAACGGTCATTATCACCGCAGCGACAAAGGCGGCGGGCAGTGGGAGATCAAAAATCTCCCCGAGGTTTGGTCTATAGGATACAAGGATCTCAAATTCAATCTCAAGCCCTTCAGCTTCAAGCACACAGGGCTTTTTCCCGAGCAGGCGGTCAACTGGGACTGGATGCGCGGGCTCATAGAAAAAGAGAGGACCCGGCGAGGCAAGGAAGGAAGCCCCGTTAAGGTCCTTAATCTGTTTGCATATACGGGAGGGGCGACTGTCGCTTGCGCTTCTGCCGGGGCGGCCGTGACTCATGTGGACGCAGCGAAGGGCATGGTGACCTGGGCCAAGGAAAACGCTGCGCTGTCGGGCCTTTCAGACGCACCGATCCGCTATATCGTCGATGACTGCGCGAAGTTTGTCGAGCGCGAGATCAGGCGCGGGAACTTCTACGATGCGATCATCATGGATCCTCCTTCCTACGGGCGCGGCCCCAAGGGCGAGATCTGGAAGCTCGAGGAGAATCTTTGGGACTTTGTGGCGCTGTGCATGAACGTGCTCTGCCCCGAGCCTCTTTTTGTGCTCATTAATTCATATACGACAGGTCTTGCGCCTTCCGTCCTCTCATACATACTCGGAACACTTACGGCGAACCGTTTCCCCGGAAGCGTTGACGCACAGGAGGTCGGACTGCCGGTCGAGAGGACGGGGCTCGTGCTTCCTTGCGGGGCGTCGGGACGATTTGAAGGGAAGAGATAAACAAGAATAAAGCTTTTAATGAGTAGCCCCCGACCCGTGTTGGGGGCTATAATTGTCGTATAAAACTATACGTAGTAACAAAAGTCTCCGAAAAACATGGGTTTACAACCGGATGGGGAAGATCCGAACGATCAAGGTTTATTTGTGGAGAAGGAGTGTGGCATGTATGAGTAAGACCGAAAAGCAAAAAAAAGCACGCAGAACGCTTTCAATCAGAGTCAGGATCCTGCTTTGTTTTATGATACCGGTTGCCCTGATCGTTGTTTTGGGCGTGACCAGCTATAACAAATCGGCGACCAATCTTACGGAAGCCTATGAAGTATCCGCGGTTCAATCGATCTCCGCGGTAGGAGACTACCTCTCCTTTGGTATGGAGACCGTCTCGTCGACTGCATCCGAGTGTCTCACGTACAAGCAGATCCTCGATTATGCCAAGAGGGTCAGCTACACCAAGGCCGACGGCGAGTACGGCAACGCGCGTGCCGACATCAAGAAGTACCTCACCATGAAGCAGGCGGTCAACAAGTATATTGGGAGCATTACGCTCATACCCACTGCCGGGTTCGACGTTATCTCGACAAACGCCATCCTCGAGACTGACGGTTTCTTTGCAGATCTTTCAAAAGATGAGAGATTCAACTTCAAAAGCCTCGACGGTGCGTGGATCAGGGAGCACTCGGACATCGACACCAAGCTCGGCAACACGCAGGCCTATCTTTGCTCGTTCTACCGGAAGTTCCCTTCAGCAAAGGCTGCGCTGTTCGTTGACATAAACTATGATACTGTCTTTGAGACGATGAAGAGCCTTGATTACGGCGAGGGAAGCATCCTCGCACTCATTCTTCCCGACGGAAGCGAGGAGTATTACAGCGAGTCGGCACCTTCAGAGGCGGGCTTTATGACGGCGGCTTGTGAGCAGACGGGCGTATTTGCATCGGAGGAAAAGGCCGGCTTTACCTACTACACGAAGGATGGAGAAAAATATCTTCTTACATACAGCAAGACCGATTCGGGTTACACGCTCTGCGCGCTTGTTCCCGAGAACAACATCATCGGCGAGGTCAACTCGCTCGGGATCTTCACCGTTATCCTCGTGGCTGTCGGCGCTGCGATCGCGGTTATAGCCGGGATCCTGCTTTCGTCAAATATCGGGCGCAATATCAGAAGGCTCACCCGCAAGCTTGACCGTGTAGCCGAGGGTGACTTTACGGTTGAGTTCGGAGAGGGCAGCACGGACGAGTTTGGAAGACTCACACGCAATGTCGGCGGAACGGTCGGCAACATCAGGAAGCTGATAAACCACGTAGCCGAGGTCACACACCAGGTTGAGGCCTGCTCGGGCAATGTTGCCGAGAAGAGCACGAATCTCAAGGAGCTTGCGCATCAGGTAAACGAATCGACCGCGCGAGTTTCCGAGACGGTTGAATCTGAGGCTATGAGCGCTCAGAAATGTGTTGAGGAAATGGACGTCCTTTCACAGAAGATCGAACGCGCAGGCAGCAATATCATCGGGATACGTGATTTCGCAGTAGAGACGAGCGAAGCGATCGCTAAGAACATCGAGTCGATGAACGAACTGGTCGGGAAGTCGGAGAGCTCTTCGCAGATCATGGCATCGCTTCTTAAAGAGATTGAAAGCCTTGAAAAGCAGGCAGCGGCAGTCGGAGAGTTCATCGAGGTCATCGGCGGGATCGCATCCCAGACAAACCTTCTTTCGCTCAATGCTTCGATCGAGGCTTCGAGGGCCGGCGAATCCGGCCGCGGTTTCTCGGTTGTTGCTGAGGAGATCAGAAAGCTTGCCGACCAGACGAGTCAGGCAGCTAACGAGATCAAGAAGTGTGCGGTGGACATCAACGAGCAGGCAGGCTCCACTGCAGGCAATATCCGCAGGGCAGACGAGATTGTCAGATCGCAGAACGACATCTCAATCGGCCTGATCGAGAATCTCACGACCACCAGGAACGAGATCAATGATCTGATGAACAAGATCAACGACATAAATAACGACATGAAGGACATGTCGGCTACCAGAGCAGTGACCATCGATTCCATCAGCAACATCTCCGCAAGCACGGAGGAAGCATTCTCGCTCACATCCCTTGTTACCCAGGTGATCGAGCGTCATGACGAATCCTCCTCACAGCTCGAGGAAGTGTCACGCGAGCTTCAGGAGAAGGCAACCGCCCTAACAGAAGCGGTTGAGAAGTTTAAGATCTAACGCAATACAACTGTGATGTAGCGATAAAGCAGCCTCCGATTTTGGTCGGAGGCTGCTATAGGTGTTTATGAATTTTCTCCCTTATGCTGTATCCAGGCATCTGTCAAACCCACCGCATTGTCTCTTTTAAACCTGAGAACCAGTATTGGAATAAAGGAGGCCAAGATGACAAGTATGATACCAATGATCAAAAAACGGCTTTCGATCTCTGATTCAATGAGCGTTAACACTTTGTAAGTAAGATCTTCGTCCTCGCCGAGGAAGCATTCGTTGAGTAGAATCGTTTGAATATTTGTAATCTGTTTCTCCATAAAGGAGTAAAATGCGCAGGACAAACAAATTGCACAACATAGCGCAGCGATAAAGGAAGATTTATACTTCCACAAAAATGATGCTTTTTTATTATTTTTCTGGTTCATATACGCCTCCTTGTTATTCCTTTTGTGGCCTTACGAAGTGGTTTTAGAATAAAACTATGATCACCAAAAAAGCAATGGATATGTGCAAACTCGACATTTTTTGGTCAAAAATAACATCTGAAGATATTACTTGTACGCAGGTTGTGTTTTTGGGGTTGACATAATCATCACAAAATGAGAAAATACATTAAACGGAGTGTATGCTATATTTCTGCTATTATGGTACGAAAGGGAGTGGTTATTCATGCTTTTTCACGTGGCTATCTGTGACGATATGCCGGTAGACATCCTCATGTTGGAGAACAAGATAAAAGAATCGAATATGGGAAAAGTTCTTGACCTGAAGT
>JAEEGI010020855.1_pt1 | contig 13068 bp, 9 predicted proteins | sample 8958751 | NCBI WGS metagenome assembly JAEEGI01 (sample SAMN16246545, study PRJNA631951) | gut metagenome | biome: gut microbiome; feature: rumen; material: KS-attached | host: Bos | place: Iran: Karaj | collected 2018-10
CTCCATGGGGAAGCCGTTCATCTTGCCCTCGCCGTAGCCGATCTTCATGTTGCGCAGAGCCTGGCAGCAGAAGTCCATGACGAAGTTCCACTCGATGCGCTCGGGGTCGATGTCCAGACGCTTGAGGCCGATGGACTCCAGCTTGGCGTCGTCGTAGTTGCGCTCGTGCTGCATGCGGGCGTTCAGAGCCACCATGCCCAGGTTGTGAGCGTTGGTGATGTCGTTGATGTCGCCGGTCAGGCCGAGAGAGAACTCGGTCATGGGGATCAGCAGGGCGTTGCCGCCGCCGGCAGCGGTGCCCTTAACGTTCATGGTGGGGCCGCCGGAGGGCTGACGCAGGCAGCCGCCGACATTCTTGCCCAGCTTGCCCAGACCCTCGATCAGGCCCAGGGAGGTGGTGGACTTGCCCTCGCCCAGGGGGGTGGGGGTGATGGCGGTGACTTCGATGTACTTGCCGTCGGGCTTGTCCTTCAGGCGCTCCATGATCTTCAGGAAGTCCAGCTTGGGGGTGCGGCCGTAGGGGATGATCTCCTCGGGCAGCAGGCCCATCTTCTCGCGGAAGTAATCCACGGAAGGAAGGCGGGCTTCGGCGTCCTCTGCGATTTGCCAGTCTTTGTAGATGGTCGGATCAAGCATAGGGGGGCACTCCTTTTCGAAAAATAATTTTGCACAATAAAAACGCTATTGCGCAGCTTTTCTTCATAAAATATTATAAACCAATTTAAAATCCTGTCAAGGCAAAACAGGCAGTATTTAAATTTGGACCGGCGGTCTGAAAATATATTTATAAGGTTGTCGATTTTCCTACTATTTGTATGAAAAACGGCCTGTCCCCCTGAAAACCGGGGGGACAGACCTCGTCTTTTTTGCGGGACAGCAGCTCCGCGGGCGTTTATTTGAGCATCTCCATGATGGCGGCCTTGGGCCGTGCGCCCACCATCGTGGACACGGGCTTGCCGCCTTTGAAGAGCATCAGCGTGGGGATGCTCTGCACCCGGTAGGTCATGGCGAGCTGCTGGTTTTCATCCACGTCCACCTTGCCCACCTTGATCCTGCCCGCCGTCTCCTCGGCGATCTCCGCCACGATGGGGGCCACCATCCGGCAGGGGCCGCACCAGGTGGCCCAGAAGTCCACCAGCACGGGGATGTCGGAATTGAGCACCTCCTGCTCGAAGTTGTCCTGCGTCAGTACGATCTCAGCCATTTTAATGTCTCCTTTGTCTCTGCTTTTGGTTTCCCTGGACCTATTATACCACAATCCCGCCGCAAAAAAAGCCCCGATTTCGGATATTTGCGTGGCGAAACGCGGACATATCTGCTATAATGTCCGAAGAGACCATCAAAACGCAGCGGGACATGAGCGCTTATGAACAGAGATAACAGAAAAAACAAGGACCGGGAAGGCTATTACGACGACTACTGGGGCAACGACCAGCCCGCTGCCAGGCGCATGACGCCGGAGGAGCGGGAGCGTTACTATGCCAAAAAGGACGCGTACTATGCCGAACGGGACGCCTATTACGCCCGCAGGGACGCATTTTACGCCTCCGTTGAAGAGGATGGGGACGAAGAGGAGTGGGAGGAAGAGGAAGAGGAAGAGGAAGAGGAGTACTCCGCTCCCGCCCGGACTCCCAGGGAGCGCCGCACGCCCCGGCGGAGGCGCCGACGCAGGAAAAGACACTTCTTCCGTACGCTTCTCCTGCTGGCCATCGCGGCGGGCGTCATCGCGCTCCTGCTGGGGACGCCCCCGGTGATAAACCCCGCCGGCAGGAAAAGGGAGAGCGGCCACAGCACGTTGCTGCTGGTGGGCACGGACTCCCGGGGCGGCCCGGACACGGTGATGCTGCTATCGCTGCGCCGTGGCGACGTGCGGCTGCTGAGCATCCCGCCGGACACCTGCACGGAGGACGGCGTCTCCCCCTGGGAGGCCCATGCCCGGGGCGAGGCCGGGCGGCAGAGCCTGATGACCGCGGCGCAGGCCCTGCTGGGGTTTTCCCCGGACGGGCTGGTGACTGTGGACATGGACTGCTTCGCGGAGGCCGCGGAGCTCCTGGGCGGTCTTGACTTCTTCGTGCCCGGCAAAATCAGCTACATCGACGAGAGCCGGGGAGAGACCGTGGAGCTCAAGCCCGGCCGGCAGCACTTGAGCGGGCAGCAGATCGTGGATCTGGCCCGCTGGTACACGGGACGTACCGGGGAAGAGGACGGCGCCATGAGCATCCAGCGGGCCCTTCTCTCCGCCGCCCGGGAGCAGTGGATAGGTCCGGCCAATCTCCGGCTGGTGCCCGATCTGTGGCTGGATCTGCGCCGCAGCGCCTCCACGGACCTGACGCGGGCCAACCTGCTCTGGGTGGCCAGAGTGTTGGTGAAGACGCAGCCCGCGGCCGTCTCCATGGACGTGCTGCCCTGCCGGGCGGTGGCCGACGGGGAGAATACGGTCTTCATGGTGGACCGGCCCGCCGCCTATACGGTTTTGGAGGATTACGATCCGTACAGATGATCCGTTTGCAAACAATTGTTTTTTGAGGAGGAGAAACAATGATCACAAAGCGTGAGAACTATCTCATGGCGGCGAGGGGAGGCAAGAGCGTTTGGCTGCCCTGCTTCATGGAGGACGCCAACATGTTCATGCTGCCCTTCTGGCGGGCCGTGGACCCGGTGACGGAGAAGGACTTCTGCGGCATCCGCTGGGTGGAAAACGAGTTCGGCCGCATGCCGGACGAGCGGTACCGGGCCATCGAGGACATCTCCCAGTGGCACGACACGGTGAAATTCCCCGTGCTCTCGGAGCTGGACTGGGAGGGGCTGCGGGCCGGCTTCCTGGCCCGCCGGGACCCGGAGAAGGTGGATGTGGCCATGCTGAACACCCACGGCATTTTCCTGATCCCGGTGAACATGCTGGGCTGGGTGGAGGGCCTGTGCTCCATCTATGAGAACCGGGAGGAGCTGGAGAGCTTCATTGCCGCCCTGACGGACTTTCTGGTGGAGCTGGCGGGGTACATCGGCGAGTATATCCACCCGGACATCATCTCCACCGGCGACGACGTGGCGGCCGCCACGGGCCCCTTCATCTCCAAGGAGGTGTGGGACGACCTGTACAGGCCCTACATGAAGCGCATCATCGACGCGGTCCACGCCCAGGGGGCCCTGGCGGAGTTCCACTGCTGCGGCAACTGCGGCTACCTTATCCAGGAGTTCCTGGACATCGGTGCGGACATCTGCCAGCTCCCCGCCCCGGACGACGACCTCCGGCGGGACAAGGCGCGCCTGGGCAACAAGCTGGTGCTCACCGGCGGCTGGGACCGGCAGGGCCCCGGCGCCATGCCCGACGCCTCGGAGGAGGAGGTCCGCCGCTCCTTCCACACCGCCGTGGAGGAGTGGGGAAAGGACGGCGCGCTGATCTTCTGGGACGGCGGCATCGCCGGCCGGAGCCAGGATTCCATGAATAAGTTCAAATGGCTCTACGACGAGATGCACAAGTACAACGACGAGTGCATACGGGCGTGGAAAGCGGAGCATCCGGAGGACTGAGTTTACATAATCAACAGCAGAGGATCTTGAAAGAGGTCCTCTGCTGTTTATTTACATTTCACCGCTTGTTGAAGCGGCCGGATCGTGTTAAAATATACTATTCCAAATCAGACCATCAGGGGTGCGTCATGCCGGAGGACTTCATTGTTTTTGAAAATGTGAAAAAGGTCTACAACGCGGGCGAGGTGGCCGTCACCGCCCTCCACGACGTGAGCTTCACCATCGCCCGGGGGGAGATCTGCGTCATCGTGGGTGAGTCCGGCGCGGGAAAAACCACGCTGCTGAACATCCTGGGGGGCATGGACTCTCTAACCGAGGGCCGCATCCTGGTGGACGGAGCGGAGATCTCCGCCTACGGCAAGCGGGCGCTCACCGGCTACCGCCGCACGGAGGTGGGCTTCGTTTTCCAGTTCTACAACCTGATCCCCAATCTGACCGCCCTGGAGAACGTGGAGATCGCGGCGAAGCTATCGAAAAACGCCCTGGACAGCGCCACGGTGCTCTCCCAGGTGGGCCTGACCCAGCGGGCGGGGAATTTCCCGGCCCAGCTCTCCGGCGGCGAGCAGCAGCGGGTGGCCATCGCCCGGGCACTGGCCAAAAACCCCAAGCTGCTGCTGTGCGACGAGCCCACCGGCGCCCTGGACTACCTGACGGGCAAGTCCATTCTGAAGCTGCTGCAGGACACCTGCCGCAGCACCGGCATGACCGTCATCATCATCACCCACAACAAAGCCCTGTGCGGCATGGCCGACAGGGTCATCCGCATCAAGAGCGGCACAGTGCAGTCCGTGACGATCAACGAACAAGTCACCCCTGTGGAGGAGATCGAGTGGTAAAGCGATGAACCGCTACGTTCTGAAAATGCTCCTGCGGAGCATCCGCTCCACCCTGGGCCGGTATCTGGCGCTGCTGGCCATCGTGGCCCTGGGGGTGGGCTTCTTCGCGGGACTCAAAAGCTCCATGCCCGCCATGGTCTCCACGGCGGACGTGTTCCTGCGCGCCCAGCGCCTGCATGACTACCGGCTCCTGTCCACACTGGGCTTCACGGAGGAGGATGAGGCGGGCTTTGCCGCCTCTCCCGGCACGGCCCTGGCGGAGGGGGCGTATTTTACCGACGCCCTGGCGGAGGCCGCCGGGAGGAGCGGGGCCTGGCATTTCATGTCCCTGACCGAGCAGGTCAGCATCCCTGTGCTCACGGCGGGGCGCATGCCCGTGGCCGCCACCGAGTGCCTGGCCGACGCCCGCGCCTTCTCCACGGCGGACATCGGCAAGGCCGTGACCATTTCGGAGGAAAACGACGAGGATACCCTGGAGCTGCTCTCCCGGAGGAGCTACACCATCGTAGGGCTGGCACGCTCCCCCAGATACATCAGCTTCGACAGGGGCAGCACCTCTCTGGGCTCCGGCAGGCTGGAGAGTTTTTTCCTGCTGACGGGAGCGGGCTTTTCCTCTGAGGCGTACCACGAGATGCTGCTCTGGTGCGATCTGCCGGGGGAGATCTATTCCGACACGTACGACGCCGCCCGGGACCGGCTGAAGGACGACGTGGAAAAAACGCTCAACCGTCTTGGCCGCCGCCGAAGCAAGGAGCTGCGGATGGAGGCGGAGACGAAGCTGCTGGATGCCCAGAAGGAGATCGACGACGGCTGGACCGAGCTGGCCGAGAGCAGAGCGGAGGCGGAGCAGGAGCTCTCCGACGCGGCGAAGGAGCTGCGCGACGCCCGACGGAAGCTGACGAAGGGCTGGGCGGAAGTCAAAGCAAACCAGAACGCGCTGGATGCGGCCATGAAGAAGATCCCCTCCGCCAGAAAGGAGATCGCCGCCGGCCGCAGGCAGATCGCCGCCGGCCGCAAGGAGATCGAAGCCGGCCGCGCCCAGGTGGCAGCCGGCCGCGCCCAGCTGGAGGCGGGCCGCGCCCGGCTGCGGGAATCCGAAAAGCAGGTCGAACAGCTGCGGGAGGCGTATAGGCAGACCGAGGCGCAGCTTGCCGCCCTGCAGGAGGAGCTGCATGAGCTGCAGGCTCAGCCGGAGCCGGACCGGGAGGCTGAGGCGAAGCTGGAGGCACAGATCACCCGGCTCAGCGCCGCGGCCGCCCAGATGAAGGTCCAGCTCCAGGCCGCGGAGACAGCGCTTGCCCAGGGGCAGAGAGAACTGGCCGCCCGAAAGAAGGAACTGGACAAGGCGGAGAAGCAGCTGAACAGCGCGGAAAAGGAGCTGGATAAAAACGAAAAAAAGCTCAACCGCTCGGAACAGCAGCTCAACAAGCTGGAGAAGGACTACCCCGCAAACAAAAAGAAGCTGGATGCGGCCCGGCGGGAGCTCAACCAAGGCGAGGCGGATCTGGCCCAGGGCTGGGTGGACTACGCCGACGGCCAGCGGGAGCTGGAAGAGAATATCACCGACGGCGAGCGGGAGCTGAACGACGCCCAGAAGGAGGTGGACGACGCCCGTGCGGAGCTGCCGGACAAGCTGCGCCTGGATGTCTATACCCTGGACCGGAACGCAAACACCGCCTATGTGACGTTCGGGAACGACACCCGCATCGTGGACGCCATCGCCCTGGCCTTTCCCGTTTTCTTCGCGCTCATCGCGGCGCTGGTCTGCGTCACCACCATGACCCGGATGGTCAACGACGAGCGCACCCTCATCGGCACCATGAAGGCCATGGGCTACGGACAGAGCGCCATCATGAGCAAATACCTGCTTTACGCCGGGTCCTCGGCCCTGCTGGGCTGCGTGGGAGGCTTTTTCCTCGGAACGGAGGGCCTGCCCCGGATCGTTTGGGTGGCGTACAATATCATGTATACCATCGACGACCTCAGGTATTATTTCAGCCCGTGGATGTGGACCGCCTGCCTGCTGACGGCCGTGCCGGGAGCGCTGCTGGTGACCTGGCTGGCCTGCCGGAAGGAGCTGGCGGAAAAGCCCGCCGAGCTGATCCGCCCCAAGGCCCCCGCCGCGGGAAAGCGCATCGTGCTGGAGTATATCACGCCTCTGTGGCGGCGGCTCTCCTTCCTGAGCAAGGTCACCGTGCGCAACTCCTTCCGCTACAGGCAGAGGGTCGCCATGATGCTGCTGGGCATCGGCGGGTGCACGGCGCTGCTGGTCACGGGCTTCGGCATACAGGACTCCATCGTGGACGTCTCCCGCTATCAGTACGGGGTGATCACCCTGTATGACGTCAGCGTCGTGCTGGACACGGACGAGATCGCCTCCGACGCTGAGGCCGCTGCCTATTGGGCGGGGGACGCGGAGCGCGCCGCCTTCACCTGGCAGGAGGCCGCCGACGTCGTATTCCAGGGGCGGGAGAAATCCACCAAGGTGGTGGCTGCCCGCGGGGAAGACCTGGCGGGGCTCATCGACTTCCACACCGGCGACACGCCGCTGGCTTATCCCGGCCCCGGGGAGGCCCTGGTGGCCACCAAGATCGCCGAGCGGCTGGGACTCTCCCCCGGCGACAGGGTCCAGCTCCGTCCGGACGGAGGAGGGAGCACGGAGGTGGTGATCACCGGCGTGTGCGACAACTACCTGCGGGATTATATCTATGTCAGCCCCGAGACGGTGGGCTCTCCCCGGAACAATACCGTTCTTCTGCAGCTCCGGGAAGGCGCGGACGGCTCCGCTGTGGCGGCGCGGCTCCGGGACGAGAAAGGCGTCAGCTATGTCAACGAGACCGCCAGGGAGCGGGAGACCATAGACAAGTCCATGAACAGCTTTGACCTGCTGGTGGTGACGATCGTGGCCTGTTCCGGAGCGCTGGCCTTCATCACGCTGTACAACCTGACCAACATCAACATCATGGAGCGCACAAGGGAGATCGCCACGGTGAAGGTCCTGGGCTTTTACCCGGGGGAGACGGCGGCCTATATCCTCCGGGAGAACCTGATGCTGTCGGCGCTGGGCGCCGCGGCGGGACTGGGGCTGGGCAAGCTGCTCCACCGCTTCGTCATCACGCTGGTGGACGTGGACTACCTGGCCCTGGCGGTGCGCGTCCTGCCGCGCAGCTACGTGTATTCCTTTATCATCACGTTGCTTTTTGCCGCCTTTACCAATCTGGTCATGCGGGCCAAGCTGGAAAAGGTGGACATGGCCGAGTCGCTGAAATCGGTGGAATAAAAGAGGCTTTCGGGAGCGATCTGCGGCCCGGAAAACGAACCAGGCGTGACCGCTGCGGTCACGCCTGGTTCGTTTCGTCTTACGGCCGGCGCCGGGGAACATATACGCGGCTGTCGGCTCACGCTTTGGCCAGCAGCCGGGCCCTTTCGCTTTTTGCGTGCTGGAGAGCCGTCTCCTCGGTCATCCCCCACTCGTTTTCCAGCAGATCGACGATCCGGCCATAGGCCTCCGCGGCCTTCCGGAATTCGCCCCGGATCTGATGGATCAAAGCGATGCCCATCAGCGCGTCATAGAATCTCGGCCGTCTCGCATCGGTCTCATAGGCGCGCTCATAACAGGCGATGGCCCTGTCGTAATCGCACTTCCCGGCGTAATACTGGGCCGCCTCGAACAGACAGTCGGTGTCGTCTCCGTGCTCTGCCAGCAGCGCCTCCATGATCCGGTCGGCGGCGGGCTCGTCAAAGCGGGCCAGCGCGATGTGAGCCCGGTAGACCTGGTCGATGACGGGACGGTCGTCCTTCAGCGCGGACACCCGCGCCAGGACCTCCTCGGCCTCGTCCGCCCGCCGGTCGGCGATGAGGTTGTCCAGCAGATAGTAGCAGGACAGCCGGCTTTCGGGGTTCGCGGCGGCCAGCTCCCGGTAGAAGTCGACAGCAGCCGTGTGGTTGGACACGTTCCAGTCCCATACGGCGTGATCCTCCGCTTCACTGAGGATCCATTGGCAGCCCTTTTTGTCCGGGTTGAGCCGCACCGCGTCCCTGGCATAACGGGCGGCCTTCTCCGCGTAGGTGTTCATGCGGTGCCAGTAGAGCTGCGCAAGCAGCTCGGTGGGGCGCGTCTTGTCCTGCGCGGCGGAGAGCTGTGCCTTCAAAAACTCCTCATACTCCCAAAACACATCCTGGGGAAGCTCGTCCTCAAGCTCCATGCGGTTTTCGATGCGGTTGAGCCGCTGCTCGGCAGTCAGGTCGAACAGATCGTCGATGCTGACGCCGAAAACCTCAGCCAGCAGGGGAAGGGCGGTGATATCCGGCAAAGCCACGGCGTTTTCCCATTTGGAAACGGCCTGCGGGCTGACGCCCATCCTGCCCGCCAGCTGCTCCTGCGTCAGCCCGGCCTTGAAGCGAAGCTGACGGATCTTTTTTCCCAGTTCCATGGTATGACCTCCTTGCTGCGGTCCTTCTTGATTGCAGGCTCATTATACGGGACCGGCGGGCCGGCTTCAATAACGCGGCTTTCAAGTGATGCCGCCCGCCGGTTGAGACGCGGAAAAGCCGAAGGAGGCGCTTCCCGGGGAAACGCCTCCTTCGGATACTTTTACTCCACGTCGTACACGCTCTCGCTGCCGTCGGGCTGGACCAGGGTGTAAACGGTGAAGCCGTCATAGTAGAGCATCCCGTCCTTGCCGCCGGTGACCAGGCAGCTGGGGCCGTAGTCGCTGCCCCCGGAGGGCTCGCCGATGGCGGCGTACAGCTCCGCCACGGGCCGACCGATCAGCTCCTTGACGAGGGCGATCTGCTTTTCCGCCTCCGAGGACTCCGCGGCGGGCTCGGGGGTCACCTCCGGGACCGGCGTGGCCTCCGGGGCCTTGGTCTCCGCAGGGGGAGCTTCGGTGGCGGCGGGAATAGCCGTGGGGGCGGGGGTCTCCGCCTTGGAGCTGCCGCAGCCGGTCACAGAGAGCGCCAGCACGGCGCAGAGCAGCAAAACAAACTTTTTCATATGGGTTTCCTCCTGGTGATTAGGGGTTTGTATTTTGGACGCAGGAGAGGGACACAAGTTCGCCTCCCGCCGTAAAAATGACCTGCTGGATCTCTCCGGCCTCCAGCCATGCGCTGAAGCCTTTCGGAGCGGGCACGGCCTCATAGAGCGCTCCGCCGGCGAGCACGTACACCGGCGAAGCATCGTCGGGCAAAAGATCGTCAAAAACGCCGATATAGTTTACATAATTATTTTTTTCCTCTCCGCGGGAGACAGCCAGCGTGCCCATGGGGCGGGCGTTTTGTGCCGGGGAGGCGTCCCGCGCTACCGCGGGGAGGGTGGGGGCGTTGGCGTTGAGATAGCGGAGATTGCGCTCCACCAGCTCGACGACCACGGCGCCGCCGTCGGCCATGGCGGTGGGATCAAAGTCCGTCTTCCGGGAAAAGACGGACGCGGAAAAGCTCTCCGCCAGATAGGGGTACAGGTTCCGGCCAAAGGAATCCCGGTACATCAGCAGCTGGCCGCTGCCGCCTTCGGAGGCGGTCTTCAGCGTGATGCTGTCGGGGTTGGCGCTGTTTGCGGCAAAGGTGAAGCCGGGGGAATACACCCAATCCGTATCGAGGGCTTTTCCGGCGGGGTACACCATCTCGTACAGGTCTCCCCGGTGCTCCCCGGGGACGAAGCCGCCGTAAAAGTAAGCGCTGTCCCTGCCCAGGGCGGACAGGATGGCGTCTGCGGCCAGGGCCGCGCCTCTGCCGTTCCAGTGGCTGTCGGCGGGGAAGTACAGCGTCTCGCTCTGCGCCCGGAACAGGCTGAACAGGTCCAGGTAATCCACGCCCATATCCGCCAGGACCGTCTGCAGCCGTTGAGCGTTGGATTCGCCCTCTGCCCGGGGATAGGCGGGCATGGCCTCGTCGTACAGGGAATTCTTGTTGGGCGCTGTGGTGAAAAGGAACTGTCCGCCCCGGGACTCGACGTACTCCTGCAGCAGATACAGCGTCCGCCCGGCGCACCAGAGCTCCCGCGCCGTCATGGGCTCGCTCCGGGTATAGTCCGGCAGGGTGGGGGCGAAATACAGCCAGCCGCCGCTGCCCAGGATCACGTCCTCCGTCACGGAGGAGCCGAAGGCGGCGTTGAGCCCCGCCCAGGCGGTGACGCACTCCTGCCGCAGATAAAACCGGTCGCCGATATAGTCGGCCAGCTCCGTGAGCACCGCCCCGTTGAGCCCGCCCTCCTGATCGGTCAGCCGGGGCCTGGGGGCCAGGATCTCGTTGGCCCCGGCCTCGGCTCCGCCGGTGAGGACGAGCCCCGCGCCGGGGATCAGGCATAAGCCAAGAAAAATGAGGGTAAAGAGGAGGGAAATCGTCTTTTTCTTCATATCCGGCCCCCCTAAAACTGCTGGTAGATGAAGGGGGCGAAGCTGCCGCCCGCCATGGCCAGCACGCAGACGCAGAGCCCGGCCAGCGCCAGAACGCTGGCCGCCAGCTCCCGGCCTGCCTCGCTGCCGAGGAAGGCCAGACGCTTTTTCAGCGCCGGCGCCGTCGGCGCGGAGAACAGCGCGCCCAGCCCGAGAAAACCGATGCGCGCCGGCGTCAGCACCCGCCGCAGCTCCACCGCCGCGGCCAGGGAGCCCCCGGCGAAGGAGAACATCCGCCCCAGCATGGCGAAGCCCTGCCCCACGCTGCCGGCGCGGAACATCACGAAGCCCAGCAGCACCGCCAGCAGCGTGTAGACACGCAGAAGCGCCCGCCCCGCGGCTTTTTTGCCGAGGGCCTCCATGCCCGGGGCCCACAGCCGCTCCAGAGACACCAGCAGCCCGTGCCAGAGTCCCCACAGGATGAACGTCCAGCCCGCCCCGTGCCAGAGCCCGGTGCAGAAAAACACGAGCATGGTGTTGCGGACGGTCACCGCCGTGCCCCTGCGGCTGCCGCCGAGGGGGATGTACAGGTAGTCGGTGAACCAGCGATTCAGGGACATATGCCACCGCCGCCAGAACTCCCGCAGGGAGAGCGCGGCATAGGGATAGTCAAAGTTCTCGCAGAAGGTGAAGCCGAAGCAGCGCCCCAGCCCGATGGCCATGTCGCTGTAGCCGGAGAAGTCGAAGAAGATCTGCAGACAGTAGCTTGCGGCGCCCAGCCAGGCCGCGGCGGCGCTCACTTCCCCTGCGGGCAGGGCGAACACGGCGTTGGCCACGGCGGCGGCGCTCTCCGAAAGCAGCAGCTTTTTCGCCATGCCCAGCACAAAGCGGCGCAGCCCTGCCGCCGTGTCCTCCCGGCGCATCTCCGGAGAGCGCAGCTCGCCCGCGGCATCCCGCCAGCGGAGGATGGGCCCGGCCAGCAGCCGGGGGAAAAAGGCCAGGTACAAAAAGAGCTCGCCGAAGCGACGCTCCGCCAGCGCCCTGTCCCGGTATACGTCGACAAGATAGCTGACCGCGTGGAAGGTGAAGAAGGAAATGCCCATGGGCAGGGCGAACCGGGGAACGGCTTCCCACCCCGCCAGAGAGCAGAGGAAACCGGTGTACTTGTATACGCCCAGCAGCGCCAGTACGCCGGCCACGGCGGCAGCGAGCCGGAGCCTGCGGCCCCCGTCCCGGGTGAGCAGCAGCCCGAAGAGATACGTCCATACCGCGCAGCCGAGGAGCACCGGCAGTTGCCGGAGTCCGCCGAAGGCGTAGAACACAAGGCTCAGCAGTCCCAGCAGGAGGTTTTTTCCCCGCTGCCCGGGGACGAGCCTGTACAGTATCAGGCTCAACGGGAGGAACATGAACAAAAACGCCGGGGAATTGAATACCATGATGCTCCTCCTTTCCGCTTCATCGGCGCAGCCGCTAAAAAAATATTATACAGTATTTTTCATCGCTGCGCAAGTGGACAGCCGGCCGGTTTTTTACAGCGCAAAACAGTTGTCAAACGGCCGGAAATAATGTATCATATCCGTGGAAAAATAACCGCGGGCGCGACCCGTACAATGCCCGCCTTTAAGGAGGATATATCATGCGTAAACACGTCAAGGGCAATGTGAGCTGGGTGGGATTCCTGGACTGGGAGATCGAGAATTTCCACGGCTACGACTACAACATCAAACGGGGCTCCAGCCAGAACGCCTACCTGATCCAGGAGGGAAAGACCGTCCTGTTCAACACGGTGTGGACGCCCCACAGGGACGATTTCGTAAAGCAGCTTTCCGAGGAGATCGACCTGAACAGGATCGACTTCATCGTGGCCCAGCACGGCGAGGCGGACCACTCCGGCTCGCTCCCCACGCTGATGGAAAAGATCCCCGACACGCCCATCTACTGCACCGCCAACGCGGTCAAGAGCATCGAAGGCCAGTACGGCAAGCGGGGCTGGAACTTCCATGTGGTGAAGACCGGCGACAGCGTGGACATCGGCAGCGGCAAGCAGCTCATCTTCATCGAGATGCGCATGCTCCACTGGCCTGACTCCATGGCCACCTACATGACCGGCGACAACATCCTCTTCTCCATGGACGCCTTCGGCCAGCACATCGCCGTGGCGGAGCTGTTCAACGACCGAGCCGACCAGGCGGAGCTCTGGCACGAGGCGATCAAGTACTACGCCAACATCCTCAACCCCTTCTCGCCCATGGTGGCCAAAAAGCTGCCGGAGCTGGCGGCGCTGAACCTGCCCATCGACATCATCGCCCCCTCCCACGGCGTGATCTGGCGGGAGAACCCCATGCAGATCGTGGAAAAGTACGCCCAGT
>JAEEGI010020858.1_pt1 | contig 13067 bp, 9 predicted proteins | sample 8958751 | NCBI WGS metagenome assembly JAEEGI01 (sample SAMN16246545, study PRJNA631951) | gut metagenome | biome: gut microbiome; feature: rumen; material: KS-attached | host: Bos | place: Iran: Karaj | collected 2018-10
GGTCTGAGATCATTGTTTCCGCTAATCCTTCGTCAGTAGGCGCTGATCTGCATGAGAAATCAAACAGACTCACAAGATACGATTATACTGTCTATAATGATAACGGAGTAGTGGAACAGGTTGATGACCCGATTGGGGATATGGAATATGTGATCTATCAGTATGGTGACAAGCAACTTCTTGTGACCGGAGGAGACACATATGTAAAGGTTTCCAGCACGATAGATATGAGCATCAGGAACAAGGAGATTGTCTATCCCTGGTCTCATGTCACTCCTCTCTATTCCTTGTATCTCAGGTCCGACGGAAGATATTCGTCAGATTTCGATGACCTCTTTGATTATTCGCGCTTGAATGATGCCGGATTCTACAGCGGAACCTACTCTGCGGCATATAATGAGGCCGCTACAGCAGATTATGTTGCATTCATGGAACAGAAATACAAAGATGAGAACCCCGGAGTGGAACCGCCCGGAGGCTGGGCTGCTTGGCTCGAGGAGCAGGCTGATTTTATTAATACCATGAAAGAGGACAATTATGTCCAGCTGTTCAATGGTTCTATCACATTCAGACCTGATTTCGGTTTTGAGGAGACATTCAAATTCTTTATGTATATCAAAACTCCGAAATATGGAATAGAAGCCCATTTCGGAGATCCTGACGCAGAGCATTTCATTTGCATCAGAGTCACGAACAATGAAGGAGATGTGAACTACTTTGAATTGATCTGAAACTCTGATTGATTCATCAAGGTATGAGGGACTGCCGTAGGAATGCGGCGGTCCCTTCTTTTATGTTTGTTCATGTCTGTCGAATATACTTTTTTCTCGAAAAATTCATTAAAAAGTATATTGAATATACTTTTTTGCCTGAAAAACAAGAAAAAAGTATATTTGGCCAGTGAGGCTGGCAGGGAACAGAGGGATTATGGAGCACCAAAGTCAAAAATATAGGGGCTGTGAAGTCAGCCCCTTGATTGTCAGTTGACGCCCTGGTTGCGTCCGCAGCAGTTCTTGTACTTCTTGCCGCTTCCGCAGGTGCACGGGTCATTGCGGCCGACCTTAGGGGCCGTTCTTATGACCTGGACAGGGGAGACAGCACCTGCGTTTGCGCTGGCACGGGCCGCAGCCTGCTGGCTTGCGACATTGGCACCGAACTGGTAGCCCTCACGGTGTGTCTCAACTACCTTGCGCTGTGCTGTCTGCCTTGGTCCTTCCTGCCTGATCTGAACCCTGAGGACGGTCTTTGCAACAGAGCTCTTGATCTGGTCTATCATCTTGTCGAAGATCTCAGAGCCCTCGAGCTTGTACTCTACTAGCGGGTTCTTCTGGGCATAGGTCCTGAGAGAGACGGAGTCCCTGAGGTCCTCCAGCTCCTCAAGATGGTTCTGCCAGCGGCTGTCTATCTGCTTCAGGTAGATCTGCCTGATGAACATGCTGAACACCTCAGGTCCTGTTATGGCGACTTTCTGGTCTATCAGAGAATGAACCGAGTCCTTGATACTCTCTGCAAGGGCGGAAGGGGATTCCTTCTCATCGTTCTCAGATGGGGTGTAGTCATAACCTATGCTGTCCAGAAGGCTCTGGTGCAGGGCAGAGAGGTTGAGGTTTCCCTTGGTCTGCGATGTTTCTGCGGCAAAGTCAATGTACTCGTCGCATGCGTTCTTGGCACGTGTGATGATGTCATTGTCGACAAGAATCTCATCTCTCTGGCTGTAGATGAAGTTTCTCTGCTCATTCAGAACGTCATCGTATTCAAGAAGGCGCTTTCTGATATCGAAGTTACGCTCCTCAACACGCTTCTGGGCTGTCTCTATGACACGGCTGACCATTGCGTGCTCCAGGGGTTCTCCGGTGTTCATGCCGAGCCTTCCGACCATGGCCTTGAGGCTGTCCTTGGCGAAGAGCCTGAGGAGGGTGTCGTCAAAGCTGACGAAGAAGCGAGACGTACCGGGATCTCCCTGACGTCCGGCTCTTCCGCGCAGCTGGTTGTCTATGCGCCTGGACTCATGTCTCTCGGTACCGAGGATATAAAGGCCTCCGAGGTTCTTGACCTCCTCATAGGCTGCAAGCCACTGGTCCTTTGTCTTCTCCCTGGCGGCCCTGAGCTCTTCCTCAGTGGCCTCGGAGCCGCAGATCTTGCGGGCAAGGGCATCAGGCGAGCCTCCGAGCTTGATGTCGGTTCCACGTCCTGCCATGTTGGTGGCGACTGTCACAGCACCCTTGGCACCGGCGTTCTCTATGATGGTGGCCTCACGTGCGTGGTTCTTGGCGTTCAAAACCTCATGGGGGATTCCCATCCTTCTGAGCAGCGCCGAGATGAGCTCCGACTTCTCGATTGAGACGGTACCTACGAGAATCGGCTGGCCTGTGGCGTGCACACGCTGGATCTCCTCACAGATGGCCTTGTACTTGAACTGCTCGTTCAAAAACACAAGGTCATCCATGTCCTTCCTGATGACAGGAAGGTGAGTGGGAATCACAACGACATCCAGGTTGTAGATCTGCATGAATTCGGTTGCCTCTGTATCGGCAGTTCCGGTCATTCCGGAGAGCTTGTCATACATACGGAAGAAGTTCTGGAATGTGATTGTGGCAAGGGTCTTGTTCTTGCCCAGGATCTTGATGTGCTCCTTGGCCTCTATTGCCTGATGCAGGCCGTCGGAGTAGCGCCTGCCGTGAAGGATACGGCCTGTGAACTCGTCGACTATCTGTATCTGGTTGTCAGCAATGACATAGTCGGTGTCCTTGTGGTAGAGGTGTCTGGCGACCATGGCCTGTGTGACATAGTGGATGTACTCGAAGTTCTCGTCATCATACAGGGAGCCGTGAATTATCCCGAAGCGCTTGAGAAGCTCCTCCATGTGGACCATTCCTTCCTTTGTGAATGACACGCGCTTGGACTTCTCATCAAGCATGTAGTCACCTTCGGGCTCCAGCTTGGCGCCTTCCTCGAACCTCGCGAATGCAGAGACAACAGGGTATTCTCCTGTCTCGGGGTCTTTCTCGCATTCCTTGAAATAGGAAGTGATCTTCTCGGCGTTGCGGGCAAGCTCAGTGTCATCGTCCGCAGGACCTGAGATGATGAGAGGTGTCCTGGCCTCGTCTATGAGAATCGAGTCTATCTCATCTATGATGCAGTAGTGGTGCTTGGGCTGGATCTTGTCCTGGGCGCGGAGCTTCATGTTGTCACGCAGGTAGTCGAATCCGAACTCGTTGTTGGTTCCGTATGTCACGTCACAGCTGTAGGCCTGACGGCGGCGCTCATTGTCCATGTTGGAGACTATGACGCCTACGGTGAGTCCCAGGAAGTTGTAGATGGGGCCCATCCATGACGCGTCACGCTGTGCCAGGTAATCGTTGACGGTGATTATGTGCACGCCGTGGCCCTCAAGTGCGTTGAGGTAGCCGGCAGGCACGCTTGTGAGGGTCTTTCCCTCACCGGTCTTCAGCTCAAGGATCTTGCCCTCGTGGAGGACAATGGCTCCCATGATCTGCACATCGTAGTGGCGCTCTCCAAGGACCCTGCGTGATGCCTCACGCACAAGGGCGAATGCCTCGGGAAGGATCTGGTCGAGTGTCTCGCCGGCTTTCAGTCGCTCACGGAACTTCTGGGTCTGAAGAGGGAAGTCCTCGTCCTTGAGGCCCTGTGCCCAGCTCTCATATGAATTGACTTTGTCCACTATGGGACGAAGATGCTTGAGGTCTTTGTCTTTCTTGCTTCCGAAAAGCTTTGTAAAAATACTCATATGGATATAGTACTAAAAAAACACTTAACAGGATAGTCAGTTTAACGCGTGTTGTGTATAATAAGTGTGTATATTTGACACAGTTTGTCATTTAAGAGGGAGTTATGAAGTATCTGACTACTTTGGATTATATACTGTTCATCCTCTTCATGATCGGAGGAATCTGGGGTGCCATAAAGGGTTTCCTGGATGAGGTCTCATCCAAGTTCGGTTATGTGCTGGGTTTTATCCTTGCCCTGATGTACACGCATCTTCTGAGCCCGGTATTCGTGAATAACCTCGGATTCCCGAACTGGTTCGCATCCTTCACATCATATTTCCTCATATTCATCACAGGATATCTGATCATGAAGGGCTTCGGGTCAATCCTGAGCCATATCGTTGACACTGCGAACCTGTCTGTGGTTGACAACCTCCTGGGTTTCTTCCTGGGACTGCTGGAGGCTTTCTTCCTCTTTGCCGCATTTGAGTTCATCCTCGGGTACCAGAACCTGTTCAACCTGAAGCAGCTCTTTGATGAGAGCCTCTTCTCCAGGAAGCTGATACAGCCGTTTGCAGAGCTCTGCGTCTCGACCATCAAGAACATAATCTGAGATGCCTATGCTGCTTGGAGGACTTGACAGGACACAGCCTGAGATCGCCGTCCAGCTTGAGGAGCTGGCATCTTCAGGATTATTTCCCAACGCCATGCTGTTCTCAGGAACAGCGTGCTCCGGGAGGATGTTCGCCGCACGTAGGGTCTGCGAGCGTCTGGGAATACCTGATGAGAATGTGGTGATTATCTCTGACCGCAACCACGCCTACAGGATAAGGACCGCTCTGGAGCTTTACCGCAGACACAGGAACACAAGCTCCAGGAACTTCCTGAATGAGTGCATCGCAGTGCTCCTACAGCAGTATCACGGGGCATTGATAGACGGTCAGAGCACCACGGCGGGGAAGAAGAAGTTCTCTGACGCGGCAGAGGTCACAGATATCCTTAGGGAGCTTGAGAGCTCTGATGAGGCCACTGCCTCAAAGACCGCGGACAGGCTTGAGAAGGCCCTGTCTCCTCTGATGGACTCAAACAGGACATCTTCCATCTCCATAGGACAGGTGAGGGCAATCAGGGACTGGTGCAGCACTTCATCAATGGACGGAGCAGGGAAATTCGTGATAATCGAGGGCCTTGAGAACGCAGGTGATTCTGCAGTGAACGGACTGCTGAAGACTCTTGAGGAGCCGCCTGCCGGAAGCCATTTCATCCTCATCTCATCGAATGCAGGGCGTATTCCAGCCACAATCCTCAGCCGTGCGCGCAAGCTGCGTTTCAAGGATGCTGACCAGGATATGAAGCGCTATGTCCTGAACTCCCTTTTCGTGGACCCGTCCAAGTGTGACAGCCTTGAGGAGTTCTTCCTTGAGGGAAGCGGCATCAATGACAGGCTCCTGCTGGACGCAGCCAAGGCTCTTCTGATGAAGCAGCCCATGGACATGAGCGCCCTTGTCTCAGAGCTTGAGAAGAACCAGGGCTGGGACCGCTTCTTCAAGCATGTGCAGGACCAGCTGTACCTGGCGTTCACGGAGGGCCGTCTGGACCAGAGAAGGACGGAGTACCTCATGAAGGCGGTAAACGATGCCGTCCTGAAGGGACGCACCTTCAACCAGACAAAGCGTCTGACATTCGATTATGTGGTCTACAGGGTTCAGGAGGTCAACAGATGAGCCAGTTCGTCAAAAAGGCATCAAGCAAGATTGAGAAGCTCTCTGACGAGGAGATCCTGAGGATAATCGACTCCCAGAACGCAGAGCTGAGGATACGCAATCTCATCCTTGACAACCTGATAGCCGGGTGCCTGATGGTATCGCCCCAGGGGAACATCCTCTACATGAATTCTGCCCTGAAAGAGCTCACAGCCCTCTCAGAGAGAAAGAAATACACCGATGTTAATATCTCAAGGGTATTCCTTGATGCAGAGGTCCTTGCATTCATCAGGTCATTCATATCATCTGACAAGAAGACCGATGAGGAGTTCTTTGACGCCGAGGTTCCCGGAGAGGGGACCAAGTCCGTCAGCTGCAGCGCCATGAGGCTCTCAGATCCTGAATGCAGCCTTTTCGTGTTCAGGGACATCACGTTCTTCAACAAGTTCAAGGAGGAGTTCCGCAAGAACGAGAGCCTTGCGCAGATGACCACAATGGCCGCAGGGGTCGCACATGAGATCAAGAATCCTCTTGCCTCAATCTCAATCTATCTCCAGCTGATGGACAAGATGATGGAGAAGAACGGCTCAATGACACGTGATGAGGCCCATAAGTACCTTGATGTCGTGGCCGAGGAGGTGGAGAGGATCAACAAGATCGCGGTTGACTTCCTGTTCGCCGTAAAGCCCATGAAGGTCAATCTTGCCGCATGCAACGTCAACGATGTGGTGAAGAAGACCCTTGGAGTCGTGTCCGCAGAGCTTCAGGAGAAGGGGATAAAGCTCTCTACTCATCTTGCAACATCGCTTCCCAAGGTCTTCGCCGACTCATCGCTTCTTGAGCAGAGCATCCTGAACCTGGTGAAGAACGCCATGCAGGCAATGCCTTCCGACAGGAAGAATCCGGCAATCACAATCAGCTCTTATATCGAGGGAGACATGGTGAAGCTCTCCGTGCAGGATAACGGCTGCGGCATGACAGAGGACCAGATGAGCAAGATATTCGAGCCTTATTACACCACCAAGAGCTCAGGGACAGGATTGGGGCTCACTGTCCTTTTCAAGATAATGAAGCAGCACGGAGGCGATGTTGTTGTCCATTCGACATACGGAGAGGGGTCAGAGTTCATCCTACAGATCCCTGTGCCGCAGAATGAGCGCTTCAGGCTTCCGGGGAGTCAGCAGTGAAGAGAACTATTCTTGTTGTAGATGATGAGAAGTACATCCGCGAGGGACTTGTAGCCGCACTGGAGATGGACGGCTACAACGGGCTTCAGGCAGAGAACGGCCAGGTGGCCTGGAAGATCATAAACACAGAGCCTGTGGACATGGTCATAACAGACCTCCGCATGCCCGACATGAGCGGAAGCGAGCTCCTTAAGAAGATCTACAGCACATATCCGACCATTCCGGTGGTTGTGCTCACAGGACACGGGACAATTGAGGATGCGGTGACCGCCATGCAGAACGGTGCCGTTGATTTTTTGACAAAACCTGTAAACCTGGACCATCTGTCAGTTCTGATCAAGAGATCCCTTGCCAGCAAGGACATGGCTGAGAAGAACCGTGAGCTCAGGACAGAACTTGAGAACCTCAAGAAGAAAAACAGCTACTCAAGCATCATAGGAAAGAGCCAGAAGATCCAGCGCCTGATAGAGACCATCCAGCAGATCGCCCCTTCAAAGGCAAGCGTCCTGATAACAGGAGAGAGCGGAGTCGGCAAGGAGCTTGTGGCCGATGCAATAGTCAATTACTCTGACAGGCGCGACAAGCCGTTCGTGAAGGTCCACTGCGCCGCCCTGAACTCGAACCTGCTTGAGAGCGAGCTCTTCGGACATGTCAAAGGCGCTTTCACAGGTGCTGTTGCAGACAAGAAGGGCCGTTTCGAGCTGGCCGACGGAGGCACCATCTTCCTTGATGAGATCGGAGAGATTGACCCCAGCACACAGATAAAGCTCCTCAGGGTCCTGCAGGAGCGTGAGTTCGAGAAAGTCGGCGGTGAGAAGACAATCAAGACTGACGTGCGTGTCATTGCCGCCACTAACAGGAACCTGCTTGATGAGATAGAGAAGGGCAACTTCCGTGAGGACCTTTACTACAGGCTCAACGTAGTGAGCCTCGAGGTCCCGCCTCTCAGGGAGAGGAAGGAGGACATCTTCCTTCTCGCAACATCTTTTCTCAATGAGTTCTGCAAGGAGAACAAGAAGAGCATAGAGGGCTTCTCCAATGAGGCAAGGACGGCTATAGCCTCCTATGACTGGCCTGGAAACATCCGTGAGCTGCGTAACTGCGTCGAGAGTGCCGTAGTCATGTGCCGGACATCCCAGATAGAGCTTTCAGACCTTCCTCCTGCTGTGAGCAAGGCAAGGTCTGGCAACTCAATCGAGATTGAGCTCGGCACCACCATGGATGAGGCGGAGAAGAAGATAATCCTCGGGACTGTTGCCTACTGCAAGGGTAATAAATCCAAGGCCGCCGATGTCCTTGGGCTTGGAAGAAAGACGATCATCCGCAAGATGCAGGAGTACGAGCAGGCCGCGGAAACTGGATCGGTGACCGAATGACCAGCGACCAGATATACCGCATATTCGACCATGACGGAATCCTGAGCACGAAGATCGATTCCTTCGAGTTCCGTGAGGGCCAGCTGCTCATGGCCCTGGATGTTCTATCCGCCTATGAGAGGAATGCGGTTGCGGCCATTGAGGCAGGAACGGGAATAGGCAAGAGCTTCGCTTATCTGGTCCCTGCGCTTTACTATGCCTTCGAGGACCCGGATGACCGCACTGTCATTGCCACATCAACGATCAACCTGCAGAAGCAGCTTCTTGAGAAGGACCTTCCTGCTCTGTTCAAGGCCCTTGGCCAGGATTGCCCCGTGGCCATTGCCGTGGGCAGGAACAACTATCTCTGCCTGCGCCGTCTTGCAGAGCTGGTGAAGGACAATGAGCTATATGCCTATGACGGTGTCTCGGAGATATCAAAGCTCAACAGCTTTGCCGCGGAGACGGAGACCGGGCTCCGGACAGAGTACAGGGGACGCCTGGATTATCAGGTCTGGTCATCTGCCTGCTCTGACACTGATTTCTGCCAGGGCGGGAAATGCCCTTATTATACTGACTGCTTCTATTTCAAGGCCAAGAAGAAGCTTTCAGAGGCATCTATCATAATCTGCAACCACCATCTGCTTTTTGTTGACAGCAACACAAGGCTGGAAAATGGTCTGGGTTATGATGAGGATGCTATCCTTCCTCCGTTCAGGCATCTGGTCGTGGATGAGGCCCATAACATGGAGCGTCATGCGACGGACCTGTTCACAAGCACATGCTCAAGTTACTCGCTGCGCCGTCAGATGGACCATATCTATGACAACAGGGGCCTGAAGGGCAGCGGCTCCGGAAGAATCCTTGACGATCTTCTTGCATTCTGTCCGGACAAGAACCTCTATCAGGAGATTCTTGATTTCTATGCCCTTGTGAAGGCCAAGGCTGAGACCTTGAACATGGCGACATTGAACCTGCTTGACTACAACAAGCTGGCCCATCTTCTGTGCACCAAGAAGAACATGGGGCGCCTGATAGCTGAGATAGGGCCTGCGGCGACAGAGGTCATTGAGAACGGAGGCAGGCTGATCGCCAGGCTCAACAGCTTTGTGTCCAAGCTGGACCTTGATGAGAGCCTGAAGTTCAAGGCCGATGAGATGCTGGTGCATGTCAACAGGATAAGCGACCAGATCGACATCCTCTCATCGTTCATGAACTTCGAGAAATGGACGGAAGACATCCATTACCTTGACATCGAGCAGCATGCCGGAACCCGTTATGTGACATTCAACATCGCTCCGCTTGAGGTATCTGATGTGCTTGCTGATGCCCTGTTCAAGAAGCTTGACTCTGTCATCTGCACAAGTGCCACGATGGACCTTCATGATGATTTCTCATACTGGTGCTCCGGTGTTGGGCTTCCCGCAGAGGGAAAGCCTTTCCTGCACAAGGTCTATGAGTCTCCGTTCGACTACCGCAACAGGCTGATGCTGCTCACCCCTTATGACACTCCGACATTCACACGTGAGAACGAGGAGGAGTATGCCGCATTCACATGCGAGACCGTCTATGATGCCGTCTCCAGCTCAGGCGGCGGAGCTTTGGTGCTTTTCACCAGCTTCCGCCTGATGGAATATGTGTATGAGCGCCTCAAGCCCCGTTTCTCAGCCATGGGACTCAATACCTTGAAGCAGGGCGATGCCGACCGCTACGCTCTTTTGGAGCAGTTCAAGGAGGATATGGACAGCGTGCTGTTTGCCACCGACAGCTTCTGGGAGGGTGTGGATGCCCCAGGAAACACGCTGAGGATGGTCATAATCACAAAGCTTCCGTTCCGCATGCCTGATGATCCGATCTACAAGGCCCGCTATGCCAAGCTTGAGGAGGACGGAAAGAGCGGTTTCTACTGCCTGTCTCTTCCCGATGCCACAATGCGCCTGAAGCAGGGTTACGGAAGGCTGATGCGTCATACCTCGGATAAGGGCATTGTGCTTATCCTGGACTCCAGGATCGTGTCCAAGGGCTATGGTGCCATGATGCTCAGGTCACTTCCTGAGAGCTATCATCCGGAGACTGAGACCAAGACGCTTGGCCAGAAGATAGAGGGGTTCTTGTTCTGATGTTCAGGGATGAGATTGTTTCAGCATTGAGAAAGAAGGGAAGCCTGACCACAAAGGAGATCTATGCTCTTTTTCCGGACATGAATCCAAGCACCGTGTCATGGCATCTGCATGAGGAGCTGGGAAAGGGCACGGTTGTCCGTAAGGCCCATGGGACCTATGTTCTCTCATCATGGATACCGATGCAGGAGGAGCGTTTCTGCAATATACCTGATCTCAGCCGCAAGGCTTATGAGAGGCTGGGGGAGTCAGGTTTTGAGTTCTACATGTCAGGACTTGACTGCATGAACGGAATAGGGTTCAAGGTGGACGGCTCTTATCCTGTGATCGTCTGCACCAGAAGGCATCTTGTGAAGGACGTGCAGCTCTTTCTGATGAGGGAGTTCGACCTTGCAATCACGGAGGATGAGTTTAATCTGCTTGCAGACCCTTCTGTAAGAAACAGGATACAGTTCGTTGTGCTCTCTACATCTGATTTCGGCATGCAGAAAGAGGGTTTCGCATATGCGGAGAAGGCTTTTGTTGACCTATATTATGCCGTGACCAGGCTTGAGTATCCGCTTCCTGTGGCGGAGCTTCCGCATGTGCTCAGCCTGATAAAGCCAAACGAATACAGATTCAGAAGGGCCACAAAAGACAGGGGACTGTCCAATGAGCTTAATTTCCTTTTGTCCTACAACAAGGAATTTGTGAAGGCCTTTGCAGATTTCATCTGAGAATTGAAAAAGAGGGCATGTAGGTTCTAAAGTTGTTTCAACCCCCGAAGAAAACGTGAAGAACCAACTTTTTTTTGCCGTGAAAGCACTTTCCAATACAGGGGGCACATGCTATACTCCCCACTGTAAATGTATATAGGATTGAGGCATGCAATCCTTATGCAAACAAGCCAGATTTCTAGTTAGGAGAGCAAGCAATGAAAAGAACACTCATCGTACTGGTGTTTTCACTTCTCGTGCTCGCATGCACATTCGCAGAAGTGGACATTGACATTGTGGCAAAGGTCTCGCCGTATTCGCTGCAGACCGTGCGCACAGCAGGCGGAACATACGTTTCGGACTACGGCTACGGCATAGCCGGCGGATTCCGGGCAGACGTGTGGAACAACGTGACTGCAGGACTTGATCTGAACATAGGTTTCTACAAGTTCGATGAACTCGACAAAGACTATATTGTCGTATCCCTCAGAGGCACTGCAGGCTACCGCTATGACTTTACGGAAAAGCTGTATGCGAACGCCGATCTGGGACTCGGGCTTGACCTGAGGAAGGTCGGATCGGTGAAAAACACCTCCTTTGGCCTGAACCTCTACATGGGCTGCGGATACAGGCTTTCGGATGAATTCGCCCTGACAGGCGGTCTTGATCTTGCTCTGTGCTTCCAGACCTCGAAGAAATCCAGCTCGACCGACTTTGCACTGAGAACCCAGCTTGGTCTGGCCATGGCACTGTAAGGAGGAAGCAGTATGAGAAAAGCATTTACCATCATTCTTGCAGCACTGCTGCTTCTTTCGGTTTTCGTTTCCTGCAATCAGGATGACCTGGTTGACGACCTTTTCAACAGCTCTGTTCATGTCACTTTCGATTCCAACGGCGGAACGGGCACAATGAATCCGCAGGTCATGAACAAGAACACTGAAACAGCTCTCAGTGCCAATGCGTTCACCAGAACCAAATATGCCTTTAATGGCTGGAACACCAAGGCAGACGGAAGCGGAACGGCCTATGCCGACGGAGCATCGGTTTCACTGGACTCGGACATCACCCTTTATGCACAGTGGAAAGGAGGACCTTCAATCATCAAGAACACAGAAGGTACACTTACGCTTTCATCAGGCGATTGGACGATTGAAGATACAACAGTTACTGTTACCGGAAGAATTACAGTTTCCGGTACTGTAAATCTTCTTCTTCCTGATGGGAAGACCCTCAATGCCAGCAGAGGAATCACGGTTTCAGAAGGAAACACTCTTGTCATCGATAAATTTGATTCTGAATCCAATGGAACCGGAACACTGAATGCTACCGGTGTAAACTTTAGTGCTGGAATCGGTGGTGGAACAAATCAGGCTGGAGGAAACATCACCATCAAAGGAGGAACTGTAACTGCAACAGGTGGTTACAGTGGAGCCGGAATAGGCGGTGGCAACAAAGGATCCGGTGGAATAATCACCATAAGTGATACAGCTGATGTAACTGCAACAGGAGGCGATAACGGAGCCGGAATCGGAGGTGGCTACTATGGGGCTGGAGGCACTATAACCATTTCGGGAGGTACTGTTAATGCTACCGGTGGCGACTCTGCAGCTGGAATCGGTGGCGGTTATGGCAAATACGATGATCATTCAGTCGGTGCTGGCGGAACAATCTCTATTTCCGGTGGAAATATAACAGCAACCGGCGGTAATAGTGGAGCCGGAATCGGTGGCGGTATGAATGGTAATGGGGGAACACTTTCTGTCAGTGATGGAACTGTTGTTGCAAACGGCGTTAATAATGGAGCCGGAATCGGAGGCGGTGCACACGCAGACGGCGGAAAAGTCACTATTGAAGGAGGAACCGTTTCTGCAACCGGTAACGCAGGTGGTGCCGGAATTGGAGGCGGAGGCAATTTTAACGGTGACGGTGGAGTTGGAGCAGATGTTACCATCAAAGGAGGGGTCGTAACTGCAACCGGTGATGTGAGTGCTGTCGGAATCGGTGGAGGCTATGGAAAATATAACCGTGAAGATGACAATAACCTGACACTCACAGGTATCACTATGGAGGTTAGTACAGACAACACTTCGTGGACTGATTATAGCGACACTCGCAAGCAGTACATGAGAACCAAGACAAATTAGTCATCGCTATCTTTAATGACACATCGGCCTCTCGGGTTCACAAACTCGAGAGGCTTTTCTATGCCCTTGAATCTGTTTTATTAAAATTTAGTATTTTAGACTCCATAGAATGGGATAAATCGGGAATCGGGGGAG
>JAEEGI010020861.1_pt1 | contig 13066 bp, 15 predicted proteins | sample 8958751 | NCBI WGS metagenome assembly JAEEGI01 (sample SAMN16246545, study PRJNA631951) | gut metagenome | biome: gut microbiome; feature: rumen; material: KS-attached | host: Bos | place: Iran: Karaj | collected 2018-10
AATAATCCAACTACTACGATTTGATATCATGATATGCCTGGCACTTGCTATGTACAAAAGGTCAACCTAGCCTCCTTCCCACCCGATCCTCGCAGAATGGGATTAATATTTAGTGGTTGGTGTCTAAATGGCAATGTTGATGAGCAAGGTCGCTGTATTGGTGGTGAAGTCATTCCTGCCGGTAGTCTTATTAATAACGAAAGACTTCCGGATCTCGCTCCTGATTCTTCTAAACCTATCATTCTCAAAGCCACTTGGAGCAAATGGAACGAAAACTATGAAGTAAAACTATCTTGGGGTGAACGTCCTACCGATCTAGACTCTCACGTCCGTGGCCAAAAATCTAACAGTCACGTATTCCACGCTTATTATAGCAATAAGGTTGGTAGTGATATTGATAACACTATCATCGCGAAACTAGATAGAGATGACACCGACGGTTATGGCCCAGAAACCTTTACCCTCAACACTCTTGGCGGCAAGAATTACTATTACTATGTCCGATGTTATCGTGATAGCAAAGCTAGCGGTTGGGCATCAAGCTATACATATAATTGTAACGTAGATGGTGGTGTCGTTGAAGTCAAACGTAATGGTGAAGTAATCGCCACTCTAAGGTCTGATGATGCTTCTGAAAACGGAACAGCGTGGCTAGTGTTTGCCAACCGTAATGGCAAAATCACATGGTGTAACAAACGCACTAGTTATTTCTTTAATGAAAGCACATATTATACCAGCTATCAAGTTGATACTGTCTTCAACGAGCTATGCCCAGAGCATTAATCACTTCGTTTCGCTGTGGAATTTCTCATGAATTTCTCTAAGATGTGCGTCAGTCACGTGTGTATAGATTTGTGTAGTTGAAATATCCGCATGCCCCAACATTGACTGCACCGCTCGAATATCCGCACCATTCATCAAAAGATCCGTCGCAAAAGAGTGTCTCAAAGTATGAGGAGATACGTGTTTGGTAATCCCAGCCAGCTTCGCATATTTTTCAACAATTCTTTCCACACTTCTTGCTGTTATGCGTCGATAATCTCCAGATGTATCAACCGCCTGTAAATTACGTGAATTGTTCAAAAACAACGCTGGTAGGGAATCACTTCTAGCGTCTAAATAATCACGCACCCTGTCTGCCGCTGATTGGCTAATGAAAATTGGTCTATCTTTACTACCTTTACCTCTCACCATAAATTCACGTCGTTCCAGATTAATCGAATCACGATTCAACCCCACGAGTTCTGACACTCGTAACCCGCCTGAATACAATAATTCAATAATTGCCCTATCTCTCAGACCGGATTCTGTCGAAGTATCAATTTGTTCTAACATATCTTCGACTTCGTCAAAATGCAAAAAGGTTACCTGTTTACGCACTACCTTAGGTAAATCTACTAAAGAAGGGTCTAGTGATTTTATATCTCGTCTAGCTAAGTACTTCAAAAATCCTCGTAGCGCGATCAGATGATAAGCCTGAGTAATCACTTTTAAATCTGCTTCGCCATTATCCGAACCATATCTATTGAGCCTCAAACGGTATTTTCTCAATAATTCCTTTGTAATGTCCGTAGTCTTAATTTCGTCTTTATTAAGTATCTCTTGTGCAATCTCTACAAATCTTTCTAGATATAATCTATAATTATCAACCGTCTTTTTACTCCGCCCTGCTTCAATCTCAAGATGCTCCAGAAAATCATTGATAAGATCATATATATCCATACCATTATTATAACAAACTTAAAACCCTATTTTTCGAAACATTTTGAAACTGCCCGATAAAAAATACAACAGTCACGAATGAGCGAGGAAACTGGAATTTCGGAGCGAATTCGCCTGACCTGTTGTATTTTTTATGCGGCGCAAGTTTCAACGTTGAGAAAAACAGAGTTTTAAGTAATTATGATATAATACTAATATTAGTAAAGGAGTATATATGGCAAAAGAAAAAGATTATATTCAACGTACTTTAGTGGTTTTAAAACCCGATACCGTCCAGCGGGGAATCATCGGTGAGATAATTCAACGTTTCGAACGCGTCGGTCTTAAGATTGTTGGTATGAAAATGGTTATGCCAGAAGAAAAGCTTTATCGTCAGCATTATGAAGATATCGGCCAAATGATTACTCGTCGTGGTGAACAAGCCTATCGCTACAACGTAGAATATATGATGACTGGTCCAGTTATTGCTATGGTTCTAGAAGGTGTCGAAGCACAGCCCTTAGTTCGTAAGATTGTCGGCCCAACCGAACCAAAATCCGCTGAAATGGGCACCATTCGCGGCGATTATTCGCATATGAGTTTTGGTTATTCTGACGCGAAGGGAACTGGCGTACCAAATCTTGTCCATGCTTCTGGCTCTATTGAAGAAGCTAAAAAAGAGATCGACCTCTGGTTTAATGCCAACGAATTATACGATTATAGCGATCTCAACGAAAAATATACTCGATAATTTAGTCTATGAAAAAGACCGAACTATGTTCGGTCTTTTTGAAGGGTATGATAGCTTGCTATTTTCTTGGCTTAAACGCACTGTCGAAACTAGCGAATACTTTTAAATACTGCGATGCAAGCGCTCGCGTCAGTACTTTGTTATTACCTTCCCAAGTGATAGACATTCCAAAACCGTATTCAGCGACTTCACACATTTTGGCACAAGCCCACTTTGCGGTGATCTTTTTATTACCTTTGCGGATATCTGCCATTGTCACTGGGATTTTTTTATCACCGTAGAAGTTACCAAGCATTGTCAGAAACTCTCTGCGAGTGATATTCTTTTTAGGGTAAAACTTTTTTCCAGAAATAACGTCCTTATAGCCCCCATGGGCCTTAACGTAAACAATCGCGTTGTAAGCATCTTTGCCTACAGTACTCTTCTTTACGTCTTTGTAGGGATTGCTTGCCGCAAGAACACTCATCGGCATGACAATCATCAAAATCGCCAACATTAGTATGGCTAAGAACCTTTTTTTCATGACACCCCTCCTATTAAGGTACTAGTAAAACACTATTACCCTAATTATATCACACTTACCCTAAAATGTCAAGGGCTACAATACTTTCTTCAAAAATTCCTTCACTCTTGGCGTTTTGGGGTGGCTAAAGAATTCCTCAGGGGTGCCTTCTTCGATAATCTTACCTTTGTCTATAAACACTATTCTAGTAGCTATCTCTTTAGCAAAACTCATCTCATGAGTCACAATCATAATCGTCATACCACGGTCAGCTAATTCACGGATCAAGGAGAGCACATCACCAATTGATTCTGGATCGAGCGCTGATGTCGGCTCATCAAACAAAAGCACCTCTGGAGAAAGCATCATCGCTCTAATAATTGCAATACGCTGTTTCTGCCCACCCGACAGGGAAGCAGGGTAGGCATTTGCCTTATTAGGTAGCCCAATATGTTTTAGCAGCTCCTTTGCGCGCTTTTCCGCTGCATCGCGTTTCATCACCTTTAACTTTACCGGCGCTAGGGTTAGATTTTCCATCACTGTCAAATTATTAATCAGATTAAAATGCTGAAATACCATGCCTAGGTTTCGGCGCATTTTGCGAATATTTTTCTCCGTCACTAATACTCCATCAAAGTATATTTCGCCACTTGTTGGTTCTTCCATCCAGTTGATGCAGCGTAGGAACGTGGACTTTCCTGAACCCGAAGGTCCTAAAACTACCACTCTTTCACCCTCAGTTAACTCAAAATCAATTCCATTTAATACCTTATTTTTGCCAAATGATTTACGCAGATTCTTAATTTTTAAATCAGTATTATTCTTATCTTCCATTACTATTCCTCCGCCCTTAAATCACTCTTACGTAAGCCTTTTTCAATCTGTTTCACAATAAATGTGATCAAATAAATCGTCACCAAATAAAACAAAGCTGCTACGAACATCGGCACAATATAGCTTGCCATGTTTTGTCCAGAGCCAATGTCTTTTGCCGCCATATTAAGATCATACATACCTACCATACTGACAATCGCCGTTTCCTTAATTACTGTGATGATTTCGTTACCAAGAGCAGGAATAATGTTTTTAATAGCTTGCGGTGCTACAATTTTGAAGAAAATTGTTCGCCTAGACAACCCCAGCGCCATCCCAGCCTCTGTCTGTCCGATATCTACAGATAGAATGCCGCCACGAATCACTTCCGCGGTGTAAGCGGCCGAATTTAATCCGAAAGCAATGATTGCAGTAATAATGCTCGGGAAGCCTTTGATTGCAAAGATTATAAAGAACATAATAAATAACTGCAATGCCATCGGTGTGCCACGAATAATTGTAGTATATATTTTACAGATGAATTTCGGAATAACCATCCACTTAGATGGTTTAGCTGTGTCGATTAGAGCAATAATCGTACCAAGAAGAATACCAATCAAAATCGCAAAATAAGAAATTTGAATCGTCAGCCAAAACCCATGCAACATCGACTCGAGATAGTCTTGTGTGCTGAATAATTCAATTACTTTATTAAAGAATCCACCCATTATTCTAACCCCATGTGTTTAATTACTAGTTTGTCAATTTCGCTTTGGCCACTTTCATCTTTAATCAACATTTCCTCAAGCACTTCGTTAAATGCATCGAGCAGCTCACTTCTGTCCTTATTAACCGCAATTGCATAAGACTCCTCCACTGGATAATCTTCTTCACGAGTTGGCCCAGAATAGTATAGTGGCAAGGCATCAAGCCCAGGGTTCTTATCAATAATAAATTTTGCTACTAATTCATCCGCGACTGCATAATCAATAATGTGCGAAGAAATCGCATCCGCTGCTAATTGGTGCGAATCGATGCCTTTAACAGGCGGAGTGCCAGTGCCTTTTAGTATACCGTTTTCAATCTCATCTTCTACAAATAAGAATCCAGTACTACCAATTTGTGAGCCAAGCTTTGCCCCAGCCAGAGCTTCCCATACTATATGATCGTTTCTCAGAGATGGCGGCATTTCGCGACTAAAAATTACATATTGCACCGAAGTATAATAGGGAATTGTGAAATTCACCTTTTCCTCGCGTGCAGGTGTAATAGTTAGTCCCGCTGCGCCCGCGTCAGCAATTTTACCTGCTTCCACATTGTCAATTATCACATCAAATTCAACATTCTTAATCTGAATAGTTTTATCCATCTTTTCTGCTACACGATTGACGATATCGACATCTACGCCCACAATTTCGCGATTTTTGTAGTATTCAAAAGGAGTAAAAGGCACATTAGTTTCCACAACGTAATCTGCCTCCTTATCTCCACTTATCGAATAATAAACGCTTAACCCCATTCCGGCTGTTACCAGTAAGAATAAGGTAATAAGAATCACATGTTTAACCTTATGCATAATACCATTATAACACAGGATTTTTAATTATGTTATAATTGTTACAGATGGCCTGGTAGCTCAATGGATAGAGCAGCTCCGTCCTAAGGAGAAGGTTGTGCGTTCGACTCGCACCCGGGTCACCAAAAGGATATATATGGCATTATTAAAGAAAAAGTCAACCAATCTAACCGAACAAGAGAAAGTCGAAGAACGTCGCGAAGAGGTTCTAGCTAAGGGGCGTAAATTTAAATATCCCCTCCAATGGACTAAGCATCGCGTCGTAATAAACACCATTCTTATCGCAATCGTTATTTTTGCTATGTTAATTATTGGTGGGTGGGTTGCACTCTACCGTCTTAATATGACCAACGATTTGTTGTTCCGAGTTACTGAAATTCTCCCCACTCCTGTCGCTAAAATTGATGGAGAAGACGCCAAATTCTCTGACTATCTCATGTTTTATCGTAGTAGCATCACTTCGATTGAGCGTCAATCTGGTAGCCAACTTGATGAAGGCTCCATTGAAGATCTTCGCTCCGAATACAAGCGCCTAGCTCTCACTGAAGCCGAAAAATACACCTATGCTACTAAACTCGCCAAAGAGCAAGGTATTGAAGTATCTGACGAAGAAGTAGCTACCGAATTTGACCGTCATCTCAAAGTCGGCGGTGTTGATCGTAGCGAAGAGGGTTTTCTTAAAATTATCAAAGATAATTTTGGCCTTGATAAATCTGAATACGAGCGTATGCTCTATTTAAGCTTAGTAAGGTCCAAGGTAGAAATAGCGATAGACAAAAATGCCAACAAAATTGCTGAACAAGTGGAAAAACTGCTCAAAGCAAACAACAACGATTACGTCAATGTTGCTGAAACTCTTGGCGATAAAATCATATATGAAGAGACTGGCGGTCTTGTCGATAGCAAAAATATTGATGGCGGTCGTGCCACCGAAGCGATGAAACTAAATCCAGATGCTTCTAGTGGCAAATTTGTTTCTATGAACGGAGATGGTTACTATTTTGTTAAACTCATCAAAAAAACCGATACTGAAGTTAATTTTGTCTCCATCAAGGTTCCATTCACTGAGTTTGAAAAACGCTTCGAAGCTCTTCAAAACGAGGGCAAAATCTCTGAATACATTACAATTACTAGCTCCAATTCTACTGAAGAAGCCCAACCTGCACCATAGAAATTTTTATGCTATAGTAAAAGTATGGCAGATACCGATACCGAAAAATGGGCTTTAGAATCAAAACAAATTGAAGCAGAACGTCAAAAAGCAATTCAGGCATTAGAAAATGAAAAACCTAGTTAAGCGAATTTAGCTTATTTGGATCCAAAATCTACCAAAGTCAAAGGCTGGTCGAAGGATCCTGATGCAATATCTGCTGATTCTGAGCGGATGGGGAACCGTGCCCTAATTCTTGCACTTGGCGGTGTTTTTTAGGTATCGTCAAAAGAAAAAACTTACTTTATCATTCTGGACAGGATTAAGCACAATCCTCATTGTAGTAATACTTTTCATCGTAAAGCTATTTCTATTATCAGCATAAAAAATGGTGCGGGTAGAGGGAGTCGGACCCTCGTCTCATCCTTGGGAAGGATACATAATAGCCGTTATACGATACCCGCGCTCCCCTGATTATAACATATCCCTGTAGATTATGGTATAATATTTTTATGCAGGACTTAAAAAATGAGCTTAAAAAAGTTATTCAAAAACTATATAATCTTGATTTTGAACCCGACATTACTGTTTCTCCAGAAAACATCGACGCCGACTATTCATCAAACGCTCCTCTAAAACTCGCCAAAGAACTCCACCAGAATCCTATGATAATTGCTGAGAGTATTAAAGAGGAGTTGTTAAAAGCTTTTGTGAACATTCGCGACAACGGGAATGAACTTCGAAGCGAGCAAAAGCTTTTAATAACTCCTCCAGGATTTCTAAACTTTGTTCTTTCAGACGATTTATTAAAAGGGAAAATCGACGAGTTAGCAGAGGATTTCGATACAGAAATCAAATCCGATGGATTTGCAGGCAAAACTGTTATCTGCGAATTCAGCGACCCCAATCCCTTCAAAGTTTTGCATGTCGGCCATCTCTACACCAGCATTGTCGGTGATTCTATTGCCAGATTATTTGAATACGCTGGCGCCAAAGTCATCAGAGCAAACTTTGGTGGCGATGTCGGCTTGCATGTAGCTAAAACTATGTATATTTTGCAACAAAAACCATTTGAAAACCTTGGTATCGAAGATATCGCCAAGTGTTATGTTGAAGGCACCGCTGCTTACGATGACGACGAAAACGCTCACCAAGAAATCACCAAACTCAATAAAGAAATCTACAGAATTAATGCAGAAGAACTCCATGATACAGATTTGGCTAAGCTTTATTGGAAGGGTAGGGAATTATCTTACGATTATTTCAACCATTTTTATGATTCCATCGGCGTTAAATTTGATAAATATTATCCCGAATCAACTGTCGCTGGCCTTGGTCTAAAAACAGTTAAAGAACAACTCGAAAAAGGTGTTTATGAAGTTAGCAATGGCGCCGTCGTTTTTGATGGTGAAAAACATGGCCTTCATACACGTGTTTTTATTAATAAGGAAGGCGTTCCGACCTATGAAGCTAAGGACGTCGGTCTAATCTTCACCAAATGGCAAGATTATCATTTTGACAAATCTGTTGTAATTACCGGTTCTGAGCAGTTGGATTATATGAAGGTAGTTTTAAAATCAGTTGAGCAGTATGCCCCCGAACTAGTCGAAAAGACTTCTCACCTGACCCATGGCCTGGTTAAATTACCAGGTGGCGTAAAGATGTCTTCAAGAAAAGGCAATTTCTTAAAAGCCGTCGATGTCATCGATATGGTCAAAACTGCTTTGCAATCCGAGTACAATTCTACCGATGATACTGTCTCTCTCGCTGCCACGAAATATGCATTCCTAAAGTATAAAATGGGCGGCGACATTGTCTTCGATCCTAAAGAATCCGTCAAAATGACCGGCAACTCCGGCCCCTACCTCCTCTACGCATGCGTCAGAGCCAAGAAGATTTTGGCATCTGTAAGCAATGCTTCTGAGGAGCATAATCGCCGACGGGGCGATTACGGAGCGACCGAAGCCCGTGACGACGGGCCTGAGGGAGCGTTCCGAAGAAGCATTGTTACAGATGCAGAAAGATCCTTGGAAAAGAAGATACTAGAATTTAGGGGAATACTAGACGAGGCAGTGACCGAAATGGCTCCCCATAAAGTTGCAAATTACTTATATGAACTCGCACAATGTTTCTCACGTTTCTATGAAGCTTGTCCTGTCATTGGCTCTTCGCAGGAAAAAGAACGCGTTAAATTGGTTAAAGTATATCTCAAGATAATGACTCACGGTCTTTATATTCTTGGTATTAAAGTCCCAGAATCCATGTAAATCTATATGCTATAATAAGCATATGGATAACGATATTTCAATTAATAATACAACCCCATCAATAGCACCCAAAACCAATGGGCGCGTCCGTCCAGCTACCGCTGGTGCTATCGGCGCCGTTACTGGCCTAATTGTGGGCGCAGCAGGTATTTATGGTATTATCAAAATGACCGAACAACCTCCCGTCTGCCCAGATTGCAATTGTCCTAGCCCCGTGTCTCAAGCAAGTGGCCTAGATTACAGTTTCCTCAAATTAGAAGCACCTGATTCTAATATTATCTACAGTCCACTTTCTATCAAAAATGGCCTCACGCTTCTTGGCGCTGGTGCCAACGGCAAGACAAAAACTGAAATCGAAAATGTATTAGGCAACGAAGAAATACCAGACTATCAGGATATTCAAGATAAACTCTCTCTCGCTAATGCAGTTTTTGTTCGCGACAACTTTAAAGACAAAGTGCTCTCTAGTTACACTGAAAGCATACAAAACAATCACAGTGGGGAAATATTCTACGACAGTTTTGCGAACACCGATAATATGGACAACTGGGTCAAGCAAAAAACCTTCAATCTTATTGACAGTATTGGTATTGAAGTTAACCCAGATTTAAAAATGGTACTCGCCAATGCTCTTGCAATCCAAATGGACTGGAAGCATCAATTTGACGCCGAAGACACGTTTGGCAAGAGTTTTTATCTAAAAGATGGTTCCGAAATTGAAGCAACCACCATGCATATTGAAACTAACGAAGAAGATATCAAATACTTTATTGATGATTCAGATAAAGCAATCTCGTTGCCACTTGATTCAACGTCTTCAGATACTAATCTAGAATTCGTTGCGATTATGCCAGCGGATAACATTGATGAGGCCGTCATCAATCTTGATCAGAACAGAATTAATAACGTTATTGACAATATGACCCCTACTAGCGAACCGAAAGACGGTGTTATCATTAATATTCCTAAATTTAAATTTAACTATTCTCTCAATTTCAAAGAAGATTTGCAGAAGCTTGGTATCAATTCGGCGTTCAATGCAAACTCTGCAGATTTTTCTAATATGGCCTCTGAAGGGCTCTACGTAGGTCAAGCTGTACATAATGCTAATATCGATTTTTCCGAAGACGGTATCAAGGCAGCCGCTATCACAGTCTTTGCAATGAAAGAAACTAGTGCTGTAGAGGATGAGGCTCCAAAGCCAGTAGTAATTAATATCGACCATCCATTCCTCTTCCTTATCCGTGACGCTAATAATGGCACTATTTGGTTTACTGGAGTTGTTTATCAACCAAATCTCTGGGCGGATGACCAAGCAGCTTATGAAGAGTCCTACTAGATTTATGCTATAATATATAACATGAAAAAAGCCAAATTGTTTTGGGTTGATTTAGAAATGACTGGCCTTGACCCGATCAAGGACAAAATTTGTGAAGTCGCCGCTATTGCTACCGATATGGAATTGAACGAAATTGCCCGCTTCGAGGCCATTATAAAAGTCGACGAAAAGCTAATGGACAAACGCATGGTTGGAGATTTTTGGGAAAAGAATAGTTCTTCACGCGACGCTTTGAAATCACAAAATCATAACGGCAAACCAATTGAAGTAGTTGAAAGGGAACTACTAGATTTTGTTGATGAAAACTTTAGTAAAGAAATCTATCTTGCTGGTAATTCTATCCACCAAGATCGTAAATTCATCGAACGCGAAATGCCCGAGTTGAATAAGCGTCTACATTATCGTATGCTAGATGTCTCTGCTTGGAAAATATACTTTGAAAATGCTTTGAATAAAAGATTTACTAAACAAGATAACCACCGAGCCTTAGACGATATTAACGGTTCAATTGAGGAACTAAAATGGTATTTGACCTTTCTAAAATAAACGGTATAGACGAATATATCACCAAACAAGATAAAAATCGTACAATCTTTTTCAAAGGTGACAAAGCCTTTCTCGTAGAAAATAAAAATACCATCGAAGTCCGCTGCGATGAAAAACTCAGCCAAGTCTTACAAGAAGACTATGAATCTGTCATGGAATCTCGTTATTTTGGTCGTGGCGGTATCGAAATCGTCCTCACAAACCAATTAAGTCCCGAAGAACTCGAGGACTTAATCAGACTAAGTTACAATCTAACCAAAAACTAAACAATACGCTCATGCGCAGTTATAACGATCGTCACCATTACTTATGCTTTCTTTTCGGCTTTAGCTGCTTTTCTGGCGTCGCGCTTGCGATTCATTCGATTCATTGCTTTAATTACTAAGAAGATTACCCATGCAATTACTAAGAATTGTACGACATTTTGAATAAAATTACCATAAGCAATTACCGCTTCATCGCCTGTCCCAAAGAAATTTGGGATACGAATTGCCAAATGCGTAAAATCCACGCCGCCAAGAAGTAATCCCACAATCGGCATCACAATATCATTGACAAGGGAATTAACAATCGCTGTAAAAGCACCACCTACTGCTACACCTACTGCAAGGTCAATCATCGAACCACGATTGATAAATTCGATAAATTCTTCTTTTAGACTATTCTTTTCTTTTAGCTTATTAGCTTCTTCGGACTTTGCCATAATAACTCCTTTCTTATGTTATTGTCCTTCTGAAAAATCGTTAAATTTACTATATAAATTTTCCAGACTAGAACTAAATGTGTCGAGGATATCTTCAAGGGCCTTTTCTTCGGTCTCTTTTTTTATTTGATTTGACTCAGCTACAAATAACTGTATTTCGTAAGCCATCTTGTGCGCAAAGACACGATCCAAGACTCCATTAATTTTTGCGTTGAACAGTTCATTGTATTGTTCTTCATACTCTAATGCTAGTTTTTCTTTAGTTTTTTTGCTTACATCACTATCTTTGAACTTGTACTTCAGTGTCAGGTATTCGGTCAATTTTTTATTTGTATCTTGCAACACGGTATTTAATGAAGAACTACTAGCCCTGAGATCAGATGATTTGACGGGGTCTTGATACGCATTGATTAATTCACTTGTCGTATTGGTGTGGAGATATAGAGCAATACAATCACTTTTTTCATCACCCTTTCCGCCCGAAATCAGTGACCCGATTATAATTATAATAATTAGGGCTACTACTGCTCCTGTACCAATCAAGAAATATTTTGAAGTTAAAATCTTGTTAAGTTTTGATTGTTCTACCGGCCTAGTACTAGCCGAAATCTGATTAAGATATTCTTGCCCGTCCATATGCTATAATTATAGCATGAATGACGCGAAAGAGGAAATCAAATCTCGTCTCGCGGTGGAGGACGTAGTTGGGCAATATGTTGAGCTAAAACGTGCTGGTCGCAATTTGAAAGGTCATTCTCCTTGGGGTGTCGATAAGACTCCTTCTTTTATGGTTTCACCCGAAAAAGGGATCTGGCATGATTTTTCTGCTAACAAAGGTGGAGATATCTTCACCTTTGTTATGGAAGTTGAGGGGATTGGTTTTAAAGAAGCAATGGAAAAACTGGCTCACCAAGCCGGCGTTGACTTGTCAAAATATCGCGGTGGTGATTCTAAGGTGTCTAAACAAAAAGCACGCGCCAAAGAAGCGCTCGCTCTTGCCACCAAATACTACCAAGCATGTCTCGTTCGCAACAAAACTGTTTGTGAATATGTTTTTTATAAACGAAATCTTAATCGCGCTACTGTAGCCGAGTTTAAAATAGGGTACGCTCCTTCTTCAGGCAAAGCACTTATTACTGTTCTCAAAAAACGTGGTTTCACCGAAGAAGAACTTGATGCTGCGGGCCTCCTAAATCGTTTTAAAACTGATATGTTTCGTGATCGTATGACCGTCCCATTTATTGACACTACAGGCAATGTTATTGGCTTTACGGCTCGAATTATTGGCCAAGGCGAACCGAAATATCTCAATACCCCTGAAACAATTCTATTTAATAAATCAAAATTCATTTTTGGGCTACACGAAGCTAAAGAAGCCATTCGCCGCAATGGCTATGTCGTTATAGTAGAAGGGAATATGGATGTTATTTCAAGCCACCAAGCTGGCGTCAAAGAAGCAGTTGCAACTTCTGGCACTGCTATGACTGATCAACATCTAAAGGCCCTATCTAAGCTAACTAGTGATATCCGACTGGCTTACGATGGAGATGAAGCCGGTGTTAAAGCCGCAGAACGTGCCATCATGATGGCAGGAGATCTCGGAATTGATCTTGCCGTAATTTCAGATTATCACGGTGCTAAAGACCCCGATGAATTAATTCAGAAAGACCCCAAACTTTGGCAACAAGCCGTCCAAAATAGCGTGCCTGCCGTTTACT
>JAEEGI010020862.1_pt1 | contig 13066 bp, 15 predicted proteins | sample 8958751 | NCBI WGS metagenome assembly JAEEGI01 (sample SAMN16246545, study PRJNA631951) | gut metagenome | biome: gut microbiome; feature: rumen; material: KS-attached | host: Bos | place: Iran: Karaj | collected 2018-10
AGAAGGGCGCCACCAGCAGGGGCGTCATCAAGCGGGACAAGGAGCTGGCGGTGGCGGAGGAGTACCGGGCCAAGCTGCGCACAAAGACGCCCTCGGTGCAGCAGAACGTGGGCAACCTGTCCGGCGGCAACCAGCAGAAGGTTCTGCTGGCCAAGTGGATGTACGCCGACCCGGACATCCTGATCCTGGACGAGCCCACCCGCGGCATCGACGTGGGCGCCAAATACGAGATCTACTGCATCATCAACGATCTGGTGGCGGCAGGCAAATCCGTCATCATGATCTCCTAGGAGCTGCCGGAGGTCCTGGGCATGTGCGACCGGATCTACGTGCTCAACGAGGGGCGCATCGTGGGTGAGTTCACACAGCAGGAGGCCAGCCAGGAGAAGATCATGGCCAGCATCCTCTCGAACAACAAGGCAAAGGAGAAAGAGCAATGACGACGAAGACCAAGGTCCTGAATTTCATTCAGAAATACACTATGATCATCGCACTGGTGCTGGTAACGGGCTTTTTCACCCTGCGCACCGACGGGAAGATCCTCATGCCCCAGAACATCACCAACATCATTTCCCAGAACGCCTACGTGTTCGTTCTCGCCACCGGCATGCTGCTGTGCATCCTGACGGGCGGCAACATCGACCTGTCCGTGGGCTCCGTGGTCTGCTTCGTGGGCACCATCGGCGCCGTGCTGATGCACAAGGAGCTGAATATGTGGCTGGCCGTGCTGGTGATGCTGGCGGTGGGCGTGGCCATCGGCGCCTGGCAGGCCTTCTGGATCGCCTATGTGAAGGTCCCGCCCTTCATCACCACCCTGGCCGGCATGCTGATCTTCCGCGGCCTTTCCAACGTGGTGCTCCAGGGCAAGACCATGGCGGTCACCAACGCCAAGTTCGTGCAGACCTTCGGCGGCGGCGCCAACTGCTATGTCCCCGACTTCTTCCACGGCAGCGGCATCAACCTGTTCTGCCTGGTGGTGGGCATCGTGGCCTGCGCGGTGTATCTGTTCTTCACCGTGCGCAACTACAACACCCGCCGGAAGGCCGGGCTCGAGTCCGATTCCTTCTACAAGGTCGCCTTCCGCGCCGTGGTCATCGTGGCGGTTGTGATGTTCTTCACCCTGCGTCTGGCCCAGTACAAGGGTCTGCCCATGGCTCTCATCTGGGTGGCGGCTGTGATCCTGATCTACTCCTACATCACCTCCAAGACCACCGTGGGCCGTTACCTTTACGCCATCGGCGGCAACGAGACCGCCACCAAGCTCTCCGGCATCAACACCAAGAGCATCTACTTCTTCGCCTATACCAACATGGGCCTGCTGGCCGGTCTGGCCGGCATCCTGACCATCGCCCGGCTGACCTCCGCCCAGCCCACCTACGGCCAGAGCTATGAGATGGACGCCATCGGCTCCTGCTTTATCGGCGGCGCCTCCGCTTACGGCGGCGTGGGCACGGTGCCCGGCGTCATCATCGGCGCCCTGCTGATGGGCGTCATCAACATCGGCATGAGCATCATGGGCGTGGACGCCAACTACCAGAAGGTGGTCAAGGGCCTGGTGCTGCTGGCCGCCGTCATCTTCGACGTGGTCTCCAAGAAAAAGAACAGCTGATCTGTGCGCGCCGCGGGCAGGCTCCATGCGGCGCGCCTTTCACGGAAGGACCGGGTGACGGCATATGAAAGCGCCCGAAAAGCAATACGATATGACAAAGCGGGCCGCGGCCGTCAACATCGCCGCGCTGCGCGCCGCCGTGGCCGCCTACCTGGCATATCTGGGATATACCCTGATCCGGGACGTTCTGACCGGCGTCTCGGCGCTGACGCCCGTCCTCGCCTGGGCGGCGGGGCTCCTGTTCATCGCCGGCGCCGCCGTCTTCGCCCTCTACATCCGCAGGCGCTGGCGGGCCGACATGAAGGCCGCGGAGCTCCCCGCGGCGGAGGACGAGCAAGACCCGGAGACGTAAAAAGCTTTACCCGACGCGCCGACGGGAGAGCGGGCACGCTTCTCCCGCGGACAATTCTGGAGGTGATCTTCACGAAACTGTTCATCGGAATCGACCTCGGCACCTCGGCCGTCAAGCTGTCCCTGGTGGACGAGCGGGGCGCCATTCTCAAGGAGATCAGCCGGGAATACCCGATCTATTTCCCCCGGCCCGGCTGGTCCGAGCAGGACCCGGAGGCCTGGTGGGACGCCTGCGCCGACGGCATCGCGGAGCTGACGAAGGACATCGACGGCTCATCCGTGGCCGGCATCGGCTGCGGCGGACAGATGCACGGCCTGGTGGTTCTGGACGACCGGGACCGGGTCATCCGCAGGGCCATCCTGTGGAACGACGGGCGCACCCAGGAGGAGGTGGACTACCTCAACGGGGTCGTCGGCCGGGACAGGCTGTCGGCCATGACCGCCAACATCGCCTTCGCCGGCTTTACCGCCCCCAAGATCCTGTGGATGCGGAAAAATGAGCCGGAGAACTTCGGGCGCATCCGCAAGATCATGCTGCCCAAGGACTATATCAACTACCGCCTCACGGGCGTCCACTGCTGCGACTACTCCGACGCCAGCGGCATGCTGCTGCTGGATGTGAAAAACCGCCGCTGGTCTGAGGAGATGCTGGACATCTGCGGCGTCACCCGGGACCAGATGCCGAAGCTGTTCGAGAGCTACGAGGTCGTCGGCACGGTCAAACCGGACGTGGCGGCAAAGCTGGGTCTCGGTGCGGATGTGAAGGTCGTGGCCGGCGCCGGGGACAACGCCGCGGCGGCGGTGGGCACCGGCGTCGTGGGCGACGGCGGCTGCAATATCTCCCTGGGCACCAGCGGCACGCTGTTCATCTCCTCCAGGCGCTTCGGGGTGGACCCCAACAACGCCCTGCACGCTTTCGCCCACGCGGACGGGGGCTACCATCTGATGGGCTGCATGCTCTCGGCGGCCAGCTGCAACAAGTGGTTCTGCAAGGGCATCCTGAACACCGGAGACTACAGCGGCGAACAGGCAGCCATCACCGACGACATGCTGGGGCGGGACCGAGTGTTCTTCCTGCCCTATCTGATGGGCGAGCGCAGCCCCATCAACGACGTGAACGCCCGAGGTACCTTCATCGGAATGACCATGGACACCACCCGCGCCGACATGCTGCAGGCCGTGCTGGAGGGCGTGGCCTTCGCCATCCGGGACAGCTTTGAGGTGGCCAGATCCTTGGGGATCGACATCCCCCGCAGCTGGATCTGCGGCGGCGGCGCCGCGTCCCCGCTGTGGCGGAAGATCTTCGCCAACGTGCTGGGCATCCCCCTGGACATGGTGAAGACCGAGCAGGGCCCCGGCTACGGCGGCGCCATGCTGGCCATGGTGGGCTGCGGCGTGTTCGACAGCGTGCAGGCCGCGGCGGACGCCCTGGTGGAACTGGCCTCCACCGTGGAGCCCGATCCGGAGATCACCGCCCGCTACGAGGCGCAGTACCAGAAATTCAAAAGGATCTACCCGGCGGTCAGGGACCTGTTCCCGGCGATCCAGTAAGGAGGCAATATGAAGATCTATTCCGTTTACGACCCGGAATTCAAGCCCTACGGCAAGGTCCTGGAGGGGTATGACACGGCGGAGCTCTGCGCCGCCATGGAGGCCATCCCCCTGCCGGAGGAGGGCGTGGCCTACGAGCCGGGCATCCCCGGTCTGGAGGCCTGCGCCGTTTTTGCCGACTTCCGGGACCGGGCCTACGGCGGCATGCCCATCCAGATCGGCATGTGCTGGGGCCGCAACACGAAGCTCAACTGTCTGGAATACCACCGGGACAGTGAGATCAACCTGGGCTGGAAGGACTTCATCCTCCTTCTGGCAAAGCAGGACGAGATCGTGGACGGCGTTGTGGACACCGCGAAGGTCAAGGCCTTCCGGGCCCCGGCGGGGGTGCCGGTGGAGGTCTACGCCACCACGCTCCACTACGCGCCCTGCCACACCTGCCCCGACTGCGGCTTCCGCGTGGCCGTGGTGCTGCCCCTGGGCACCAACACGGACAAGCCCGCCTTTACCCCGAAAAACGAAGAGGACGGCTGGATGACCGCCCGCAACAAATGGCTGCTGGCCCACCCCGAAAGCACTGAGGCAAAAGGCGGCGCGCACGTCGGCCTTTCCGGCCTCAACATTGATACCAAGGAGGATCTCTAAGATGCAAAACATTCCCGAAGTAAAACTCGGCATCATTGCCGTCTCCCGCGACTGCTTCCCCATCGGCCTGTCCATCGCCCGCCGGGAGGCCATCAAGAAGGCCTACGCCGGCGAGCTGTATGAGTGCCCGGTGACCGTGGAGAACGAAAAGGACATGCTCGCCGCCGTGAAGGACGTGCGGGAGGCCGGCTGCAACGCCCTGGTGGTGTTCCTGGGCAACTTCGGCCCGGAGGCCCCGGAGACCCTGATCGCCAAATACTTCCACGGCCCCTGCATGTTCGTGGCCGCCGCCGAGGGCGACGGAGACCTGATCAACGGCCGGGGCGACGCCTTCTGCGGCATGCTCAACTGCTCCTACAACCTGGGTATGCGCCATCTGAAGGGCTACATCCCCGAGTACCCCGTGGGCACCGCGGCGGACATCGCGAAGATGATCGCCGACTTCGTCCCCGTGGCCCGGGCGATCATCGGCATCAAGAACCTGAAGATCATCACCTTCGGTCCCCGGCCCCAGGACTTCTTCGCCTGCAACGCCCCCATCAAGGGCCTGTACGAGCTGGGCGTCGAGGTGGAGGAGAACTCCGAGCTGGACCTGCTGGTGAGCTACAAGGCCCACGCCGACGACAAGCGCATCCCCGAGGTCTGCGCGGACATGGCCGCCGAGATGGGCGAGGGCCGGTACTTCCCCGATCTGCTCTCCCGCATGGCCCAGTTCGAGCTGACGCTGCTGGATTGGGCGGAGGAGCACAAGGGCGCCCGCAAGTATGTGGCCTTTGCCGACAAGTGCTGGCCCGCCTTCCCCGAGCAGTTCGGCTTTGAGCCCTGCTACGTCAACTCCCGTCTGGCCTCCCGGGGCATCCCCGTGTCCTGCGAGGTGGACATCTACGGCGCCCTCAGCGAGTACATCGGCGCCTGCGTCTCCGGCGACGCGGTGACGCTGCTGGATATCAACAACTCCGTCCCCGCCAAGATGTGGGCCGACAGCATCAAGGGTAAGTTCGACTACGCCCTGACCGACACCTTCATGGGCTTCCACTGCGGCAACACCCCCAGCTGCAAGATGTGCGCCGACCGGGCCGTCAAATATCAGCTCATCCAGAACCGCCTGCTGGAGAACGGCGGCGAGCCCGACTTCACCCGGGGCACTCTGGAGGGCGACATCGCCCCCGGTGAGATCACCTTCTTCCGCCTTCAGTGCGACAGCGAGGGCAATCTCCGCTCCTACGTGGCCGAGGGCGAGGTGCTGCCGGTGGCCACCACCTCCTTCGGCGGCATCGGCGTGTTCGCCATTCCGGAGATGGGCCGCTTCTATCGCCACGTGCTCATCGAGAAGCGCTTCCCCCACCACGGCGCGGTGGCCTTCGGCCACTTCGGCAAGGCCCTGTTCGAGGTCTTCAAATACCTGGGCGTGCAGGACATCGGTTATAACCGGCCCAAGAGCCTGCCCTACCCCACCGAGAATCCCTGGAACTGAGACGCTCCCACCTGACAGACGCCGCCGCGGAACACCGCGGCGGCGTTTTTCCTTTTTACAGGCTGTGGAACTATGCCCACAGCTTGCCGCGCTTTTCGGTTTGTGCTAAGATGACAGCGCGGGAGAGCCCAGAGCGTCGGCTCGGCAGGCCGCCTGTCGGGCAAGGCGCCAGGCGCACCCGGAAAGCCGGCTCCGGCCGCTTGCGGCCGGGTATTTTACGGAGGTCAGCATGAACGAATCGAGCATCACCCTTGTCCCTCTCAGGCCGGAGGACCGGGAGGCGTTCATCCGCGGCAATCAGGCCGCCTTCAAGTACGGCGCCGTGGAGGAATTCGGCCCTCGGGACGAACATTTTGAGGAGGACGGCGAGATCATCTCCCGGGAGACTATCGAGCGGAGCATCGACGGCGGCGAGGCGTACCGCATCTGCCTGGACGGAGAGCCCGTCGGCGGACTTGTGGTGAGGATCGATCCCCGGACCCGGCACAACGAGCTGGAGCTGCTGTTCGTCGATCCCGCCGCCCACAGCCGGGGCATCGGCCAGTCCGCCTGGCGGGAGGTGGAGCGCCTCTACCCGGAGACGGAGGTGTGGGAGACCTGCACGCCGTATTTTGAAAAGCGGAATATCCACTTTTATATCAACAAATGCGGCTTTCACGCCGTGGAATTCTTCTGCGCCATGCATCGGGACCCCGGCGAGCCGACGTCCGACGAAGAAGGCCCCGACGAGATGTTCCGCTTCGAAAAGAGGATGAAGTGACCTGCGGCGGCCTGTCCGTCAAGGGGTTTTGTCCGCTTTCCCCTGTGCGATACACCGGAAAGGCAAAAAGGAAGAGGCGCCCCGGGGCGTCTCTTCCCTTTTTTGTCCTCTCTCAGCCGTCAGCTGACGAACACGCCGTCGGCCACGTCGTAAATCAGGGGGTTCTGCTCATTGCCCTCCGAATACAGGATCACCTGCTCGGGCAGCTTTTCAAAATACCGCAGGGACGTGCGGCTGTAGCTGTCGTTGGTGACATGCGACGTCTCTAAAAAGTACCTCTCTCCGTCGACCATGACCTCCATCTTCAGAGCCCTCCAGTAATTCTTGAGGGTGATGCCTTCGACAAACACGGTGAGCGTGCCGTCCTCGTCCAGCTGCAGGTCTCCTATGCGGATCTCCAGCTCGTCCTTGCCCAGCTGGAGCAGGGCGACGGTCGGGTCGGGGGTGGGCTCCGGTGTGGGCGTCGGGGTGGGCTCCGGGGTGGGCTCGGGCGTCGGTTCGGCCGTGGCTTCGGGAATCGCGGTCTCCGCCGGGGCCTGCGCGGCGGACTTGCTCCCCCCGCAGCCGGAAAGGATGCCCAGCAAAAGCATGAGCGCCAAAAGCGCCGCTGTGATTCTTTTCATCGCGTGTTCCTCCTTTGGGTGAGAAAAATGACATGCCGGTCTCGCAGGGTCGGCAGAGGTTTCCTCCGCTTTGGATCATCATAGCAGAGAAAACGCATGGATACAACATTTTCCTGAAATATTATGCGGCGACGCACATGTGCATCCGGATCGGCCGTCTTGCGTTTCTCCGGCCGCGGTTATATTATGGTGCATATCCTTTGGTATGTCCGCCGCGTTTCCTGCCGCCGCAGTTCCTCAGAGGACCGGGGCGGATCAGGCTGCCGCGGTCGCGGAGGCAGCATGAAAGCACCTTCCGACAAAAACACACAGCTGGAGCGAGACGTCTGCGCCGTCATCTGCCGGGGAGACGGCGTGAAGGCCCGGGAGATCGCGAAGGAGCTGGGTGTGGATCATCAGACCGTCAACCGCATTTTGTACAGCTCGCCGCTGATGAAGGAGCTGTGCTGGCAGGACAGGGCGTATCGCTGGCACGGCATCGTCCGCCAGGGGCGGCCCCACGCCGGGCTGCAGGAGTTCTCCGGGTATTACGGCACGGTGCGGGAGTTCACGGCGCTGTCGGAGGAGGCGTGGCTGGCGAAACTGACGGAGGGCTGCGTCAACATCGGGCGCAGTCTCAGCGACGCCCGGGGGCTGCTCCACTCGTTCCGGGATTGCCGGGAGCAGATGATGCGGCTTTTTGAGGATCTCTCCGCCATGCTGGGGCCCTCCTGCCTGGACTGGGAGATCGTCTTTGAGACCCGGCTGAAGCGCTCGAAGCATGTGCGCATCTACGCGGACGTGCTGGTCATCACGGAAAACCGGGTGTTCTCCCTGGAGTTCAAGATGCGGGCCGTGCCCGAGCCCGGGGAGGTCCTGCAGGCGGCGAAGTACTGTCCGTTCCTGGAGATCCTGTTCGGCCCCGGCTATGAGATCATCCCCGTGCTGGTCATGACCGGCGCCCGGGAGCTGTTCGATTTCGTCCCCATGGGGGAGGCGGACGCGGTGCTGCCGGTCTGCTCCGGGGACATGCTCTTCAACGTCTTTGACGAGTACATCGGCTTTTTGCAGTAGACGGCAAAACAGCGCCCCGGGCTGTGGCCCGAGGCGCTGTCGGTTTCGTTCGCTTGTTTTTCAGTTGCCGGGCTCGGAGTTGTCTACTGCGAACAGGAAGCGGAGGAATTCCGGCAGGTACTTGCCCCAGGCGGCCTCGCTGTGGGTCTGGCGGGTGTCCATGAGCAGCATCATGTCCCGCCGGGTCAGGCCCTTCTCCTTGAGCTTTTTGTATACCGCGATGACGTAGTCGAAGCTGGTGACGTCGATGCCCTGGTCGCCGTTGTAGAACACCAGGCGGTGGTCCTTCAGCTTGCCGAGATCATATTCGTCCAGCTCCTGGAGCATGCTGTCCAGGTCGAACATGGGGAAGCCCGGAGAGCAGATGATGGCCTTGCTGAACACCTCCGGATATTTCAGGATCATGTAGTAGGAGCAGGAGCCGCCGGCGGAGATGCCGCCCACGCAGGTGTTTGCGCAGTCGGGCAGGGTCTTGAGGTTCTCGTCGATCAGGGGCTTGAGGTACTTGACGATGAATTCGGCATAAAGGGCCGTGGTGCTCTCGTCGGGGATCAGGGGGATCTTGAAGCCGTTGACGATCCGCCCCGGCGCGCCTCTCTTCAGGGGCGGCGTCAGCTCGGTGCCTCTCTCCGGCCCGTTGTCCACGCCCACCGCGATGGCGGAGATGCCCTCCGCCCGGAGCGAGGCCAGCGCCCGGTCGGCGTTCAGCTTGAATTTGCCGTCGCCCATCTGGAACAGGCCCTGGCCGTCGTGGAGGTACACCACGGGGAAGCGCTTCTCCCCGTCGTAGTCCTCCGGCAGCCAGACCCGGATGGTGCGGCGGCGGCGGTCGGGATAGGGGGTCATCTCCATCTCAAAGGTATAAAGCTTGCCCTCGGGGATCAGTTCGCTGTGCTCATACGGCGTCATTTCGATCTTCATGGGTGCCCATCCTTTCTTTTCCTCAGTCAGATTTGTCCTGCCGTTGCCGGTATAATGATTATCGCATGGCGAAAACAATCGATGATTCGATTGCTTTCGCCGCCAGAAATGAATATAAGGCAAAACAGCTCGGCGGAACGCCTTTCGGCGTTTCGCCATCCTATAGTCATTATGACACGGGAACGAAAATAGTCAAGAGAAAGCCCCGCTTTTACGTCCCCGCCGCGGCGGCGAAGCGCTCTCCTCTTGTTTTCGGCGCCGGGAGGTATTACAATCAAAGAGGAGGCGCATGGCATATGGACATCATCAATCTCGGCAGCCGGGTGGTGAACGCCTGGCTGATCGGCGGCAGGGACGGCTATACCCTGATCGACACCGGCTATGAGAGCGGCTTCCCCGGATTCCTGCGGAAGCTGAAAAAAGCCCGCATCGAGCCGTCGGAGATAAAGCTGGTCTTCCTGACCCACGCCCACGACGACCACGCGAGATTTCTGAACGACATCCTCCGCATCAGCGACGCGAAGGTGATCCTGCACCCCAAGGCCGTGGAAGGGCTGAAAAGAGGGCAGAACTCCTTTGAGGGCGGCTGTTCGGGCCGGCTGGCCTACGGCTTCTGCCTGCTGCTGGGAGCCCTGGGCCGGGGCGAGCACCGGTATCCCCCCATCCGGGAGGAATTCACGGGCCGGCTGGTGACGACCGACTCGGAGGCCTTCAAGGCCATGGCGCTGCCCTTTCGCGTGATGGAGACGCCGGGCCACACGGCGGATCACATCTCCCTGCTGCAGGACGGAGCTCTGTTTTGCGGCGACGCGGCCATGAACGGGTTCCCCAGCCGCCGCCGGGTCACCATTTGGGTCGAGGACCCAAAGCAGTTCAAGGCATCCTGGGAGCGCATGCTCTCGGCGGAGCCCCGGCGCATCTATCCCGGCCACGGCCGGCCCTTCGGCCCGGAGAGCCTGCGCCGGTATCTGCCCGCGCTGGACAATATCCGGCTGTACCCGCTGAAGGCCGGGAAAACGGGGCGGACGGGATGAAGCTGATCTGGCACGGCACCGCCGCGATAGAGGCGGTATGCGCCTCAGGCCGCATCCTCTTCGACCCCTTCGTGCCCATGAGAGGCTCGCCCACCGCCGGGACGATCGCCGATTACGACGGCTTTGCGGATATTTTCGTCACCCACGGGCATCTTGACCATATCGCGGATCTGCCGGAGATCGTGAAGCGGAACCCCGGCGCGCGGATCCGGTGCACCCGGGCCCCCTATGCCGCTCTGCGGAAAAAGGGCGTCCCGGCGGAAAACCTGACGCTCATCGAAGCCGGACAGACCATAGCGTGCGGCGGCTTTACGGTGCATGTCTGGCCCGGACGGCACGCCGTGCTGCCGAAGGCCTCCCCCGCCCGGGTCCTGCGCATACTCCGCTCCCCCTGGCGGGGCAATCTGCCCTGCATCCTCCGGGAAAACAGGGTGTGCCGGGAAAAGGGCGAGACCGTGCTTTACCACATAGAGGCCGACGGCGCGGCCGTCTCCCTCCTGGGCAGTCTCAACCTGCGGGAGGATGTGGATTACCCCACGGGGGCAGATCTGCTGGTGCTGCCCTACAACGGCTGGGAGGACAATTATCCCCCCGCGGCCCGTGTGATCCGGCGTCTGGCGCCAAAGCGGGTTTTGCTGGACCATTATGACAGCACGTTCCCGCCATTGACGGAGCCGGTGGATCTCTCGCCGATCCTGAAGGAATTTAACGGACTGGTCACGGCCATGGAGCCGGGCCGCCCGGAGGAGGTATGAATATGAAAACCATCGTCGTCTACTACTCTCTGGAAGGAAACACCGAATACGCGGCGGAGCGCATCGCCGAGGCCCTGGGCGCCGGGCTCCTGCGTCTGAGGCCTAAAAGGGCGTATCCCGACAGCGGGTTCAAGAAGTTCTTCTGGGGCGGCAAAAGCGCTGTGATGGCCGAGACCCCCGCCCTTGAGCCCTATGATTTCGACCCCGCCGCCTGGGATCGGATCATTCTCGGCTTTCCCGTGTGGGCCGGAAACGTGACGCCGCCCATCCGGACCTTCATCAAGGAAAACGACCTGCGCGGAAAGCGCATCGCCGCCTTTGCCTGCCAGAGCGGCGCGGGGGCCGAGAAAGCCTTTTCCAAGCTGAAGGCGGCACTGGGCGTCGACGCGCTGGAGGCGGAGCTGGTGCTCATCGACCCCAAGGCAAAGCCCAGCGAGGCCAATGAACGGAAGCTCGCCGCGTTCTGCGACGGGCTGTGAGGGCTGCGGCGGTCTTGACAGATCGGCGCGGTCAAATTAAACTGAATACACATGAATATGGATCGGGAGGAGATCATATGGCCGCAGAAAACCCCGTTCCCGGAACTAACGGGGACAAATATATCCCCATGGAAGAGCGCACTGGGGACGCTTCCACCGTCTTTTTCACCCGCGACCTGTCGGCCGCCGGCCTGAAAAAGGTCTACGACAAGGTCAGCTCCGTGCTCACTGGCAAGGTGGCCGTGAAGCTGCACACCGGCGAGGCCGAGGGCCCCAACATCATCCCCCGCCCCTGGGTGAGGGAGCTGTTCGCCGACCGGCTGCCCGACGCCGTCATCATCGAGACCAACACCTACTACGAGGGCAGCCGCTACACCACCGCCGCCCACCGCAAGACCCTGGAGATCAACGGCTGGACCTTCTGCCCGGTGGACATCACCGACGAGAAGGGCGTCACCGCCCTGCCGGTAAAGGGCGGCAAGTGGTTCGACGAGATGCACGTGGGCAAATCCATGCCCAACTACGACTCCCTGCTGGTGCTGACCCACTTCAAGGGCCACGTCATGGGCGGCTTCGGCGGCTCCAATAAGAACATCGGCATCGGCTGCGCCGACGGGCGCGTGGGCAAGAAGGAGATCCACACCGCCCAAGGCTCCTCCGACATGTGGAGCATCGCCCAGGAGGAGCTGATGGAGCGCATCTCCGAGAGCACCAAGGCCACGGTGGACTACTTCGCTCCCCATGTGTGCTTCGTCAACGTGATGCGCAACATGTCCGTGGACTGCGACTGCGCCGGAGCCGAGGCCACTCCCGTGGAGACCCCGGACGTGGGCATCCTGGCCTCTCTGGACATCCTGGCGCTGGACAGCGCCTGTGTGGATCTGGTCCATGAGCTGCCCCGGGACGGCGGCAGGGCCCTGATGGAGCGGATCACGTCCCGCCGGGGCCTGCGCCAGCTCAGCTATATGAAGGAGCTGGGCATGGGCAACGACCGCTACACCCTCATCGACCTGGACAACGGCGAAGCGGAGATCACCGCCGCAGAGGCCGTGAAGGATGTGGAGCCCGGCTGGCGGCCCGACGAGTACAACACCTTCTGGGGACTGAACAGGCATTGAGCAAAAGCCCTGACGGGAGATCCCGTCAGGGCTTTTGGTTTTGCGGGTCTGCCCGCGATCCGCGCCTGGGTGTTGACAAACCGGCGGCGAGACTATATTGTTTTGGCATATCGGACACAGCGGGTGATGAGGCGTGGGTAAAAGCAATATCGTGCTGATCGGCATGCCCGGGTCGGGCAAAAGCACCGTGGGGGTGCTGCTGGCCAAGGTGCTGGGGTATGATTTCGTGGACACGGATCTGCTCATCCAGATCCGGGAAGGCGGCACTCTCGAAGAGATCATCCGGGAAAAGGGCATCGACACGTTCCTTGATATCGAGGGGGAAGTCTGCGGCTCCCTGGCGGCGGAAAAGACCGTCGTCGCCACCGGCGGCAGCGTGATCTACCGCTCCCGCGCCGTGGAGCATCTCCGGGAGGGCGGACGGCTGGTGTACCTGCAGGTGGGGCTCGACGAGCTCGCCGCCCGGCTCAGCGACCTGACGGGCCGGGGCGTGGCGCTGCGGGAGGGCCAGACGCTGGCAGACCTCTACGCCGAGCGCACCGTCCTGTACGAGCGCTGGGCGGACATCACCGTGGCCGAGGGCGATATGACCCTGGAGGAGACCGTGGCCGCGGCGGCAAAGGCTCTCTCCGAAGACATCTGACAAAAAGCCCGGGGCGTTTTCGCTTCCGGGTTTTACTGTATTAAAGAAAA
>JAEEGI010020863.1_pt1 | contig 13065 bp, 6 predicted proteins | sample 8958751 | NCBI WGS metagenome assembly JAEEGI01 (sample SAMN16246545, study PRJNA631951) | gut metagenome | biome: gut microbiome; feature: rumen; material: KS-attached | host: Bos | place: Iran: Karaj | collected 2018-10
CCTTCGTGAAGAAATGGCGACAGATGTCGAGGTGCATGCCACGATAGGCGAAGCGGGGACTGCTCTCCACCACGGCGTAGGGCAGAGCAGTGGGGCCGCCATCCATGATTTGGCGCAACGCCTGATGGGCATAGAAGATGCCCGCCTGGGTGCTGCCCTCGACCGTGATGCCACGCTTGTCGACGGTGAGCCGCCAGCCCTCGGCATTCTTGATGTCGGGGTTGATGCGGTCGTTGATGGGCGTGTTGGTGCTGATGTCGAGCGTGCGCCCCTTGGCATCGATGCTCACGCTGGAGGGACGGGGGATGATGTCGTACTGCGCGGCTACGCTGCAAAAGGGCAGGATGCCAACGAAAACTGCTAAAACGGCTTTACGGATGTTCATCATTTTCAATATCTTTTTCAACTAATAACTTCACTGCATCAAGACACTGCTCCATCAGCCACTTGGGCGTGCTGGTGGCGCCGCAAATGCCCACGGAGTCGATGTCCTTCAGCCAGTCGGGGTCAATCTCGGCGGGGCCTTCCACCAAGTGGGTGTTGGGGTTCACTCGCTGACACTCGCCAAAGAGCACCTTCCCGTTGCTGCTCTTGCGCCCACAGACGAAGAGGATGAGGTCGTGGCGGGCGGCAAACTGCATGATGTTGGGCATGCGGTTGGCCACCGAGCGGCAGATGGTGTCGAAGCTGCGGAAGGTAACACCGGGAGCGATGTGCTGCTGGATATAGTCGATGATGCGCTGAAACTCGTCGAGGCTCTTGGTGGTTTGCGAGTAGAGGTAGATGTCGCGGGTGAAGTCGAGCTTCTGTACCTCGTCGAAACTCTCGATGACGATGGCGTTGCCGTCCGTCTGCCCCACCAGTCCCAGCACCTCGGCGTGGCCTTTCTTGCCAAAGATGACGATTTGCGGCTGGTGGATGCGCATCTCGTAATTCTTGCGGATGCGCTTCTGCAGTTGCAGCACCACGGGGCAGGTGGCATCGATGATTTCGATGTTGTTGCGCCGCGCCATCTCGTAGGTCTCTGGCGGTTCGCCATGGGCACGCAGCAGCACCTTCACATCGTGCAACTGCGCCATTTCATCGTGGTTGATGGTGACAAGCCCCATCTGGCGCAGCCGCTCACACTCCATGCTGTTGTGCACGATGTCGCCTAAGCAGTAGAGCGTGGTGCCCGCTGCCAATTCCTCTTCGGCCTTCTTGATGGCGGTGGTGACGCCAAAGCAGAAGCCGCTGCCGCTGTCAATGCCTATTTTCAATTACTTCGTCTTATTGGTGAGCTGTGTGTAGTAAAGGTCGAGCAGGTCGTTGGCCGCCACGAAGCTGGTCTTCTGGTTCTGAAGCACGCTCTGCTCGGCGGCTTTCAGCTGTTGGCGGATGAGGGGGTTGTTGTAGAAGTTCAGGCGCAGATGCTCGTTGATGCTCTCATACATCCAGTATTTCGACTGCTCGTTGCGCCGGTAGTCGAAGTAGCCGTTGGCACGTACGAAGTCGAAATACTGATAAATCATGTCCCACACCTCTTTCACGCCGGTGCCGTAGAAGCCTGAGTAGCACAGCACCTTCGGTGTCCATCCGCTCTCGGGCATGGGGAAGAAATGCAGGGCGTTGCGGAAGTTGGTGGCAGCCATCTGGCAGCGGTCCACATTGTCGCCGTCACATTTGTTGATGACGATGCCGTCGCTGATCTCCATGATGCCGCGCTTGATGCCTTGCAGCTCGTCGCCGGTGCCAGCCACCTGTATGAGCAGGAAGAAGTCGACCATGGAGTGACAGGCGGTCTCGCTCTGCCCCACGCCTACGGTCTCGACGAAAATCTTGTCGAAGCCGGCGGCCTCGCAGAGGATGATGGTCTCACGCGTCTTGCGGGCCACGCCGCCCAGCGAGCCTGCCGACGGGCTGGGACGGATGAACGAGTTGGGGTGTATGGCGAGCTTCTCCATGCGGGTCTTGTCGCCGAGGATGCTGCCCTTGGTGCGCTCGCTCGAAGGGTCGATGGCGAGCACGGCGAGGCGGCCACCCTTCTCCTTCAGCAGATGGATGCCAAACTCGTCGATGCTGGTCGACTTGCCGGCACCGGGCACGCCGCTGATGCCGATGCGGACGCTGCGCCCGCTGTGGGGCAGACATTTCTCGATGACCTCCTGCGCCTTGGCCTGATGGTCGGGGTTGACGCTCTCGATGAGCGTCACGGCCTGGCTGAGGATGGTGATGTCGCCCCGCACGATGCCCTCCACCATCTCGGCGGCCGAGAGTTCGTGACGGCGGAAGCGGGTGCGCTTCAGGTAGGGGTTGATGATGCTGGGCTGCTGAACGCCACTGTTCACTTGCAGGCCAGCGTATTCACTGCTGTTCTCGGGATGTTCCATTTATTCAACGTTTATGGTTATCACTTCTTTGGCATGCAAAGGGTCGTTGGTAATCATCAAGATGCGGGGCTTCGAGCGTGCCTTACGAATCTGGTCGGGTATGATGGTGACGCGCATCTTCGTCGACTCGCCGGGTTGCAGCTCCTGCTTGGGCAACTTCACCTTCACGCCGCCGGTGAACATCTGCAGCGAGGTGATGCGCAGTGCCGACAGGCCTTTGTTGGTCATGATGATGGTGCCCTGCTTGTGATGGGCGTCGAGGTTGAGCGTCTGTGCCGACAGATGGAGCTGCGGGGCCTGCTCGCGGTTCTGCCCCTCAAACTGCGACATGTCGGGCAGCAGCACCACACTGACGGGAATCTCCGTCTCGCTGCTGACCCGCTCGCCCAGACGCTTGGCCAGATAGATCGACACCTGCGACAGACCATACTGGTGAACATCCTCCGAGTTGAGCGTCAGGATGATTTTGCCGCTGCGGTTAGGCTCCAGCTTCTCGGGCATGGCCAGTGCGTGCAGATAGGTGGGCAAGTGCAGCATGTTGGGTGTCATGTCCTGCCCCGTGTTGTTCATCAGCTTGATTTCCACCTCGCGCGTCTCGCCCTTCTTCACGTCGTCGAACTCCACGTTGTTCACGCTGGCCAGCAGGCCGCCCATGTCGTAGGGATAGCGCTTGGAGTAGTCCACCACGTCGGTCAGCACCACGCCCTTCATCTTCAGCCACACGGGTTCGCGGGTGGCATTGCTGTGGATGGCCACCTGCTTGGTGAAGTGGCCCAGCTGGCGTGCGTCGTAGGTGAGCGAGATGGTGAAGCGCTCGCCGGGAGCCACCGTCTTGGGGCCGTCGACGGTGGTGCAGCCGCAGTCGGTCTGCAGCTTCTCAATGACCATGGGCTTCGTGCTCTTGTTGCGCAACTCGAAGGTGGCGGTGACGGGCACCTCGAAGCCCGTCTTGCCCACGTCGATAGTCTGCTTGTTGATGGTGAGCTTCTGCGCCCCTGCGGTGCCAACGAACAACGAACAATGCATGATGAACAACGCCACAAGCATCGTCCACCTTGAAAAGCTACAATCTGAAGGCTTACAATATATTCTTTTATTGGTCATCGTTCTTTTTTCATTTTTCATTATTCATTAGCGAAGCGCAGCTGAGCGCACGGTGATGCCCTTGGTGGTGCCTCGGAACTCTGGCGAGTAGGCGCACTGCACGGTGCAGGAGCCCGTCTCGTAGACGCCTTCGCGGTCGATGTAGTACTCCGTCTCGATGATGTGGCGGCCCTTGGGCAGCAGGTCGAAGAAGTAGCTGGTGCTGTTGTCCTTCGGTGCGCAGTAGTAGCCCTCGCGCCAGTTGTAGCCGCTGAGCTGCTTCACAGGCTCCATGCAGGCGGCACGACGGTCTACGAGCTGCACAAAGTCGTAGTCGCGGTCGGCCTCGATGGTGAGGCGCACGGTGACGCGGTCGCCCACCTTGAGCGTCTCGGATGGGTTGTCCCTCCTTATTTCGCGCTTCACGCTCAGCCCGCTCTGCTGGTCGCTGATGTCGCGGGCGGGCTGCGTGAACTGTGCATAGACAGCTCCCCATGAGGTGCCCGTCGAGGTCTTCTCGGCGGTGAATGTCGTCTGCCCGTTGTAGGTCTGCGCCGTCTTCACATAGCCGATGCCGGCGGTGGCGGTGCTGGTGGCGATGGGAGTGCCGTCGATGGCGAGCACGGTCTTCGGCTGCGGTGCCAGTGCCTGACTGTTGCCGTCGAGGAAGGCATAGATGGCATCGACGCTGTTCAGCGGCGTGTCCCAGGCCTGGTTACGCTTCTGTTGCAGCAGCCAGCGTTGCATCTCGGTGATGGTTTCGGTGTCCTGTGGCGTCAGTCGCTTCAGGGCTTCGATGGCGGCCACCTGCGTGGGAATCTTATAGTCGCGCCACGAGTAGCCAGCGCGCTGCGTGTCGTAGTAGCGGCCCATCTCCTCCTTGTACACCGTCCATTCCTTCAGGCTCTTGATATATTTCTTGTCGTTCAGCACGATGGCCGAGAGGGCTTTCTCCAGGATAGTCTGGTTCTTGGTGTCCTTCTTCAGCAGGTTCTTCAGATAGTTGTTGGCCTCGTTCACCTTCGCCGGCAACTGTCGGCCGTCGAGGGCGCAGATGTAGAGCCACTGCAGGGCACGGTGACTGGGGAAGAGCTGCTTGTGCCCCTTCCGCTCCTCCTTCTTCATCTCGTTGACCATCTCCACGATGTCGTCGCCCAAGAAGCCGAAGGCACTGGCGAGCATCTTCTTCGTGTCGTCCTGCTGGCCCGTCATCTGGTTCAGGCGCACCAGGATTTCGGCCACTGCGGTGGTGATATGGGTGGAGCCTTTCATGCCCGGCCACCAGCTCCACGAGCCGTCGCCATTCTGCAGCTTGCCCAGTTTGTCGATGGCCTCGTCTATCTGCGCGCCAATGGTGTTGGCATCGAAGAAGTCGGCCAGCCGCTGCTTCTGCTCCTCCTCGCGGTTGGCATCCATCACCCACGGCGTCTCGTTGAGCAGCAGGTCTTTCAGCTCCTGGTCTTTCTGCAGCGAAGATTGCAGACTGGAAGCTGCGGTATTCTCCTCCTGTTTCCATTGCTCAAAGACGTGCTTGGCCGTGGGGTTCTGCTTCAGGATATGTCGTCCGATGCTGTTGGCATAGAACGAGGTGGCCTGACAGATGGCGCAGTCGTCGTGAGGATGTCCCACGGTGGGCAGTGCCTGAATCATCAGCCAGGCAGGGTTGTTGGTGTACTCCACAGTGAGCTTGGCCTGCGGGTCATCAACAGGAACAAGGTGCTTCAGGTCGATGGTCTTCGTGCCCGGTGCAGTCTGTGTGAAAGGCACAGTGACGGTGACGCGCTCCGTATTGGGCAGCACGGGCAGATAGTGCTGCTCGCCGTCGCTGTGCTTGGCCGTGCTGATGCTCACCCTCGCAATAAGCAGCGACGGGAGACCACCATTGAGGCCTGTCGGACTGGTCGGATTATTCCGATTATTCAGATTATTCAGAATATTCCGATTATTCAGACTATTCAGCCCACTCGCCCTCACGCTGAAGCTCACGCTGCTGGTGTTGCCGGCAGCTATCGTCACCTGCTGCTTCTGCTCCATCAGCACCTGCTCGGTCTCGGGGTCGAGCAGTTGCAGGATGGCGGTGCCGCTTTGCACTTCGTCGCTCATGTTGACGACGCGGGCGCTGATGGTTCCCTCGTCGCCCTGTCGCAGGAATCGCGGCATGTTGGGCTGTATCATCACGTCTTTGCTGGCCACGGCCTCGCCCTCAATCTGCCCATACATCATATCCTCTGTGTGGGCCACGCCAAGGAAGCGCCAGGTGGTGAGGCTTTCGGGCAGGGTGAACTTCATCTTGACGATGCCCGCCGAGTCGGCCACGAGCTGTGGCATGAAGAAGGCCGTCTCCTGCAGGTTCTCGCGCAGCTGTATCTCGGCCTGCCCCTGCTCCTCTACTGCCCCCAAACTTCCAGAATCGCTTAAGATGTCGAGCCCAGCGATACGTCCCTGCAGCGCTTCATCCATAGAAACCGACTGATTAGCACTGGATTCTTCAACGCTATAGACCACCTCGGCCAGACGATTGTTGTCACTTTGCATCTTCATCATTACCGGCAAGCCGGCCCCCCTTAACCTTCTCTTCATTCGCATGTCAATATAGCTGGGGAGCACATTGGTGTCGAAATGGCTGAAATCAATGTCGTACACCTGTTCCCATTCGAGTTTGCCATTGGCGAACAAGAAGATGTTACGCCAGTTGCCACTCATCCAACTGGTAGAGGGTGTGGGAACTCGGTTGATGGGCACGAAGCGCCATGAGCGAGTGCCGCTGAGCTGGTCGAGGCTCTTATCGTAGAGGGTGGCCATGAGCTGGGCAGCCTTGCCGAGGCGCTCGCCGTTGGCATCGGTGATGCTGAGCGTCCACTCCTCCTGCTGTCCTGGGGTGAGCCTGTCGCGGAAGGTCTGCCACGTCAGCTTCAGTCGCTTATTGGGTATGGGCCTACCGATAGTGTTGGTAAACTGATGCATCTTGCCCTCTTTCATCCAAGCGTAGGTCATCAGCAGACCGTTGCCATACTCCTCCTTGTAGCTCAGCTTGCGGTTGATAAGCTCGTTCGAGAGCAGGGCGGTGCCGCTCTCCAACTGCTTGTCGCCAGCGAAGAAGGCGTAGACCACGTAGACGTTCTTGTCCGACGAGCCTACCTGCACGGTGACGGGACCTCCATCGGCAGGAAACACACTACCATTGCTGACGTAGAACCACTCACGGGTGTCGGCAGCGGGACGCTTGTCGTCGAGCGAGAACATGATGAACTTCTGCTCCAAGGGGTCGGTGCCGTTGGCGGCGCTTGCAGTTTCGGCATGCAGCTTGTAGCGCCCGCTCTTCAGCTTGGGCAGCGCCGTGGGCGTATTGGTGGGCGCGGTGAGCCAGCTGGTGACGGCGGCACCGCCCTCGTTCTCGAAGCGATAGCGCACACGTGCGTCCATATCGGCCCCGGCGGCATTGCGCAGGTGGAAGGTCAGCTTCGAGGGGTTCTCGACGAGCACTTGCTCATCAAGCTCCACGCTCAGCGCCGTCTCCCTGTTGCCCAAGGGCAGCGACAGCTGGCCCTGATGGCTCTCGCCAGCCTGGTCGGTGACATCGGCAGTGAGCACGAAGTGATAGAACATGGGATGCTTGGTCTTGGGCAGCACCAGCGGTACCTCGGCCGTGAACTGTCCCTGCTCGTCGGTGACGGTCTCGCCCGTAGCCATCACCTCTTCATTGCTGGTAGTGCCGATGGCACCTGTCTCCCAATAGCGCGAGTAGCTCATCCACCAGAAGGCGAGCCGGCGCACCACCTTATACTTCACGGTGGCTCCCTGCACGGGCACGCCGGCATAGCTGCGCGCCGTAGCCTTCACGCTGAGGGTGTCGCCGTCCTTGTAGTCGTCGGTCACCTGCGGGATGTCCACCTCAAACGTTGGACGCTTGTATTCCTCCACGCGGAAGTTGTGATTCTGATTGTTGACGTGCAGACGGTAGTTGCCCGTCAGGCCTTTCGAGGGCAGGGTAAACTGCACAGTGGCAGTGCCGAAGCGGTCGGTGGTGGCCGTCTGCTCGCTCACCGTCTCAAAGTTGGCATCTATCAGTTCGAAGCGCACCTGCTGACCGCTCACCGCCGTGTGGTCGAAGCCATTAGGGGTGGTATACACGATGGCAGCGGCATGCACCGTCTGTCCGGGGCGGTAGATGGCGCGGTCGGTGAAGACGGCGGTCTGTACATTATTATATATCTTGTCATCGTAGAAGTAATTGCCCCACATGTTCAAGCGGGGGCAGAACTTGTCGGCATCGGTATAGGGGCGCAGCACCAACGATTCGCGCCCATTCTTCTTCCATGTGCACTCGCCTTTGGCATCGCAGGTCAGCACGGTGCTCTTGACGCTGTTGCCTCTGCCCGTCTCCACCTTCACCTTGCCGCCAGCGATGGGCTGGCCCGTGGTGGCATTCACCATCACGATGCGGCATTGGTCGCCAGGCAGGTTGAGGGCCAGCGCGCGCACGTCGCTGATGTAGAGCAGCTGGCGGCACACCGTCGAAGCGGGCTGGCTCTCCATCTCCAGCATATAGACACCCACGGGCAGCGGCGGCAGGGCGATGGAGTCTTTGAACAGCTCGTAGGGCGGGCGCGCATCAAACTGCTTCGTGCGCGTCAGCTCGGGCAGCGGCGTCAACAGGGGTTTCACCTTATTGTAGTAATCGCTGATGTTCATCTCACCCTCATATTCGCCGTCGGCCTTCACGCGATAGAGCCGTGCGGTGATGCTCTGGACGTTGCGCAGCTCATCCAGTTGCAGCATCTGCTCACGCTGGGGGATGGACAGGCACTCGTTGCCCGTTGCGCGAAACTGGGTGGCGGTCATCTCGTTGAGACTGTTGCGCAGTCGGCTCATTCGCTTCCATTTCGGCCAGCGCTGCAGGGCATCGTTCAGGTATTCCCATTTCTGCTTGTCGGTGGCATCGCTCTTCAGGTTCATAAACGTGAAGCGAGTGATGGCGGCTTCGCCACACTCGGGCAGGTCTTGGTATTGGCCGATGAGCGAGTCGAGGCGCTGCAGGAAGCGCGAGCTTTCCATCGGCTCCATCTCCGTGGGCCAGTCGCTGTCTATCAGCCGCAACTTGGCCAGCAGGGAGGCGGCACGGTTGCCACTGCCCTCGTAGTAGTCGCACAGCGGGCGCCAGTTGCGGGTGTGCATGCACACCACGCTCAGCAGGTTGTGGTCGAAGTAGCGGCTGTCGCTGCCTTCCACCACGAACGGTTCGTAGTCGGTGGCCTTCACTTGCGCCAGCTCGGCGGGGTGGGCCAGGGCCTGACGGTAGTAGTCGAGGCCTATCTCCTCATGACGGTCCACATCGAGCCAGCTGTTCTGCTGGTAGATATATCCCAGCACACAGCAGTAGATGGCCTGCAGGGGCACGTCGTCCTCCACCTCTTCCACCCGCTGCTTCAGCCTTTCCACCACGGGGCGCAGCGAGTCGGGGGCGACGTTGCAGATGGAGCGTGCACGTTGCAGCTCAGCTTTCAGCAACTGACCGTAGGCCCGCTCGGCCGCAGCTTTCACCACTATTTGGCTCAGCACCTTTTGCTCGGTCTGCGGCAGGTCGTCGCCTTGAGCCGCCGCCACCTGCTTCCACAGGCTGCTGAATGTCTGTCCTTTCATCATCATGGGCATTGTAGTCAGTAGGATAATAGTAAAAAGGAGCTTTTTCATATATATGTTCAATTTAGAATATGCAAAGATAAACATTTACTTTCACATTGTCAAAACATCGCGCTCAATTATTATAATATTTAACTAAAAAAGCGTGCGCAGGGAAGGCTGGAGCCATGATTCCTGCCGTTTGGTCTTCGCTCGCTGTGCCGTCATCATAATACCCCACAGCATAAAAAACGGTTGGCAGCGGCCGCTGCCATCATTGTTCCCGAACGCTGCCATCATTGGCAGCGGCCGCTGCCAACATTGTCCCCGCCCGCTGCCAACCCAAAAGGCACGCTACTTTTTCCCGCTCCGTCATCCCCTGCCCCCATTTGTCCATGGCCTACACACGCTAAATCGTTCCAAAAATCATTTCCCGCCCCCTGGTTGGGTGATGCGCGTATTCGCGCGCCCCCTCCATGAAACGCGGCAGCCAATTCTTCACTCTTCATTCTTCACTCTTCACTTTTCACCCTTCACTTTAACGCGCCATTCTGTCGGCACACCCTGCCATTTTGTCACCTTTTCTGGCTGCGGCACACCTTTTGAAGCATTTTTGACAAAAACAATAAAGAAAGGAGATAACCATGACATTAGACAAGTTTACCATCAAGGCGCAGGAGACGGTGCAACAGGCCGTGAACCTGGCGCGACAGAATGGACAGCAGTCCATAGAACCGGTGCACCTGATGGCGGCACTGCTCGACAAAGCACGCGACATCACGGGCTACGTATTCCAGAAGCTGGGCATGAACGCACAGCAGATTGCCATGCTCTGCCAGCAGGAGATGCAGCATCTGGCACGCGTGCAGGGTGGAGAACCCTACCTGAGCAACGACACCAACAAGGTGCTGCTGAGGGCGCAGGAGATAGCCCAGCAGATGGGCGACGAGTTTGTTGCGTGTGAGCCAATATTATTGGCTCTCCTCATAGTGAACAGCACCGTGAGCCGCATACTGAAAGACGCCGGCGCCAACGAGCGCGACCTGCGGCAGGCCATACTGGAACTGCGACAGGGACAGAAGGTGCAGAGCCAGAGCGCCGACGACAACTACCAGTCGCTAGAGAAGTATGCCAAGAACCTGGTGAGCCTGGCACGAGCCGGAAAGCTCGACCCCGTCATCGGACGCGACGACGAGATACGCCGACTGCTGCAAATCCTCTCGCGACGCACAAAGAACAACCCCATCCTCATCGGCGAGCCGGGAACGGGCAAGACCGCCATCGTGGAGGGGCTGGCAGGGCGCATCGTGCGAGGCGACGTGCCCGAGAACCTGAAGGACAAGCAGGTGTATTCGCTCGACATGGGCGCATTGGTGGCGGGAGCCAAGTACAAGGGCGAGTTTGAGGAGCGACTGAAGAGCGTCATTAACGAGGTGACGAAGAGCGACGGCCGCATCATCCTCTTCATCGACGAGATTCACACTCTGGTGGGAGCCGGTGGAGGCGAAGGGGCCATGGATGCCGCCAACATCCTGAAGCCGGCACTGGCGCGAGGAGAGCTGCGTGCCATCGGTGCCACCACGCTGAACGAATATCAGAAGTACTTCGAGAAGGACAAGGCGCTGGAGCGTCGTTTCCAGACGGTGATGGTCGACGAACCCGACGAGCTGAGCGCCATCTCCATCCTGCGAGGACTGAAGGAGCGCTACGAGAACCACCACAAGGTGCGTATACAGGACGATGCCTGCATCGCTGCTGTGCAGCTCTCGGAGCGATACATCACCCAGCGCTTCCTGCCCGACAAGGCCATCGACCTGATGGACGAGGCGGCCGCCAAGCTGCGCATGGAGCGCGACAGCGTGCCCGAAGAGCTCGACGAGATCACCCGCCGCCTGGCCCAATTGGAGATAGAGCGCGAGAGCATCAAGCGCGAATCCCCCACCCCACCTACTCCACCTACCCCACCTACCTCACCTGCCTCACCTACAAAGCTCCAACTCCTCGACCAGGAAATCGCCGAGCTGCGTGAGCAGGAGACCCAGTTCCGAGCCCGCTGGGAGGGTGAGCGCCAGCTCATCAACACCATCCAGCAGGACAAACAGCAGATGGAGCAGTTGCGCTTAGAGGCGGAACGTGCTGAGCGTGAAGGCGACTATGGCCGTGTGGCAGAGATTCGCTACTCAAAACTGAAGGCCCTCGAAGACCACATCAAGCAAATCCAGGCCCAGCTTGAATCGGCCGCAGTGGCCGACGGTTCTCCGTCGGGCTCCCGCCTCGTCCGCGCGGAGGTTACCGCCGACGACATCGCCGAGGTGGTGAGCCGCTGGACAGGCATACCCGTGAGCCGCATGATGCAGAGCGAGCGCGAAAAGCTGCTACACCTGGAGGAGGAACTGCACCACCGCGTTATCGGACAGAACGAGGCCATCAGCGCCGTGAGCGATGCTGTGAGGCGCAGTCGCGCTGGGCTGCAAGACCCCAAGCGACCCATCGCCAGCTTCATCTTCATGGGAACAACGGGCGTGGGCAAGACCGAGCTGGCCAAGGCGCTGGCCGAATATCTCTTCAACGACGAGACGATGATGACGCGCATCGACATGAGCGAGTATCAGGAGAAGCACACCGTATCAAGGCTCATCGGAGCACCTCCGGGCTACGTGGGCTACGACGAGGGTGGACAGCTCACAGAGGCCGTGCGTCGCAAGCCCTACAGCGTCATCCTCTTCGACGAGATAGAGAAGGCACACCCCGACGTGTTCAACATCCTGCTGCAGGTGCTCGACGACGGACGACTGACCGACAACAAGGGGCGCACAGCCGACTTTAAGAACACCATCATCATCATGACCAGCAACGCCACGCGCGAACAACTACGCATGGTGATGCGCCCGGAGTTCCTGAACCGCATCGACGAGATTATCACCTTCCAGCAGCTCAACGAGCAGGAGATAGAGCAGGTGGTGCGCCTGCAACTGGCACGCGTGCAGAAGATGCTGGAGCCGCAGGGATTCAAGCTCGAGGTCACCGACCACGCCGTGCGCTGGCTGGCCCGCGAAGGCTACGACCCCGACATGGGCGCACGACCCGTGAAGCGCGCCATTCAGCACCATGTGCTCAACGAGTTGAGCCGACGGCTGCTGGCGGGCGAGGTGACTCGCGAGCACCCCATCGTCATTGATGAGTTTGGCGACGGCCTCGTCTTCCACAACTAAGCCAAGCGTTGCTCACAACGCAAAAGCCAGCCCTTCTCTAAACAGTGTAGGAGGCGAACACCCGTCAGTGGTGTTCGCCTCCTACACTGTTTTTTCATTGCTATTCCAGCTTTTTCCCCTTGTAATAAGCATTGAAGGTATCTTCGGCATAACCGTTGCCCGTGGATTTGAAGGTCGAGGCGAAGGCACCTTCCACCTTCTTACCACGGTAGTAGGCATTGAAGGCATCCTTGGCATAGTAGCCGTCTAAAATCACGAAGTTGGCAGCCATAGAACCTTTAATCTTCTCACCGAAATAATAGACGTTGAAGGCGTCCTTGGCATAGCCGTCACCCAATTCCACAAACGTGGCGGCCTGGGCATCAATCTTCTTGTTGCCATAGTAGACGTTGAACTGATTCTTGTAATACCCCCTTTGCGCTTCGGCATCCACCTCCTCATGCCCATGATGGCGTAAGGCAGGCCCCCGCTTCAAACGAAACGTCGACGGGTCGACAAACTCCAGCAAACGGCCGTTCAGATATACATTCCAACGGTCCTTGGCATAGCCGAAGCCCAAATCAACAAAACTACGCGCATCGGCCTGCATCACAACATTCTCGCCGAAGAACACCCGGTCGCGGTCAATCTCATATCGCTGGGCGTGGCTCGTCAAAGTCCATCCCAACAGCACCATCGTCACAAACGACTTGAACAAAAAAGCTATCCGTTTCATAATTCTAAACATTTAATAGTCCTTTCGATGGCGCAAAGTTAGAACAATCCCCCCGAGCAGCAAAATG
>JAEEGI010020865.1_pt1 | contig 13063 bp, 17 predicted proteins | sample 8958751 | NCBI WGS metagenome assembly JAEEGI01 (sample SAMN16246545, study PRJNA631951) | gut metagenome | biome: gut microbiome; feature: rumen; material: KS-attached | host: Bos | place: Iran: Karaj | collected 2018-10
ATTGCCGTCAGCGGCCACAAGTTCTTCGGCATCGACTCGCCCTGCGGACTCTTCATCTGCACGCGTGAAGTATATGACAACCAGTCGGACTTCGACGTGCCTTATCTGAATAAGAACATGCGTATGATCAACTGTTCGCGCGACCCCATCCAGCCGCTCAAATACTGGTGGGTAGTCCAGAAAGTGGGTGCTGAAGAGTGGACGCGTCAGGCCCGTCGCATCATGGAGCTGACGGCCTATCTGAAGCAGCAGCTCGACAAAGCAGGCTATCCCTCGTGGGTGAACGAATACAGCAACACGGTCTTCTTACGCTGCCCATCGCCTGAACTGGCTCATAAGTATCAGCTGGCGCAGAACGAGGACCCACGTTTCGGCGGCAAGCTGGCCCACGTGGTGGTGATGCAGCACTTCACGGAGGAGGCCATCGATGCCTTCGTGGCTGAACTATTGAACTCACAAGGGTAGAGTGACTGGACTTATATATAAATAATGTATAACAAGTAAAGATATGAATAAGAACGAGCAATTTGTCATCACCATCAACCGCGAAGTCGGAACGGGTGGACGTACCGTAGGCCGTAAGTTGGCCGAAAAGTTATGTGTGAAGTACTGCGACAAGGCCGTCATCGACGGATTGACCCAGAAGTTCGGCCTCACACCAGAGCGCATCGAAGAAATCAAAGCGCAAAAGAAATCGTGGTGGAACAACATCAACAACTACTACCAGACGTTAGTCAACAGTGCCAGCCAGCCTATGGAGGCTGAGGTGAAACTCGACAGTACAATCATGTTCGAGACTGAGAAGCGCATCCTACAGGAACTGGCCACACACTCATCGTGCGTCGTAGCAGGCCGCACTGCTTTCATGGTGTTCCGCGACTGGCCCAACCACCTGAGTATCTTTATCCAGGCTTCGATGGAACACCGCATTAAGCGTGTCATGCGTCGTCAGGACGTCAGTAAGCAGGAGGCCCGCGATATCATTGCAAAGCTGGACGCCAGCCGTGAGGTCTACATCAAGAAATATGAGGATACCTCACGCTACGATACCCGCAACTACCAGCTCGTTATCTCAATGGATGACTTGAGTGAAAACGATGCCGTAGAAGTTATCCTGGATTATATCAACCGCACAAGCAAGTAAGCATTTTCTAATGAAAAAGATGATGCAACCGACCTTTGGTCGCTTGCTATGCAAGAACTGGCTGACCGTAGCTGGCGACACCATCAAGGCCTGGCTCGATAATGAACTCATGTTCGATGAGAAACTCAATATGAAATAAAAAGGCGTAACTTTGCAAACGAAATGTTATGATATAAATATGGAACAGAAGAGAACAACACCAAAGTTTATCACGGAACTGCAGCCGAACGAGGTTTTCGTGTTTGGCAGCAATCTGGAGGGAATGCACGGCGGTGGTGCGGCATATATCGCCTACCGCAAGTTTGGAGCCATCATGGGTCAGGGCGTGGGTCTGCAAGGGCAGAGCTATGGAATCCCGACGATGCAGGGCGGCGTTGAGACCATCCGTCCGTATGTGGATGAGTTTATCGAGTTCGCCAAGGAGAACCCTACCCTCACCTTCCTTGTCACTCGCATCGGCTGCGGCATTGCCGGATTCACTGATGATGAAATTGCTCCGCTGTTCGAGAAGGCTCATGACGTGGAGAATATCGTGCTGCCACCAGGCTGGTAAGAGAAATGCAATAACAGTTGAATAATTAGTAAGTTCACTGAAATGATGATGAGAATAATAACGATAATAGCAATGATGCTGGTGGCTATCCTGACATCAGCACAAGAGAACCTGCAGAAGCAGGCAAGCAACAAGGAAGTGGAAAAGATGCTTATCTACGGCAAGGCCGTTGATGAACAGGGCAAGCCCTACTACATGGTGAAGAACTCATGGGGCAAAAACGGAGCATACAAAGGCATCTGGTATATGTCACGCGACTTCATTGCATTGAACACCACCTACCTGTTCCTCAATCGCCATGCGCTCTCAAAGAACTTACGTGAAGCCATCAAGACCTCAGATTTCCACTGATTGATAGTGCTTATTTGAACAGATACTGCGCAAACTCGTGGAGAGACTTGCGCCAAACCTGCCACTCGTGGTCACCGGGATAGGAATTGAAACGTACCTCGACACCACCGTCACGCATCTTCTTCACAATGCTGCGTGTATATTCAATACGCGGGTCCTGCTCACCACAGCTCAGGAAAAAGACGTCAAACTGACTGTTGAACGTCTTGGTGTTAGTCAGCATGCCGGGTACTTCCTTTTCCAGGTCAAAGCTTGATGCGCCCTGAATACCGCCAAACATGCCGGTGGAGAATACACCTACGTTGGCAAACGCCTCGGGGTCGCGCAGACCGATGTAGAACGACTGTCCGCCACCCATCGAGAGACCACACATGGCACGATTCTTGCGATTCTTCTTGACACGGTAGTTCTTCTCCACGAAAGGTATCACATTTTCTATCAGTTCACTGCGGAACGTCTGCATACCCTGCCAGCTGTAACCGCCACCCATACCACCATTACGTGAACGCACGTTACTGTTGGAACTGACGACAATCATCGGAACGGCCTTGCCAGCGGCAATCAGGTTGTCCATAATCTGGGCTGTCCTACCCTGCTCCATCCATCCGCGATGATCCTCACCGCCGCCATGCTGGATATAGACCACAGGATAGTCCTGCTTGCTCTCATTATAGCCCGCCGGGGTATAGACCATCAGCGGACGCCATGACTCATCGACCTTGGAGTAATAATGAACGGTACGGACCTCGCCGTGCGGCACATCCTGCACCTCGAAGTCATCCATCCCAGCCTCAACAATCTCAATGGCACTCGACCAGCGGCTGCAGCCGTAGAATGTCTGGCTGGCAGGGTCGGCAGTTGATACGCCGTCGACTATCAGCGAATAATAGTGACAACCGGGTACCTGCGGCTTGGTAGTCACTGTCCAGGCACCTCCATCGGACTTCGTCATGTCATACTTCGTACCGCCAAGGTCTATCTGAACGCTGTTGGCCTGTGGTGCTTGGACACGGAACATCACGCTGTTGTCGTTCAGCACACGCGGATAAGAACCACGGTTTACGTTTGTCACGGGTGAATAGGAACCTTCGGGGAAACTCTCCCTGCGGAATCCCTGTGCTGCAACCTGAATGCAGGTAACGGCCATCAGCAGGACGGCCAGCATCATTCTACGGGTTTTCATCATTATGATAAGATTATGTCGTTGCTCAATCATCATCAGGCTTTGAAGGCGTGCGCCGCTGCTTGGGCAGATGTGCTTTCTTACGCAACCACTCGGCCTTGCGGGCTTCGTAGTCCTGCTGGTGCTTCTCCAAATAACCGTCGGCCATAGCTATGGTTTAGTCATTGAACTTGCCGTAGACAATGCTGAGCTTGATGGGATCCAGCGGATTGGCAGCACCACCAACAAGCTTGGTGCTGACGAGACCTGCACAGTGCTCGAAACTGGAGGCACCTGAGGTGGTAGTGGAAGTCGACGAGGTGATAATCTGGACGGGCACCAGCAGCACCTTGTTCCAGTCGGGATGCTTGGCTACCCACTGGTTGTCGGCCTTCAGTCCGTTGCGCTTCGAGTTGGCCATTTTTGTGACAAGGCTCGAGATGTTGGAGAAGGAGTATATATTGGTTCCCTTCTGGTAGGTAGCATAGAACGTAGTGCGATAGTCGGGGGTCTTCTTTTTCTCGAAGAAGGTCGAGAGGCTATCCTTAGGTACCATCAGCATGTAGTTGGGTACTTTGAAGGCCTTATCCTCGTAGTCGTTGTTAATGCGCTGGAAATTGATTTTCGCAGTCATGATAGAGTCGTTGTCGTGGCCGCTATAGATGTCGTCGATAGGCAGTGTCACCTCCGTATAGAGGCCTGCCGGAGCCTTGATGTAGGTGCAGGTGTTATCGTTGGTCAGCTTCTCCAGAAATTCCTTCTCATTGCTGATTTTCGTGGTCTGCAGCACTTCCTCGGTTCCTGCCAGGGTGATACCGGCCTCAATGATGGAGTCCTTTTGCTGGTAACGGTAGTACACGCGGATACACATTTCGGGTATGTTGGTATAGAATCCCTCGCCGTCGAGTACGGAGAAATAGAAGCCCGGACAGACATTATGGATGAAGGAGTAAGAATTCTTGAAGTACTCGGGATGCTGGTAGTACTGCTGCATGAGGTAGGTACCGTAGTTGTTGTAGGTCACGCCGTTACGGTCTGTATAGGGAACGTTCATGTTGATGTCGACGCTGTTGTAGTAACCAATGAGGGCACTGTCGGGGAGTGTCAGGTCGTCGTAGGTGAACATCTTGTCCCTGGAGAGTCCGCCTTCACGGATATAGCCCTCGGCTTGCGGGTCGAAGTTGGAATAGTACTTGCGGTTCTCCTCCATAGGACGTCCCAATTCCGAGATTCTGATTTTCATGGCTGCCAACGAATCGCAGTTACCCGTCGGCGACGACATATAGAGCTCGATACAACAGGAGTCGGCTGCTGCCATACCGTTGTACTGTCTGACGATTTGGCTCTTGTCGGGCAGCGCAAATGTCTCCATGATGTTGAACTGCGTCATGAACTCACTCGTAATGTAGGCTCTCGTCTCGGGGTCTTTCACCCTACCCAAACAGCAATAGCTGCTACGGAGCAGGATAGAGTCTGCCAGAACGGTTTTTGTCGATACGTTGTAGTCGGCTGAGCTGACCGAAAGTCTGTCGGTCTGGTCGGTCAGTGTGCTTCCAATGTCAAGTGTCTCATTACTGCATGCAGAGAGCGCCAATGTAATTATCAACAATGTACAATGTACCATGTACAATGCACAACTTCTTAATTTAGCATTCATCACTTTATGGTTTATGTACGATGTACCGTGTACTATGTACAATTTCATTTTTGTTCTTAACAGATTTTGTCGTAGAATTCTTCGTATGCGTCAGCGAAGTCTTCCTTGTAGTCAAGAAGGGGAATGTTCTTCGCAGTCGCATGGTTCACCAACTCTTTGTTCACGTCAGCTGCTGCCAGGACAATACCGTCGGAGTAGTCGATGGCCAGCTTCCCCATTTCCTCGAAATCGAAGTTGTCGTTATAGGGAGTCAGCAGCTCGGCCTTGGCATCGCGGAACTCCACACACTTCTTGAAGTTCTGGCCAAGGTCATTCTTCAGGCTCTGGGCAAAAAGCGACGTGACGACCTTCGTGTTGGCAAACGAAGGCTCCTCGCTATAGGCAGTCTTGATGTAAAGAGGCACGACGGCACTCATCCACCCCTGACAGTGAATGATGTCGGGCACCCACCGCAGCTTCTTGACCGTCTCGAGGACGCCACGGGCGAAGAAAATGGCACGCTCGCCGTTGTCGGGATAGTCGTTGCCCATTTCGTCCTTTTCCATCTGGCGTTTCGAGAAATAGTCGTCGTTATCAATGAAGTACACCTGTACTCTGGCCTGCTGTATAGAGGCAACCTTGATAATCAGTGGATGGTCGGTATCGTTGATGATAAGATTCATGCCTGACAGACGGATGACCTCATGCAACTGGCCACGACGCTCGTTGATGTTTCCCCATTTGGGCATAAAGGTGCGGATTTCATGTCCCTTTTCCTGCATGGCCTGCGGCAGAGCCTTACCCATGAGTGACAATTCCGTTTCAGGTACGTATGGAGTAATCTCCTGGTTGATGAATAATATCTTTCTCTTTGCCATCTTTTGAATGTTTATCCTTTGCAAAGGTACGAAAAAATTATCAGAAACAGGGTGTTTCGGGCGGGTTTTTACGTTTTTTTTTGAAAAGCAGACCGCTTAATCGCGATAAATCCACGATAGAACGGCATTTATCCAGCGAATGGAGCAACGGAACCAGCGGTAGGTGCTGACAGGTTTTCCGCCGAAACGGAGGATGAATTCACGGAAGGGATTGCGCGAGAAAGGCAGTCCGACATCGAGGAAAAAGATATGCTGGTAGCCCCGGCTGTGAGCGTCCTTGATGGCGTGCCACAGCGTCAGTTCGTCAGGATGCAGCATGACGAACGACTTGCGGCGGAAAGCGGTGTACCAAAGGTAGGCGTTCTGGTTACTGTAGGCTACGGCGGAGCAGCCGATGACGTGCTCATGATAGCGGGTGAGATACAGCCGACCGTGCTGTTTCTGCTGTATATGGAGGAAGAACTTCTCGTCGGGAATGTATCGGCGGGGCTTCAGCCAGTGGTGGTGCTTCAGCAACTTCATGAACGAGCGGAAGTCAGCCTCGTCCTTCACCTCGTCGGTGACCACTCCCTTGGCGTAGGCGTTGTCGATACGTTTCTGCAGGCGGGAGGTGATACGCTCCTCCGGCGTATGACTATGCAGCGAGTTGTGGATGCTCATCCAGTGGACAGGAAAGAACTGCCGCTGCTTCAGTTCGCGGTAACCGAACATCTTATGGCTGAGGTTACTGATTTCGATGTAGAGCACACGGTTGCTCAGTTTGCTGCGCAGGGCGTCGAGCATCATGCCGAAAAGCTGATTGTCGGTATAGCCCTCATGGGGATAGGTGTAGACACCCTCGCCCAGCACCCGGCAGTGCATATATATATAAGGTGGGAACCACGATGTGCGATACCTGACGATACCCAGCATGTGAGCCATCACCTGACCGTCGGCCGACTCTACCACTACCATGTAAGGACGCTGGCGTGGGGTCTGCTTGGCTATCTCAAACAGCTGCCGGCTTTGGAAGAAGTTCTTATTGTCCAGCGAAGGCAGCTCTTTGGGAGCAGTGACGATACGGACTTTTGGCTCATTCATGGGGCAAAGATACAAAATAATTGATAATTGACAATTGAAAATTGATTATTTTTTTGTACCTTTGCCGCAATTAACAGAGAAATGCTATGACAGAGTTTAAAGATTTAGCGCAAATGCGCCGTTCACACCGTAAGTTCACTGAGCAGGAGATTGATGCCGATGACGTCCGCCTCATCCTCCGTGCCGCCCTGATGTCGCCCACCTCGAAAGGACAGCGTGCCTGGCAGTTTGTTGTGGTTGACGACAAGCAGGATATCGAAAAACTGGCTGATGCCAAGGACCTGGGTTCGCAGTTCCTGAAAGGTGCCCCGTTGGCCATCGTAGTTTTGGGCGACCCCGTGCAGAACGACTGCTGGGTAGAAGACGGCTCCATCGCCGCCATCTCCATGCAGTATCAGGCCGAAGACCTGGGACTGGGTTCCTGCTGGATTCAGATGCGTGGACGAGGACTGTCGGACGGCACTTCGGCCGACACCGTCATCCGCGGTATTCTCGACATTCCCGAAAACCTCAATGTGCTCTGCATCCTGGCTATCGGCCACAAGGCCGACGAGCGGAAGCCGCAGAACGAGGACAAGCTGAAGTGGGAGAACGTGCATGCTGACAAGTGGTGAGAGATGATCAATTACGAGTTGCAGAACATCCGCGCCATCATCTTTGACATTGACGGCGTGCTGTCGGCTGAGACTATTACGTTATCAGCGGAAGGTGAACCCTTGCGGACGGTGAACATCAAGGACGGCTATGCCATACAGTTGGCCGTCAAGATGGGGCTGCGCATCGTCATACTGACAGGCGGCAAGACAGAGTCTGTCCGGCTGCGCTATGAGCGGTTAGGGGTCGAGGACATCTACATGGGCTGTGCCGTCAAAATCAAGACCTACGAGGAGTTCCTCGCGAAGTATCAGCTGACCGATGCCGAGGTGATGTATATGGGCGACGACGTGCCCGACCTTGAGATTCTGCGTCGTGTAGGCTGCCCGGTGTGTCCTGCCGATGCCTGCCCCGACGTGAAGGAGGCCTGTGTCTATATAAGTCCCTACAAGGGAGGCTATGGCTGTGGCCGCGATGTCATAGAACAGACGCTGAGGGCACAAGGCAAGTGGCTGAGCAGCGAAAAAGCATTTGGATGGTGATGTCAGACTATAAGATTATACTGGCGAGCAATTCGCCGCGACGCCGTGAGCTGCTGGCTGGGCTGGGCGTGGAGTTCGATGTGCGGGTGCTGCCCGGCATCGACGAGAGTTATCCCCCTACCCTTCCGGCTGCGGAGACGGCAGAGTACATTGCAAGGAAGAAGGCACAGGCTTACCAACGGGTAATGGCTGCCGACGAACTGATAATCACAGCCGACACCGTGGTCATCGTCGACGATGAAGTGCTGGGAAAGCCTGCCGATGGTCAAGAGGCCCGCGACATGCTGATGAAACTGAGCGGAAGGACACACCAAGTGATAACGGGTGTGTGCCTAACCAATTGCCACCAGTCACACCATTTCTCGGTCAAGACCGACGTGACGTTCAAGCCGCTGACCGAGGAGGAAATAACGTATTACATTGAAAACTATAAGCCCTTCGACAAGGCGGGGGCTTATGGCATTCAGGAGTGGATAGGATATATAGGTTGTACGGGCCTGCATGGCAGCTACTATAATGTCATGGGACTGCCCGTACAACGTATATACACCGAACTACAGGAGTTTACTCGTCGGCATAGTCTTCCAGACTGTCGGCAGTAATGTCGTCATCGTCACCACCCAAGTCCATCATCGTCGAGTAATTGTCCTCCGTGATTTCGTCGTCGTTGGGATCTTCTATCTCCATGTCGTCCTCGTCGGGCTTGTTGTAGTTGTCCTCGATTTCAACATCGGCATCTTCGTCCAGTTCCTCTTCATCACGAAGTGAGGCAAACTTCATGCGCGGCTTCTCAGACTCAGGCTTCAGCTTGGCAAAGATGGCTTCCACCCATGTGCCCTTCTCCACCTCAAGCACGTCGTAGCCGTCGGCCACTTTCTTCTCGTACATGCCGCCCTTCTTGTGCAGGCGGTCCTTGGGCAGCGTGGTTGTAGAGATGTCGAACCCACTCTCGATGATGTCCTTGATTGACTGCGACAGAGAGTCCCAGCCTCCACCGAAGTTACGGTCGAGCACCTCTACCAGCTTGGCAGCCGAGATGTGGCGGATGTTCTCATAGGTAAGGTCGGTCACTCGCACAATGGGACGCTTCTTGACAGCCCAGGTAATCTTGGAACTTTCGTCAATCCTCACTTGAGCCACCTTGTAGCCCTGCTTCTCATATTTCGCCTTCATAGCCTTGGAATCGTCCTTCACCTCTTCAATCATGAAGGCACTACGCAGGATGTCCTGATAGTGACGGATGTTTTCACGGACATCGGAATCGTTCTCTGAACCTTCCCAAAGCCGGAATACGTCGTTCTCCTGGATATCCCATGCGCTGCTCTTGGTCAACGTCTTGAGTGTCAGTCCTTTGCTCTTTTCTGATTTATTCTCCATATTCACTTGTTTTGATTTACGCCTGCAAAAATAATGAGATAATTTGTGTTTTACAAGTTTTTCCGCCATTATTTTTCATTCTACAAGAAAAATTTTGTAACTTTGTCCCCGTTTATGTCACAACCGTTAGCTGAAAGACTACGTCCCCGCACGCTCGACGACTATATCGGGCAGCGCCATTTGGTTGGTGAGGGAGCCGTCCTGCGCCGTATGATCGACGCCGGGCGCATCTCGTCGTTCATACTTTGGGGACCGCCGGGAGTCGGGAAAACCACCCTGGCCCAGATTATTGCCCATCGTCTGGAAACACCATTCTACACCTTGTCGGCTGTCACCAGCGGTGTCAAGGATGTACGCGATGTCATTGAGAAGGCTCAGAAAAGCCGCTTCTTCAACGAAACATCACCTATCTTGTTTATTGACGAGATTCACCGCTTCTCGAAATCCCAGCAGGACTCCTTGTTGGGAGCCGTCGAACGGGGCATCGTCACCCTCATCGGTGCCACCACCGAAAATCCTTCGTTCGAGGTCATCCGTCCTTTGCTATCCCGCTGCCAGCTCTACGTGCTGAAGTCCTTGGAGAAGGACGACCTGCTACAGCTGCTACAGCGGGCCCTCACAACCGACATCGTCCTGAAAGAGCGCCATATCGAACTGAAGGAAACCGATGCCCTACTGCGCTACAGCGGCGGCGATGCCCGCAAACTGCTCAACATCCTCGAACTGGTGGTAGAATCGTCCACCGACACCCCGCTCCTCGTTCGTGACGATATGGTTGTCGCCGCCCTCCAGCAGAACCCGTTAGCTTACGATAAGGACGGCGAAATGCACTACGACATCATCTCGGCCTTCATCAAGAGCATCCGCGGCAGTGACCCCGATGCCGCTCTTTACTGGCTGGCCCGTATGATTGAGGGAGGCGAGGATCCCAAGTTCATTGCACGGCGACTGGTCATATCGGCTGCCGAGGACATCGGACTGGCCAACCCCAATGCCCTGCTCCTGGCCAACGCCGCATTCGATGCCGTACAGAAAATAGGATGGCCCGAAGGACGCATTCCCTTAGCCGAGGCTACCGTCTATTTAGCCACCTCGGCCAAAAGCAACTCAGCCTACCTGGGTGTCGATGCTGCCATCGAACTTGTCCGCAGGACAGGCAACCAACCTGTGCCGCTACCCATCCGCAATGCTCCCACACAGCTGATGAAGGAACTGGGCTATCACGACGGCTACAAATACCCGCACGACTATCCCGGCCACTTCACCGAACAGCAGTACATGCCTGATGCCCTCACTGGGGAACGGCTGTGGCACGGCCAGCACTCGCCATCAGAACAGAAGCTCTACGAACGCATGGTCGCACTATGGGGAGACCGATTCAAAGATTAAGCAAATGGAACAAGACATTGTTATCAGGATTATCGAGCTGCTGGGCACCTTTGCCTTTGCCATCTCAGGCATACGCCATGCGGCAGCCAAGCACTTCGACTGGTTCGGAGGCTACATCTGCGGCATCGCCGTAGCTATTGGCGGCGGAACCGTCCGCGACGTCATGCTGGGTACTACACCCTTCTGGATGACTACACCTATTTATCTAATATGTACGGCCATCGCCCTGTTGACGGTTGTATTCTTCGGACGTTGGATGGAACCGCTGAAGAATGCCTGGTTTGTGTTCGACACCCTCGGACTGGCCCTCTTCACCATCGCCGGCATCCAGAAGTCGCTCGCCTTCGGACAGCCTTTCTGGGTTGCTATCATCATGGGCTGCATTACGGGTTCGGCTGGAGGCGTCATCCGCGACGTTCTACTCAACAACGAGCCCGTCATCTTCCATAAGGAAATCTATGCGATGGCCTGTGTGCTTGGCGGCACCGTCTACTGGGCATTGGCCGACTTCGGCCTACCTGTCGAGCTGACTGCCGTCATCTCCTTCTGCACTACCTGCCTCATCCGCTTCCTGGCCGTCCGCTACCATCTCTCCCTGCCCACGCTCAAAAACCCCTAACTCTTACATCTTACCTATTAATATGATTACATTTCCGATAGCAAAAATCAACCTGGGACTGAACGTTGTGGAACGCCGCCCCGACGGTTACCACAACCTGGAAACCGTGTTCTATCCCGTCAACATAAAGGATGCGCTCGAACTGACGATGATGAACACCAAGTTCCCCTCTCCTGTAGATTGCGACATCAAGGTAACCAATCTGAATGTGGAGGGCGACGAACAGCGCAACCTCGTGGTGAGGGCCTACCAGTTGCTGAAGCGCGACTTCCCGCAAATGCCACGTGTTCATGCCCATCTATACAAGGGCATTCCCACTCAAGCCGGCATGGGTGGCGGCTCCAGTGACTGTGCCTACACCATCCGACTGCTGAACGAAATGTTCACCTTGGGACTAACCGAGCAGCGAATGATTGACTACGCCGCCCAGTTGGGTGCCGACTGCGCTTTCTTCATCCTCAGCCGTCCCTCCTATGCCGAGGGCATCGGTGAACGATTAGTACCCGTCAGTCTCGACCTCAGTTCTTATTATATAGGTGTAGTACGGCCCGACATTCCCGTCTCAACCCGTGAGGCTTTCTCGCTCATTAAGCCCACGAAGCCAGCAAAATGCTGCCGCGACGTCGTCATGCAACCCATTGAGACCTGGCGCGACGAACTGACCAACGACTTCGAGCAGAGTGTCTTTGCCCTCCACCCAGAAATAGGAGCCATCAAGCAACAGCTCTACGATCTCGGTGCCGTCTACGCTGCCATGTCCGGCAGCGGCTCCTCCGTCTTCGGCATTTTCCAAGAACCTATAGAGATAAGCCAGCACTTCCCCTCTGACGTGTTCACCTATTGCGGAAGGCTATAGATACAGAAATCCCGCAGGCCGATGACCTGCGGGACTCGCTGCGTAATAATAAAATAATGATGCTTTACAGCATGGATAATTTATTAATTGTTTAAAATTTAAAATCCTTGGTTAGGATGGCTTATGCCTCAGCGGGAGCTTCCTCTTCAGCAACGGGAGCCTCAACCTCTTCTTCCTCAGCGGGAGCCTCCTCCACAACGGGAGCCACAGCAGCCTTAGCAGCCTCGGCAGCAGCCTTCAGCTCCTCGGCGTTCTCGGCAACAACCTGCACGGGAATCTCAACAACCACTTCCTTGTGGTAGTGAACCAGAGCCACGTAGTCGCCCACCTTCTTGGCATCCTTCATGGTGATAATCTTGCGGTCAACTTCCTTACCCAGCTTGGCGAGAGCCTCAGCCACCTGAGCAGCACCAACTGATCCGTAGAGCTGACCAGTAACGCTGACCTTTGCAGGAATCACGAGAGCCACACCATTCAGAACGGCAGCCTTCTCCTCGGCAGCAGCCTTCTGAGCAGCCAGCTTGTGAGCCTGCTGCTTCAGGTTCTCAGCGAGAATCTTCTTTGCTGAAGGCGAAGCAATAACACCCTTACCCTGAGGGATGAGGTAGTTACGGCCATAGCCCGACTTCACATTCACGATATCGTTCTTGTAACCCAGACCGATAATATCTTCTTTCAGTATAATTTCCATAATGCGTTGTCCTCCTTCAGTTTACTTCATCATGTCAGTTACGTAAGGCAGCAGCGCAATTTGGCGGGCGCGCTTAACGGCCTGAGCCACGCGGCGCTGATACTTCAGAGAGGTACCCGTGATACGGCGGGGAAGAATCTTACCCTGCTCGTTCAGGAACTTCTTCAGGAATTCGGGATCCTTGTAGTCAA
>JAEEGI010020866.1_pt1 | contig 13063 bp, 7 predicted proteins | sample 8958751 | NCBI WGS metagenome assembly JAEEGI01 (sample SAMN16246545, study PRJNA631951) | gut metagenome | biome: gut microbiome; feature: rumen; material: KS-attached | host: Bos | place: Iran: Karaj | collected 2018-10
CCGTGAACGGCGGATTGGCCAGGCACAGCGTGTAGCGGTTTTCGTCGGTGTTGTCGGTCGAGAGGCTGTCGCGGTACTGGATGTCGGGGTTGTCCACACCGTGCAGCATCAGGTTCATCGCCCCGATGCGCAGCATGGTGAAGTCGGTGTCGAAGCCGTGCAGCATATTCTTCTTGTAGTGCTCGGCGTTCTCCCGCTTGAGCAGTTCCTTCTTGTAGTGCTCCTGGATGTATTTGGCACATTCGACGATAAAGCCAGCGCTGCCCATGGCGGGGTCGCAGATGGTGTCCTTCAAGGTGGGCTGCATCAGCTCGACCATCATGCGGATGATGTGGCGCGGCGTGCGGAATTGACCGTTGTTGCCCGAGGCAGCCATCTTGCTCAGCACATACTCATACACGTCGCCCATGGTGTCGCGGTTGTTCATGTCGAGGTGGTCGATGCCCTCGACAATCTTGGTAAGCGTGCGGGGGCTCTGAATCAAGAAGGTGGCGTTTTCCATGAAGCGGCTGTAGGCACTCTCCTTGCCCTCGTTGAGCGTCTTGATGAACACAAACACGTCCTTGCTGACGAGGCGGTACATCGTCTCGGGGTCTTTGTTCTTGAACACGCTCCATCGAAGGTCGTTATAGGGCACGCGCTGCCCCGTCTCGGGGTTGAGCCAAGAGCCATACTTGATGGTGGGCTCCGATACCGCCACGCCCATGGCGTTGGCATTGGCCTCCTTGGTGCGTTGTGCGTCATCGAGCATCTTCATGAAGAACAGATAGGTCATCTGCTCGAGGATGGTGATGGAGTTGGTGATGCCACCCGTCCAAAACGTGTCCCAGATGCTATCGATACGGTTCTTTATCTCTCCTGTAATCATTGCCGATTCTTTTATAATATCCCACAAAGATACAACAAAAATGAAAAATATCAGCGAATCTGACGAAGAAAGTGTTGAAAAGGCATAAGAAAGCGAACCCCTCTATTAAGATGTCCCCCTAAAAGGGAACATTTACACCCCCCTTTAGGGGGGCTTGGGGGGACACTACCTGTGAAAAATTCAGTGATTTGGAATTTTGAGGGGCATTTGTTTGGCGTTTAGGCAGATTTTCAGTAAATTTGCGGGCTCAAATCTTAAAACGCAAGAAATATGAAACCTTGGATTACAATTTTCGCTTTGATAGCTGCGCTATCGACTCAGGCTCAAGTCGTTGACGATATTTATGGTGACAAGGTTGACCTGACCATTGTCACGCCTGCCCAGCAAGACAAGGCGAGCAAGCAAGCGCAAAAGGAACACCAAAAGTTGATGAAGCAACGCGTTGACTCGCTGGGACATGCCAAGGCTGCCCAGGCTCTGCAGCGCGGCTATTGGGTCATCGTCGCCGACCGCATCAATGTGGGATACACGGGCTATACAGTCAGTGGGTTGAACACCAACAGCAACTTTGTCTTTCAGCAGGCAAAGGATGGCATGGTGCAATTTGCCTTCAATCATGGCGGCCCCAGCATAAACGGCTTGGGTGGCATGACGCTTGAGGGCAAGATCAGCGGCGAGAAGATGCGTACCGACAAGAAGGGTAACATTATCTACACTTACAACATCATGAGTACCGACATCAATGCGCAGATCACTGTCACCGTCTTTGCCGGTACCGACTATGCCGAAGCGCTTGTGCAACCCACTTTCGATGGGCCACGCATGACCCTCACGGGTCGGCTGGTGCCCTACATCCGCCCACGGATGGATTAAGACACCCTAGGTCAAATAAAATAACCTCTGACTATAAACATTTTATGAAAAAATCGTTACTGATGCTGGCTGCCGTGCTGGCTGCGTTGCAGCTGTCGGCAGCACCAGTCGACCTTGCCGTAGCACAAAGCAAGGCGAAGCAATTTTTGCAAACACGTGCCCGTGCTGGCCAAACGATGGCACCAACGGCAGTCAACCCCTCGCTGGTGCTTGCCGAGAAAGGTAAAACCCATGCCGAGGCAGTGGTTTATTACATCTTTAACACCTCGACCAACTTTATCATTGTCGCTGGTGATGACCGCGCCGAAGAAATCCTAGCCGTGGGCGACCGACCGCTCGATGTTGACCGCATGCCCGCGAACATGAAGGCTTGGCTCGAAGGATATAAGGAGCAAATTGACTACCTCTTCAGTAACCCAAGCCTCAAGGTGAACCGGCCTTACAATGTCGCTAAAATGCGCAGCGCTTCCACTGTGGAACCATTGCTTACTTCCTTGTGGGACCAGGATGCACCCTATTGGAACCAGTGTGTCATTGGCGGCAATCAGTGTTACACAGGCTGCCCAGCAACCTCGGCGGCGATGGTGTTCCATTATTGGAAATACCCCGTCGATGAGACACCTGTTGTGCCAGGTTACCGCAGTGTGGTGAACACCAGCTGGTGGGGTGACGGAACACCGGTGACTATTCCTGCACTGCCGGCTGTTACCTTCGATTGGGACAACATGCTCGATACCTATGGCAGGTACTATACCGAGGATGGCGTTTCGCACAACACACCTTATAATGAAGAGCAAGGCGCTGCCGTGGCTACGCTGATGCGCTATGTAGGCCAGGCCGAGCGCATGGAGTATGGTACTGCATCTGCAGGTGGTAGTGGTGTGGATGCCGACAGTGTGTGCAACATCGCCAACGCCTTCCTGTTCTTTGGATACGATGAGAGCACCGTGCGTGCCGTCAAGAAAACCAGTGCCTACAGTGGAGGTACCACACTCTATAACGATGCCGAGTGGGCAGCGATGATTCAAGAGGAGCTTGAGCAAGAACGCCCCATCGTCTATTGCGCTATCTCTAACGAGGGTGGTCACGCCTTTAATGTTGATGGATATGATGCCGAGTTGAACAAGTATCATGTCAATTATGGCTGGAGCGGAGATGGTAATGGAAAATTTGCCCTCAACGCTTTCTCAGATGGCGCAGGAACTTTTAACCAGTACCAGCAGATGGTCATTGGCATCCAGCCGCCCGTTCAGGGACCGGTGGTGCGCCCGTCTACCAGGGCCCTCACTCTCGATGCGTTTACCAACGAGAATGCCACTGCCACTTTCGTTGTTAAGGGCAAGTTGCTTACCGAGGACATCCAGTTGACCCTGGCCGATGAAAACCAAGTTTTTGCCATTGATACCAGTGTGGTTGCCCTTGATGAGATTGAGACTGGCAAGACCATTACTGTGACCTTCGCACCCAAGCAGTTGGGTACCTACACCGCCACCATCACCCTCACCAGTGCCGAGGCCGAAGACAAGGTGGTCACCATCACGGGCAATGCAACCTTGCGAAAGGCCATCCCGCAGCTGCTCGAGGCTACCGAGGTCGACACCACTTCGTTCCAGGCACAGTGGATCGATGAGACCCCCGAGGAGAATGTCGAGAGCTACAATCTGGTGATCAACCAACAGGGATTTGAGCGCGTCGAGGAAGTGGCGAAGGCCGATTTCACCACGCTGAATTTCTCGGGGCTCCAGGCTGACCCAATGTCTGAAACCGACTTGGATACCTATTGCACGCCCGCTGGATGGAACGGAACGGTCTATCCCGACAAGGGAGGTGTGCGACTGGGATACAGCTCGAGCGACTATGTGCGGTCACTCAATACACCTGAGTTAGACTTTACCATGAGTGGTGGCAAGCTCACCATCACCTTTAATGCCAAGACCTATGGTAGTGGTTCGGCAGCATCGCTCGTTATCCAGACGGGTGACTACAGCGTCACGCAGAAGCTCAAGAGCAAGGCGGCGACCTATACTGTCGTGCTCGACTGCGACGTGTTTGCCAACCAGATAGTCACCTTCACCAGCAAGGACAATCGCGTGTTCCTCAGCAGTGCCACCATCACCACAACCGACATTACCAATGCCTCGGCCAAGGTGCCCGTGGAGGATGGTGATGCCATCACGCGCACCATCACTGGCATTACAGGCAAGATGTACAACGTCACCAACCTGTCACCGGCGGGTACCTATTTCTATAAAGTACAGGCCAACTTTATCGATGGCACGCAGAGCCGTTGGTCAACCAGCAAGCAGGTCACCCTGCTCGGCGATGAGGTTGTGGTGGGCGATGTCAATGGTGACGGCATTATAGATGTCTCTGATGTCAACGTCGTCATCAACATCATGCTCGGCAAGGACGATGCTGCTCGCTATGGCGGCCGTGCCGATGTCAATGGCGACGGCAAGGTCGATGTCTCCGATGTCAATACGGTCATCAACATCATGCTCGGCAAATAAAGGACATATCGCAATACATACACAGCAGCCAGGCAGATTCAGTTCTGCCTGGCTGCTGTGTTACGATTCTTGAGCAATTTCTCCAACTACTGCGGGTGGCGGTACCTCTTGGTGCGCCAGTCGTTGATGATGCCGCTCCAATTCAGACCGAAAGCAAAATCATAGGCGTTGCCGTCGCAGTCACGATAGGGAATCATGTCGTGAGGCACATCTTCGCATTGCGCTTCAACCGTTTCCATGTTTGCGGGCATCTGGAATGGCAACAGTCCCTGTGGCTCAAATCGACCAGATAGGATGTCAAGTTTGGCCTTGTTCTGTATGCCGAAACACAGCAATATGGCATCGGCAGCCTTCTCAAACTCGGCCACGATCGCTGGCCGGCTTAGGTTCATTGTCACAATGACGGGTTTGTCGCCCATAAGCCGCTTGGTCTCCAGCACGAGGTCGAGGTCGGTCTCATTGTGTGTTGTCACAGTCTTGCCGCGATAGCTGCGGTTGGTGAAGCTTTCTTTAGGGTCACCACCCGCTATACTGGTGGCGCGTGCAGTGGTTGCGGTGTAGGGCCTATATTGCAGGTTGATGGGCATGTAGCCATTGCCGCCTTTATCGATGTCGTCTCTAGAGTAGCCAAAGCCACCCATCGGCTCGTCGATGTCGACAAGAGCGAAGTCGGCCAGTTTGGGATCATCAACTACTGTGAAGTATTGTTCTACCAGTTCGCGGCGAATTGGGTATTCGGTGCGCTCCTGATATTTCTCTCCCCAAAAACCTGTCATGGCCGGGTAATGCCGCTTGGGCATGTAGACGCATGCCTTCGCAGGCAGAGGCAGGCAGCTATTGTGATTTTTAGCCATCACCACCGAGCGCAGCTGAGCCTCATATCCTTCTTTCATAAACTCGGGATTGCCCACGATGCGTGTGGCTTCGTCGGGGTCTACATAAGGATTCTCGAACAGTCCCAGACGGAAACTGTTGAGCAATAGCCTGCGGGCACTCGCCTCAAAACGCTCCCGAGCGCTCTTCTCGCCATAGTCACTTACCCACATGCGGTAAGCCTCCATCACAGGCTCCTTGTCTTGGTTCCCGCCAAACTGGTCGACTCCAGCCAGCAAAGCACGATAGTGGCGCTGTGCCACCGTGAGGTGCTCCACGCCCCAAGGCTTGCCCCAATGCTTGTCGACGGCAGGATAGTCGCCAGTCACCACCCAGTCGGTGCACACCACGCCGTCGAAGCCATAGCGCTCTCGCAGCAACTCGGTGATAATATAGTGGCTGTAGCTCATTGCCACATTGTCGCCACTGGGGTCGATGTTCCATGGAACCGTGTAAAACGACATCACAGCGCTGGCGCTGCCAGTGCCACCATCGAGCTTGAACCCGCCATCGATAAAAGGCTCAAGGCGAGTGCTGAACATGCCGCCAGGATAAACCGCAAACTTCCCGAAGCTGTAGTGCGAGTCGCGGCCGCCTTCCTCCGAGCCTCCACCAGGCCAATGTTTCATCATGGCATTCACGCTGTGATAGCCCCAGCCATTGGCAATGTGAGCTTTTCCTGTGCTCGACTGGAAACCGTCACAGTAGGCGCGAGCATAGTCGGTTACCAGTCGCGGATCCTCGCTGAAACAGCCGTGGTTGCGGCGCCACCGTGGCTCGGTGGCGAGGTCGACTTGTGGCGAAAGCGCAGTGGTGATGCCCAAGGCACGATATTCGCGCGAAGCAATCTCGCCAAAACGCTTTATCAATTCAGGATCCATGATTGCGCCAAGTCCTATGGGTCGTGGCCACAGCGAAATTTGTCCACCAGCACCTGCCAGGAACTCATCGGCAGTGGCGGTTTCATTGCGCGGGTCGCTGCTGTTGTTGGCAGGAATGCCATGTCCCAGGCCCTCGACAAAAGCCTGAACGCGGTTGGTCCATCGTGCTGCAGTTGCTGGGCTTTCTACTTTAGTCACCAGCACGGCGCGCACATTGTCCTTTTCGAGGAAGGCACGTTGCACGTCGGTCAGTTCCCATGCCTCCGCCCCGCTTTCTTTAAACGATTTGCCGCCATATACGTTTCCTGCTGTTTGCGGCACGGGTTGATGCCCGCTATAGAGCATCAGGCCGGCAATCTCCTCAATCGATAGACGTGATGCCAGGTCGCGGGCGCGTTCGGCAGCAGGTAGCCGCCAATCCTCATAGGGTTCGAGGTGTCCGCTTTGGTTCAAGTCCTTGAAAGCCAAGCCGTCAACAGTGATGATTGACACACCGCTTTGTGGGCTGTAGCCCAATGTGGGCCCATCCTTTTGCACGACAAGGTTGTAGCCGTCTTTCTCTATGATGATAAAATCACGATGAGTCATTTCACTATTGCTCACAAATCCACAGCAAGCAATCATTGCCATCAAGGCAAGCAGTGCTTTTGCCCGTTTCATAGTTTTAGCCCAAAGGAAATCTCTCTATTGTATCATCGCCAGGAACTGCTCCTCGTTGATGATGGGAATACCCAGTGCGCGGGCTTTCTCGAGTTTGGCGGGACCCATGTTCTCACCTGCGAACACATAGTCGGTGGCCTTGCTGATACTGCTTACATTCTTTCCGCCGTTCTGTTCTATCATAGCCTTGTACTCCTCGCGCGAGTGCTGGGCAAACACGCCACTGATAACAATCTTCTTGCCCGCCAACTTGTCGCTGCGGCTGGCTAGCTCGTCTTCGCTAAGCGACATCTGCAACCCAGCCGCACGCAAGCGCTCGACAATCACACGGTTTTCCTCGCGGGCAAAGAATTCCACGATGCTCTCGGCTATCTTCGGACCAATCTCGGGGATGCCTGCCAATTGCTCGGCGGGCATGCTCATCAAGGTGTCGATGTCGTGAACATTGCGTGCCAGCACCTTGGCGGTCGTCTCGCCCACATAGGGGATGGATAGGGCGAAGATCACGCGAGCAAACGGCACTTGTTTTGATTCTTCAATGCCCCGAAGGATGCGTTGGGCGCTGCGACTCTGGAAGCGGTCAAGCGCCACGAGTTTTTCTTCGGTCAGGTCATACAGGTCGGCTACATCATTTACCAGTCCAGCCTCATGTAGTGCAATGGCGACCTCCTCGCCAATGCCATCGATGTTCATCATGTGGCGGCCCACGAAGTGCTCTATGCGGCCTGTGATTTGTGGCGGACAGCCCCACTTGTTCGGGCAGAACCATGCTGCCTCACCCTCGATGCGTTGCAGTGGCGTGCCGCACACAGGGCAGTGCGTGACAAATTGCAGCGGCTGGGCGCCGACTTGGCGTTGTTTGGTGTCTACACCCACAATCTTCGGGATGATTTCACCGCCCTTCTCCACATACACCATGTCGTGGTCGTGGATGTCTAGCTGACGGATGATGTCTTCGTTGTGCAGCGACGCGCGTTTGACGATGGTCCCGCTCAACAACACGGGGTCGAGGTTGGCGACAGGCGTGATGGTGCCGCCACGACCCACCTCGAACGACACCGACTGCAACCGTGTGCACTCGCGCTCGGGGGCAAACTTGTAGGCGATGGCCCAACGGGGCGATTTGGCGGTTGCGCCCAGGTTGAGCTGCTGCCGCCGTGAGTTGATCTTGAACACCAGTCCGTCGGTAGCCACAGGCAGGTGCTTACGCTCCACATCCCAGTGGGCAATAAACTCGCTCACGGCATCAATCGACGGCAAGATGGTGTGGTCGCCGGTCTTGAAACCCCAGCGCCGCAGTGCCTCAAGGCTCTCGCTATGGGTGGCAAAGGGCAGATTGTCGCCCAGCAGGAAGTAGAAGTAGGCATCCAGCCCACGACGTGCTACCTCGGCACTGTTTTGCAGTTTCAGCGTGCCTGCCGCCGCGTTGCGAGGGTTGGCAAATAGCGGTTCCTCGTTTTGTTGGCGCTCTTGGTTCAGTTGGTCAAAGCGTTCCCAGGGAAGCAAGATTTCGCCACGCACCTCAAAGCGATCGGGCCAGTCAAGCCCGTCGGCCAGTTGCAGCGGCACGCTGCGTATGGTGATGACATTGCTAGTCACATCATCGCCGCGCACGCCGTCGCCGCGGGTCACAGCACGCACCAGTCGGCCGTGCTCGTAGGTCACCGAAATGCTTGTCCCGTCATATTTCATCTCACCCACAATCTCGCAAGGCTCGCCGCCCAAGCCATCTTGCGCACGCCGCAAGAAGTCTTGAACCTCGTCGATGTTGTAGCTGTTGGCCAGTGACATCATCGGGCGTGCGTGCTCAACCTGTACAAAACCCTTGCTCAAGTCGCTGCCCACGCGCTGCGTGGGGGAAAGGGGGTCGGCATATTGCGGATAGGCTTCCTCCAGTTCCTGCAGCTCGCGAAGCAGTTGGTCAAACTCCTGGTCGCTGATGGTGGGCTGGTTGAGCACATAGTAGTTATGGTTGTGCTCATTGAGTTGCTGGCGCAACTCGTCGATGCGTTGCTTGAATAGGTCCATGAGTCAAAATTTTTTGCTAAATTACTGCTTTTTTCTCATTCAACCACAATTTTTATTTGGTTATTTCTCTTTCACCCATTAACTTTGCACACCCCAATATCTCACACACACATGGCAACCAAACGACAACAACAAACAGGCGCTGGCATACGCGAGCGCGTCAAGGTCAAGGAACCCCAGCAATATCAGGTGGTCATGCACAATGACGACTTTACCACCATGGATTTTGTCGTCGATGTACTGAAGTCGGTCTTTGGCAAGGAGCCTGCCGAGGCAATGGCACTGATGCTCGCAATTCATCATGCTGGCAAGGCGATTGTCGGTGTCTATTCTTATGACATCGCCGCCAGCAAGGCCGAGAAAGCGATGCAGTTGGCACGTCAGGAGGGCTTCCCCCTGCGCTGCACCATCGAACCTGTTTAAACAATCTGAATCATGCCCGAAGAAATCAATTATAGCCCCGCTCTGTTGAGCATCATCGACATGACCTATATGATGGCTGTCGATGACCAGTTGGAATTTATCACGCCCGAGATGGTGCTTGACGCGCTGCTATATGACAAGCAGTTCTGCAAGGCCGTCGATGCCACCATCTTGCAAGGCAATCACAGGGAATTTCAAGATGCCGTGCTCCACTGCGTCTACGATAGCAATACGCCGCTGCCCAGCGATGCCGAGCCTACACATTCTGAGCAATATATCGACCTGTTCACCCACGCCGAGCTGCAGGCGCAAGCCGCCGAAAAGGATGTCGTTGACGTGCCAGGTGTGCTGGTGGCGATGATGGACTTGCCCGACTCATGGGCGGCTAACCTGCTGGAGGCGTACTTTGGCAATAATCGACCGGAGTTGTTGCGGCATGTCATCGATGCCTTTAGTAAGGAAGAGCGTAATGGAACCGACGATATCCTATCCTCAATCTTCGGCGGAGAATTTAGCGAGGACGAGCAGAAAGAGAGTGGTGGCTGGCACGACTATGTGGTGTGCATCAACGACCACCTCAAGGGCCACAACCCGCTCATCGGCCGTGAGATGGAGTTGGACCGCACCATACAGGTACTATGCCGCAAGGACAAGAACAACCCGCTGCATCTGGGCGAGCCTGGCGTGGGAAAGACCTCGATTGTCTATGGCTTGGCACAGCGCATTGAGGATGGCAATGTTCCTGACAAGCTCAAGGGATTCCGCATCTACTCGCTCGATATGGGAACTTTGCTAGCGGGCACGCAATACCGTGGTGACTTTGAGAAACGCATCAAGGATGTGATGAAAGGAATCGCTGCCGAGGGCAATGCCATCGTTTATATTGACGAGATTCACAACATCGTGGGCGCGGGACGCGGCAGCGACGGCACCCTGGATGCATCCAATATGCTAAAGCCCTACCTCGAGGGTGGCGACATTCGCTTCATCGGAGCAACGACCTACGAGGAGTATAATCGCAACCTCACCAAGAGCAAGGGTATGATTCGCCGTTTCCAGCCCATCGATATTCTGGAACCCAGCGTAGACGAGGCCATTGGTATCATCATGGCACTGAAGCCGCAATATGAGGCGTTCCATGGCGTGACCTATGAAGACGATGCCCTTGACTTTGCCGTGCGCATGAGCGCCAAGCACATCACTGACCGATATCTGCCCGACAAGGCCATCGACTTGATGGACGAGGCTGGAGCCTTCGTGCAGATGGGCAAGAGCCACCGCAAAGATAAGGTCGTGGATCAGGAACTCATAGCACAAGTGCTGGCGCGGGTCGCCAAGGTCGACGCTCTCGCCATCAAGGAGACCGACACCGAGCGCCTTGATACGTTGCAGAGCCGCATCACCAGCAAGATTTATGGGCAGGACCGTGCCGTCACGGCTGTAGTTGAGGCGGTTCAGTTGGCTAAGGCAGGCCTCACCGACGATGACAAGCCGCTGGCGAGCCTGCTCTTCGTGGGACCCACGGGTGTGGGAAAGACCGAGGTGGCTCGTGTGCTGGCGCAAGAGTTGGGTGTTGAGCTGGTGCGCTTCGACATGAGCGAATATATGGAGAAACACACAGTGGCAAAGCTCATCGGTTCGCCAGCGGGCTATGTGGGTTATGACGATGGCGGACTGCTTACCGATGCGGTGCGGCGCACGCCCGACTGCGTCCTGTTGCTTGACGAGATTGAAAAAGCACACAGCGACGTCTTTGACATCTTGCTGCAGGTGATGGACTATGGCGTACTCACCGACAACAAGGGACGCAAGGCTTACTTCCGCAATGTCATCCTCATCATGACCAGCAATGCTGGCGCACAATTTGCCCGACAGGCATCGGTAGGCTTCGCATCGACGGTCACAACAGGCGAGGCGATGCTTACCCATGTTAAGAAAATCTTCAAACCCGAGTTTGTCAACCGCCTGAGCCAGATTGTCGTGTTTGCCGATATGGACCGCACCATGGCTGGTCTCATCCTGGACAAGAAGTTGCGTGAGTTGAAGGCAAAGCTTGCCGCCAAGGATGTCAAACTGCGTGTTACCGCCCGTGCACATGAGCAACTCATCGACATGGGCTTTTCGGCCAAGTATGGTGGTCGAGAGGTGGACCGCGTCATCCAGGCACAGGTCAAGTCCCGCCTCATGCGCGAAATCCTCTTCGGCTCCCTCAAGAATGGCGGCACCGCCACTCTGGGCTACAGCAACAATTCCTTCACTCTCACCTGCAAGTAGCAGCCAATAATTCATGGTTTACCGCATACCCAAAGACGAACTGATTTTTCCAAATCCGCATTTGTGTGACGAACCCGACGGGTTGCTGTGCGTTGGTGGTGACTTGAGTCCTAAGCGGCTCATCTTGGCCTATAGCTACGGCATTTTCCCCTGGTATTCGTTTGAACACTACGACGAGCCGCATTGGTATTGTCCTATGAAGCGTTTTGTTATTTTCCCCGACGAAATCCATGTGTCGCACTCTATGCGCTCGCTCATCAACAAACAGCAATACAGGGTGTCGGTAAATAACGACTTTGACGGTGTGATTCATGGATGCAGCTTGGCGCAGGGGCGCATTGACATGGAAGGTGCATGGCTGGGCGAGGACATCATCGAGGCATATGCCGCCTTGTACCGCTTGGGCTATGCTGCGAGTATTGAGGTGTGGGACAAAGAAGACCGCCTTGTGGGCGGTCTTTATGGAGTGACAATTAACGGCTGTTTCATGGGCGAAAGCATGTTCTCACTCGTGCCCAGTGCGTCAAAGCTCGCCCTCATTGGACTTGCTAACCACATGCAGGACTTGGGCTGGAAGATGATTGACTGCCAACTCGAAACCCCTCACCTGCGCTCGATGGGGGCACGATTCATCCCCTACGACGAGTACATGGACATCCTCAGGCGTTAGTTCGACAGCAGTTCGTAGGTGCGCTTGCGGGCACGGTCAACGCTCGCCTTGTCCTTGGCGTCGATGCCATACTTTGATGCGGGTGGAATGACGACCACGGTGCCAGGAGGCACGTTGTTGGGATCGGCAATCTTGCCCTGGTTTTCTTCGTAGATATAGATCCAGAAGTCGGGCTTGCCGTAGTGCTTGGTCGACATCTTTGACAGATACATCGAGGCGGTGCAGGTGTCGGTGACTGCTGATGTCGATGGGGTAGCTTGAACCTTTGGCTCAGTTGCTGGCTCGTCTGCCAACTTGTTGATGTCGGCAACTGTCGTGTCGTTGTTAGTAAGTTCTTCGGCGATGGTATCGGCCTGTACAACCTTCAGTGCCGAGTTCCGTCCGCTGCTCCAAGCTCCCCAGATGATGGCTCCCAAGGCGATTGTGGCCAGCATGCCAGTGAGCATGCCCCGCAGGAATGCTTTGTGCACGAGTTCACGCTTCTTCTGCTCTTTCTCCGCATCGATATAGTGCCGTACTGCGCGTTCAGGAGCCTCTTCACTGTCGGGTTCGGGCTCAGGCTCGGGTTCTGGGATAGGTTCTGGTTCAATCTCAGGCTCTGGTTCTGGCATTGGCTCAGATAAGGGCTCGGGCTCTGGCTCAATTTCTGGTTGGGTCGACTTGGGGGTGAAGGGTGGGGGAGTCATTGCAGCGACGGCAGCAATCGGTGGAACCATGGCGACAGGTTCCTCGGCATCCCGCTCCTCGGCCACAACTGGTGTTTCGGCTTTAGGTTCCTCGAGAGCTTCAGGCTTCTCGTCGTCACCCTCGTCAATGCGGTGGAGCATCTCGTCGGTGACATTGTCACTCAGTACGATCGACTCGAATGCGGCAAAGGGCTGGTTGACGGCAGCTGCTAGTGCTTTATCAGGAGTGAACGACAGGCGGGGATGGCCCGAGGTGTCATGGGCGGTTTCAAAGGTACCCAGATTCTTGATGGTTACCTTCTGTCCGGCGATAAGTG
>JAEEGI010020867.1_pt1 | contig 13062 bp, 8 predicted proteins | sample 8958751 | NCBI WGS metagenome assembly JAEEGI01 (sample SAMN16246545, study PRJNA631951) | gut metagenome | biome: gut microbiome; feature: rumen; material: KS-attached | host: Bos | place: Iran: Karaj | collected 2018-10
GCCGTCGGCGGCATGGTCGGCTCCTGCGTCGGCGCAGGTGCCTGCGTGGCAGGAGCGGCGGTGGGCGCCGCTGTGGGGGCCGGCTCCGTCTTTGCGCAGGCGCAGAGCAGGACCAGCAGGAGCATCATCAGCAGAAAAACGCTTTTTTTCATGGTATTCATTCTCTCAATCCTATTCTTCCGCGGTCACAGCCTCCACGGTCCAAGCCGTCACGGTCTGTTCCCGCTGGATATACACGGTTTCCGGCGCTGCATCCGCCGGGACATAGGCGGCGAAGATGCCGTCTTCCAGGAGGAAAGCCTCCCAACACTTTCCGCCGCCGGCGAGATAGACGCGCTGCGCCTCTCCTTCCTGCAGAGCGCCGCGCAGGAGGACGCAGCCCGCCGGAGCCCTGCCGCCCGCATCCAGCGACAGAGTCAGGCTTCCCGCATGCGCCGCCCGGTCGGGCAAAGGACGCTCCGGCGCGGGCATCACGGGGATATTCTGAATCAAATAGACGAGATTTCGCTCCACAAGTTCCACCAAAACGCAGTCCGCGTCCAATTCCTCCGCCAGCAGGAGGTCGTAGGCCGTCATGCGGGAAAAGCGGGCGGAAGCGAAGCTGTCGGCCAGATAGGGATAAAGGGAATTGCCGAAGGAATCCCGGAATGCCAGCAGCGTGCCCTTCCCGCCGCCGGTGGTGTTGATGGTGATGCTGTCCGGCCGGGTATCGCTTCCCTGGCGGACATAGTCCAGCGCCAGGCCGCAGACCGGGTCTGTCTCCGGGTCGCTTCCGGCGGGATAGAGCATCTCGTAGAGATCCCCCGCATGCGCGGTCCTTTCCTCGAAGGGGGCGGTGAAATAGGCGCTTTCCCTGCCGAAGGCGGCGTTGATCACGTCCGCCGCGAGAGCCGCGCCCTTGCTGTTCCAATGGGAATCGTGGGCAAAATACAGGGTCTCGCCCCGGGCTTCGAAAGCGGCATAGAGGTCCGCACAGGGCACGCCCAGCTCCGCCAGCAGGGGAAACAGACGGTGGATATCGTGCTCCTCCGCCGCCCGGTAGGCAGGCATGTTCTCCCCGTACAGAGTATTCTTATTGGGAGCCGAAACAAAGAGGAAGCGCGCGCCGATGCGCTCACAGTATTCCCCCATCAGATACAGATTCCTCGCCGCGGCGCTGAGCTCATCTTCGCTGAGGCGGTCCGTGCCGCAGTAATCCCCCAGGGTAGGCCCATAGTAGAGCCAGCCCCTTTTCCCCAGGATCACATCCTCCACGGTGCTGCTCCCCAGGAGAGCGGCGGCTTTGCTCCGGGCGGTGATCAGCTCCTGCCGGAGGAAGAACCGGTCCCCCACATACTTCGCCAGATCGGAGAGGTAATCCGGATTCCGCTTTCCCTTGACCGAGAGCTGGGGCTTGGAGGCCAGACGCTCGTTGGCGGCGGCTTTGCCCGGGCCGAAGATCAGCATCCCCATACTCAGGGACGCGCAGAGCAGGAGGCAGACCAGGGCGAAGGCGATTTCCGGGCGTTTTTTCATGCTTCCACCCCCCTAAAACCGCACATAGATGAAGGGAGCGAAGCCCCCGGCGGCCAGCTCCGCCAGACAGGCTGCCAGCACCAGGACGCAGAAGCCATAACCCACAAGCCGCAGCTTCCCCTCCGTCAATGCCGCCGCAGCCCCGGGCAGGCGTTTCTTCCAGGGGATGCACAGCGCCATGCACAGCGCCAGCCCCAGCCCGTTCACGGGACTGAGGACGCTTCTCAGGGCTGCGGCAGCTTGTGCGGCGGCGGGAAACGCGCCGAACATGGCGCTGAGGACCCGCCATCCGCCTGCCAGGGTCTCCGCCCGGAACATCACGAAGCCCAGGCAGACCGCCAGCAGCGCGTAGACATGGCACAGCACCTTGCCCGGCAGGCTTTTTTTCAGCCGCGGGATTTGGATAACGCCCAGGCTCTCCAGGGCGGAGAACAGGCCGTGCCACAGGCCCCACAGGACAAAGGTCCAGTTGGCTCCGTGCCAAAGACCGCAGAGGAAAAAGACGATGAACTTGTTCAGGGCGGTCCTGCCCCGGCCCTTCCGGTTGCCGCCCAGGGGGATATAGAGATAATCCCGGAACCAGAGGGAGAGGGAGATATGCCAGCGCCGCCAGAAATCCGTGATGGATTCGGCGGTATAGGGATCCTCGAAATTCTCCTGCGTGCGGAAACCGAGGATGCGCCCAAGGCCGATGGCCATGTCGCTGTAGCCGGAGAAATCGAAATAGATCTGCATCAGGTAGGCTGCCGCCCCCAGCCAGCCCAGGGCGGCATTCAACGGCGCGCCCTGGGCAAAGATCGGGTCGGCGATGCGCGCGGCTGCGCCAGCCAGGATCAGCTTCTTTCCCAGGCCCAGCACGAAGCGGCGCAGACCGAAGCCCAGGTCCTCCGCAGAACGGGGGCGGGCTTCCAGCTGGGGCCGGAAATCCGAAAAGCGGGCGATGGGTCCGGCGGCCAGCTGAGGGAAAAAGGAGATATAGAGCAGCAGCCGGGGGAAATTCCGGGTGCCGCAGGCGGCATCCCGCTTCGTATCAACGATATAGGAGATGCACTTGAAGGTAAAAAAGGAGATGCCCAGGGGCGCGGCGATCCCCAGGCCCGGCCAGCTGCTCTGCAGCAGGGGCAGGAACAGGGACACAAAGAAGCTGAGATACTTGAAGGCCGCCAGGAAAGCGAGGTCCAGCACGACGGCGGCGGCAGCCAGCGCCCCCGCCCCCTTGGGATAGCGGCAGATCAGCAAGCCGAAAGTATAATTCACCAGGGCCGCCGCCAGCAGCAGCGCAAGGCCAGGAAGGCTGCCGAAGGCGCAGAACAGGAGGCTCAGGATCAGAAGCAGAAGGTTTCTCGCCCTGACGCCCTTCAAAAGGTAATTCAGAACGACGGAGAGGGGGAGAAAGCAGAGAATGAAAAAAGCGCTGTCCAGGCTCAAAGGCTCCACTCCCCTTTCCTTCCCGTTTTGCCGCCGAAAGGCCCCCGGTGCAGGGACCGGATACGCAAACATGCATTATGGTATTATAATCATTTTCTTCCCGATCCGCAAGATGCATTTTCCGCGAAAACGCGGCGCACGGGAAAGCGGGACCGGCGACGCCCGCCGGTCCCGCGAAAAAACGCTGGAAGGATCCGGAGCGCCGCCGGGGTCACGCTTCCGTTGTTCCGTTATCCCGGGGCAGGATATCCTTCAGTGTTTCCAGGACGTTCGTCATGTTGATGGGCTTGGCGATGTGGGCGTTCATGCCCGCATCGCGGGCGGCGGCGATATCCTCGCTGAAGGCCCTGGCGGTCAGGGCCACGATGGGGATGGCGGCGAGCCCCGGATTCCGGAGGCCGCGGATCAGCTTCGTGGCACTGTAGCCGTTTTTCACGGGCATCTCGACGTCCATGAAGACGACGGCATATTCCCCGGGCTCGGAACCGGCGACGAGCTCCACCGCCTCCTCCCCGTTGACGGCGGTGTCCACCAGGAAGCCCGCCTCCTCCAGCAGGGTACGCTCCACGGCCCGGTTATCCTCGTCGTCCTCCACCAGCAGCACGCGCATCCCGGCAAAGGCGGAACCGCCGCTCACGGCCCCTTCGCCCAGGCTTCCGGCAGTTGCGGCCGCCGGGTCCAGGGGGAAGGAAACATCCACCACGAATTCCGAACCCTTGCCCTGCGCCGAGAATACCTGAATACTGCCGCCCATGAGGTCCACGATGCTCTTGGTGATGGCAGTCCCCAGGCCGGTGCCCTGAATGTTTTCCACCGTGGCCGTCTTCTCCCGCTCGTAGGCCTCGAAGACCTTGGCGGCGAATTCCGGGCTCATGCCGATGCCCGTGTCCTTCACGCTGAGCCGGTAGGCGGCGCGGCCGCTCTCCCGCCCGGTCTGCGTCAGCTTCACCGTGACGCTGCCCCCCTCCGGGGTGAACTTATAGGCGTTGCTCAGCAGGTTCAGGAGCACACGGTTGAGGCGGTTGGCGTCGCAGAGGACGCGGGTATCGGTGATTTCCCCGTAATCCACGGTGAAATCCAGGCGCTTCGTCTCCATCTGGGTGGAAAACAGGCTGCGCACCTCCTCCATGACCTTCCGCAGGTCCGAGGGAACGGGCATCAGCTCCATCTTGCCGCTCTCGATGCGGCTCATCTCCAGAACGTCGTTGATCAGCGCCAGCAGATGGTCGCTGGAGGCCTCGATCTTCTCCAGGTAATCCCGGCTGCGGGGGGACAGATCCTTTTCCCGTTTGGCCAGGGTCACATAGCCGATGATCGCGTTCATGGGCGTCCGGATGTCGTGGCTCATGTTGGACAGGAAGGTGGTCTTCGCCTGGCTGCTCTGCTCGGCGATGGTCTTGTCCTCCACCGCCGTCTCATGCCGCTTCTGCACGGTGGAATAGACACGGAAAACGATGAGCAGCGACACCAGGACCAGCGCGAACTGAATGAGGGCATTGCGGGTGATCAGGCCGGTGACGCGCCGGAAATGCTCGTTCATCAGAGCCTTGTAACCCTCCACCCGCGCATCGGTGGCCGCGAGTCCGTCTGCTTCCAGCATTTGGGCGTAGGTCTGCCCCGCGTCCTCCACGGCGGTCTCGGTAGCTGCGCCGGTGGTCTCCGCGATCCAGATCATGGAGGTGAAGAAGATCAGCAGCAGGAGCACGATCCAGATGACGGTGCTCTTGCCCAGGCGGCGGGCTTGATCCCGCCGGAAAAGGAGATAGAAGACCGCAAAGCCCAGCACCGACCAGAGAAGGAACATCAGATAGGATTCGTTGGCGAGGGAGGATACCGACCAGAAATTGGGAACCAGGAAATACAGCAGGAAGAACACGGATACGGCGATCCCCAGAGCGCCGGTGATCGTGGTCGCCGTTCGTTTTTCCGCCCGGGAATGGCGGAAGGCGGCGGCAGAGGTATAGGCATAGGCGATGGCGACGCCGATGGTGTTGACGTCCACGATCCAGCCGATGGCGCTGCGGCCCAGGAACGGGATGGGGACGCAGAGCAGCATCAGGAAAAGGATGACGTTCTGCGGCGCGCCGTGCCGGTTGAGGATCCCCATGGGCGCGGGGAGCAGGTCCTCCCTCGCCATGGCGTAGATCATGCGGCTGGCGGCGGTCATATTGCCCACAAGCCCGGTGATGATGCCCGCCGCGGCGGCGATCCCCAGGACGACCAGGCCGGGGGTCCCCAGAGCGGTATATATGCTGTAGAAGGTAGGAAGCCCGGCGATGCCGCTGCGGCTGCCCAGGCTGCGGATATTCTCCACCCAGCCGCTGATACCCTCCGGCCGGGCGGCGGCCGCCATGAGGGCCAGGGCGATATAGGCGACGGCGGAGGTGACCAGAGAGATCACGATGATCCGCAGGGATTTCCTGACGGGAAACCGCATCTCCTCTGCGGAATGGGAAACAGATTCAAAGCCTGCATAGGCCCAGGGCGCAAGGAACACGATGAACAGGATGCCAACGGACGGCGCATGATCCGGCGACCAGGAAGGCTGCAAGGCTGCGAAGCCCTGGCCGCCCTGCCGGAAGAACACCGCGAAAAAGCCCGCCAGAATGCCGCCGATGAGCAGCAGCGCCAGAACGATCTGAACGGCGGAGGACGCCCGGCTGCCCCGCAGGCAGACGAAGCCGCAGATCAGCACCGCCGCCAGAGAGACCATGATCTCGCCGAAATAGACCTCGTAGCCGGCGATGGTATAGAAATAGCCGAACTGCAGCAGGTCGCCGCACACGAAGCGGAAGATCAGGGGGATGGCGGTGGCGTTGGCCCAGATGATGGCCAGATACACCAGCCCCATGAACCAGGAGGAAAGGAAGCCGTGGTCATAGCCGAAAACCATCCTGGTGTAGGTGAAGGCGCCGCCCGCATCGGGATAGCTGTTCATCAGGCTGGCGTAGTTGACGCCGATGATCAGCATGACGGCAGCCCCGACGACAATGCCCAGTGTGGTGCCCAGCGGGCCGGCGATGGGCAGGAAGGTGGTGCCGGGCATGACGAAAGCGCCCCAGCCGACGCTGCAGCCGAAGGACAGAGCCCAGACGGCCAGGGGCGACAGCCGGCGGAGGAGGCGGGACGCGCCTTCCTGGGAAACGCTGCTTTCTTTACCCATGATGCATGACAAACCTCTTTTCCCTCTATGGTTGGGAAACGCCCTGCCGCGGGCGGATCAGGGAAGCGTGCCTTCCGCTCCGGCGCAGATCGCGCCGGAATGATGCTTCCTCAGCTTTCGGAGCGGATGCGTTTCAGCTCCCGGCGGATCGCCGCCGGGTCGATGGGCTTGGAGACGAAGCCGTTCATGCCCGCCTGCACGGCCTCCTGGGCTTCCTCCCGGAAGGCGTTGGCCGTCAGGGCGACCACCGGGATGCCGGCAAGGGCGGGGTCCGGCAAGGCGCGGATGGCGGCGGTGGCCTCGTAGCCGTTCATCACCGGCATGTTCACGTCCATGAGGATCAGGTCGAAGGTCCCCGGCGCGGCGGAGGAAACCGCCTGCACCGCCTCCGCGCCGTCGGCGGCCAGGGCCACCGTCCATCCTTCTCCGGTGAGCATCAGTTCCCCGATCTCCCGGTTCAGTTCATTATCGTCCACCAGCAGGACGCTGAGGGCTTCTTCTTCCTCCCGGCGCGCTTCCTCTGCCTCCGGCTCGGCGGCAGGGACCGGCGCAAAGGCGAGGTCGATCTGCACGCGGACGTCCCCATCCTCGCCGGAAAGAATGCTTATCGCGCCTCCCATGCTGTCCACAAAGGCTTTGGCTACGGTCATGCCCAGGCCGACGCCGGGCAGCTGATCCCGCCAGGCGCTGTCAGCCCAGGAATCCTCCTCGAAAATATGTTCCAGCGCGTCCCGTGGTATCTTCACGCCGCCGTTGCGGATGCAGAATTCATAAGGCTGCTTTTCGCCCTCCGCCGCCTCGCCCTGGGAAACCGACAGGAAGATGGTCTCCTTTTCCGGGGCGAAGGCGCAGGAATTCTCCAGCAGGCGGCTCAGCACCCGGCGAAGCCGCGCTTCGTCGCAGAGCACGACGCTGTCCCGCAGCCCGGCGGTTTCCGCGCGGAAGGACAGCTGCTTTTCCCGCGGCTCGGCGGCGAGCCGCCCCATCAGTTCCTCCGCCAGCGCGCGCAGGTCGGCGGGCTTTTCCTCCAGCTGCAGGGAGCCGCTGTCGATCTGATTCATGGCGAACAGGTCCTCCAGCAGATTCCGCAGCCGCCGCCCGTCTGCGCCGATCTTTTCCATATTCCGGGCGACGCGCGCCTGCTCTCCCTCCCCGGCAGTCTCCGCGGCGCATTGCAGGATGCTGTCCACGGGGTCCTGCAGGTCCCGGGAGACCCGGCTGAAAAAGCGCGACTGGGCCTCTCTGGCCAGGACCGCCTGCTCCAGCGCGTCGGTAAGCCGCTGGTTCTGGGCCTTCTGCTCCTCCTGCAGTTCGGTGGAGTCGGCGATCAGCATAAGGTAAAATTTCGCGCCGCTGTCGATGCGGTAGAAGGTGATGTGCTTATACCGCTTCTCCCCCTCGATGATGAAGGGGGCGTTGATATCGTAGACCGGATTCTCGGCAAGGGCCTTGTCGACGACGCTCAGGCGCAGAGGATTGGGCGCGCCGCCCTTCTCCCAGTCCCTGGGCATGGCGGGAAGGATGTAGTTCAGATAGAGGGATTCATAGGTGTCGTCCTCGTCGCCGGGCAGCAGCAGATTGGTCTTCTTTCCGGCGTTGGAGACGATCACCCGGTATTTCCCGTCGATCAGATAGGCGATGCGGTCATACTGGTCCATGAGGACGGTTTCCAGCAGCGTGCGCCGGACCACTTCTTCATTATACGGGCGCTCGATGATGAAGGCCACGATGTCGCCGGAGACGGGCATTTTGGAAAGGGTCGCCTCCAGCCGGACATAGCCCGCTTCCCCGTTCTCCCGGCGGACCAGGATCACCTCGGATTCATAGGTCTGTCCTTCGCTGTAAAGCTGGAGCAGCTTTTCCCTGCGGAATTTGCTGTTTTCCGTCCCCGCGAATTCCGCATCCAGCACATAGCCGCCTCTGGTCCGGATCAGGTCGGAATAACTGTCGCTTTCATAATCGCTGTCATAGAGGAAGGTCCCGGCCCGCTCCTCGATCTCGTCCCTGGTCAGGTTGACCAGGAAAGCCGCCAGGGTGTCCCGCGTGACGGCGTTGAGCTCCGCCCGCATTTCATCGTAGCGGTGCGCCAGGACCCGGTCCGTGTCCCGCACATGGCGGATGATGGAATACATGACCGCCAGCAGCAGAAAGACGAAGATGCTGCCGCCCAGGAGGATGCTCGCCATCATCAGATTGGCGATGCCGCTGACGCCCACCGCCACATAGCCGATGAGGAAGAAAACCAGCAGAAGCAGCGGGACCGTCAGCAGCCCGCCCTTCATGCTCTGCTGCTCCAGGTTCCTGCTGTCCCTCACGAAAGCGCCGTAGCGGACGATGTTGTAGACCATCAGCGCGCTTCCGGAAAAGATCATGAAGCCGATCAAAAAACGCAATGTCGGTTCCCCTCCCCGGGCCATACTTTATCAGGATAAGTTTATCACGTTTCCCGGTCATTTCCAAGTGGACAGGCAGAAATATACGAGGAAAAGCACGGGTTTTCTCCCCGTGCTTTTCGATTCCCGTATGGAATTACCGCTCCAGCTGACCCGGCAGCTTCTGCTTCACCTTGGGCGGAAAGCTTTTGTCGAATTCCTCAACCTCTCCCGCGTCCACATAATACCCCTCGGGCGTCTGATACACCCCCGTGACGCCGGACAGATAGCCGGGGATCAGCTCCCGGCACAGGAAGAAGGAATCGTCCGCGCCCTCCGGCAGATCGTGGTAGCGGATGCCGAATTTCCGGGCATAGTCGAAGCCGCTTTTCCCGTAAAAACCGATGTTGCCCTCGAACAGCACCGCGCCGAAGCCCATGGCGGCGGCCTTTTCCAGAGAATAGTCCAGCAGCCGCTTGCCGTAGCCCCGGCGCTTCAGCTCCGGCGTGACGCAGATGGGCCCCATGGTCAGGACGGGAACGATCCTGCCGTCGTCCGCCAGGATGAAAGTCCGCATGAACATGTTCTGCCCGATGAGAAGCCCGTCCTTCTCCATGACGAAATCCAGCTCCTTCACGAAGGCCGGGTCGTCCCGGAGCACATGGATCACATAATGCTCGCTGCATCCGGGATGGTAGACGTTCCAGAAGGCTTCCCGGATCATGTTTTCCACGGCGCGGTGATCCCGCTCTTCTTCCCCGCGGAAGGTGATCTTCTCCTTGTCCACGATTTTTTCCTTCTCCTTTTCTTTCAAATGCGCCAGGGCGCGGTCCGTCATTTCATCCATCAGGGCCGTCACCGCCGCCTTGTCTTCCGCCCCGTCATAGACGCTGTAAAGCAGAAACATGGGGCCGTAGAAGGCGGCGGCTTCCTGCCGCGGCCGGGGCAGCCCCCGGGCGGCAAACAGCGCCGTCATATAGTCCAGCGGCCCGGAACCCAGATACTGCTGGCAGAGCGCCCCCATTTCCGGGCTGCGGAACTGCTCCAGCGTCAGCAGCTTTCGGAAGCCGGAAGCGAATACGTCCTCCGTCCAGTAGCGGAACATCGCCTTGGCGAAGTCCGCCACGTCCTCCGGGGCTGCGGCCTCGTAGGCTTCCCTCTGCTCCGCCGGCGTCCCCTCCGGCAGCGCGTTTTCCCTGGCCTGCGCCGCGTCTCGCTCCTCCATGCGCCGCAGGATACTGTCGAAGATGGCCCGCTTGCTCTTATAGTGCTTGTAAAGCGCTCCCTTGGTGACGCCCAACTGTCGCGCGATGTCGCTGACGGACACGGCCTCATAGCCGTTTTCCGCGAACAGCCGGAGGGCGGCCAGGAGGATCCTTTCCCCGGTGTCGCTCATGCTCTGCGCCTCCCGCCGGTTTGGTAAACGATCGTTTACTTGCAGTTTAGCAAAGGGCGGACAGGTTGTCAAGGGAAGGATGAGAGAAGTGAAATCGCGGCTTTGCCGCGGCGAAATCCTCAGGCGCTCCCTCGGGTGAAATCGTTCGCTTCGCTCACGATGAAATGAAATCCGTTCCTTCACCCCGCGCAGCGGGATTTCACTGCCGGAGGCGATTTCACCCGCGCAGCGGATTTCACCCGTCCGAAAGGACGGATTTCAATGAAAAAAGCACGCTTTCGCGTGCTATTCTCAATGGCGGGCCTTGGGAACCCTTATACGGAACACCGTTCCCGTCCGGATCGGAGCCCAGCACAGCGGGTCCGATCCGGGAAAGGAGGAAGGCCCCGGAATCTCCGAACAATGCCGCTTGCGGTATTGCGAGGTATTCCGGGGCCTTCCGACGTGGTGGAGGCGGGGGGTGTCGAACCCCCGTCCGAAAACGTTTCAGCAGGAACTTCTCCGTGCGCAGACGGTTATTGCGGCCCGAAGGCCCCTTCCCCTTCCGGCTGGCAAGCCGTCACGCCCTGCCGGTCAGGTAGCTTCATGATGCATGGTGCGCGCAAAGCTTAGCGCACGCACGTTCGCCACTCAGTGACGCCCGACATCCGGGTCGTGGCCCTCCCGGAGCGGACGCGCAGCCTTAGGCGGCCGCGAGTTCGTAAGAATCGTTGTTGTTTGATTTATAATTGCCCGTTTTTGGGATGCCGGGCGCATCCGCACGCTATTCCAACCTCTGCGTCCCCGTCGAAACCAATACGCCCCCATGCTGGCGAGTCGGCAAAGGATTGCCGGCTCGCTTCAAATCGAAGCGGCGGCTTCGATTTGATAAGGCTGCGCTCCGCTCCCCGCAGGCCCCTTGGCGGGGCCCACAGTCCGCTCCGCGAGAGGTATTTTTCCCGAGGCACATGTCCCCGTGAAAAATGTTTGATTTTCTTCGCGGCTTGCGAGCCGCGAACTCTGCGAGGCTTTTATTATGAGGAGCTATGCGCGAAACAACGATTCAGAGTTTTTCGGGCTCGGGGTATTCTTCTCCGAAGGTGTCGATGGTGACCTTCTTCATCACCTGCTTCTTGACGGGCCGGTCGTTGTAGATGTCCGTCTTGGTCTCTGCGATACGGTCCACCGCCTCCATGCCGCTGAGCACCTTGCCGAAGGCGGCGTAGCTGCCGTCCAGGTGGGGCGCGTCGTCGTGCATGATGAAGAACTGGCTGCCCGCGGAATCGGGCAGGGAGGAGCGGGCCATGCTGAGGACGCCCCGGGTGTGCTTCAGGTCATTCTGGAAGCCGTTGGCGGCAAACTCGCCCCGGATGCTCCAGCCGGGGCCGCCGGTCCCCTTGCCGAAGGGACAGCCGCCCTGGATCATGAAGCCGGGGATGACCCGGTGGAAGATGAGCCCGTCGTAAAACCCGTCCTGCACCAGATGGACGAAGTTGTAAACCGACTGGGGCGCGATCTCGGGGTAGAGCTCCGCGGTGATGACGTCGCCGTTTTCCATTTCGATGGTCACGATGGGATTCTTAGCCATTTCCGATTCTCTCCTTCATTGCTCTGTCGATCTCTCGTTTTGCGCTGCGCTGGGCTTCCGCGTCCCGCTTGTCGTGGAGCTTTTTGCCCTTGCAGAGGCCCACCTCCACTTTCACATAGGGCCCCACGAAATAGAGGGAGAGGGGCACCAGCGCGTAGCCGTCCTGCACCACCTTGGCCCCCAGGCGGCGGATCTCCCGCTTGTGCATCAGAAGCCGCCGGGTCCGCAGCGGGTCCTTGTTGAAGATATTGCCCTTTTCATAGGGGCTGATGCGCAGCCCCCGGACCAGAAGCTCCCCGTTCGTCACCGTGCAGTAGGCGTCCTTCAGGTTCACCCCGCCCTGACGAATGGACTTGACCTCCGTTCCGGCCAGGGAGATCCCGGCTTCGTATTTGTCCTCCACGAAATAATCGTGATAGGCTTTCTTGTTGCTGGCGATGGGGCGTTTATCCCGGGAAGCCACGGTCTCCCCTCCTTTCGGATCGAAAGAATATGATTCACGGATTGCAGCGCAATCAGTATACCATACCTGTCAAGGCCTGCGGACATTCAGGCAATATTTTACATGCATAGACTTGCCGCTTTTGTCGAATAATGGTATACTGTCCAAAGAATTTTGAGACAAGCGGGGAGGTGGGGACATGGCGGATGAAAAAAGCGAGCTGAAGCTGTATCAGCAGATGGGCAACTATTTCCTCACTTCTCTCAACAACGCCGTCGCCGCCACCGACCTGATGGCCGCCCAGCTGGAAAAGCAGCCGGAGGGCGCCGCCGGGCCCGACCTGTCCAAATATCTGTGCATCCTCCGGCGCAACCAGTTCCAGATGCTGCGCCTGGCGGAAAACCTGCGGGAGCTCACGGGGCTTCAGGAGGGGACGGTGAAGCTCCACCGGGAGACCGTGGACCTCGCTTCTCTCTGCGCAGACCTGGCCGACAGCGTGCAGGCCCTGGTGCCGGACGTCGCCATCACCTTCAAGGGGACGGGGGAGCCCTGCGTCACCATGGGAGATTCCGAGCGCATCGAGCGGCTTCTGCTGAATCTGGTGTCCAACAGCCTGCTCCACTGTTCCGCGGGGGACAGCGTGCGCATCCAGCTGGGGCGCACGGAGGACACCCTCCAGATCGTGGTCTCCGACAACGGGAGCGGCATCCCCCGGGAGAAGATGGAGACCCTGTTTTCCGACTATCTGCGCAGCCCCCGGCTGACGGAGACCGGCCGCGGCGCGGGCATCGGCCTCAGCGTGGCGGAAAAGATCGCCAGGGCCCACGGCGGCAGTCTGGTGGTCACCTCCGAGGAGGGGCACGGCACCAAGGTCGTCTTTTCCCTGCCCCTGGTCCATGTGGGGGAGCTGCGCTCCTGCCGGGAACCCCGAGGCAGCCGGATGCGCTTCCTGCTGACCGGCCTGGCCGACGTGCTGGGGGCCGACAGATTTCAAAAGCCATATTTGTGAAAAAAGCGCTTGACAATCCCGAATTCTTTGCTATAATGAGGAGGCTTTCCCGAAAGGGAGCCATGCGGAAGTGCTGGAATAGGTAGACAGGTACGTTTGAGGTGCGTATACCGTTTGGCGTGTGGGTTCGAGTCCCATCTTCCGCACCAAACGGGAGCCGCCGCGAGCAC